>Ga0187765_10000543_pt1 | contig 13827 bp, 12 predicted proteins | sample 0216_QUI02_MP05__3_FD_133018 | JGI IMG/M metagenome (GOLD analysis project Ga0187765, IMG submission 133018) | Tropical peat soil microbial communities from peatlands in Department of Meta, Colombia - 0216_QUI02_MP05_10_MG | ecosystem: Environmental > Terrestrial > Soil > Wetlands > Peat ...
CGCAGGCCCAGCTTCCTGGCCACCAGGTCGTGCTTGTAGTCCTGCGCCTCTTCCAGCGTCGCGTCCTCGCGCGGGAAGCAGGCGCACGTGTAGGACATCGACGGCCCGAGCACCCACTCGTAGAAGGTGTTGGACACGTCGTAGTGGTGCGAGATCGCACTGGCGTCACGGCCCTTGGTGTGGCGCCGCCCGCCCAGCCAGCGGCGGTTCACCCGCACCTCCTGCGGGGGCGGCGGCACCCGGGGGAAGAGCAGCTTCGGCCCGCCCAGCTGGTCCAGCAGGCGCAGCCGCTCGGCCACGCTCAGCTGTGCCTGCTGCACGCGTGCCATCCGATCCAGCAGGCTGTACATGTCCCCGTCGACGTCGAGGTGACCGGAGACGTAGGCGCGGGCCAGCCCGAGCCAGCCCGGCGCCTGGGCCAGGTAGGCCACCGCCACCGGGGAGCGCACGGTGATCCGCACCGGCGCGCCCGCCGTGCCTGACGTGCTTCCGTCGTAGGCGCGGAACTCCACCGGGGCATCGGGCCCCGCCACCTTCTCGAACACCTCGGCCAGTGCCATGCTGCCCATCCCTTCGCTTACTGCCCGCGGACACACTTCTCATACAGCCCGGTCAGCCTCCCGGCGCCGTCGTAGGAGCGCTTGAGCGCCGCATAGGCCGGGCCGTTGTAGCGCGCCCAGAACTGCTCCGGCGAGTAGAACGACGTCGAATACAGTCCCTTCTGGCCGCCGAGCGCGGCGACCTCCGCCTCCACCAGGCGGTTGTGGTGCCCGTCCGGGCGCCCGGGCGGCAGGGCCACGGTTCCCCAGAAACCGAAGTTCACGTACACCTGGCCCGGCCGCAGCGGATAGAGCGGCCAGGTGTCCTCACCGCGCAGGCGCAGCGGGCACAGCCAGACCGGGCTCATGCCTACCTCAGCGGCGAAGAACCGCGCAAACTCGGCGCTGCGCGCCAGCGGGATCTCCACGTCCTGGATCACCGCTTCGCGCTGCGGCCGGCCCCGGCTCGCGGTCAGCGTTTCCGACAGCCGGTACCGCCGGTCCAGCGCGACCAGCGCCCGGTAGACGTCCGAGCGCCGGTAGCGGCGCGGCCAGGCGCGGCGGATCGCCGGGTGCTGGACGCCGAACGGGCGCGAGCACCAGAACCAGTCGGTGTCCCAGCGCCACAGGTAGTCGCGGATGGTCAGGAAGTCCTCCTGCGGCCCGCGCAGCGAGTGGTAGTAGATGCGCTGCCCGGTGTAGTCGCTGACCCAGGGGGCGACGTCGCTGTAGGCGCCGACCGTCAGATAGATCTCCTGCGGGCTGAACGCGGTCCCGTCCACGAAATCCGCCCGGTGCCCGCGCAGGCTCGCCTCCGCCGCGATCTGGCCGACCGCCTCCATGCACGCCTCGGGGGAGGCGAAACGGAAGTGCCGCAGATGCACGTAGGGCTGGACCGGCTCCAGCTCGATGGTGAGCGACAGGGCGTAGCCGAGCGTGCCGTAGGAGTTCGGGAACCCACGGAACAGGTCGGCGTGCTCCCCGTCTGGGGCCGCGGTGACGACCCGGCCGTCCCCGGTGAGGATCTCCATCTCGGTGACGGACTCGTGGGGCAGGCCGTTGCGCAGGGACGTGGACTCGATGCCGAGCCCGGTCACCGCCCCACCGAGCGTGATCGTCTTCAGCTGGGGCACCACCAGGGGCATCAGGCCGTACCGGAGGGTGGCGTCGGCCAGGTCCTCGTAGGTGGTCATGCCGCCGACGACGGCCACCCGGCGCCGGGAGTCGACGTGCAGCACCCGGGTGAACGCCGACACGTCCAGGCCCGGCGAGGAGGTGGCTGGCGTCCGGGCCGGGAGGGGGTCGCGGAACCGGAACAGGTTGGAGGTGCGCTTGGCCAGCCGGACCGGGCTGCCCGGCGGGAGCGCCGCGTAGGCCTCGCGGATGGCGGCGACCGCCGCCTGGTGCCGGGCCAGCACCGTGGCCGGAACCCGTGCCGGCCGGGGCGGGGTGCCCGCGGCGGCCAGGTCCTGTCGCCCTCCCGGTTTGGCGTTAGTCAAGCCGGCCTCCCTTCATCGGCGGCAGCCGGTCTTCAAGTGAGGATGAACGCTGCGGCCCGTACCGGCAAGTCCGCACCGGCCAGCAGCGGCGGCCGGGCGGGTCAATCGCGGCGCTCCCGCCCGTCTATTCCCGGGCACCGGGGGGCTCGTAGCTGCGCTCGACCTCCTCCGGGGTCATCGGCAGCCGCGCCGCCGATGGCGGCACGCCGGCGTCGAGGATCTCCCGCAGCAGCAGCGCCATCGAGTAACCCGGGTCGCAGGCCAGGGCACGGTCGATCGCGATGCTGGCCAGCACCCCGTCGCCGGACTGCCAGGCCGTGAACGCGAGCAGCGCCGCCGGGCCGGGCACCCACGCCTCGCCGGCGGCGCGCACCAGGTCGGCCCATAGCCGCAGGTGCGCATCCCGATGCCCGGGATCCATCCGCGCCCAGGCATCGTCCCGGACCGGCAGGTGAGCCAGGCTGACCACGAGCCAGGCCAGGAGATCCTCGTCGGAGATCGCGCCGCCGGCCCGGTAGTGGGCGATCGCGGCCCTGACCGCCCGCCGCCCTTCGCTGATCACCAGGCGCAGCGGGCTGCCGCCCCGCGTGGCCGCCTTCCCGGCCAGCGCGGCCGCCCGTGCGCAGGCCCGCTGGGCCGCCTGGTCCCTGGCCCGGGCGCGCTCGCCGGTGAGCGGCGCGATGGTGCGCTCCAGCGCCGCCCGGTCCGGGTAGGCGCCCAGGCCGGCCACGGACATGGCCGCGGCCACCGGATGGGAGCTGGAGTCGAACGGCACCCCGTCCGCGGGGCAGCAGTCCACCTCCTGGCACAGGTAGGACCAGTAGCGGCCGCCGGAGACCCGTAACAGCTCACGCACGGCCAGGCCGCCCCGCCGGGCGGCGGCGGTGAAGACGTCCATCACCGGGGTGACCAGCCTGCCCTCGCCGTACCCGACCGCCACCACCGTGGTGGCCCGGCGCTTGCGCAGCACAGTCACCGCGTGCCGGGCGATCTCGTGCGCGGCCGGGGCGGCCGGCGGGTCGGGCAGGTCGTAGCGGAACCCGAGCTTGACCCGGTCCCGTGGTCCGCCGGCCCCGATCACCACCAGGCTCCGGGCCGGATGAAACCCGAGCAGGTAGGGAACGGCGGCGAGAATGTCGGCGGGCGAACTCAGCCGGACCCGGGGGAGCCCGGTCCGGCCCATCTCCTGGGGGCCGCCGCGGCCCCCGGCTGGTGTTGTGTCCATGCCGCCAGGCTGGGCCGGCGGCCGGGCCGGGGCGAGATGTGGACCGCCATCTGTGGGCCGGGCCCGGCGACGCGCTCGCGGTATCCACAGCCGCTGGCTCGGGTCTTGACGGTGGCCGGGCGCTGCGCGGGGTCAGGCGGGCTGGGCCAGGAAGCCGGCCTCCGAAGCCGCGGAGCAGCGGCCCGGGCCGCCCGGGCCGCCCGTGGAGGCCTTCAGAGAGCGACGCCCAGCAGGGCGTCTACCGCGTCGCGGATGAGGCCCGCCGCGCGCGCGCCCGGCGGGCCCGGCGCGGCGGTGATCTCCTGCACCCACCGGTCGACCGCGGCCAGCGCGCCCGGCGCGTCCAGGTCGTCGGCCATCCGCCCGCGCATCACGGCCAGCGCGGCCTCCGCCGACGCGAGCGCGTCTACGGCGGAGGCCAACCCGGCCGCGGACGCTGGCTCCTGCGGGGCGGGCTGCGCCGGGCCGGCCGCCGCCCGCCAGCGGGCGAGCCGCTGCGCCGCCGCCGCCAGCCCGGTGGCCGTCCAGTCCCAGTCGTCGCGGTAATGGTGGGCGAGGATGGCCAGCCGGATGGCCATCGGGTCGGCGCCGTCGGCCAGCAGCGACGACACGAACACCAGGTTCCCCAGCGACTTCGACATCTTCTCGCCGTCCAGGCGGACCATGCCCGCGTGCAGGTAGTGGCGGGCGAACGCCCGCACCCCGCCGACCGGCCGGACGTGCGGGCTGTCGCCGAGCGCCACCCGCGCGTGCGAGGCGCTCATCTCGTGATGCGGGAAGATCAGGTCGGAGCCGCCCGCCTGCACGTCGAACACCCGGCTCAGGTACTCGGTGGCGATCGCCGCGCACTCCACGTGCCAGCCCGGCCGGCCCGGGCCGAACGAGGAGGCCCACGACGGCTCACCCGGCCGGGCGGCCAGCCAGACCAGGGCGTCGAGCGGGTCCTTCTTCCCGGGCCGGGACGGATCGCCGCCGCGCTCGGCGAAGAGCGCGGTCATCGTCGCCGGGTCCAGCCGCGACACCGAGCCGAAATCGGGATCCGACGCGCGGGAGAAGTAGAGGTCGTTGTCCAGCTCGTAGAGCGACCCGCGCTCGGCCAGCCGCCGGGAGAGCCGCTCGATGACCGGCAGCGCCTCCACGGCCCCGACCAGGCGGGCCGGCGGCAGCACCCGCAGCGCCTCCATGTCGCCCCGGTAGCGGGCGATCTCCCGGTCGGCCAGGTCGCGCCAGTCCTCGCCGTCGCGGGCCGCGCGCTCGAGCAGCGGGTCGTCCACGTCGGTGACGTTCTGCACGTAGATCACGTTGTGGCCGGCGCCACGCCAGGCCCGGACCAGCAGATCCCAGGCCAGGAACGTGGCCGCGTGGCCGATGTGCGTCGCGTCGTACGGGGTGATGCCGCAGGCGTACATGGTCGCGGTCGGCCCGGCCGCCGCCCGTACCAGCTCGCCGGTCGCGGTGTCGGTGATGTACGGGTCCGGGCCCTGTCCCGGCAAGGGGGGAATGCTGACCGCGCGCCAGGAATCCATCAGTGTTGCGCCGCGGGGACCGCCGTCTTGCGGGGGAATCCGCGCTCCCTCCCTCCGGGGTGTCCGGCTCTTGGTGTCACGGGCACGCCGTCAGGCTGGCCCGCGAGTGGCCGTCCGGGGTCGGGACGTCCTTCAGAACAGTCACATGCGCAGGTTATCGCCCGCCGGGCGGCGCGGGCGGCGGGCAGGTCGCGCGCAGCGCCGGGACGAGCCGCGCGGCGGCCGCCTGCTCGAACGCGTACGCCAGCGCGATCAGCCTCGGCTCACTCCACCGCGGGCCGATGAACGACAGCCCGACCGGGAGCGCGAAGGCCCCGCCAGCCGGAACCGAGATGGCCGGGTACCCGGCCACCGCCGCCGGGCCCGACGTGTGGAACACGTCATGGTCGCCGAGGTGGTAGTCGGTCAGCCAGGCCGGGCTGGCGGTCAGCGTGACGATGGCGTCGAGCCGGTGGGCGGCGAGCGGGCCGTCCACCGCCCCCCGGGCGCGGGCGGCCGCCTCGGCCCGGGCGGAGCGGTAGCCGGGGTCGGCCAGGTCGCCGCTCGTGGCTTCCGCCTGCTCGAACACCTCCTGGCCGAACCGGGCCAGCGCCCGCTCGCCGTGCTTGACGTTGTAGGCGATCAGCTCGGCCAGGGTGGCCGGGTGCTCGCCCGCGAGCGCCGAGAGGTAGGCGTTGAGGTCGTGCTTGAACTCGGTCAGCAGCGCGGCGAACTCCGGCTCGGTGATCTGGTCCGCGCCGGGCAGGTCCACCGGGTCGACGAGGTCGGCGCCGGCTCCGGCCAGCCGGGCCAGCGCCGCCTCGAGCACGGCCGTGGTGGCGGCACCGGCCGCCTTGCTGCCCTCCCGCCACACGCCGATGCGGGCTCCGGCCAGGGCACCCGGATCGAGAAACGCGGTGTAGTCGCCGGGCTGGCCGGCCGCCTCCGCCGTGGCCGGGTCGTCCGGGTCGCCGCCGGTCATCGCCGACAGCAGCGCCGCGGCATCCGCCACGCTGCCCGTCATCGGGCCCGCGGTGTCCTGGGCCGCCGACACCGGGACGATCCCGCCCCGGCTGACCAGGCCCAGCGTGGGCTTGAGGCCGACGATCCCGCAGGCACTGGCCGGGCAGACGACGCTGCCGTCGGTCTCGGTCCCCACCGCGGCCGCGGCCAGGCCGGCCGCGACCGCGGCCGCCGAGCCGGAGCTGGAGCCCGACGGGTTCCGGTCGAGCGCATGCGGGTTGGCCGCCTGGCCGCCGAGCGTGCTCCAGCCGCTGGTCGGGTGGGAGGACCGGAAGTTGGCCCATTCCGACAGGTTCGCCTTGCCGAGGATCACCGCGCCCGCCTCCCGCAGCCTGGTGACCAGCCAGGCGTCGCCCTGCTCGGCCCCGGCGAGGGCGGGTGACCCGGCGGTGGCGGGCATCCCCCGGACCGCGATGTTGTCCTTGATCAGGACCGGGATGCCCTCGAGCGGGCGCGCCGTGCCGCTGGCCAGCACCTCGTCGCAGGCCTGCGCCTCGGCGAGCGCGTCGCCGCTGACGCCGATGACCGAGTGGAGCAGGGGGTCCAGCCGCTCGATGCGGCTCAGGTAGAAGGAGGTGAGCCCGCGTGCGGTGAGGGAGCCGGCCGCCAGTGCCGCCCGGAGCGCGGCGACGGTGGCCCCGGCGGCGTCGATCGCGGTGCCCGGGATCGTCTCGCTGGCGGCGGAGGGCTCTGGCATGGGGGCAGGATAACCGCCCCATCGCCGCTCGCGATCATGCCCGGCTGTCGCTGCGGCTACGCCGTGCTCACGCCCGGGAGCAGTGGCGGGCGGGCCGCCGGGCCCGGGACAGGGTCAGGGGAGCCAGGAGACGTGGCCGTGCAGGGCGGCGTAGCCCACGAACGCGACCGAGTCGATCAGCGCGTGCGCGATGATGAACGGCGTCACCCTCCCCCACCTGCGGAACAGCACGCCGAACACCAGGCCCATCGCGGCGTTGCCGAGGAACCCGCCGAATCCCTGGTAGAGGTGGTACGAGCCGCGGAGCAGGGCGCTGAGGATGATGGCATGGGCCGGCGTCCAGCCGAGCTGGTCCAGCCGCCGCAGCAGGTACCCGAGGACCAGGATCTCTTCCAGGATCCCGTTCTGCAGCCCGTCGAGGATGAGCACCGGGATCCGCCACCACACCGCGGGCAGGTTCTCCGGCACCACGTTGAGGCTGACCCCCAGGTGGAACGCTGTCACATACAGGCCCAGGCCCAGCCCGCCGATGACCGCCGCCAGGACCGCGCCCCTGGCCAGGTCGCTGGCTGGCCGGGTGGTGTCCAGGCCCAGGTCGGACGGTGACTCGCCCGACCTGGCCAGCAGGTAGAACACCAGCGCCACCGGGGCGAGCGTGACCAGGATGTTGGCCAGCTGCAGCGAGAGGTCCAGCAGCGGGCGGCCCGGTGCCATCGACCCGACCAGCAGCGCCTGCTGGTGCCCCAGGGCCTTGCGTGCCGTGAGTGACCCGATCAGGCTGATGATGGCCAGCAGCGCGCTGGCGCCGAGCGACACCGCGAAGACGACGACGACCTCCCAGCCCAGCAGCCGCTTCGTGAGCGGCGGAAGGCCGGTCTCCTGCCCAGGGATCACGTCTGGACTTTACAAGGCCGGTGCCCGCGCCCCGTTCGCCTCAAGGCCGCCTGGAGCCGATCTACAGCTAACCCGCAGTCAGCCTGGAGCCGGGCTGCAGCTTCGGGCCCGGTGGCGGCCTCAGGCGCCGGCCGCGGACACGATCGCGTCGGTCACGAACCCGAGCACCAGCCCGAGCAGGATGGCCCAGGTGACCAGTTCCTTCAGCCTGGTGGCCCGCGCGACGGCGAGCAGCTCGATCACGACGTACAGGATGGAGCCCGCCGCCAGCGCGAGGAAGGCGACGCCCAGCAGCGGCGCGTGCACCTGCATGCCGATGACGGTGCCGAGGAAGGTGGGGCCGCCGCCAATCAGCCCGAGCAGCACCAGCCGCGGCCAGGACGGGCGCTCGCCGGCGGCCGCCAGCGGCGCCACGATGCCGAAGCCCTCGGTCGCGTTGTGGGCGCCGAAACCAATCACCAGCAGCAGCGCGAGGCTGAGCTGGCCGGCGGCGGCGGAGGAGCCGATGGCCAGCCCCTCGCCGAAGTTGTGCATCCCGATGCCGACCGCGATGAGCATGGACAGGCCCATCGCCTGGGCGCGGGCGGCATCCGGGCCGGCCGGGATCGCGGCCGGCCGCACGGTGGCCGCTCCCGGCCCCTCCGGCCGCAGCCGCGCCGCCCGGCGCTTCATCCACCGGTCGAAATAGACCAGGCCCATGAGCCCGATCCCCACGCACACCAGCATCACGGCGCCGTCGACGACCGCCGTGCCGTAGTGATGGGAGCCCAGGGCCGCGTCGGTTGGCTCCCACGCGTTGGTGAGGACGTCCCACAGCAGGAAGATCAGGATGCCGATGGCCAGGGCGTTGAGGAACGCCTTGGTCCGGGGCATCTGCGCCCGCACGCGGCCAAGTGGCAGCCCGAGGAAGATCGTGAGGCCGGCGAAGGCCCCGAGGATGGCGATCTGGCTTGCGGGCACGAGCGGTCCTCTCCTCTTTTGGCCGGCGGTCCCCGGGCGGCGGGGGTGGCCCTGGCTGGCCGGCACCGGCCGGCCCGGTCGTCCTGTCCGGGCGGTACCGGCTAGCGTAGTGATCCCGGCCGGGTCGCAGGCCGCCCGTCGCCCGGCACGCACGGAGGATAGCCCAAGTTAGGTATACCAAACCTTACTTACGGAGAATTTATCCGGCCTGGCCGCCGGTACGGGCCGCTAGCGCGGCCGCCGGGGCGCAGGCAGGCCCAGGCTCCTGGCACGCGGCAGCCGCCGCGTCGCGCGGACGCGGCGGCTGGCGGTCCCGCCGCAGCGGGCATGGGCAGCACACCGGTGCTGCCGTAACACATGGACTGTAAGGACAGGCCCATCACCGGGGGTATATCCGATGATGCATGTTGTGAATAATCCCCCGCAGGCCAATCCAGCCCGGTTGATCCCCGTCAGAATGCTACCCCTGCCAACAGGTCATCGAATTCGCCCAGTTTGACGCCTTCGATGAGTGCAGCTATCTCGGCCCGGGTGTAGATAAGGGCGGGGCCTTCCGGGTTCCTGGAGTTACGAACAGCGAACTCGTCCTTGCCGACCTTGGCTAGCTCGACACAGGCACCCTGAGAATTGCTGATGCTGCTCTTGCGCCACATGGCCCCGGAAAGCTCCGCGGCCGACATTCCGTTGTAGGTGTTCATGTATCCATGACTTCCTCAAGCATCCCGCTCAGGATATCGACAGAACGTTCTGGTGACTCGCTCTCGACACTGAGGCGTTCCATAACCTCGGTGTACTTCTCGACGTCGTCACGTTTATCGAGATACAGGGCGCTCGTGAGCTGCTCGAGATAGACCACGTCCGGCAGGTCAGGCTCCGGGAACCGCATGATGGTGAAGGCCCCGGCCTCGGCGGCGTGACCGCCGGTCCGGAACGGCATCACCTGGAGCGTGACCTGAGGCTCTTCCGTGGCCTCGATCAACTGCACGAGCTGTGCACGCATCACCTCCTTTCCTCCGATGGGGCGCCGCAGCGCCGCCTCGTCCACGATCGCCCACAGCCGGGGCCCCCCCGGCTTGGTGAGCAGTTCCTGCCGGCCAAGGCGCAGGCTGACCCGGCGTTCTATCTCCTCCGGCGCCGCGCCCGGCTGGCCGAGCCGCACCACCGCACGCGCGTAATCCGCCGTCTGGAGCAGCCCGGGGACGAACTGCACCTCGTAGAGCCGGATGAGGGAGGCCGCCTCCTCCAGGCCCACGTAGACCTGGAACCAGTCCGGCAGCACGTCGCCGTACTTGTGCCACCACCCGGGCGAGTTGGCCTGGATGGCGAGTTCCACCAGCGTGGCCGACTCGTCCTCGTCCACGCCGTACAGCTCGAGCAGGTCGGTGACGTCGCGCTCCTTGAAGCTGACCCGGCCCAGTTCCATCCGGCTGATCTTGGAACCGGACGCGCGGATGGCGTAGCCGGCCTCCTCGCGGGTGATGCCTCTCGCCTCACGCAGCATCCGCAGCTGGGAACCCAGGAGGATGCGCAGAACGGTGGGCCCGCTCCCTGACTGCGCAGTTATCACCCTGGCTCCTCAGCTTCCGCCATCCGTGGCCAAGTCCGTCGCCAGACCCTCATACTCGGCGCACGTGCACCTACACAGTTTCATCTGCACGTGCATTCGGCCTTGCGTTTGCAAGGTACACAGGGGATGATAGCGCTTGCGCTGCCAGCGCACGAGTCGCGTTCCAGCGACCGCGTGCCAAGCTAAAGACGGGAAGCCGATGACCGCACACCGGGCGGCCTCGCCAGTGACGACGGAGGTCAGCGGTGTGAGTCGCGTCGGCTTCCTCGCGGCGAGCGCACCCCAGGGGATGCGCCCGGCGAACCACCTGCTGGCGTCGCAGCACCAGCCGGGGGGCACGAGCTATTCGCTGGCCCAGCCGAGCGCCACCTGCCTGCTCGGGCCGCGGCCCGAGTCGGTCAAGACCGGCCGGGACTTCACCCGGGCCACGCTGCTGGACTGGGACATGCCCGACCTCACCGACCTGGCCGAGCTCGTGGTCTCAGAGCTGGTGACGAACGCGCTGCGGCACGGCGTCCCCTCAGCCTGCACGCTGGTCAGCGAGCACTGCATCCGGCTGCGGCTGCTCGCGCAGGCTCCCTTCGTGATGTGCATGGTGACCGACCCCGGCAGCGATATCCCCGTGCTGCGCGAATCGGAGCCGACCTCGGAAACCGGCCGGGGACTGAACGTGGTCGAATGCTGCAGCGTGCGGTGGGGCTGGCATCTCCTCGATGACGGCGGCAAGGTCGTCTGGGCGCTGCTGCGGCCCCCGGCCTGACCGCGGGCATGCGGCAACTGGCCAAGGCGGTTTGGCGCCGCTAAGCTCAGTGCGCTGCCATCCCGGTGCAACGAGCCATCCGTTCGGCATGTCGCCGGAGTTGTGAGGAGCCGACATGTACGAGCCCCATCCCGAAAGCCACGAAATCCCGCCCGAGCCCAGCCGGCCCGCCATACCGGGATCGGTGCGTCTCGCGGTCATGCTCATGTACGTAGGCGCCGGGCTGAGCGCGATCGGCCTGGTCGTGACCCTGTTCAGCTTCCACGCGATCGAGCGGATCATCAGGAATGCGCCAAGCGCGACCACGCTGACCCAGCACCAGGTGCACAGCGTCGCGATCGCCACGGTCACCATCGGCGTGGTCGAAGGCCTGATCGCCATCGGCCTGTGGCTGCTGATGGCCTGGGCGAACAAGAACGGGAGGAACTGGGGCCGGATCGTCGCCACCATCCTGTTCGCCCTGAACACCCTGTTCCTGCTGCTCGGCTTCATCCGGGCGCACGCCTCGATCAGCGTGGTGTTCTCGCTGCTGGTCTGGGTGGTCGGCCTGATCGCGATCGTGGCGCTGTGGCGCAGGGACTCCAGCCAGTACTTCGCCGCGGCCACCCTTCAGCGCTAGGCGGGGCGCGACCGCCCGGTCCACCGGCCGCCCGGTCAGCCGGCGGCGCGCATCAGCGCGTAGCAGGCCACCGCGGCGGCCGCGACCACGTTCAGCGAGTCCACTCCCAGCGCCATCGCGTGCGGGCTCATGGGGATGCAGACGCTCTGGTCGGCCTCGTGCAGCCAGCGGGAGGACAGGCCGTCGCCCTCCGAACCGAGCATGAGCGCCACCCGCCCGTCCGCCGCCACCCGGTCCAGCGCCGCCGCGGACTGCTCGGGAACCAGCGCGAGCAGCCGGAAGCCGGCCGCGCGCAGCCCGGCCAGGCCTCCGTACCAGTCGGTCATCCGCGCGTACGGGATGGCGAAAACCGCGCCCATCGATACCTTGACCGCGCGGCGGTAGAGCGGGTCCGCGCACCGGGGTGCCAGCACCACCGCCCCCACCCCGAGCGCGGCCGCACACCGGAAGATCGCCCCCACGTTCCCGTGATCAACGAGGTCTTCCAGGACCAGGATCCGGCGGTGGCCGGCCACGACGTCGCCGACGGCGGGCAGCGCCCGGCGGGCCATCGACGCCAGCGCGCCCCGGTGTACCGGGTAGCCGGTGACCCGTTCCGCGACGTCCTGGGGGGTCAGGTACACCGGGCAGCCGCACGCGTCGGCCAGGTCGGCGAGAGCGGCCATCCGGTCCGGGGTCACCATCAGCGAGCGCACCGGGTACCCGGCCCCCAGCGCGCGCCTGATCACCTTCTCCCCCTCGGCCACGAACAGCCCGTGCGCCGCCTCCAGGCTCGTGCGCAGGGACGAGTCGGTCAGTCGCACATAGTCGGCCAGCCGCGGATCACCGGGGTCGTCTACCCGGATGACGTCGCTCACCCGCCCAGTCTGGCCGGCCCGGGTTCACCCTGGCCGCCGGGCGCACGGGCCGTCACCGTGCCGCTTCGCCCGGCCGGCCCGGCGGGCCGCGGAATCGGTCAATCGGCCTCATAACACGCTTCAGTCCGCTAATGTCGTGCCCGCGAAGACCCAGCAGGCACAGGCGCCCGGGACGACGCCGGCGGGCCTGCGGGGCTCCCGCGTCCGGGGAGCCGTGGCCCGTTGCCGGTGAGCCGCGGCCCTTTCGACCAGGGGATGCCGTGAACGCTGGACGGAGCCGACGGGGCCGCTACCGCCCAGCGCGCAGGCGCCGGACGCGGACCGTCGCGCTGACCGGGCTCGCGGCAGGCATCGCCGCCACCTTCCTGCTGGCGCTCGGGGCCAGAACCGTGCTCGCCCACGCCGCTTGCACCAGCCATCCGGTGGTCGTGAACGTGGCCGCCTCCAGCGAGATCGCGCCGGTCGTCCGCCACCTCGGCCGGTACTTCAACGGCCTGCACCGGCAGGTGAGCGGCCGCTGCGTGCGGGTGGCGGTGACGGCCGAGCCACCCGGCACGGTGATGGCGCGGCTCGCGGGCCAGGGACCGCGGCGTGTGCCGCAGGCGGACGCCTGGGTACCCGACTCCGCCCTGTGGGCGGGCCTGGCCAGCCGGGCGGCGGTGCCCGCCGGGCGCATCCGGGCGTCGGGCATCACCCTGGCCAGAAGCGCGCTGGTCATCGCGATGCCGCGGTCGGCCGCCGCCCTGGCCCCCGCCTTCGGCACCGCGGTCAGCTGGAAGTTCCTGCTTCCGCAGAACGCCGGTGGCCCGGCGGCCGCGCTCGGGCTGCGTGTCGAGTTCCCCGATCCCACCGTCAGCGCGGCGGGCCTGGTGACGCTCACCGAGTTCGAGCGGCTGGCCGGCCAGCAGGCGGCCGCCCGCGCCGCCCTGGCCAGCTTCGCGGCCAACGCCCAGCTCGAGCCGGCGCCGGATGGGGCTTCGCCGCCGGCCACCTGGGCGCGGCCGGTCACCGGGGCGCCGTCGGCCGGCGCGGGCGCCGCCTCCCCTCCGGTCACGATCACCACCGAGCAGGCGGTGATCCAGTTCGACCGCGCGCATCCCGGCCAGCCGCTCGCCGTGCGCTACCCGGCCGAGGGCAGCCAGGAGCTCAGCTTCCCCTACGTGCTGACCACCGCCGACCCGCTGATGCGGGCGGCGGCGGGCTCGTTCGGCAAGCTGCTGCGATCCGGCTACGCGGCCTCGTACGTGCGTTATGCGGGCTTCCGCTCGGCCAGCGGGGCGGCCGGCCAGTGGCCCGCGTCGTCCGGGCTCACCAGCGGCGGCCCGCACCTGCTGCCGCAGCCGACGACGGCCCAGGCGGAAACCGCGCTGCACACGTGGCAGCAGCTCACGGCCAGGCTATTTACAAGACCATGACGCGAGCGCTCGGCCAGCCGTCCTGTGCCTCTTAGCTGGCGCGATACGGCAGCGCCGGAAGCCGCGGCAAGAAGCCGGCCAGGAAAGTCCGGAAACCCGGGCGCGGTATGTCAACCACTTCCCGAAGTCGCGCGTCTTGCTTACGAGGCCCGGCGAGAGCGGGGCGCCGGGCCTCACGCAAAGCTCCTCCCGGAGCACCGATCCGGGAGGGATGAGGGCCCGGCGAGAGCGGGGCGCCGGGCCCTCAGAACAAGCTCCTGCCGGGCC
>Ga0187765_10000544_pt1 | contig 13808 bp, 15 predicted proteins | sample 0216_QUI02_MP05__3_FD_133018 | JGI IMG/M metagenome (GOLD analysis project Ga0187765, IMG submission 133018) | Tropical peat soil microbial communities from peatlands in Department of Meta, Colombia - 0216_QUI02_MP05_10_MG | ecosystem: Environmental > Terrestrial > Soil > Wetlands > Peat ...
CCTGCTCGGGCACCAAAACATTCGGATTACGCAGAAGCATTACTCTCCGTGGGTTCGGACAAGGCAAGAACGACTTGATGAACAAGTGCGGCGGGCGAATAAGCGTGTACAATTTGTGGACAATCCTGCCTAGCTCTACAAAAATAACTGGGTTTTTGTTGGCTATTTTGATGGAGGCGCGGGTGGGAATCGAACCCACGAATGAAGGTTTTGCAGACCTCTCCCTTCCCACTTGGGTACCGCGCCGGCGAGACCAGTATAGCGAAACGGAAGCTTCCTTTCAGCTCCATCAACTGCTTCTCCGCGAGCGTCGTTCGCGCTAAAGTGAACAAAATGGTCGGCTACGAGGGAGCTTGAGAGGAAAAAATCGATGGTAGGGCTTGCCTGGATCACAGCCAGCATCGTTGTGATTACCGTAGTAATAGCGGCGCTACTGTGGTCGTCAAGCCGCCGATCTGCCGTGGAGCTATCGAGCGTGCGCCAGGAGATGCAGGCTACGCTCGCTGCGCAGAGTCAGACGATGGCCGCTCAGATCAACCACCTGATGCAATCCGTGAGCCAGCAGCTTGGACAGGTCCGACAGGAGCTGCAGACAGGCGTCGCTTCCACTGGCAGTCTTGCAACCCAGGCGCAGCGCGATGTGGCCGAGCGGCTCGAATCCTCCACGAACGTTTTGCTCCAGATGAGTCAAAGAATTGGCGAGGTGTACCAAACCAGCCAGGATCTTTCGAAGGCCACACAAACCTTGCAGGCCGTCCTTGGTGGCGCAAAGACACGCGGCACCCTTGGAGAGATCACCCTAGACCGCATCCTAGAGGACGCCTTGCCGCAAAGCGCATACTCGATGCAATATCGCTTCGCTTCGACCGGGGCCATTGTCGACGCGATCGTCCGTAGCTCCGACCGGATGCTCTCGATCGACTCCAAGTTTCCGCTCGACGCCTATCGACGTTTGCTTGATATCGGGGAAGAGGCTCGCCGCGACTTTTCCCAGGCCGTCCGCAAACACGCCGACTGCATTGCCGAGAAATACATACTCCCGGACGAAAACACCTTCGACTATGCGTTGATGTTCGTCCCGTCCGAAGGTGTGTACTACGAGCTATTGATGAGCGAGGACCCGAAGCATGGCCGGCTTGACGAATACTGTCGCAGCAAACGCGTCTTCCCGGTATCGCCAAATACCTTCTACGCCTGTTTGAGTGCTATTGCCGTGAGCCTTCGCGGACAGCAGATCGAAGAGAACGCGCGCCAGCTGATCACCGGCCTCACCGGGCTGCAGAAACAGCTCGATTCGTTCGCTGCCGTTTACGAAAAGCTGGGAACACATTTGCGTCACGCTCAGTTCAGCTATGAAGACGCCGACAGCAGGCTAGAACGTGCCCGCACTTCAGTCGAGCAGATGTCCCAGGGCCGAGTTTCGGAGTTGGCGCCGAACGCACTCGGATCAGCTCCCGACGAATAATCTTTCACAGCGCGGCTTCGGCTGCTTCGAGCAGCGTTTGCAAATCGCCGGAAACGGTGCCCTGGGCCAGTTTGGCCACTTGCGTGCGCATTTGGGGGACGTCTCGAGGGTGTTGCGCAAGCCGGAGAGCCAGCTCGACAATCCTATGCTTGGAGTCCTGCGGCGCCAGCGGTACGGCGGCCCACAGGTATCGACCCGCCGACACGAGGTCAGGGGCCGCCCGGACACGCGCGCTGAAGGAGAAATCACCGGATGAGATGACCTGGACGGCCACTGTCGCGATGTTTTCCGGCCCACCCCCGGTCAAGAGTTCCTGCGTGTCTCCCCGCACAAATCGAAGTACTTCAGGAGTGCGGTTTTGCGCAACGATCTCGAGCTTCTCGCTCGATCCAAGTGTTCGGATGACCAGTTTACCCTGTTGACCGGGACTGAGAGGGGGATGCGGAGGTGAGAATTCCAACGACACGAGAGTGGTGCTCGCACTCCATTGCACTCCTGGAGCTTCAACCGAGACAGCGGCTCGTCCCGGCTGAGCACTCGGCCCTGGCCAGACAACCAAGCAGATCGGCGATGACGCCAGGACCAGTGCAGGCTGGCCGTTGAGTTTGACACTCTCTTCATCGGCGTTGCCGCGGAGCCCGGCACCGCAAATCCAGAAGCGATCGTTTAAGGACACAATCGGTGGGAGTGCAACAGTGCTAGGCTCGGTTTGCGCAACGGCCGGATCGACTAGCGCCGCAGCCTCAGCACCTGAACCCTTGGCCAGCAAATAATCGCCGTCTGCCGGCACGTGGAAGACCGCACGTCCGGTGCGATCGGTGGTGATGGTTTCTCCATCGCCCAATTCCACGTTTACGGCAGGAGCGAGCCTTCCATCCACTCCCAGCACAGCCAGTGTTGCCGGATGACCAGCCATGAGCTTGGGGGGAAGCACGATGGTTAAGGTCTCAGAGGTCGCTTGGAGCATCCGAGCGGACAGAACCAAAGCCCCCAACAACCCTACTAACATCCGGACGCTTCGGCGCTGATCACGCCCAGACGATCCGGTCATGCCGCGATCTCTTGCAACTCTCATGTCCACGATCAATTGTCGAGACGCACGACGAACGTCATCAGCTGTTCGTTCGACTGCAGCTCACTGGCGAGTTGGTGAGCAGCCGTCTCGCTGGGAAGTCTTCCGACTCGTACACGATAGAATAGTCCGTTCGGAGAATCATAGAGGGCAATGCTGACCGGCGAATAGCTCATGGCCAACCGGGCCCGAAGCCGTTCGGCGTTCTCCTCGACTTGAAACGCGCCCACCTGTACGCCGAAGAAACCGACCAAAGGATTTGACCCAGCGATCATCTCCAGCCGGACCGGGGCCGTGCCGGGGCCGACCATGTCGATTGCCTGGGCGGCCGATAGCGAAAGATCGATCACGCGATCCGCTACGAAGGGACCTCGATCGTTGATGCGAACCTCCGTCTGTTTTCCATTGCGGAGGTTCGTCACACGTACAATGGCTCCGAAGGGAAGCGTTTTGTGGGCGGCTGTGAATTGGTGCATGTCATAGATTTCGCCATTTGAGGTTCGATGGCCATCGAAGGGTACGCCATACCATGACGCAATGCCCTGTTCGACGTACTCGCCGGGTGTAGCCGGCTGCCGCTCGGCCGCCGGGGGTACACTCGATGGCGCAGGAGCCGTCGGCGGCGCTGCAGGAGGCCGCACTGTCGCGGTGCGGTGGGCACAGCCGCCAGCTAGAGACAAAAGAGCGAGCGCCACTGCCAATCGTTGAGAAAACTCGTGTCGAGGGATGAGGGCAGGAATCGCGCTCACACGCCTACCGGGGCGGGCCAGCGATCGGCACAGCGTCCATGGTCTTCTGGATTCAATTCTTTTCGACTCAAGTCCGGTATTATAGGAATGCAGCCATCTTCTCGCAAGGAAAGCGAACCCGATTGTCACTCTCGCCCCGCCTGCGGTGGAAGCTCGATCAGATTCGTAGGAAAACGAGCGGAGCGTTGATGGGATCGAAAAATCCGCCTCGCCCAAAGCTTTGTCCTGCCTGCGGGACCCTGGTTGGCGCCCACGCAACGCACTGCCATCAATGCGGAGCCAACGTTAACTTCTCGCTTGCGGCCGCGAGCAAATCCCTGGGGCGCCTGATGCCCGCCACCTCTCCCGTCAGCTATGCGATTCTCGGCGTCAGTTGTGTGCTCTATGTCGTCTCGTCGCTCGCAACGATCCGAGAAGGCGGCCTGGTTACTCCGGGCGGCGGAATCTTCGCCGTTTTCGGGCTGGGCGGAATCCGCGGCGACGTTCTATTTCGCCTCGGGGAATCACTACCCCTGCCGTACAACCTGATACAGCCCTGGCGATTCGTCACCGCCATTTTCCTCCACGCCAGCCTTCTGCATATTGTGTTCAATATGTGGGTGCTGATGGACATTGGGCCGGAGATTGAAGAGCTTTATGGCTCGGCCAGGTACCTTTTTATCTATGTGAGCACAGGAGTGGGCGGTTACCTGGTGAGCAGTGCCGTCATCGGCCACAGCAGTGTAGGCGCCTCAGGAGCTTTGCTAGGTCTGATCGGCATTCTCCTTGCTGCTACGATGGGAAGGCGAGGCCTAGATGCGCAAGTTTTGCGCCGCCAGCTCCTTCGGTGGTTGATCTACATCGCGGTTTGGGGATTCCTCGTTCCCGGCGTCGACAACTACGCCCACGCAGGAGGGTTCGTCACTGGATTCATCCTCGGCAAGATCATGGCGGAACGCCCACCCGCGACGCCCGAGGCACGAAAATGGGCCTATGTCCTCGGTTGGCTCACAGCCTTCGTCGTCGTAGCCAGCTTCGTGATGATGGCCCTTTGGCTCCATCGATTGGGGTAAGGCTGCCCAGGTCGGCCGCGGGTCAAGGCTCGGCGTGCAATCGTCGTGATACAACGATGGAATAGTGCAGGCCTGAAATCAGGACGAACACGGCGACGATGAAACCACAAACCTCTTTTCCTACGGCCAGCTCCTCGCGGCCCCACACAGCCAGCACTAGAACGAGAACGATCTGCAGGATTTCAAAAAAAGTCGTCGCCTTCCCCCAGATACTGGGCGGAAAAGGCCGATAGCCAACCGTCAGGAGAATCACTGCGGCGGCTGCCAGCAGCAAAATGTCCCGGCTGAGAACCAGAATCGTGAGCCACCAGGCGACCTTGCCTTTGTGCGCCAGCACAAGAAAGGACGAAGAGAGCAGCAGTTTGTCTGCGATCGGATCCAGGTAGGCACCGAGCGACGTCTTTTGGTCCAAACCCCTTGCAAGCCATCCATCCAGCCCGTCCGTTATGCCCGCCCCCACCAGAATCGCGAGAGCCAAGCCGTAGTGCTCATACTCAATCGCGATGATGAAAAAGGGCAGGAATACGAGGCGCAGAAACGTCAGTTGATTGGGGACGGTCAGTATCCGCCGTTTCATGGCATCATCCAGCCTCGCGCCGTTCAGGCAAACTGCGCGAGATAGTCCGCCAACGAGCGGCCCACCTTCTTCTCGAACATCTCGGCAAGAGAAGGAATTGAGCCACGCGCTTCATCCAAGGCGATCCGCTCGATTCGCAGCATGGGAAAAAACAGCGTTGGCAATCCGATGCGATCCCCCTCCGGATGCAACACTTGACTGACAAAATCGTCAAACGAGGCCAGGTCGATGCCGCGCATCGTCACGCCGGCGCTGGAAATATCCGCGAGCTCACCCCAGATTCTTTCCTTCGGACTGTGCAGACTCACCACCACAATAGAACGGGGCTGCATCCTTTCTCCTGGAAAACCGGCCTCTACCGCACCTACCGCGACAGGCTGTTCCAACCCTGTCGTTCCGTTAAGGTCGAACGGTTTCTGGCATCAGCGAAATCGTCTTCCAATCCGGCGATACGCCCAGGACCGGTTCCGTTACCTTTTGCACCGCTTCTGGCGTTAAGCCCGGGGCCACTTCCCGCAGCAGCAATCCCCTAGAAGTGACTTCGATCACGGCAAGTTCCGTAACGATCAGATCCACCACTTCGACACCGGTGATCGGCAGTGTGCACTTTTTCACGATTTTCGCCGCACCGTCCTTGGCCGTATGCTCCATCGCAATAATCACGCGCTGGGTCCCTGCCACCAGGTCCATCGCGCCGCCCATGCCCTTCAGCATTTTCCCTGGGACGGCCCAGTTTGCGAGCGTTCCTTTTTCATCCACCTGGAGAGCACCCAGCACGCTTACATTGATATGCCCACCTCGAATCATGGCGAATGACTCGGCGCTTGAAAAATAACAGGAGCCAGCGATCTCCGTGACTGGCTCTTTGCCTGCGTTGATCAGATCGGGATCTTCGTCGCCCTCGTACGGATAGGGGCCGACACCCAGCATGCCATTTTCTGACTGCATGATCACTTCCATGCCCGGTGGCAGAAAGTTCGGGACCAGTGTCGGCATGCCAATCCCCAAATTAACGTAGTATCCATCGCGCATCTCCTGCGCTACGCGCCGCGCAATGAACTCGCGATTGTCCATTTCGGCCGGCATCATCTTTCCTAGCGCTTCCGCTTCGGGCCAGGCTCCATCGGTTTCACATAGCTCGTACCTTGAAAGATAGCGTCCACAAAAATGCCTGGCGTGTGGACATTGTCCGGATCGAGCTGGCCGAGATCGACGAGCTCTTCGACTTCGGCAATGACGTAATCGGCGGCTGTGGCAACCACCGCGTTGAAATTGCGCGCCGTTTTCCGGTAGACGAGATTGCCCCAGCGATCCCCCTTGAAGGCCTTCACGAAGGCAAACTCCCCGCGTAGCGCAGGAACCAAAACATGCGGCCGTCCGTGGAATTCGCGCACCTCTTTGTCTTCTGCAACCATCGTTCCGTAACCTGTGGGGGTAAAAAAGGCCGGAATCCCGGCTCCGGCTGCACGCATTCGCTCGGCCAATGTACCCTGCGGGTTCAACTCCATTTCGATTTCACCGCTCAATGCCAGCTTCTCAAAGAACCGATTGCTACCTACATAGCTTGCAATCATTTTCCGTACCTGGCGGTTCTCGATAAGCGCGCCGATGCCAAAACCATCGATGCCCGGATTGTTGGAAACAATGGTCAGATTCTTGGCGCCTTGGCGGATCAGCGCACGGATCAGGTTTTCGGGAACGCCGCACACACCGAATCCACCGACCAGGATTGTTGCTCCCTCCTGGACGCGATCGATAACCGCCTCGGCGTTTCTCACGCGCTTATCCATTCCTGGCTCCCTGATGTGGATCGCTGCGGACGAAACGCAGTGTACTACAGCTTCCACAGAGCTTCAGCGCTCCGCTGCTGCAGGAGGGGCGGGCATTGTGCTTCGCCGACTGATGCCCTCGCGTGCGGCTCGCTTGAGGATTCCTACTCGAGCGGCTACGGCCTTCGCTGCCGTGTCCGCACTGCCAGCCCTTTCGATTTCCGTTACCAGCGCCGAGCCAACCACAGCCGCGTCAGCAATACCACCAAGAATCGAGACGTGTGCGGGCTGCGAAATCCCAAACCCCACCGCCAGTGGCAGCTTCGTCAGCTGCCGCACACGCCGTGCCAGGGCCGGCAAGTCCTCGGGAAATGCTTCCTGCGCGCCGGTCACGCCCGTACGCGAAATGAGATACAGGAAACCCCGAGAGCAGCGCACAATTTTGGCAAGTCGTTTGTCAGTGGAAGTCGGCGCGGCGAGAAAAATCGTGTCCAGGCCGCGCGCACCCATCGCCGCGCCATACAGAGAGGCTTCGTCCGGAGTGAGATCCGTCGCTAGCACTCCGTCGGCGCCTGCAGCAGAGGCGGCCTCGGCAAATGTCTCCAGACCCATTTGCAGGATTGGATTGAAGTAGCTGAACAGCACGATAGGCACATCCGCGCGTGTGCGCAGACGGCGAACCAGTTCGATCACGCCCGCAAGCGTCGTACCCTTGCGCAAGGCACGCTCGCTTGCGCGCTGGATGGTGGGCCCGTCTGCGACAGGATCGCTGAATGGCACACCGAGCTCGACTACATCTGCTCCCGCTTCCGCCGCGGCTAAAACGATTTTTTCGCTGACCTCGAGGGATGGATCGCCAGCCGTCACGTAGGCGATGAGCCCTAATTCACCTCGATCGGCTAACTCGCGAAATCGACGGGCGATTCTCCCTCCGGGCTCCGACAAGGAGGGAGATTCGGAGGGGGATCCGGGTGTCGCGGCCTTAGACATAGCGCGAAAGGGTGTCCATGTCTTTGTCGCCGCGACCGGAGAGGTTCAGGATCACGAGCTCGTCCTTCCTCATCTTCGGTGCGCGGCGAATGAGTTCGGCGACGGCGTGCGCAGACTCAAGAGCAGCAATGAGTCCTTCGGTGCGGGCGAGCATTTGCGCGGCCGCGATCGCTTCTAGGTCAGGCACGGCCGTGTATTCGGCGCGCCCTTGATCGGCAAGCCAAGCGTGCTCGGGACCGACGGCCGGATAGTCGAGCCCTGCGGAAATCGAATGGGTGGTCGAGATCTGGCCGTCGGATGTTTGCAGAACGTATGTATACGTCCCTTGCAGAACGCCCGGACGGGCACCGGAGAAACCGTGGGAAGCGGCGAGTCGCGCCGCGTGCTCGCCGAGAGCTTGTCCGCGACCCCCGGCTTCGACTCCTACCATCTTCACACTCGCGTCCTTCAGAAATGCGTGAAATAGGCCGATGGAGTTTGATCCACCGCCGACACACGCAAACAGGTGATCGGGCAGCCGTCGTTCGAGTTTTTGAATCTGCTCGTGCGCCTCTTCGCCGATGATCTTCTGAAAATCGCGGACGATCATGGGATAGGGATGTGCGCCCAAGACCGAGCCAAGCAGGTAGTGCGAGGTGCGCACATTCGTCACCCAATCACGCATCGCCTCATTGATGGCATCCTTGAGTGTGCGGCTGCCAGCATCGACCCCAATCACTTCAGCGCCAAGCAGTCTCATACGAAACACATTCAGCCGTTGGCGCTCCATGTCTTCGGTGCCCATGTATACGGTGCACGCGAGGCCCAGTCGCGCCGCCACGGTGGCCGTGGCCACTCCATGCTGGCCCGCTCCGGTTTCGGCAATGACGCGCCGCTTCCCCATGCGTGCGGCGAGCAGGCCCTGGCCCAAACAGTTATTGATTTTGTGCGCGCCCGTATGCAGGAGGTCTTCGCGCTTGATGTAGATGCGCGCTCCGCCCAGTCGTTCGGTCAGCCGCGAGGCAAATTGTAAGGGCGTCGGACGACCCGCGAAGTCGCGGAGCAAGGAACTGAGTTCGGCTTGAAAGCCCGGGTCGGTTCGGGCTTGCTCGTAGGCATCCTCCAACTCCTCGAGAGGAGCCATCAGCGTCTCGGGAACATAGCGCCCGCCGTACGGGCCATAGCGCCCGGTTTCCCGTGTGCTGCTCAGTACAGAACTCATCGTCCCACCTTACGACGGGCCGCTCGAACGGCACGCATGAGCGCTTCGATCCGCTCGGGGTCCTTCTTGCCGAGCTTGACCTCTACGCCGCTGCAAACGTCTACTGCGTAGGGCTCTACGACGCGAATGGCGCCGCCGACGTTTTCCGGCGTCAAACCGCCCGCGAGAAAGATTCTGGCGTAGCGCTTCGCGCCCCGTGCGAGGCGCCAATCGAATGTCTTGCCCGTCCCACCGCGCTGACGCCGATCAAAACCGTCGAGCAGGATCGCCGAAGCTCGTTTGAATCTCGCAAGTTGCACTGGACGAAACGAATCGCCTGCTCGGAAGGCCTTGATCACCGGGAGCGAGCGCGTGAGCCGCGCGACGGTATCGGGAGATTCGTCGCCGTGCAACTGCAGGCGGTCGAGTCCGACCGATCGAGCAATCTGAAGCATTTTTTGTTCGGTCTCATTCACAAAAACTCCGACCGCCAAGACGCGTCGGGGTAGCCGCCGCACGATCCGCCGCGCCTTGGCGGGTGCAATGTAGCGAGGGCTCCTCGCGTAGAAATTGAAGCCTAAAAAAGCCGCGCCCGCGCTCATGGCACGCTGGGCATCGGCCCAATTCGTAATTCCGCAGATCTTCACTTTCACCTTTGGCATGTCGCCCACTCAGACTCGGGTGTGACTGGTCCGGTTGACAGCCCCCATCAAATCACGCAACGGTACGCAGGGGTCCGCCTCTTTCATCAAATGCTCCCCGATCAGAAATGCGTCGAATCCAGCGCGGCGCAGACGAGCCAGATCGTCGTGGCTGTGCAAACCGGATTCGCTGACGGCGATGCACTCGTCGGGAATCGCTTCGATCAGATCGAGCGATGTTTGCTGCTGGACCTCAAAATTACGCAAGTCTCGATTGTTGACGCCGAGGATGTGCGCACCGGCGGCCAAGGCGCGATTAAGCTCCTCGCGCGAATGGACTTCGACGAGTGGCTCCATCTGCAGCGAACGGCCCAGCGCTAGCATCTCGCTTAACTCCCTATCCGCTAAGATCGCCGTGATCAACAGAAAAGAATCGGCGCCCGCGGCTCGCGCCTCCCATATCTGCCAAGGATCGATGATGAAATCCTTCCGCAGGAGCGGAATTTCGGTCACTTCGTGCGCAGCTTTGAGATCTCGAAGAGAGCCCGAAAAGAAGTCTTCCTCGGTAAGCACCGAAAGGGCTCTCGCCCCCGCCGCTTCCAGCTTGGGTGCAAGCTCGGCGGGTCGATATTCACGGCGAATTACACCCCGTGAAGGGGATGCCTGCTTCAGCTCCGCGATCACGTTCCATCCGTCCCGCACGAGTGCACCCGGAAAATCGCGGGGTGGTTCGATTTTCTGCGTCGCAATTTTCAGCGCCACATCCGGGAGCACACGCTTCCGGTGCGCGACGGATTCGCGCCGGGCCTCGACAATTCGCTCGAGGATGTTTTTCCCCTGTGAATAGTTTTCCATACGCGAGGGACGAACGGGCTCACACCATGCTAGCCGTGCAGCGTCGGAGTGTCAATTTGAGGCAGTCGGCAGGCTTCCGGCAAGCAGCGGCTCGGAGAGTCGGATGGGAATCCCGAAATTCGATCCTCCGAATCCCTCGAGCACCGCATAGGTGACGCCGATGACCTTGCCTTCTGGATTAAACAGAGGCCCGCCGGACCCGCCCGACGTGGTCTGTGCGTCGAAGACAATCTTGTCCGGTAGGACGTCGCCGATATGACCTTGCGTGATGAGCGGGTGAATCAGATTGCGGCGTGCGAGCTCGGTAAGAACCCGGGAAGGGTCGCCGCCGCTTTGCTGGACGATCTGTCGAGCCGTATCTTCATCGGCTCGCGCCAAGATCGCGGCCAAACCCGTGGCGTACCCCATCAGCACGATGGCCTCTCCCGGCTGGGATGCGCTCTTACTCGGATCGATCGAGAGAATGGGCCGCTTCAAGTCCTGGAAGTTGACATGCATGGTCGCAAGATCGGTGTCCTTCGAAATATCCTGAATCTCCGCTGTGAAGGCGCGCGGATCACCCGGGAAATAGGCGTGGATCGAAGAGATTTCGGCCTGCAGACCTTGACTGGTCAGATCTCCCAGTTTCTCGTTTTTCCACCAGGGCTCGGCCACATGGCGGTTGGTCATGATCCGCCCTTCCCGAGCAGCCGTGAATCCGGTGCCAAAGACATCCAGCTTCAGCTCCGGTCCGTTGCCTTCCAGCGTGAGGATCGGATTCCCGTCGCTATCCTGAAGCGGCTCGCCTTGCTGATTTAAGCCGGCGTAGCGCAGTCGGCGCCCGCTTTGCGTGTTGCGAAATGCCACGGAAACATGAAGGAGACACACGCTTTGCGAGTCTTGGCTGATGATGGTCGCTGCCGAGCCGCCTGGGCCGACCTTCTTTCCGGGAGTTGGCTCGAGCACCGCAGGTACCGTAGCGGTCGACGCCTGAGTTTCGCGGAGTTTGCGGGCTTCCGCCATCAGGTTTTCCTGATGCATGAGGCTGCTTTCGAGTCGCGAGATGGTTGCCGAGCTGAGCTGCAGGTCTTTGGATGTCTTGCGGACAAATAGAAAGTAAATCGCCGCCATCACTACAGCGATGGCCAGCACGCCCGTCACGCCTCTCTTGAGCCGTCGATCGAGTGAGGTAGCGTCCTCGGCCATTTTCTCGGTAACGGCGAGCGCGCCGAACGCCGTTTGCGCGATTTTCTGTCCTTCTTCCGCGATCTCTGCCTTCTCGATAAGCAGACGATCGGCGCGACGTGCGCGCAGTTGCGCACGCACACGCGCCAACAGCTCGACTGAGGACCAGGGCTGCGAAATCGCATCATCGGCGCCGAGGTCGAGCGCCGCCGCTCTCTCTTCGGCACTCGCTCCTACCAGCAGGATCACGCGAACATGTTCGGTTGCCCCCGAGCCGCGAATCGCGGCGACCGCGGCGTTGCCGCTCAGAGCGCCCGAGGCAGTCAGGTCGAGCAAGGCAAGAGCTGCACCCGGTTCGCGGATTGCTTCAAGAGCCTCCCGCACGGTCGGAACGGCCGTGGCGTCGAAGCCCGCGTCACGGATCTGGGAGAGCAGTGAACCCGAACCGTCTGATTCAGCCTCCACAATCACGACTTTTTCGGCAGCTTTGTTCATGAAATTACTCGTAAGCGCATACTGCCCGTCTGTCAGGCTCCACGTTTCCATGGCAGGGCAACGCAAGTCAAGCGCGAAGTCCTGTGAACAGGCCATCGTCAGATTGATGGCTACGAGCGAGGCGCCCATTCGTGGTAGCGTCTCCCTCGATGGGCGACACATTTCGAAAACTCAACGAAACGATCATCGCGTGCCGGAAGTGTCCGCGGCTGGTACGTTATCGGGAACAAGTCGCAAACGAGCGGAGGCGCGCCTACCGAGAGTGCACGTATTGGGGCAAGCCCGTTCCGGGTTTCGGCGACCGGCACGCGCGCCTGCTCATTCTGGGACTCGCGCCGGCCGCCCATGGCGCAAACCGCACGGGGCGGATGTTCACGGGCGACCGGTCCGGGGATTTTCTCTATCAGGGGCTCTACCGCGTCGGGTTTGCGACCCAAGCGACTTCGGTCGGTCCGAATGACGGCCTGAGGCTCAAAGACGCCTACATCACAGCCACACTTCGCTGCGCACCGCCTGGCAACAAGCCCCTATTCTCGGAGACGGCACACTGCCTGCCCTATTTGGAACGCGAGCTCGAACTCATTGAGCCCCGTGCCGTTCTGGCTCTCGGATTCATCGCCATGCGCGGGTATCTGGCTTTGCTCAAAAAGCGGGGAAAACTCCTCAAACCATCGCGATGGAAATTCCGGCATGGCGTGAGCTACGAGCTCGGACCTGGCTTACCACGACTGTTCCTCTCCTATCATCCAAGCCAACAGAATACCTTCACGGGAAGACTAACGGAGGTGATGCTCCGCAGCGTTCTAGAAGAGGTTCGGCAGTTTCTTGAAAAGGATGCGCTCCGGTGAGCGACCTCTCGCGCGCTTCGGCTGGCGAGCCGGTCATTGAATTTCGCAACACGGGATACCGTCTGCCCGGGGGGCAGCGGCTGCTCCACGACCTCACCCTCACGGTTGGGCGCGGCGAAACTCTGGTCCTGTTGGGCCGCAGCGGCGCTGGAAAGACGACCGCGCTAAGGCTGATCAACCGGCTTGCCGACCCGAGCGATGGAGAAGTCCTCGTGGAAGGACGACGGACTCTGGACTGGAATCCGATCGCGTTGCGGCGGCGCATCGGCTACGTGATTCAAGAGACCGGGCTATTCCCGCACTACACCGTGGAGAAGAACGTCTCGCTCGTGCCACGGCTCGAGCGCTGGCCTCAACTGCAAATCCGCACCCGAGTCGAGCAATTGTTGACCCTTGTGGGGCTCGACCCGGGACTTTTCCTCAAGCGCTATCCGCACGAACTTTCCGGGGGACAGCGGCAGCGAGTGGGCCTGGCACGAGCGCTCGCCTCCGATCCGCCGATCCTACTGATGGACGAACCTTTCGGTGCACTGGATCCGCTCACCCGCGCGGAGATTCGCCTAGAGTTTCAGGCACTGCAACGACGGCTCGGCAAAGCGATTGTGCTCGTGACGCATGACACGAGCGACGCGCTTCTGCTCGGTGTGCGAATCGCGCTGATGGAAGCCGGTGAACTGAAGGGTCTGTATTCCCCACGAGAGTTTTTACAGTCAAGCGAGCCAGTGGTGGCGGCATATCGAGAGCAGTTGCACGCGCTCGAGCGGTTTGAGAAGGAGGAACGACGGTGAATGGTTTTCTCGTCGAGCATGGGAGCGAAATCCTAGAGGCCACGGCAGAGCACGTCTGGCTGGTCGGCGCGACCATGCTGCTGGCCATTGCGATTGGCGTGCCGCTCGGAATGCTGGTCGCGCGAAAGCCGTGGCTATCAAAGCCGATTCTCGGCAGTGCCAG
>Ga0187765_10000545_pt1 | contig 13795 bp, 17 predicted proteins | sample 0216_QUI02_MP05__3_FD_133018 | JGI IMG/M metagenome (GOLD analysis project Ga0187765, IMG submission 133018) | Tropical peat soil microbial communities from peatlands in Department of Meta, Colombia - 0216_QUI02_MP05_10_MG | ecosystem: Environmental > Terrestrial > Soil > Wetlands > Peat ...
CGCAAACAGTCAGCCGTTGAGCTATGCAGCCGCGCAGGTCCTGGTTGAATCCATGCACCGGGCCGGCCTGCTCACACCGGCCAAACTGGAGGAATTCGCCAGCGCAGACCGGTTCGAGGAGTTGGTAACAGCGCTCTCTATTTTGTCGAATGTTCCGACCGCCGCAATTGAACGCAATATGCGCGATACCCACGCGCAGTCGCTCCTGGTCCTTGCAAAGGCCGTCGGTCTGTCATGGGAAACAACCCGCAGCATCATGGTACTGGCAGCGAAGCGATACCGCCGGTCGACGAACGGAATCGATCAAGTCATGCCCGCATTCAACCGTTTGAAACGGGCGACCGCACAACAGATCCTCGACTTCCATCGCCTGCCTAGCCGCGCCGCGCGCGCGAACTAGCACTCCCATCCGATTGCTCGAACCACGCCGGCGACAGCAAATGCGCGTGTTTGGCGATCTCGATCATCGCCGCGCGCTGGCGTGACTCCGCGATTGCGTCCATCAGTCGCACGAAAAAACCTCTGCGGAGTTGCGGCCTTGCATCCCGGCTTCGTTTTGCGGGATCGACGCGATAATTTCCATAGGTCGCCGAAACCATTGCTCGTGTCCTTTTCAATTACGAGGGATCAATGAAAATGTCGGCCTTGCCGATGCAAGGCCGAGACTTTGGTATCAGGTCGATAGGTCAGGCGGATTTGCGCCAGGGAACCAGCATCGACACGCGAGTCCGGTAACGCCGATACTCATCGCCAAAGAGCTCGATCAGATCATGTTCTTCCAGGGCGATGCCGACGAAGATGTAGGCGGTCGTAACGGTCGCAAACAGTAAATGTCCCGTTGTCATGACCGGCGCCGACCAGAACGCGATGATGAAGCCGAGATAGATGGGGTGCCGTACAAAATTGTAGTAAAATGGCGTCCGGAAGCGCGGCGACGGCATTGGCCGGCCGGTCAGGTTATTGGCAACCTGATGCAGCCCAAACAGCTCAAAGTGATTGATGAGGAAGGTACTCGTCAGAACGATGAACCATCCGATGTGCGAGACGGCCATGACCGCTTTGGCGATCTCCGGGTTGGTGATTTGCCAGACAATTGCGGGCATCGGTCGCCATTGCCAGCACAGCAGCGCCAGCGCCAATGTCGCGAAAAGTACATAGGTGCTGCGCTCGATCGACTTTGGCACGATGCGCGTCCACCACTCCTTGAATTGCGGGCGCGCCATGACGCTGTGCTGGACCGCAAAGACGGTCATCAACACGAGGTTGACAATGACCGCCTCCATCACGGGCCCCGGCGTGCCGCTATCGATTGTCTTCGGCACAATAAAATCGGAGAGGAAGCAAAGCGCGTAGAGGAAGGTGACAGAGAAGAATAAGTACGATGCGATACCATAGATCAATGCGATGATCCGGCTCATGGCTTCACCTGTATTTCTGTAATCGTGATTGACGGATGAACGGAGATCCTGACGCCATCATCGCTTTGCAATGATGACTTCAAGGTACTCGCTTGGCACGACCATAGTGCCGTCTTCAGCCTTGTTCATGCGCTCGATAAGATCGTTAAGATCCTTCTCGAGCTTGGTCTGCTGCGGCACATCAAGCGCAGCAAAGGCCTTGAGCATCGGGCCGTAATAATTCCGGAACACGTCCAGAAAATGTTCGGCCGAGCGGTAGCGGAAATTGAAGTTCCGCGACTCGGTCTTGATCCAGGTTGCTTTCGTCCCGAACAGCTCGGTGAGACGGGCACGCGTCCCCCACAGCAGAGGAGATTTTGCAGCGGCGGGAGGCGGCAGATATTTGCCAAGTGTCTTGAAAACGTGGCCGATGAATCCATCCGGCGTCCAGTTGGTGAGTCCGATCTGGCCGCCTGATTTGCAGACGCGCAGCAATTCCGCTGCCGCCTGTTCCTGATTGGGCGTAAACATCACACCAAAGGTCGAGATCACCGTGTCGAACGAGTTGTCGCCAAAAGGCAGCGCTTCTGCGTCCGCCTCTTTGAACTCGATCGGCAACCCATCGGCCGATGCTCGCGCCCGGCCGCGCTCCAGAAGGCTCGACACGTAGTCGGTCGACACCACGTCGCACCACCGGCGTGCGGCTGCGAGGCTTGCCATGCCGTTTCCTGCGGCCACATCGAGCACCTTGCGGCCGGCCCGCAGATCAAGCGCTTCGCACAGCTCTTCGCCGACGATCTGCAATGTCGACCCTACAACCGCGTAATTTCCCGATGACCAGGCGACACGCTGGCGCGTCTTGATAACCTCAAGATCGGCCGATACCGGCGCCAGTTCCTGCTTGGGGGATCGGGTTGCAACGAGCGATGCGGTGGGCATATATGGCTCCTGTCCAATTTCCAACATGATTGGGATGTGAGTACCGGACTTGAGCCCGTAAGACTTTGCCGGAAGCTTGATTTGTTCTTGAGACGGGCTTGATTATTTCCTGAGGCCAGATTTACACCGCGGTGGGGGCACCGGCGTGCAATTTCTCTTTGGCGATCATACGCTTGACGACGACCGCCGCGAGCTTCGGCGCGGCGCGGAATCGATTGCGGTCGAGCCGCAGGTCTTCGACCTGTTGATTTACCTCGTGCAGAACCGCGACCGCGTGGTGAGCAAGGACGATCTCATCGCATCAGTCTGGGGCGGCCGCATCGTTTCGGACTCGACGCTGACGAGCCGAATCAACGCCGCCCGCAAGGCGGTGGGCGACAGCGGCGGAAGCCAGAAAGTAATCCGCACCATCGCGCGCAAGGGGCTACGCTTCGTCGGCGACGTGGAGGTGCGTTTCGACGTTGATGAGCCAGCCGATGGCCATGTGCAGTCGAATCCAGATGTCGTAAGCGCCGCGCCCGCTGCCCTTGCCCTGCCCGATCGTCCTGCGATCGCGGTGCTCCCTTTCGTCAACATGAGCGGGGAACCGGAGCAGGAGTATTTCTCTGACGGAATCAGCGAAGACATCATCACCGCGCTCTCGAAGCTGCGCTGGTTCTTCGTGATCGCCCGCAACTCGTCGTTCACCTACAAAGGCAAGGCCGTACTGTTAAAACAGATCGCGGAAGAGCTCGGCGTTCGTTATGTGGTCGAAGGCAGCGTACGCAAAGGTGGTGACCGCGTACGCATCACCGCCCAGCTCAACGACGCCATTACCGGCAGTCATCTGTGGGCCGAACGTTACGACCGCGATATCGCGGACGTATTCGCCGTCCAGGACGAAATCACCGAAGCGATTGTGGCTGCAATCGAGCCGCAGCTTTATGCGGCGGAGAATTTCCATGCCCAGCGCAAGGCGCCGGACAGCATGGACGCGTGGGATCTGGTGATGCGCGCGTTGTCGCACTATTGGCGCGTGACCCGACAGGACAATGTCGTCGCGCAGGCTTTGCTTGAGAAGGCCACCGCCATTGATCCCAACTACGGCCAGGCGCATGGCCTGCTCGCCACCAGCCATACGTTCAGCGCCCACATGGGATGGGAAGAAATGGCGAAATCGGTTCCTGCCGCGGAGCGGAGCGCGCTGGCTGCGATCCGGGCCGACAGCGAAGACCCTTGGGCGCACTTGGCGCTCGGCAGTGTTTATCTGTTTACGCGTCGCTTCGAAGATTCGCTTGCCGAATTCGAGCTGGCGTTGCAGCTCAATCCGAATTTTTCGCTTGCCCAGGGCTATTACGGTCTGGTGCTGGCGTATTGCGGGCGCTGTGAAGAGGCGGATGTGGCAGCTCGCCGCGCGCTCCGCCTGAGCCCGCGCGACCCGTTCTCGGCAATTTATTGCGGGATCGTTGCATACTCACAATATGTCGCGCAAAATTATGAGGAAGCAATGCAAATGGCTCGTGAATCAATACGGCAACGTCCTGATTTCGTCGGGGGCCATCGCGTGTACACCGCGGCAGCGGCCATGGCCGGTCATCAAGAGATTGCTGCTTCCGCCCTCGCAGATCTCCGCCGCGTGCAACCCAATATTTCGATCGAGTGGATCGCAAGAGAGATGCCGTTCCAGCACGATATAGAGCGGCAGCATTACCTGGAGGGATTCCGGCGCGCCGGCTTGACCTGACGTCCCGTTTTGCGCGTGTGCCGTTTAGCGGCTGTACGCCGTCTGCCGGCAGCAACCGGCGATGGCTCGGCCCGCGTTTCAGAGTAGATCAGCCAGCCGAGACCGGCCGCGATCAGGGGGTAAGCCACCGGGTTGTTTTTTGCCTGCTGCACCAGTGCCGGCAGGACCTCATCGCTTTTCCACAGTCGCCCGTTTGTACCCAGCAAATCGTCAATGACGATCGAGGGAGAAAGATGATGACGGAGATCATCCAGGCTCTCCGACAATCGTTCGCGTGCCCTTTCCGCTTTTCTTTGTAGTTGTGCTGACGACGATGTCATTGGCTCATCCCCAAGTTCGTGGCGTTGGCATCCTTTCCAGCTGATCGATCGTCTTGGATGGCACGATGCGGGCCAGGCGCAGACGGCTGAAGCCGTACCAGGTCAGACCGCCACCCAGAATGAATGTAAATCCTGCAACGATTAGGCTCGCGGCCGGCCATGACATGCCGTAGACCACGAGCCCGGCAATGGCGGCTTGCAGAAACAAAATAATTGTAACCACCAGAAAGAGACCGCCGATCGCAATGATGCAGAGTGACAGCGCGGTGAACGCCAGTGTTTCGGATAGTTCCGCATGGAAGAGCTGTAGTTCGGCGTGCAACAACTCTGTAATATCGCGCACGACGTCTTTGGCAAGATCGGCAATGCCTTTTCCGCCGGTGCGATAAGGCCGTCCGCGCAGATCAAGTTCTCCCGATGGTGATCTTGCCGCCATGCGGCCTCCGCAACCTTGCCCGACGTCAAAATATCAACGGCAAATGCCAACGCTGGTTCCAGCGCGCATAACGGGCCAGCTCTCGCCTCAAGAATGCGATGATTGTGCTATCGGGCGCGGCGCCGCTTCGCAAAGCGTCTGGCCTTGACTGCCTTCTTCCGGCCGGCAGCTTTCCGCCTGGTGCCGCGCTTGCGTGTAGCAGCGGTCTTTGAGGCTGTTCTGGAAGATGTTTTACGGCCGGGGACCTTTCTTTTGGTAACACTGCGTCGGGCTGCATTTCCCAGAGCGTTTTCCATCCCCGGCGTGGCGCGGCGCAGCCGCACGCGACCCGCTTCCAGGGCGTCGGCGGTTGATTCAAACACGACATCGGCGGCGGCTTTAGTTGCCGCGCCGAACGCTTCGCCGGCCATCGTTCGCACACCCTGCGCCGCGTCGATTATCACGTCTTTCGCTTTTTTCGTCACTGTCCTGACCATGTCATTCCTCCGCGGCAAGGCGTTTGATAATGCGAATGCCGTCTCAAAAGTTCCGGAAAGCATGAATATGCAGCGCGCCGCGGGTGCGTCGGAAATTCAAACTGTTTGAACGTGAAAGATGCCGCCGGTCAGGCGGTGATATTCAAAAGTGCCGCGCTCATCTGTGCGTCCGCGCGGATGACCTGGGCATTGGCGGCATAATTGTAGCGCGCGATCAAAAGCTGAATCATTTCGCTGGCGAGATCGACATTCGGGCTCGCCACGAAACCGTCTTTATTGGCAAATGGCGAGGTCGGATCGAACGTTGAGACTGTGGCGGGAGAAACAGGGATGACAGTCGCGCTGGTCCCGCCCCCGACGACGTCGGTCTGGTTCACGCGCAAGGGCGTATAGGCGGCCGGAAAGTTTTCCGGATTGGGAACGCCAGGCAGCGGGCCGTCCGACAGCGAATTGGCGATATTGGTCGCCGCGACCTGGAGACGCAGCGACGCCGCATTGAGGCCGGAGACAGCGATGGTGCTCGTAATACTCATGGAGTTCCGTGATAGCCGCGGTTCCGGAACGGTTTGCTGTGCAATTCCATAAAATTTGACACAGTCCGCGGCTGCACAAGTTTCTCCCACAAACCGCCGGTGGGCAGCGGCGGTGGGCGACATATTTTGCGCCTTGGTCGTTCGCGGCCGGGTCCGCTTCGTGGTAAATACCCCATCAACCAATATGCCGCCGGGAGGTGTTCGTCATGGCCGCCAGCCTTAAGCACGTCAGGGTCGCGCCCAAGGGCATGGGTCTCAATGATTTCGTCGCGATGCAGGAAGGTTACTTCGTTGCCGAGGGTCTCGACGTCGAATTCGACTGGAAAACGTTTCGGGGAACGCAATCGAGCTGGAAGGGCCTCGAATATTTCCAGCGCCCGCAGGATCGCCCTTATACCGAAGATAAACAGGACGTCGTTCAGGGCGCATGCCTGTGGGGCACCATTTGTAATGCAAGCGCCGGCATGGGCCGCGTTGTGACTGAAGGCTACGGCGATTCACCCTGGGCGATCTTCGTGCGGCCGGAGTCAAAAATTCGCAGGCCGGAAGACCTGAAGGACATTCCGATTTCCGTCGGTATGCGCGCGGGCAGCCACTTCAACGTACCTTATCGCCTCGAAAAGTATTTGCCGCTCGAACACATCAAAACTGTGAACACCGGCGGATTTGGCGCGCGCCTCAAGGCGCTGCTCGACGGCGAAGTCGAGGCAGCGAGCCTCTTGCCTCCGCAGATCGCGATGGCGGAACAACTTGGCCTGCGCAAGATCATCGAGGATCGTTTCAAGACATTATGGTGGGTGCCGGACAGCGCGACGCCGGACGTTGTGCACGGCTACATGCGGGCGCTCAGCCGCGCTGAACAGGCGCTCGAGGCGGATCTGCCCAAATACTTGCCGCTCTGGAAGCTCGCGGTCCCGGCCGAGTTCGAGAATTATCACCCTTGGGAGTTCGGCAAATTTGGCCGCGGAGAAAAATTCATGAACCAGCCGCTGCCGCGCGCCGAGTTCGACGAGGTCTTCGCGCAAGTCGAGCGTTGGGGGCTCGATCAATATATCAAGGATCGCAGCCCCGAGACGCTGTCTTACCGGGCCTGACCGGGAGCGCGCGGCCGATAGTCCCGGTCGTGTGCAGTCAGGTTCAGCCCTTCATCGGCGGGAAATCCCGCGAGAACACCGGCTGCTCGAGAAACTTCTTGGGATCCATCGTCCAGAACTGGCTGACCTTGTGATAGGTCTTGATGGTCTTGTTGACCATCTTGCCGCCCTGCTTGTCGGCGCGACGCACGTAGATGTCGATCACCGCGTTTCCATGGTCATCGAAGCTGATCGGACCACGTGGCGTATCAGCGAGGGTGACTGCGCGCACTGCCTTGACGAACGCGTCGGCATTGTCGGATTTGCCGCCGGTCTTGGCCAGGGCCGCCTCAATGATCTGTCCATTGGCATAGAAGCATGCTGCGTAGTGTCCAATGCGGACATCATCACCGTAGTTTTTCTTCATGGCCGCGATGAAACGCTTGTTGGCCTCGCTCGCATGATCGAGCGAATAAGGATTGGTATTGATCAGGCCGGCCGCACTCTCGTCATGCGCTCCGATTATCGTGTCGTCGGCCACAGTTGCCCCTCCGACCAATGGCTGTTTCATGCCAAGCCCGCGCGCCTGCTTGGTGAATTTGAGCGGATTCGAACCGGCAAAGACCTCGCAAACCACGTCGCAGTCGGGAATCTGTGCAACATAAGGCGCGTAGTCGGCGGTATTGAGCGGCGCCCACAATTTTTTCACGACCTGTCCGCCACGATCCTCCAGAACGCGCTGGAACCCGCCGACCTGCTCGTAGCCGAAGGCGAAATCGTCACCGAGGGTCGCTGCGCGCTTGAGCTTCATCTCGTTGGCGACGTAGTCCGCCAGCGGATAAAGCGCCTGCGCGGACGTATAAGATGTGCGCGTAAGATAGGCGTTGGCTTTGCGTTGCGTCACATCTTCGGCACCGGCGAACGCCAGCGTCGGCATTTTTGCCTGAGCAAGATAGTCCACCGTCGCGAGCAGTTCGAAAGCGGCGAACGGTCCTAGCACGATATCGACTTTGTCGCGTTCGACCACTTCTTGCGCCTTCGTCTTGGCGCCTGCCGGATTTCCGCCGGTGTCCGCGACGATCAGGTCGACCTTGCGGCCCGACACAGTGAAATTCTTGTCTTTGAGATAAGAGCTGATGCCCTCTTCAAAATGAATGCCGCCGGCTGCGAGCGGCCCCGTCTTGACGGTGAGCAGGCCGATCTTGAGCGGTGCGTTTTGCGCGATCGATGGCATGGGAAACGCGGCGGCGGCCGCCGCCGCGGCCGAACCGGCAAGGAAACGGCGTCGATTGGTCTTGTAGGCCATGGCAACCTCCCCGGGCACTCAGCCGTTCTGGCGCGGCCGGTTTTTGAGACGCGATATAATCGTTTCGAATTCAATCATATCGCTGCGCTTGAGGGGAACCCCCAACCTCGCCCGCGCAGCCCATTGATTGGATTACCGGCTGCGCGCTGCCTCAGCCAGCGCCCCGAAAACCGTGAAGACAAGCGGCTTTCGTTCCAAGTTGTAGGTTTCCACGTCGCGGGCGGCGCGATTGACTTTCTCCCAGGTTTCGGCCACGCGCGCCATCTGGGCCGTCTGTTGAGCACCTTCGCCGAGCCGCGCCGACAGCCAGGCATTGACCATATCCATGAAGGCTTCAAGTGTACGTGGATCCGTGCCGCCAATCGCTTCACCGAGTGCATGCAAGGCACGGGGATCCGCATCCGGGAGTTGGGCGAACAAGTCCTGCATGCGCTGCCTCAGCGCGATCGCCGCGCCGTCGAGCAAACCAAGCGCGCGGCTCACGCTTCCTTCCGCCGCGGCGGCCGCCCGCCGCACTTCTGGTTCGTCCGCCCCGAGACCGGTCGCAGCTGTTATTGCGCGCGTTACGTCCGCTGTTTCAAGTGGCCGTAATAGCAGGCGGCAGCAGCGGGAGCGGATAGTGGGCAGTTCGCGTCCGGGCGCATGGCTGATCAGCAGTAGCAGCGAACGATTGGGAGGCTCTTCCAGCACCTTGAGCAAGGCATTTGCGCCTTCGCGCTGCAGATCATCGACGGCGTCGACGATGGCAACCCGCCAGCCGCCCTCACCGGCGGTCGAACCAAAGAACGAAACTGTGCGTCGCACGTCGTCAACGCGGATCACGGTGTAAAGTTTGCCCGTTTGCTCGTTGAGACTGCGTTCGAGCACGAGCAGATCGCCCTGCGCCTGCGCCGCCATCCGGCGCGCAGCCGGATGGCCGGGATCGACGGCGAGCGAGGTCGCGTTCTGGACTTCGGGAGCACCCGGATCTGGATGCGCCAGCACGAAACGCGCCAGCCGGTAGGCCAATGTTGCCTTGCCGATGCCCGGCGGCCCGCCGATCAGCCAGGCGTGCGCAATCCGTCCGCTTCTGTAGGCCTCAAGAAGCGCGCGCTCGGCATCTTCATGACCGAATAGCGCCGTCGTTTCGCGCGGCAGCTTGGCGTCGCTGTCATCTCGGCCGGTTTCATCTTCGCTCACGGCGCAACCGTCTCCGCCACGTCGGCGCTCCGCGTCAACAGACGTTCATGCACGAGCGCCCATATGCGCTCGGACACCACCTCGCGCGGCGGCCGCCCGTCGATAACGACGCAGCGCTTGGGCTCTTCGGCAGCGAGTGCGCGATAGGCTTGGCGAAGTTTTTCGTGGAATTCCATCGACTCCGCCTCGAAGCGGTCGGCGGCATCCTGGCCACGCCGGCTCTTGGCGCGTGCGAGACCGACTTGCGCCGGCACGTCGAGTATAAACGTCAGATCAGGCACCGCTGGTCCTACCGTCACCCGCTCCAGGCTGCGGATCAGCCGTTGGTCGACATGTCCAAGCGCGCCTTGATACACGCGCGTCGAATCGATGAAACGGTCGCAGATGACCCAGGTGCCGGCCCGAATGGCCGGCAAGATGACGTTTCGCACGTGATCATCACGGGCTGCGGCAAACAGGATTGCTTCGGTTTCCGCGCCGAGCGGCTTGGCGATGCCCGACAGTAAAATATGCCGGATAATTTCCGCGCCGGTCGATCCACCCGGCTCGCGCGTCAACGCCACCGGCACGCCGGATGATTTCAGGCGTTGTGCCAGAGTCGCGGCATGGGTCGATTTGCCGCTGCCTTCCCCGCCCTCGAAAGTGATGAATCGTCCGCGCAAGCCAGCCAGCCTTTTCCAGTCACCGCCGACAGGCGGCTGGGAACATCATAGCCGCTCGGCTCCGGCCCGGAACAGCGCGATTATCATTTCTGTCACAGCATCGAACGCACGCTGGGACATGTTGCCCTTTTGAATGCTTTCGGACGCTTTCAGCGGCGTTGTGAGAATCAGGCTGTCGTTCCGCCACACCTTGAGATTGCCGATGGGTGTTCCTTCGCTCACCGGCGCCGGCACCGGCCCGGTATAAACGATCCGCGCAACCAGCTTCTCGGCGCCGGACTTGGGCAGCATGACCCGCACGTCGCCGTTCGCCACCAGCGATACCCGTCCGTTGGCGCCGCCGAAAACCTTTGCCGCGCCGATGGTCTGACCTTCCGCGAACAGGATGCGCTGCTCGAAATTGCGGTAACCCCATTCAATCAGCTTCTTGGCTTCGTCGGCGCGTTCCTTGGCGGTGGCCACGCCGTTGACCACCACGATGAGGCGCTGCCCATTCTGCACGGCTGAGCCGACCAGGCCGTAGCCAGCCTCCTTGGTAAATCCGGTTTTCAGGCCGTCGGCGCCCGTCACCATGGCCAGAAGCGGATTTCGGTTCTGCTGGCGGATCTTGTTCCAGGTGTAGTCGGGCTGTCCGAATAATTTATAGAATTCCGGATAGTCGTGGATGATATGACGAGCCAGCATCGCAAGCTCGCGCGTCGTCACCTGCGTTCCCGGATCCGGCAAGCCATTGGAATTCGTGAACACCGATTTTTCGAGCCCGATCGCCCGCGCGCGCTCGGTCAGTTTCGCGCCGAACGCCGTCTCGTTGCCGGCCAGCGCCTCCGCGAGCACGATGCAGGCATCGTTCGCGGACTGAATGATCATGCCGTGCAACAGGTCGTCGACGGGAACCTTGCTGTAGATCGCGGCAAACATGGTTGACCCGTGCGAGGGCGCGCCGCCTTTTCGCCAGGCATTTTCGCTGACCATGTATTCGTCGGCGAGATTGATGCGTCCTTCCTTGATTTCATGAAAGACGTATTCCGCCGTCATCAGCTTGGCGAGGCTGGCCGGAAAGATCAGCCGGTCCGCATCGCGCTCATACAGCACACTGCCACTGTCGGCCTCGATGAGGATGGCGTGCGGGGCGGAAATGTTGGGCTCGTCTTTTTTCGGCGCCTCTTTTTTCGGCGCGGGCGTGGTCACGGCAGCCTTGTGACCAGGAACGACCTTGTGCGCCGGCGTTGCGGCAAGCGCACCGGCGCAAAAGCCAACGAGCGCGACCGCTGCCGTCAGCCAACGTCCAAAGGCAAAATCACGTTCGATCATCACTGGTGCTCGTTCGCCAATAATGCTGTCAGCCGGTTGCGAAATCGCCCGCGCGGACCTGTGGCGTCCGAATACGGCTCAGTAAAGGCCGCGGCCACCCATGAAATCATTCCGGCCGTTATACCGTGCCGGGGCATAGGCTGAAACTGGCGAGACGGCCGGGCCAGCATCGGCAACCGGCTCACGCATCGCGTTGCCGGCCGAACGCGGACGGGCGGCGGCAGCGAGCTCGGTTGTGTCTGCCTCAACCCCGGGCACCTCGCGGGGCTCCTCGCCCAGCCGGAACGGCCGGTCGGGCGGTGACGGAACCTGCGCTGTCGAATAACTGGTGATCGGGCGGCGATCGAAAAAAGTCGGCGCGAACGGTTTTCCAGCCGCGACCTGCACCGGCGCAACCGCCGGGTTGTTTTCGCGCAATGTTGCCATCAGCTTGCGATCGTCGGAGCCCGCCAGCGGCGCGCGGCCGACATACTCGACTTTCACGCGCGCGACGCCCTGACCATGAAAGCCCAGCAGCTGCGCCGTCTTGACCGACAGATCGATGAGGCGGCCACCCGTGTATGGGCCACGATCGTTGACGCGCACGATGATCGAGCGATTGTTGGCCAAATTCGTAACGCGCGCATAGGACGGCAATGGCAGCGTCGGGTGCGCTGCCGAAATTGAATTCATGTCGAAGATTTCGCCATTGGCGGTGTAGCGGCCATGGAAATCGTCGCCGTACCACGACGCCAGACCGACGGCGCTGTAATTGATGTTTTCTTCGGGCACGTAAGTCCGACCCGCAACTTCGTAGGGCTTGCCGACCCGATAAACGCCGCCGCCTTTCGGCACAGGTTGGCCTGGCTCAACGGCGCGGGCGCTCGACGCTACCCCGTAACGCGGATCGATTCGCCCTGCCATATTGCCGCCGGAGCAATTGGCCAAGGCAAGTCCGGCTGCGCCGACGCCGATGAGGCGCGCAAGACGGCCAAAACCGCGGTAAGCCCCCAATTGACCCATCCCTGCAACGATCCCCGATCCGAAGGCACCAGATTACCCCGCCACCCGACCGACGGGAACTGTCGGCGTTTGGCCTGGTAAACGGTTGGTTCCAAAGCAGCTTTGATTGAGCTTTGACGCTGCCAAGACCCCTTGTCTTGCCGACGGCATAGCCGCCGCAAGGGGCGCTTTCAAGGCGGTGGGGGCTTAACGGTCGCGCGACAGCAGGCTGGCGCCGCTCTTTGGGCGGCTCAGGCCGCCGGAGACCGAGGATCTCGATATGCTTCCGTCATAGGAAATGCCGATGCGGTAGCCGCGCGCCCAGGCCAGCGTGCAAAAGCGCTTGGTGCTGCCATGCAGGACTTCAAAGCGCTGCGGCAGGGTATATGCGCGCGGCAGCTCAAGGCAGGCCCCGCCTGCCGATAGATCAACGACACGGCAGTCGATGGGCACCATCTTGGGGCCAAGCAAAATCTTGGCGACCCGAGGGACCAGCCCCTTCGGCTCAACCCGGAACGACCGTCGCTTGTCGGACCCGTTCATGTGCAGCTTTATACAAATCCACTGGATTCTATAGTACCGCTTGATTACTGATCTGTTACGCGCGGCCGTGCCGGCAGACCGCTGAAATCGCGGGATTTTCAGCTTTGCGCTAGTTCCAGCGACAGGCTTGCAACGCCGCCACGCGCGAGGACGCGATGGCGGCGTTTAAGGCGCGGTGGATCACGACATGGTAGCCAGAGAACCCACTGACACGCACCATGTGGCCGAAAGCCTCCGACTGACGCGCGAGGCGCTTGATCTCACGCAGGCAGCGCTCTGCCGCATCACCGGCATATCTGTGCAGGCTTGGAATAACGCGGAGACTAGCGACGCAAGGATCGGCGTGGACAACGCCATTATGCTTTGCCAAGCGACCGGACTGACGCTCGACTGGATTTTCAGGGGCATCCGCGCCGGACTGTCGGGCGAGTTTATTGAGGCGATTAACCGGCTAGAGGCAAAGGCCCCTTAGCCGCGAGAAAACGATGGCGCATTTTCGGACAAGATGATTCCGATGAACGTCACGATTAACCCAGCGGTCGCGATTATTTACCTGCTGTCGATCCCGGTTGGTTTTTGCCTTGTCGGGACCTTGATTTGGTTCATGCGCTGGACCGCCGAGCTTTCGTGGCCTTCGTTCGAAATAACCACGTTTTGGGTGAGTACGGCCGAGCGCTCTGTCGCAATGGCAAAAGCCCCCGGCAGTTTCCTGCCGGAGGCCCTTGTTCAGATATCCACGATCAACCGATCAGGGATAGAAGTCGCGATGCACGCGGAAGCGGAAACTCCAGTTGTCCACGTCGTCCAGGGCGCACCGACCCGCACCCGTGACGCACGCGCTGCCGCCAATTGTAACAGGGGATAGCCCTGTCGAGCTCGCGGCAGTCTGCAGCTTCGAGTACAGCACGTCCACGCC
>Ga0187765_10000546_pt1 | contig 13788 bp, 9 predicted proteins | sample 0216_QUI02_MP05__3_FD_133018 | JGI IMG/M metagenome (GOLD analysis project Ga0187765, IMG submission 133018) | Tropical peat soil microbial communities from peatlands in Department of Meta, Colombia - 0216_QUI02_MP05_10_MG | ecosystem: Environmental > Terrestrial > Soil > Wetlands > Peat ...
CCCCTCTTCCGGGCAATAGCCGGCGCTACGCAGTGCATGCGCGTCGATCTTGATTCGCTTGAGGTCGTATTCACGCGCGAGTCGGACCGGGGCCGCCTGGACCGGGGCGGCTTGCGTGTTCAACGCAGTGACCACTGGGCGTGGCCGGGCGTCCGCGCTCTCCGGGGCCGCTTCGCCCGCGCGGCGCAACTTTGCCAGCGCGCTTTCGATGAGGCTCACGAGTGCAGCAGCTGTTTGAGGGCCGTGAGACTGAAGCGGTAGCCGCGCATGCTCAAAAAAACGACCACGATGAACGCAACACCGAGGCATGCACTGGCGAACGAGATCCGCAGCACGTCACGGCGAGTCGCTGCGCGAGCGCGGGTGGGAAACGCGACACTAACCAAGCCCAGCACGGGGACGCCCACCACCTGCGCGAGCGTGGCCGCCGAAGTTACAACCGGACGCAGGTACTGCAATCCGTAAGCCAGCGCGGCGCCGGCAGCCAACGCTGCCGCAAGGACTTGAGCCAGCAACAGCGGCCGACGGGGCCACACCGGTCCCAGTGGGGCCATGGGTGGCTGGACTATCTCGAAACGGATGGAGCCCGCGCTGTCGGCGCGCTCACCGAGGCGCGCCTTCTGCAGGTTCGCCAGCAATCCCGTGTATTGGGACTTGTTCACGTCGTAGTCACGGTTCAGCTGGGCGAACTCTGCCTCGACCTGCGGCGCGGTGTTCAGAAAACGGCGCAGCTCCTCTTCTCTGGCCTGGTGCTGCTGCATCTCCGTTTTTATGTCCCCGATATCCACCTCAACCTGATTGAGTTGCAGCTGCACACTTTGGTACACGGGATTGGCGCTGGCACGGCTCTCCGCAGCAGCGGTGGCGTCCCCCTGCCGCAGGCCCTCGAGCTCGGCTGCGCGTCGCTCCTTGAGATGCTCGAGAGTTTGCCGCGCCGCGATGACGTCAGGGTGCTGATCAGTGAACTTGAGGAGCAGATCGTCGAGATGGGCCTGCGCCGCGTCGATGCGTGACAGCGTATCAAACCCGCCGGTTCCAGAGGACGAGCCACGCGGCGATTCCGTGGAGGTCGCCGCCGCGACAGCGACGTCGCCCCGCAACTGCCGGGTCAGCGTGGCGCGGCGCGACTCCGCCTCGGCGAGCTTGGTCTTGAGGTCACTGACGGCCTGCTGCTCTTTCTGCAGCTGGCCGAAATAGCCTCCCTGCTCAGAAGGCATGAGACCAAGGTGGCGCGACTTGAACTCGGCCAGCCGGTCCTCGGCCGTCCGCAAACGCTTCTCATAGTCTTTGAGCTGTGCCTCGAGGAACTGCTGGGCGTTCTCGGATCCCTGGCGCTTGCCGCCCAGAGTTTCGTTGACGAACGTGTCGAGAAGGGTCTCCACCACGCGCAGCGCGCGGGCGCGGTTGCGATCCCGGTATTCGATTTCGTAGATGCTGCCGGCGGTTCTGAGGTCTGCTTCGCGGCCATTGGCGCTCGCGACTGAGATGTCGATGCGCCTGCCCATGCTGCCGAGTATCTGCTCCTGCAGCCGCGGATCGATGGCGTATTCCGGCAAGACACCGGCGCGGTGCGCGACGCGGCCTAGCTCGGGGCCGGCGAGAAGCGATTGGCGAACGAAGTTCAGCTGACTGTCGACATCCTGTTCCACCGTCAAGCCCTGAAGCGCAGGCCTGAGCGGCGTGCGCGTGTCGACGAAGACACTCGCCTCCGCCTCGTACCAGTCGGGCAGGGAAAACACTACCAGCCACCCGCCGAACGCGATGGCGGTGGCGGCTGCGAGCGCGAACCAGCGGAAGCGCCACGAGCCGCGCACCTCGTCCCAAATATGGTTGATCAGCTGATTCACCGGCCTGACGCAGTCATGGCAAACCGCCTCAGAACCGAGCGGCGCAGGTAACGTGGCTTATAGCTCATTGAGAGCGCGAGCGGAAAACGCTTTATTCGTTCAATCAGAATATTATCGCATCGTTTGTGGCAAGTCGGCGTCCCACCTTCCTTGGCGTGACGTGGCGCACGTCACCATCTCACTTAACAAAGCGCGCTCGCCTCGGAACAACTTGATTTTGCAACGAAACACCCCGACTGTGTGGCCACAGAGCCGATGACGAGGGGCGCTCCATCCGAATGCTTGCTGGGGCGGCGTGCAAAATCCATATGAACCAATCGCTTATCGGCTCCGCGTTCCTAAGCGAGGAACCCCATTAGACAGCTGCGGTCCGCGCCGTTGTTGCGATGAGGGCTGCCGCTCGCTTGTCGTCGGACGGCATCGTCGCTTGCCCTATTGCGGAGGTAGAGTCCATGTTCCGAGCCGTTCCGCCGACGGAGTCGATTTCTGGGCGCGGGCATTCCCCGATATCGTATGAGAGTTGCCGGGCCGCGAACGATCATCGAATGAAGTGGTTCACTCCCATTCGCAGTCAGCGAGAATCGAGAGCGTGAGGGAACTTTGGCGTGAGTGAAGGTGAAGACCGGCAGGAAGTGAAGCCGAGCCGTTTTGGCTTCGCTCTGGTGCTCGTGTTCTTGGTGTTTGAATACTCGCGCCCGCAGGACGTCGTGCCTGCGATCGGTGCGCTCCGTCCCACCTGGCTGCTCCTTCCGCTGATGTTCATCGCGTGGGCCCAGTCGCCGAATTTTCGCAAGGTAGCTAACCCGCAGCTGGCTCTGATGCTGCTTATGGCGGCGTTACTGGCGGTATACATTCCACTTGCCGTAAACCACCACGAGGCATTCGAGCAAACCGAAGACTACCTACTGATCATACTGCCATTTTGCGTTTCGGTGATCCTCTTCGTCGACACGCGCGAGCGAGTACTTTCCTTGATGCGATGGTGGGTTCTGTTGGCTCTCTACATCGCGGTAAGAGCGATTCTGGGACATGGCATCGCGGGCTCGAATTTTCTTGGTGACCCGAACGATGTATCGCTGCTCTTGAACATGATGCTGCCCTTTGCTCTCTGCATGCTCGTCTACGAACGACGCGGGAGTTGGAGGGTGATCTATCTGGGCATCTCTTTGATGTGCCTGGCCGGTGTCGTGGCTACTGGATCCCGTGGCGGTTTTGTTGGCCTGATCGCCATGTTGGCGTTCCTCTGGTTGATCAGCCCACGGAAGCTCGCGATCCTCCTGGCGCTCTGCATCCTGGCGGTCGGAGCTTACAACTTTGCCCCTCAAAGTTACTGGAAACGGATGTCAACCATCCAGACAACCGACCTGAGCGCGCACGGGAGGACCGATGATCCGGATGAGGGAAGCGCAGAGGAAAGACTGAAATCGTGGCGTGCCGCCTGGGAGATGTTCAAAGACCATCCTCTGGGAGTTGGCCCTGGCAATTTCCCGATACGCTTTCCAGAATATCAAGGGAAGATGTTCGGCGAACATGGCATGTGGGGAAGACAGGCGCACTCCTTGTGGCTCACCCTGTTGTCCGAGCTCGGAATACCGGGAACCGTCCTGTATGCGCTTCTGCTGCGCGCTAACTGGCGCTCTCTGCGGCGCTTGAACCGCGTACCGACCGGTGAAGGGCAGGATCGACTTGCCTACCTGTTATCCGTTGCGTTTATGGCGAGCTTGGCCGGTTTCTTTGCCTCCGCAACCTTTCTGTCGGTCCTGTTCTACGTGCACTACTGGTATCTCAGCGCAATGATTGTTGCGGCCGAAAGGACACTGGCATCCGCACTGCCGGCACCCGGTGAGCCCGTTAGATCGGACCCGGTCACGGCACTGCCGGGAGTTCAGGCGAAGACCGAGACGTGACCACCCGGCGTGCGGTTGAGAAAACTCCTCCAATTTTGGCGGCTGTTCTGGGTGCTGGCGTTCGCGATCAGCGCCGCCATCTCCCTCGGACTGCCGGCGGCCAATCTTCATTCCGCGCACGGCTTGGAGCACATGATCCTGCGCTCGGTGCGGTGCGCGCTGCCCCTGTTTCTAGTGGCCTTCACAGCATCTTCGCTGGCGACGCTTTGGCCGGGGCCCAGCACCCGGTGGCTGCTGTCGAACCGTCGCTACGTTGGTCTCGCCTTCGCCTTCGGGATGGCCTGGCATTTCACCTTCGTCGGTTACTCGATCTTTTTGTTTGGCAATCCACTGAATGCCAGGGCCACCGCACTCGACGCGACCGGGCTCGTTTTTCTGCTGCTGATGACGCTCACTTCCTTCCGCTGGGGCGCGCGTCGCCTGAGTCCGGCGAACTGGCGGCGCCTGCACAAGACCGGCGTATACGTGATCTGGTTTCTGGCCACGTACATATACCTGGGCAACGTCCGCGGCGGCGGAGATCGGCTGCATTACGCGGGGCTCAGCCTGTTGCTTGCCGCCTGGCTGCTGCGCGTTACCGCCTGGATCAAACCGGGGCTTCGTTACCCGGCGGCACGCGATTCCACGACCCTGAGCGGCAGTCCGAGAAGCTCCAGATAGCGGTCGGCGATCGCATCGAACGCATGGTTTTCCTGCAGGTGCTGCGTCGCTCGGGCCGCGAGCCGTGTGCGCAACTCCAGTGATCGTGCCAGCGAGGCCATCGCGCTCGCAAGCTGCGCCGAATCCTGCGCGGGTACGCACAGACCTCGATCACCACCCAGCAGTTCGGGAATGCCCCCTACCGCCGTTGCCACACAGGGCACCCCTGCAGCCATCGCCTCCAGTAGGGCCATCGGCAAGCCTTCACTTTTTGAGCTCATGACCACTGCGTCGGCGGCCATGAGAACCTCTGACACGTCGTTGCGGACACCGAGAAAAGTGACCGCCTCCCGTAGTCCCAGCCGGTCGCGCTTGGCCTCCAGCATCGCCCGTTCGCTGCCGTCTCCGACCAAGTACAGTCGCGAGCGGCCGGACACGTCCGCCGGCAAAGCGGCAAATGCGTCCAACAATGTACCCAGATCCTTAACAGGATCGAGACGACCCACGTAGAAGAATGCCAAGACCTGCGGCGCAATGCCGAGCCTCTCCCGCATCTGTGCCACGCTCTGCGCCGTCTTGGCTGGCACGCGGACGCCGTTGGCCACGTAGTGCACACGATCGGCGGGGAGAGCGAGCGCGCCGCGGAAGTAATCGGCCTGCGTGGGTTCGACGACGGTGATCTCGGTCGCGTAACGACAGTAACGCTGAGCGGGTCTTTGATACTGCAAGCCCCACTCGGTCCACTGAAGCGCGTGTTCTGTCATCACCAATCTCACCCGAGCCAAGCGCGCCGGAATGCCGCACAGAATCAGCGCTGCAGTGTGATGCACATGCAGGGCGCTGATCTGCTCCCGGCGCAGCATTCGCCAGAACTTCCACAGATAGAGCAGCCGGCGAAAGACCCCCTTGCATGCGGCGTAGTTCATATCAAGGCAGCGGATGCCGGAGGCTTCCAGCTGCGTTCGCATTGGCCCGTCGGAGTCGTGGAACGCGAAGCACACGACCCGATAGCCGCGCCGCTGGAATTCCAGTGCCAGATCGGCGCCGACCCGTTCCGATCCACCGATCTGGTACGTGAACAGACCCTCGGCAACTACCGGAACGGTGGGCATGCTCCTAGTCTGCACGTGCAGCGGCTGGCCCGTCTCGCCCTGGAGCCAGCGGCTGCTTCACGGCGGCCGGTGCCTCGGGGTGCATCGCATGCACGAAGTCTGCCAGCACCGTGCGGCCTGTCGCACATGACGGAGAGCACGCGCTCCTGAAAGCGAACAGCGCCGAATAGGGTGGCGTGCCGAAGGCGTTCATTCCATACCACAACTGGGCAAAGAGCGGGGTTGCGATCGGGCGGTCTCCAATGAGATAGATTGACCAGATCACCGAGCGCAACGCGTGTGCGTCTGCAACCACGTCCTCCCTATAGAGCTTGCCGTCCTCGGTGACCCGTGAGCTGGCCAACGGTGTGAGACGGTCGTTGCCGATGATCGAGTTGTCTTCGTTCACCAGTTCGCGACCCTGGGCCTGCGCGTTGTAGCCAATCGCCACGATCTCAACGGTGTGGCCGGAGCGGTCGAGATACGTACCGCGCCACTCCTCGTGAGTGCCGACGAACACGGGTTGCCACGTTTGGTCCGTGGTTTCAAACGGCCCGGTCCACTCGGCGCGCCCCGCTGGCAAGCGCAACTCACGCGCCGCCACTGAACCGGCGGCGACTGCGAGGACAGCTGCCAGCAGGGGCGCTGCCACCAGCGCGCTGATCGCCGTGAGGTAGCCAGCGGCGCCTTGGGCGTTCGGTCGCAGCGCGGGCCGTGCGCATTGTGGCGCCTCGGGCAGCGTCCGCTGCCGGGCAACCCATACGAATGCGACGAGCACCACCGTGAACAGGACGCTACCAAACAGCAGGTGATGACGCGTCACGAGAACGTGACGCATTCCGGTCGAATAGCCAATCTGGACGATCGCCAGGACGCGAATCCAGTTTGTCGCGAGGGCGACGATCGCCATACTCCCCATGAGTCTCAGCCGGCGTCCCCAGGATGCCTCCTCGAGCTCGCCGAGGAGCGCTGCCACGGCGACGCCCTGCACCAGGAATCCAGCGCCGCTACACACCAGCCCGACGTTGAACTTCATGTCGTCCGGCAGGTAGATGAGCGAGCCCGAGACGGCCGCGGGAACTCCGATCGCCGGAGCGACGAGTCTCACGACCGCGAGCGTCAGGCTCTGAAGTGGGCCGGCGAGCAGGTTCCAGACGGGCATCGCGAAGTACAGAAAGCACACTGGCACGGCGACGCTGCGCATTACGCTGGGTCCGAAGGCGCCTAGAACGCCGAGCAGCACCAGCGCCGGCAACATCAGGAACTGAAGCTCCTCGATGCTTGCTTTCCAGAAGATCAGCGAAACGAGACTGCAAAGGATCAGCAGCGGCAACGCCCGGGGCTCACGCCGCGTCGGCGATGCCGCGATCCGCTCTCTCGCCCGCCATAGGAGCCACACGGCGAGGCCCGCAACGAAGAGTCCGTGGCCGCCGAAGAACAGATCGTCAGTCCAGTAGTGCCAGAGTCCGGCGGTGCTCGGCCAGTAGGCAACCAGGGTGACCGTGATCAGCCCCAGTACGCCCAAGTCAGTGCTGCGCCAGGATATCCACGGGTTGTACGTGCGGATAGTGTCTCTCCCAGTAAGCCGCCGATGCTAGCCCAGGCCTTCCGCGCGTAAGCGCAGCGCCGTGCAGAGTGTGATGCAGCGCACGTCGGGGCGTCTTACATGTCTGCCGTCCGGATGTTGCCCACAGGTCTAATCGCAACCTCTTGATGCCAAAAGATTAAGTCTTCGTTGTATCCGCCGGGCAGTGTGCTTCATGATGCAGCACAGTCGGATTCCCTTACGGCTGCTCTCGTGGCCGATTGCGGCAGGCTCGAGGATGACGTTTAGGGATCAGCCACTTACAGCCGCTGGTGCGGTCCTTGCATCTTCCTAGGCCTATGGTTGGTCATTAGGAAGTGATTGTGCACAACATAATCTGGGCATTTGTCGCTGCATTGGGAGTCTGGGCTGTTGGCGTTCAGCCTGCACAAGCTGGAGCGACTTGCAAGATCGTACCTTCCTGGTGTCCACCGTCCCCCGGTGGGACGAACTCCGTGCCCGAGCCCGCGACGCTCGGCGTGCTGGCCTTGGGGGCATGCGCCGCAGCGGTGGCAAGTCGCCGTCGCAGAAAATAGTCTCTGGCAGTCCTCAGCGGCAGTATTCGCGCTACCGCACCTGAGGTTCACCTCAACGCTCCGGTGTGCCGGTGAGGTGCTGAGGCGCCGCGTCGGTGAACGGGCGTTTGAGGCGCAGGAAGCGTTTCTCCAGCAGGTGGTAGCTGCAAAACGCCAGGACGTACGTCGCTAGCAGCACCCCCACAGCGTAGAGAAATACGACCGGCAACGGCGGCAGTTTTCCGAACGTCCTCGTCAGCCACGGCTCACCGAGCAGCTTGTGCAGGAGGTTGTGGAAGACGTACATGCCGTAGCTGTACCTGCCGCACGAGCGCAGCGGCGCGGACGATAGGAGTGAACTCAATCGGAATCCCGTCAGCGCGCGACCTTCGAGCATCGCCATCCAGGTGACGAACACGGCCGAAGAGACCGCAAGGAACGTGTAGCCGTAGGTCGCTCCGGTCAGGCTGTCGCGGTTATAGAGCTGCGTCAGCGGAAGTCCGACCGCGAACACCGCGAGCGCCGCGGCGGCTACCAGCGGCAACCTCGCACGAATTGCTTCGGACAGGGCGGCGATGCGCACCAGGCACGCGCCGGCGCCGCCGAGTGCGAGCGCATCCATGCGGCATGCGGTGTTGCTGTAGAGCGTCCAGGTGCTCGCGCCGGCTGCCGCGAGAGCACAGCGCAGCAGCAATGCACCCGCTGCGATCCACAGGCACGCGGGCAGCAGTCGCCGCGCGACGAGGCCGACGACCACTAGCGGCCAGATGAGATAGAACTGCTCCTCGACCGCCAGCGACCAGAAATGGGCAAAGCCGTATGGCACTGAATGAGTCCAGTTGGCCGTGAATAGCCACAAGGGCGCCTGATGGTCGCTGCTGTAGGGGGGCGGGGGACTCCACAGAAGAGGCACCAAGACCAGCAGTAGGAACAGGACGGTGTAGTAGAGCGGCAGGATGCGCAGTGCGCGCTTCGCGTAGAAGTTGCGAAAATAGTGCGACGAGCCGCGCGCGTCGAGCAATCCGCCGGTAATCAGAAAACCCGAGAGCGCAAAGAACAGCTGCACGCCGATCCAGCCGTGGTGCGCGAGTAACGGCAGCACGTGCAGCCACCGGCTCGACGGGGCCATGGGCATGGCAGTCGCGTTGTGCAGCACCACCCAAATGATCGCGACGCCGCGGATGCCGTCGAGGGCCGGAATCTGTTTACGAGGCGCGGACTCGCTGTCCAGATGAATTCTCCGCTGCTGCCGTAGAAGGCGCGTTACGTCTCACGCCCAGTAGCTCGCGACCCCCTCGTGCAGAAACGCCGCGTCGCAGTCGAGCATCTGCAGGCGCAGCGGCACCGGTGGCATTGGTACTCCCTCGGTAGGTCGCAACCACGCGGCGGCAACCTGGCGCGCGTGAAACCCGCATTCACGCAGCGCCTCGGCCAGCAGCGGATCGTTCGCCCAGATCACGACCTCGGCGGCCTGTCCGTCCCGGCCTGCCTGCGCGACCGCGCAGAGAATCAGTGCACGCCAGTCGGCGCGCTCGTCCGAGTCCACCCAGCAGTCCGCGATGCGCACTTGTCCGGGTGCTGAGGCGAGCAGGAAGTAGCCGCGAACGCGGCCTGCCCTTTCGATGGCGTGCAGCTCCATCGGAACGATGGGACAAGCGAGCGCATAACGAAACAGCTCGGCACTGCGCTCGAGGACTGCCATGCCACGCGCCGGCACCGGCAGCACTTGCGTGACCGCGGCGACGTCTGCGGCACCGACACGACGCACCTGCCATTCGCTGTGAGCGGTGGAACGAGCGCCGAGCGTCCACATCACGCTACGCGCAAAACGCGGCAGCAGCCGCCGCGCCGGCAGCGGGCCGCTGCGCAACAACCGCAGGGGATGCAGCGTGCGCACGTACCCGGTCACCACGCCGGCGTCGCGAAAGCCGATGAGCGGCAGTATCTGCTGCGTCTGCACGCTGCCGCCGATTGCCAGCAACGCCTGCGCCTCGCGGCCGATGTGCTTCATGAGCGCAACGCCTGCGCCGACGGCGCCGGGCCGTGCTACCCAGTCGATGACGTGAATCATGCTGATGCGCCGCGCTGCCCACGCGCAGCGGTTGGGAATGATCGCGCCATGCGCGACCGGCACGTCCCCATCGTTGAGGACAAAAGAACGCGACCCCGCCCAATCGGCGCGCGGCTGCCAGTACTTCCAGCTGAGAGCCTGCGGCTCGATGTTGGGATGCAAGGTGGCCGCAGCAAATAATTCGAGAATCGCCGGCGCGTCGGCCTCCGTCGTCGGCCGAGCCATACGCTTCATCGTCGCCATTGATCACTTAATCCCTGTTCACTCATTCGCGGATGTTGGATGTGCCGTTGGTGCGCTGCGACATTCGAACCTCGAATTCAACATGATCCGTGTCGGCGAGCGGAGACATCTTGCACGTTTGCGCGCGAGACGGTCTACTCGCGCGGCTGCAAGGGCAAACCCTCCGCGAGGAGGGGGCGCAAAGCTTCCGGTCTCGGGGCCCGTAGGTCCGGTCTGAGATAGCGGGGTTACCGGCAACACGTCCACGCGTGCTGTCGTCATCTCTGAGGATGTCCGCCGCCTCTTGCATCGTTGCAAACATCGGGTTTGCAGGGGAGAGTTTTGGTCTCAGAGACGTTTCGTCCCTTGCGCCTGGCGCTGCTCGTGGTTCTCGCGCTGCTCGTCGCGGCGTGCGGCCAGGTCGGCGTCACCGGCTCGCCGTCGAATCTGAGCTCCGCCACCCCGTCGGGTGTCCCGGGACTCGGCGGCTCGCAATCGACTGGAACCGACACGCCGGTCATTTCCGGTACCCCCGCAACGAGCGCCATCGTCGGGCAGGCCTACGGCTTCACCCCATCCGCTTCGGACCCGCAGGGCAACCCGCTCACCTTCTCGATCACCAACCTGCCGTCCTGGGCGAGCTTCGACAACACGAGCGGGGCGTTGTCGGGAACTCCGCCGCCCGACAGTGTCGGCACGTTCGCCAACATCCAGATCAGTGTCAGCAACGGCCAGGCGATGGCATCGCTGCCCGCCTTTTCGATCACGGTCGAAGCGCTGCTGACGATCTCGGGGACACCGGCTACCACGGCCGTGGTCGGTGCCCCGTATGACTTCGTGCCGACCACCAACGCCCCGCCGGGCACCACGCTGATCTTCGCGGTGCAGAACGCGCCGCCCTGGGCGAGCTTTGACACGACCACCGGTGAGCTGTCGGGCACGCCGACTCAGGCCGGTACCTTCCCCAACATCATGATCAGCGTGAGCGACGGCATCCAGTCGGCAGCGCTCGCGGCTTTCAGCATCACCGTGTCGGGCCAGGGCTCGACCGGCACTCCGCCGACCATCAGCGGGCGCCCGCCGAGCGGCGTGGTCGCCGGCTCGCCCTACAGCTTCACGCCGGCCGCAACCTCTCCGAGCGGCGCGCCGCTCAACTTCAGCGTGCAGAATCTGCCCTCCTGGGCGAACTTCAACCCGGCAAATGGATCGCTGACCGGCACGCCGACGAGCGCTCAGGTCGGCAGCTACACGAACATCGTGATCAGCGTGAGCGATGGCACGCTGTCGGCGTCGCTCGCGCCTTTCTCGATCAGGGTGGTGGCACCAATCACGATCTCGGGGACGCCACCCACACAGGTGATCGCGGGACAGACTTATTCGTTCAAGCCGACCGTGAGCGCTCCGAGCGGTACCACGCTCACGTTCTCGATCCAGAATCGACCCGTGTGGGCCACCTTCACCGCGGGCAGCGGGATGCTCTCGGGCACGCCGACACCCGCCCAGGCAGGCACTTACGGGAACGTGGTGATTGGCGTTTCCGATGGCGTACAGACGGTGACGCTGCCCGCCTTCTCGATACAGGTCGTGGCACCGCTCACGATCTCCGGAACCCCAGCGACGCAGGTAGCCGCCGGCAAGCCTTACGCGTTCCAGCCGACGACCACCGCACCGAGCGGAACTGCGCTCACCTTCGCCATCCAGAACCTTCCCGCTTGGGCGTCGTTTAGCACCGCCACGGGTGCACTGAGCGGCACGCCGAGCACCTCGCAGATCGGGACCTACGGCAACATCGCCATCAGCGTGAGCAACGGCACGCAGTCTGCCGCGCTGCCGGCCTTCTCCATAACCGTCACCAGCACGCCGTCCGGACCCACGATCTCCGGAAGTCCGCCAACCTCGGCCAAGGTCGGAACCTCCTACAGCTTCACGCCGACGACCACCGATCCGAGTGGCAACAAGCTGACTTTCAGCATCCAGAACCCGCCGTCCTGGGCGAGCTTCAATACCGCAACCGGTGCACTGATCGGCACGCCCGCTGCCGCCAACGTCGGTACGTTCCTTGGGATCGTGATCAGCGTGAGCGACGGCACCGCGAGTGCCGCGCTTCCGCCGTTCTCCATCACAGTCACCAACGGTAATTCCGGGCCCACGATCTCCGGCACTCCGCCGACGTCGGACAAGGTCGGATCGAGCTACAGCTTCACGCCGACGACCACCGATCCGAGCGGCAACCCGCTGACCTTCAGCATCCAGAACCCGCCCTCGTGGGCGAGCTTCAATACGGCGACCGGTGCGCTCACCGGGACACCCGCGGCAGCCAACGCCGGGACCTACTCGAACATCGTGATCAGCGTGAGCGACGGCACCTCGAGTGCCGCGCTCGCGCCCTTCTCCATCACCGTCACGAATCCGAATTCCGGCCCGACGATCTCCGGCACTCCGCCGACCTCGGTCAACGTCGGATCGGCCTACAGCTTCACGCCGACGAGCACCGATCCGAGCGGCAACCGTCTGACCTTCAGCATCCAGAACCTGCCCTCGTGGGCGAGCTTCAACACCGCAACCGGCGCTCTTAGCGGGACGCCGGCGGCCGCGGATGCCGGGACCTACTCGAACATCGTGATCAGCGTGAGTGACGGCGCGGGAAGCGCATCGCTCCCCACTTTCACCATCACCGTGAATCAGGCGTCGAACGGCACCGCAACGCTCAACTGGACGCCCGTGACGACGAACACCAACGGCTCGGCGCTGAACAACCTCGCGGGCTACAAGGTCTACTATGGCACCTCGGCAAACGCTATGAGCACCGTGGTGACGCTGGCGAATCCGAGTGTGACGACTTACCTGGTCTCGAATCTCAGCGCCGGAACCTGGTACTTCGCCGTCGCCGCGTACACGAGCAGCGGGGTCGTCGGCGACCCGTCCAACGTCGGCCAGAAGACGATTCCCTAGTCGCTCTCGTCTGGGGTCGCCGGTGCAGCTCCTTCACCACCCTTCAGGCGGCTCCACCTGCCAGACGACCCGGGCGGGATTTCCGGACACGACGGCGAGATCGGCGACGTCCATCTTCACCACGGACCCCATCGCGACGATCGCCCCGCGACCAATCGTCACTCCCTTCATGATGATCGAGTCGGCGCCGATCCACGCATAGTCCTTGACTACTATGGGACCGGCACCGTCCTCGCCCGGTGGTTCACCGCGAGCACGTGCGTATGGATCGGTTGGATGACCGACGTACCCCAACAGGCAGACGCGATTCGAGATCAGGACGTGCCGCCCGATGCGGATGGAATCTCCCGCGACTAACTCGGTCCGGTGCCCGATGCCCGTGTCGTCACCGATCTCCAGCGTCTTCACTGCGCCACTTCCCGCTGCCATCCACACCTGCTCGCCGTTGAGTCTCACGCGGGCGCCGAGCGTTACGCGCAGATTTCCCATGATCTTCGGCATGTCCTCAAACAGCAGCAGGCCTGGCCCCACCCTTTCGCACTGCAGGCGCAACAGCGGTTCATGGTAGAGCTTGCTCCAGAGCAACCGCAGCGGTCCCTTGCGGAAACGTCGCTCAGCGAGCAGCAGATGGTGAATACCGGGTACGACCGGGATATCGACTCGGGCCCCTGATTTCAGCAGTTCCCAGGCGCGCCGCTGAGCCGGCGTCTCTCGGCGCTGCGCCCACTCGAGAAGCCCCACGTTGGCGTTCGCCTTACCCCAGCGTGTCGCGCCGCGCCACTCGCGCGGGATCGTCGGTTACCGGAACGAAGAACTCTGTATGCGAGGCGATGCGCCCGCCGCGTACGTCGATCAGATCGATGAGCTCCGTCGGCACGACCACGCCGGTGATCTTCGAGTGAATATCGACGCGCCAGTGGGCGGCGGCCCGCGGTACGTCGACCGTGAGCGAGAGGATC
>Ga0187765_10000547_pt1 | contig 13761 bp, 9 predicted proteins | sample 0216_QUI02_MP05__3_FD_133018 | JGI IMG/M metagenome (GOLD analysis project Ga0187765, IMG submission 133018) | Tropical peat soil microbial communities from peatlands in Department of Meta, Colombia - 0216_QUI02_MP05_10_MG | ecosystem: Environmental > Terrestrial > Soil > Wetlands > Peat ...
GCAGTTCAATGATCATATCGCGGATTTCCGACTGCGGGATGTAGGCGGTCGTCTCATCCCAGCCTTTCCAGCTGTCCTTCGCGCTGAAAGCAAGAATCTGGCCACGTCGACCGGTGATGAGCCGCTGCACGTTGGCTGTGAACTCTGCCGGCGCCGAGACCTTCACCTCGAGGATCGGCTCGAGAAGTACGGGATCGCATTTCGGCATGCCCTCGCTCATCGCGATCCGCGCGGCCATGCGGAATGCCATGTCCGAGCTGTCGACCGAATGAAATTGTCCGTCGAACAGTGTCACGGACAGGTCGACCACCTCGAAGCCGAGTGGGCCACGGCCGAGGTAGTCGCGCACACCATGCTCGACCGAAGGGATGAACTGGCGCGGTACCGCACCCCCGACGATCTTGTCGACGAATGTGAAACCCGCCCCACGCGGCAGTGGTTGAATTTGAACCTTGACGTCGCCAAATTGGCCGTGCCCCCCCGACTGCTTCTTGTGGCGCGCGTGCTGGCTGACCGGCTTACGGATCGTTTCCTTATAGGGAATTTGCGGCGAGCGGCCCTTGACCAAGAGCTTGAATTTTTCTTTGAGGCGGTCGATTGCAATCTGGATGTGCATCTCGCCCTGACCCCACAGCAAGAGTTCGTGGGTATCCTGCGTCTGCTCGAATGAAAGCGAGGGGTCTTCCTCCGTGAGTTTCTGGATCACGGTCGTAAGTTTGACTTCGTCATTGCGATTCTCCGCCTGAAGAGCGGAGGCGAACAGGGGCTTGAGCGGGGCCGGCCACGGCTCGGCCCCTTCGATGGGCTTGCCCGACGCCGTGAGCAGCTGCCCGGTTCGCACCTTTTCCATGCGCCCCAATGCCACCACTTCGCCCGCGACTGCCTTCACCTGCTTGGTCGTTTGGTGGCCGAGCATTGTGAAAAGCCCGCTCACACGCTCCCCACCGAGAACGTCACCGTCGGTTATCTCTCCGCGCCAGATCCGCGCAATCGAGAATTTCCCCGCATGGGGCATGTGGTAGATCTTGAACACGCGTGCGCAAGCTTCGCCCTGCGGCGCGATGCCGTGGCGCTCAGCCGTGGCCTCGGGCTGGGGTGCTTCGTGGCGGAGCGCTTTCAGGAGCCGGCGCACGCCATGATCGCGCTCGGCCGCACCGAGGAAGACGGGTACCAGCTTGTCTTCCTGGACCGTGCGAGCGAGCTGCTTGTAGATGACGCCCTTTTCGGGGACCATGTCCTCAAGAAGCTGCTCAAGGAGCGCGTCGTCGAAATCGGCGAGGGTTTCAAGCAGTTCCTGCCGTCTCTGCTGCTCTTGCGCCTTCTCGCCTTCAGGCAATTGCACGAGATCGGAGGCGCCGCCGGGCTTGTATCGATAAGCGCGCTCGCTCACCAGATCGATGTAGCCGGTGATCGTTTCGCCATCACGGATCGGCACTTGGCGCAACACCAGGTGGCGTTCGGAAACGGCCTGGATCGCCTCAATGACATCGCGCACGCGGCTCGCGGCTGTGTCCATCTTGTTTATGAACACGACGTGGGGAATCCGATGGTCGTCGAGGAATTTGAAGATGGGTCCGATCGCGAGCGCGCGCTCCAAAAGGGGTTCGACGACGATGACGGCGATGTCCGCGACCATCAAGGCGTTCTCGGTTTCCTGAAGGAATTCGATCGAGCCGGGACAGTCGAGGATCGTCCACCTGTCGCCGAGATAGCTTGTGTTTGCAATGTTGACCTCGCTCGACATCTGACGCGCCCGCGCCTCCGGCGCGGAATCTCCGACCATGTTGCGTTCCTTGGTCGAACCTTTACGCGGTATGGTGCCGGTAACGGCGAGGATGCTCTCCAGCAACGTCGTCTTCCCGCTGGTATAAGGTCCGACGAGGGCAACGCAACGGGGTCCATTCTGGCTCACGGTCGCTCTCCCTGATGATGTGCTATGCCTGACCTCTTCGTGGGCCATGCGGAACGCCCGCCCGCGACGGGACCGTGTCCGGGCCGCTCAAATTTCCAAAATCTAATGTTTTCAATAGGCGGGCCTCGATGCAAGGAGAATCGCGGCTATTGCCGACCCCGCTCGCTCCTGCAGTCGCACCTAGGTTGGCGAATCCGAAATTCGCCACATCTGGGTGTGGGATCGAGAGCGAATTTCGGATTCGAAGCCACACTGGTAATACGTTGTATGTAGTGTGGTATTCGGGTTTGAAGTTCCTAAACGCGGATGCCACCAAAATGACAGGAACTTCAAATCCACCACATTAGCACTACCCATTCAAAGCGGATGGGCCCGCGGCAGGTGGGATTTCAGCTCTTACCCATCTCGTAGATCTTAAGGGCCGTGTGAATGAAATGGTGGATGGGAGTCGGTACCTTGGCTTTGTCGCCCATACGCGCGACCGCACCCGAAAGCCAGTTGAGTTCCAAGCGGTTGCCTCGCTCGAGATCGACGAGCATTGATGACTTCATCTCGGCCGGCATGTTAGCCATCATGACTTTCTGCCTCTCGATAAAGTCGGCACCGAGGTCAATACCTCTGGCTGAGGATACGGCGATCACTTCGCGCACGGCATCGACGAGAAGTTCGCGCGTCGCAGGTTCGGCCCTGATCGGGCCCATCGGTGTGCGCGTCAAGCACGTGACGCCGCTGAAAGACGCCAGGAGGGCGAATTTTCCCCACAAATCCCGCACGATATTGTTCGAGAGGTTTGCATCGATGCCCGCCGCTCTGCACGCAGCGAGAAAGCGCTCCCCTCGCGCGCGCGGCTTTCCGTCGAGTTCGCCGAATGAGATCCGCGCAATCGTCCCCGTATGTTTGATGAGTCCGGGCTCGCCAATCGTCGAGGCGATAAATGCTACCCCGCCCATTACATGACGCCCGCCAAGAAGCGGGATCAGCCGATCTTCGCTGTCAACCCCATTCAAAAACGATATGACCGCGGTGTCGGGGCCTAGGAGGGGCTTACAGAGAATGCCCGCTGCTTCCGTGTCCCACAATTTCACGGCGAAGATGACAATGTCGACCGGGCCGATATCTTCAGCCTTATCGGTTGCGTTGGCCGGACGGATGCGAAGGTCGCCGTTGGCGCTCTCCACGCGCAAGCCGTGTTGCCGGATCGCCTCGAGATGGCGTCCGCGAGCGACAAAATGTACGTCCTCACCAGCCGCCGCGAGCCGCGCTCCAAAATAACCGCCTACGCCGCCCGTGGCCACGACCGCGATCTTCATCGAGATTGCCCGTCAGCTGAGGTTCCCGCACGCGCGCTGGATTCGCCGGCAGGCTTCCTCGAGGGCAGAGGTCGATGTCGCGTAGGAGATTCGGAAATGCGGTGCAAGGCCGAATGCGCTCCCTTGCACAACGGCCACTCCCTCCGCTTCGAGGAGATAGGTTACGAAATCCTCGTCGGTCTCTAGTGTCTCCCCGTTTGGCGCCTTGCGTCCGATCGTCCCGGCACAGCTCGGGTAGACATAGAACGCGCCCTCGGGCTTCGGACAGTGGAGCCCCTTCGCCTGATTGAGCATCGAGACGACAAGGTCTCGCCGCTCCTGGAATACCTTGTTGTGCTTTGGAATGAAGTCTTGAGGACCGTTCAAGGCTGCGACTGAGGCCCACTGGCTTATCGAGGAGGTGTGGCTCGTGCTTTGCGACTGCACCTTGTTGATCGCGTTAATAAGCCCGATCGGCCCACCCGCGTAGCCGACGCGCCAACCGGTCATGCAATAGGCCTTAGAAAGTCCGTTCACCGTCAGCGTCCGCTCATAAAGCCTCGGCTCGACTTCGGCGGGTGTTGTGAACTTGAAGTCGTCATAAACAAGATGCTCGTACATGTCGTCGGTCATCACCCAGACATGCGGATGGCGCAAAAGCACGTCGCAGAGTGCGCGCAGTTCCGCCCGCGTATAGGCGGCCCCCGTCGGATTGCTCGGCGAATTGAGGATGACCCACTTCGTTTTCGGCGTGATGGCGCGCTCGAAATCCTCGGGCGTCATCTTGAAGCCATTGGCAGCTGGGCAGTCCACGAAGACCGGCGCCCCCTCGCAGAGGAGGACGATATCCGGATAGCTCACCCAATAAGGTGCTGGGATGATCACCTCATCGCCGGCCTCGACCGTTGCCACGATCGCGTTGTAAAGGACCTGCTTGCCGCCGCAACCAACTGTGATCTGGTCAGTCGTGTAGTCGAGACCGTTCTCGCGCTTGAACTTGGCGCTGATTGCCTTCCGAAGTTCGATAATGCCGTTGACGGCGGTGTACTTCGTCTTGCCTTCGCGCATCGCTTTTGCGGCTGCGTCCTTAATGTGGTCGGGCGTGTCGAAGTCGGGCTCCCCGGCGCCAAGGCCGATTACGTCGCGCCCCGCCGCCTTGAGCTCGGCCGCCTTGGTGGTCACGGCGATCGTCTGCGAGGGCTTGATCCGGGCGAGTCGCGAAGCAAGGAAAGACACGGGGTTTCGGTCCTTTCAGCCAGCGGTCAAATGCGGATGTTCGCGGGATCGCACCCTACGACGGCGCTCCGCCGCATTCAAGGGGCGGCAACCAACAAACGCCGCCAAAATTGTCGCCGTGACAATTCGGACCAGTGTGGTATTCGGATTTGAAGTTCCTAGACGCGGATGGCACCAAAATGACAGGGACTTCAACTCCACCACACTAGCCTTGCGCGGCACCTCCCGGTCGCTCCTTCGGGTCTTTCACCGCGGTCATGCCCTGCACATTCATCGGCCTTTCCTTGGGCACGCAGAGAACGTTGATCGCGACCGTGTTGGGGAAGACGTTCGCGGCGATACCAAAGAAATTATTGGCATCATAATAGGGCGGGGTATGCCACCAGACGCGATAACCCGCCTCGAACAAGTGTCGGAGCAGCGCTTCGGAGTTGTTCTTCCGGTCGTTCTCGACATAGAGGATTGGACGGTGGCGTCCGATTGTGTCGGCGGCACCCAATAGCACCTCGCGTTCCATCCCCTCGACATCGATCTTGATGAAATGGCACGCGTCGAGCGCCAGCGAATCGAGCGTGATTACGTCCACCCGGTCCATCGCCGCGTGCTCGCCCGGCACGAGGGCCAGGGCGCCGAGATTATTCGGCCGATCGAGCAAAACACGCGGCACCGAAATTGCGCCCGGCCGCGAGCCTGCGGCGGCCAATATTGTGCGCACGTTCGCGAGATCGTTCATCGCGACGTTACCGCAGAGCATGTGAAAGATGCCCCGTTGCGCCTCGATCGCGACGGTCCTGCCCGCGGGCCCAACGGCCTGCGCCATCGGGATGGTAAGGGCGCCGATGTTGGCGCCCACATCCACTACCGTCATGCCGGGCCTCAGCAGGTCAATGGCCAAGCGCGCTTCGTGCACGCAATACTCGCCGTAGAGATCGAGCGAGCGGCCGATATAGCTATCGTTCAGATTGTACATCATGGGGCCAAAGCGCGTGTTTTTCACGCGCAGCAAGCGCGATTGGATCAAAGGGGGCAACAAGGGACGAACTCCGGCTCGATCGGCGGCTAGCCATAAGGTACCGGACCGTCATAGCACACGCAGAGGTTTGGCAAAAGGCTTCGGATTCGCGCGTTTATTTAAGGAGGAATCCGCCGCCAAGGAGATCGTCCGTTTCGACCGTGTAGCGCGCCGTACCGGTATAGTGAGCGCGGCCGCCGACCTCGACGGTGACGGCCTCGTGCCCGCCGGCGGTGGCGCGGCGCACGGCTTTACCGGTGAAGATCGCGCCGGTGATGCTTTCAAATTTGCGCGTTTGCCCAAGCGCGATCTGGCCGCGCGCCACCTGCACGGCAATGCGGGCCGTGACCCCACTTCCTGTCGGACTGCGATCGACCTCTCGCGCCGCAAAAACGCAGACGTTAGCGGTTGGCGCCTCTTCGAAGGCATCGCGGCCGTCCGTCAGGATTGTGCCATAGAGGAATGCAAGGTCGGGATCGCTTGGGTGGTCGAGCTTGATTTGGGCCTTTGCAGCCTGGGTCACTCGGTCTGCCGCTTCGGTGAGATCGGCGACCCGTGAGCCGCGCACCGAGAGGCCGAAGACACGTGCAGGAACCAGAACGTAGTACGCGCCGCCGTAACCGATATCGACCTCGACCGGGCCGTGTCCTGGCACCTCCACCACGGAACCGAGGGCAAAGGCGTAGGCTGGGACACTCTCAAAAACGACGGCACCGGTAACCGGGCCGCTCGGTCCGTCTTCGACCTCGACGCGCACGCGCACGAGGCCGCAGGGGCATTGGAGCTTGACCTCGGTCTCCGGTGTGCGCCGCATGACGATGCCGCGATCGACCGCGTAGCGGCCCAGTGCAATCGTCGCGTGGCCGCACATCGTGGAGTAGCCTTCATTGTGCATGAAGAGTACGGCCATGTCGGCCTCGGGCAGGTCCGGCTCGACCGGGATCACACCATACATGTCGTAATGTCCGCGCGGCTCGAACATCAGCATGCGTCGAACTTGATCAAGATTCTCGCGCACGTACCGCCGTTTATCGAGGATGGTCCGACCCTCGATCGGCGGATAACCTTTGGTCACGATGCGCACCGGCTCCCCACCCGTGTGCATCTCGACGGTTTCGATCTGAATATGGTTCGTCATCGCTGGGATTATGGCAGAGGAAATCCCCCTTGCCATCCCATGACCGGGAAAGCAAAGGACCCTTAAATCGAGCACCGCGAAGCGCCGATGATCTCGGCAAACTTCGCGGTGATTTCCGGCTGTCACTGGCGTTCGACGCGTCCGCCGCGTTCGCACACCGCGATTTATGTCCTTTCACATGCGATCGAGTGACTTGTTCGTCAGCGGCCGTCCGTTAACATCACCAGCCCGTTATCACGTTTTCCCAAAATTTGACTATATCGATGCCACGGACAAACTGGCCGACCGGCTGGAAGAAATTATTCGAAAGCCAGACTCCCGCGGCAACAACCGTTTCTTTTGCACCGCCACCGTTGACTTCCTCGAGTTCATTTATGGTCAACTCGCGCACCAATTCGATTTTCTCTTTCCCCTCAGCGCCCATGACTTTCTCCGATGGGTATGTCCACGTTCTTCGCGCCCGCCGCCATTCGCGCCGGCGCATGCTCGATCGGTTGGATGCTAGCAACATTGCGTCTAATAATCCAGAATATTCCAACGTATTATTGAACACAAATTTAGCAGTTACAAATAAATTTGATTCTCTCATAAAGATTACGATGACAAATTCGAAGAAATCCCAACGTTATATTAGTATTTACTATTACTATATCCCCGATCAACTCATCTCGACGTCGATAAGACCGCGGATACCTTTTACCAACCAGGCCATCGCGCCTCGGGCCGTAATTTCGCCGTTAAACCTTTTTCCGGCCGACGGCCCACTCGCCCAATGCGGTTTCCGCCTCATATAATGGAGCGATGAACGAGATCGCCACCTACGAGCGGCTGGCCGGCCCGCCCCTTCGTCACGAGCGCCTCGCCACTTCGCAGCCACTCCGCATCAAGTCGGACTATTCTCCGGCGGGCGACCAGCCCCAGGCGATCGCCGCCCTTACTCAGGGCTTGCGCGCAGGCGAACGGGATCAGGTGCTGCTCGGCGTCACGGGCTCGGGCAAGACCTTCACCATGGCGCACGTCATTCAGAACGTGCAGCGACCGACCCTCATCCTCGCCCCCAACAAGACGCTCGCCGCCCAACTCTATGGTGAGATGAAGGGCTTCTTCCCCCAAGGGGCGGTTGAGTACTTTGTCTCCTACTACGACTATTACCAGCCCGAGGCCTACGTACCGCGCTCGGACACCTATATCGAGAAGGAAGCGACGATCAACGAGCAGATCGACCGCATGCGCCATTCGGCGACGCGGGCCCTTCTCGAACGGGACGACGTGGTGATCGTGGCCTCGGTCTCTTGCATCTACGGCATCGGTGCTGTCGAAACCTATTCGGAGATGGCCATCGCCTTGCGGTCCGGCCAGGCGTTCAACCGGAACCTCTTCCTCAAGCAGCTCGTTGAGCTTCAGTACCGGCGCAACGACGCGAACTTCTACCGCGGAGGCTTCCGCGTTCGTGGCGACGTAATCGAGCTTTTCCCGGCCCACCTCGAGGATCGCGCATGGCGTGTCTCGTTCTTCGGCGACGAGATCGAGACGATCGTCGAGTTCGATCCTTTGACAGGTGCTAAGACGGGCGTTCTCGACGCCGTCAGGATCTACGCCAACAGCCACTACGTGACGCCCAAGCCGACCCTTCAGCAGGCGGTCAAGCAGATCAAGGAAGACCTAAAGGTCCATCTCGAAATGCTTTACAAGGCGGGAAAGCTCCTCGAAGCACAAAGGCTCGAACAACGCACCACTTTCGATCTCGAAATGATCGAGACGACGGGATCGTGCGCGGGCATCGAGAACTATTCGCGCTATCTGACTGGCCGCAAACCGGGCGAGCCGCCGCCGACCCTCTTCGAATATCTGCCCAAGAGCGCGCTCCTGATCGTGGATGAGAGCCACATCACCGTGCCGCAGGTGCGCGGCATGTTCCTCGGCGACTATCAGCGCAAGTCGACGCTCGCCGAATACGGCTTCCGGCTCCCGTCGTGCTGCGACAACCGCCCACTCAAATTCGAGGAGTGGGACGCGATGCGCCCGCAAACCGTCTATGTTTCCGCCACCCCGGGCCCCTGGGAGCTGGAGCGCACAGGCGGAGTCTTCGTCGAGCAAGTGATCCGGCCGACCGGCCTCATCGATCCCGTGTGCATCTTGCGCCCCGCCTCGACTCAGGTCGACGATCTGATCGGCGAGGTGAAAGCGGTCGCGGGCAAGGGCCAGCGCGCCCTCGTCACGACGCTCACCAAGCGAATGGCCGAGGATTTGACCGAATACCTCCACGAAGCGGGCGTGAAGGTGCGCTACATCCACTCGGACGTCGAAACGCTGGAACGGGTCGAAATCATCCGGGACCTGCGCCTCGGCGCTTTCGACTGCCTGGTCGGCATCAACCTGCTGCGCGAAGGTCTCGATATTCCCGAATGCGCGCTCGTGGCGATCCTCGATGCTGACAAGGAGGGCTACTTGCGGTCCCGCACCTCGCTCATTCAGACGATCGGGCGAGCGGCGCGGAACATCGAGGGCCGTTGCATACTTTATGCAGACCAGACGACCGGGTCGCTCGAGTGGGCGCTCAAGGAGACCGAGCGGCGGCGCGCGAAGCAGACCGCCTATAACGAGGCGCACGGCATCACCCCCGAAAGCATCAGGAAGGGCATTTCCGACATTCTCGACAGCGTATTCGAGCGGGACCACTTGACAGTCTCGACTGGCGACGAAGGGACCAAGCATCTCGTCGGCAAAGACCTCAAGACCCACATTGCCGACCTTGAAAAGCGCATGCGCACCGCGGCCGCCGACCTCGAGTTCGAGGAGGCGGCACGTCTGCGGGACGAGATCAGGCGCCTCGAAGCGTTGGAGCTTGGCATCGGCCAGGCGGGTGGCGAGAATAACCGATTGGCGCGCGCAATCGCAGCACACAATCTCGGCCGCTCCTCCGCCGGGAAGCCCGGAACCCATCGCGGCAAGGGCGCCAGGCGGAGCCGCTGACCGTATGCTCCCGGCGTGAACGATATTTCGAGCGCATTCGCACTGGCGGCTGGACTGGTCGTGGGCTTCGACCGCGATCTGCTATGGATCGTCGGTCTGTCCCTTTTCGTCAGCCTGTCCGCCGTGGCGGCCGCGGGCGTGATCGGGCTGCCGCTCGGCGCGGCACTGGCGATCTCAAAATTTCGAGGCAGGGAGACGATCGTCGTCTTGTTCAATGCGCTCCTGGGCCTGCCCCCCGTCGTCATCGGCCTTTTCGTCTATCTGATGCTCTCGCGAGCGGGGCCGCTCGGCGCCTTCGGTATCCTTTTCACGCCGACGGCCATGATCGTGGCGCAAGCAATTCTCGTGGTTCCCATTCTTACCGCCCTCGTCCATCGCACTGTCGCGGAGCGTTGGGCCGCCTACGGCGATTCGCTGCGCGCCGACGGGGCTTCGAGATTGCGCGCGATTCCGGAACTCATCGCAATGAGCAGCGCGGGGCTGCTCACCGCGTTCCTCGCGGGCTTCGGCCGGGCGATCTCCGAGGTCGGCGCCATCATCATCGTTGGCGGCAACATCGCCGGCGTCACGCGCACGATGACGACCACGATCACCTTGGAGACCAGTAAAGGCAACTTGCCGTTAGCACTTGCGCTCGGCGTGATATTGGTGAGCATCTCGATTGCCGTAAGCGCCTTCGCGTTCGCACTCACTCGGCGTGGACACTCGGAATGAACGATGGGTTGCTTCGGGTCACAATGGATTTGATGGTACGAACGATTCGGGCTCCGCAGCCCCGGTATGGCGCAATGTCGACGAACCCGGCCCTGGATCCGACCGTCAAGGCGAGTTCCGGCATGGGCGCGATCGGTTGGCACAATCGACCACGACAAGCCGCAAATGTAAGGATAGTGGAGGTTGCCGCGGAACCATTGCCGCCATACAGTGGATTCAACCCAAACCAGAGTCTAATATCTGGCTTCGGTGATCGGAGAGATTCGGTCTCCAAAGCCGGCATTAGCCGTGCTAAATAGGGCGTTCTTGGTAAGCGATTTCGGCGCCGCGCGGGGGATTCCACGACGGAGGCCGGCAAGGGAAGAGAGCAAGCAGTATGGGCAGAGGTAGAGATTTCCGTGGCCCGCGCAAGCGTGGCTTCGACGATGATGCATTCCCCTCGTTTGAAACTCGCAGCAGCCGGCCGATGCCCCGGCAGTTCAATGCGGGTGGAATGAGCGAACCGCCCGCGTCGACCGGACCGGTGATCGACGCAACCGTCAAATGGTTCAACCCGGACAAGGGCTTTGGCTTTATCGAGGTAGCTGATGGGTCGGGCGATGCGTTTCTGCACATCGCGGTCCTCCAAGCTTCGGGCCACGACGCGGTATCGCCTGGCGCAAAACTTCGCGTCCAGGTCGGTCGCGGTGCGAAGGGCCAGCAGGTCACAAAGGTGATGGAGGTCGATAACACCACCGCGACCGCTTCGCCGCCGCGATCGGGCTTTGCTGGCGGCACGGGTTTTCCAAGGGCGCCGCGGGCCGCTCCGGATCCATCTACGGCCGTCGAACTTGTCGGCACGGTCAAATGGTTCAACGGCGATAAGGGCTTCGGCTTTATCGCGGGCGAGGATGGCGGCAAGGATGTGTTTATCCACATTTCGGTCCTGTCATCCTCCGGGCTGCAGAACTTGGCGGAAGGCCAACGCGTCTCGATGCGGGTCGTGGCGACCCCGAAGGGCCGAGAGGCGATTTCACTGACGCTCGCGGGCTGATCTGCGGCGTGCCGGCAGGTCGGTCCGATTGAAACGCCGCGCTGGGGCGAGCGGCGCTTGCCAGGGCGTTCGGCTTCCGCCATGGTCGCCTCCATGAACGATGCGACTGCGTTGCAGCGTGTGCCCAAGGCCGCCTTGGTGACCGGAGCCGCCCAGCGCATTGGGCGCGCCCTGGCAATCGAGCTCGCCCGGGAAGGATTCGCTGTTGCCGTACACTATCGGCACTCCGCCCACGATGCCCAAAAACTGGTCGAGGAAATCGAGAACGCCGGTGGGCGCGCTATAGCACTCTCGGCTGACCTCGCACAGGAGGATGACGCAGCGAACCTCGTCCCCCGAGCAGTCGCAGCGTTTGGTCCGCTCGGCGTGCTCGTCAACAATGCCGCCGCCTTCGAGCGCGACGAGGCCCTCGACGCGACGCGAGCAAGCTGGGACCTTCATATGCAAATAAATCTGCGCGCGCCCTTTGCGCTGTCCCAAGCATTGGCGCGGGCATTGCCGCAGGGTGCTGAAGGCGTCATCGTCAACATGGTCGATCAGCGCGTCTGGCGGTTAACACCGCATTTTGTATCGTATACCGTAAGCAAGGCAGGGCTATGGACGTTGACGCGCACGCTCGCTATGGCGCTCGCACCCCGCATTCGCGTGAACGCGATCGGTCCTGGACCCGTATTGCCAAGCCGCCGGCAAACCGAGCAGCAGTTCGAAAGACAATGGCGCTCGACACCACTTGGACGTGGCGCGAGCCTCGACGAGATCGCGACGGCATTACGTTTCATTCTCGTGTCGCCCGCACTTACCGGGCAGATGTTGGCGCTCGACGGGGGCCAGCATTTGGGCTGGCCCCCGTCGACGCCGCTGCCGGAATAAGGCGCAAGTATTCCGAATTCCCGGCGCCCGCGAGAGGCCTTCCAATGCTCGGGTTACCGCATGGGCAGGAAATCTTTGGTTGTGCAAAATGCGAAACGGCACGATCAACACGCAGAGTTGCAACACGGACAGGAATGGAATGCTTTGCATATTATTAGGGCAAGATAATAACTTAAATGAACGAATTGCTTGTCAATGCCGGGCAAGGTTTTGCACAGCCAGACATGCATTCTTGCAACACTAGGACATTTCAGCGGGAATCCCGAGTTTGACAGATTGTTTACGCTTGACTTCAAAATAATTATTCATTGTCAGTTACTTGGAAGCCATGCCTATTTTTTGGGCATATACGTCAAATCATTGGTACATTTGACTCGTGATTGGTCAGGGACAAATTTTCGACAGTCTTATCCACAAGAATCGTGGATATCCGACTCGGGGTTGCGGCGTGATTTTCGATCTCGTTGGATTCGTTATGCTTTGATTGAGTTTTTTTGGCAGTTATTGCGCCGCCGCCGGTTCACCAGGCCAATATTGACCCGGAGTGGGGCGCGTTGAAAATGAGACGATGATCGAAAATCGACAAGACGCAGATGTCGACGCGACGGGCCCGGGCACAAATGACGTGGCAGTGGAGGCCGGCGAATGCTTGTCGGATCCGGGCAGTCTTGCGCGCGGAAGCGAGACGATTGCCGCAGCACTCAGGACCATGCCCGAGACGCCAGGTGTGTATCGCATGCTCGACGTCCGAGGCGACGTCCTCTATGTCGGCAAGGCCAAGGACCTCAAGCGGCGTGTCGCGAGCTATACCCAACTCCCGCGCCTCTCCTATCGCATTCAACGCATGGTTGCCGAGGTTGCTCGTGTCGAAGTGATCACGACCCATACCGAGGTCGAGGCGCTTCTTCTTGAGAGCAATCTGATCAAGCGCCATGCACCCCGCTATAACGTCCTCCTCCGCGACGACAAGAGCTTTCCCTATATACTCATCACAGGGGATCACGAATGGCCGCAGATCACAAAATATCGGGGAGCGCGTAGCCGGCCGGGGGAGTATTTCGGGCCGTTCGCTTCGGCGGGCGCCGTCAACCAGACATTGGCGGCACTTGAGCGAGCTTTCCTGCTCCGCTCATGTGCCGACACCGTGTTCGCGGCCCGAACGCGCCCGTGCCTCCTATTCCAGATCAAGCGCTGCAGCGGCCCATGTGTCGGAAAAATCGCCCACGATGATTACGATAATCTCGTGCGTGAGGCGTGCGGCTTCCTTTCCGGCAAGAGCCAGGAGATCCAGCGTCGTCTTTCGGGCCAAATGCAGGAAGCGGCGGACGCGCTCGACTTCGAGACCGCGGCGATCTATCGAGATCGAATCCGAGCCCTGACCCAAATCCAAGCCCGCCAGGATATCAACGTGGCCGGCGTCGAGCAGGCCGACGTCATTGCCGCTCACCAGGGCGGAGGAATCACCTGCGTTCAGGTCTTCTTCTTCCGTGCGGGGCGAAATTACGGTAATCGCGCGTATTTCCCTCGGCATGAGAAATCGCTTGGGGTGACAGACGTGCTCGGCGCCTTTATCGGTCAATTCTA
>Ga0187765_10000549_pt1 | contig 13751 bp, 12 predicted proteins | sample 0216_QUI02_MP05__3_FD_133018 | JGI IMG/M metagenome (GOLD analysis project Ga0187765, IMG submission 133018) | Tropical peat soil microbial communities from peatlands in Department of Meta, Colombia - 0216_QUI02_MP05_10_MG | ecosystem: Environmental > Terrestrial > Soil > Wetlands > Peat ...
GGCTACCAGCCGGGGCGGTTCTCGTTCAACGTCAAGGGCGGCCGGTGCGAGGCCTGCTCGGGCGACGGCACGATCAAGATCGAGATGCAGTTCCTGCCCGACGTCTACGTGCCGTGCGAAGTCTGCCACGGCGCCCGGTACAACACCGACACGCTGGCCGTCCACTACAAGGGCAAGACCATCGCCGACGTGCTGGACATGCCGATCGAGGAGGCGGCCGGGTTCTTCGAGCCGGTGCCCGCCATCCACCGGCACCTGAAGACGCTGGTCGACGTCGGCCTGGGCTATGTCCGGCTCGGGCAGCCCGCGCCCACCCTGTCCGGTGGCGAGGCGCAGCGGGTGAAGCTGGCCTCGGAACTGCAGCGGCGCTCCACCGGCCGCACGATCTACGTGCTGGACGAGCCCACCACCGGCCTGCACTTCGAGGACATCCGCAAGCTGCTCGGGGTGCTCGGCCGGCTGGTCGAGGGCGGCAACACGGTCATCGTGATCGAGCACAACCTCGACGTGATCAAGACCGCGGACTGGGTCATCGACCTCGGGCCCGACGGCGGGTCACGGGGCGGCACCGTGGTCGCGACCGGCACCCCCGAGCAGGTAGCCGCGGCCGAGGAAAGCTACACCGGCCAGTTCCTCAAGAAGATCCTCAACGTGTAGGGCGGCGTCCCGGCGGGCCCGCTGGCCGGCCGCGGGCGGCTGGCCGTCCGCATCTGGCTGAAGAGCACGCTGGCGGCCGGCCTCAGGGCGGGGCCGGGGACGGCGTGCCACTGACCGGGCTGGCCGGCGAGGAGTGCGGCACGGGGCCGGGGCCGAGTCCGCAGAAGAAGGTCGCGTACGGGACCGGGCGGCGGTGCGGGGGCCGGGGCTGCCTGGCGCAGTGCGACTCGATCCACCGCACCCGCGGGTCCGGGCCCGGCGGTGACACCGGCAGCACGAATGCCCGCACGTAGCCACGGCCGATGTCGGCCTGCAGCGTGGCCAGCGTCGGGGCCGGCGCGTTGCCGAGGAAGCCGCCTATCGGCAGCACCTCCCGGCCGCCGTACAGGATGAAGTTCTCGGCCAGGCCGGATGTGTCGGTGCCGAACAGGGCGTCACCGGGTGGCGTCTGGAGTTCTAGCCGCTGGACGGTCCTGGTCAGGGCGGGCCCGGCGGCGGCCAGGGCCTGGTTGTTGTGCGCGGTCTCCGGCGACTCGAACGGGGTGTCAAACGGGCCCAGCCCGTGGATGACGGAGCTCACGGACGCCGCCGCGGGCAGCAGGAGCACGGCGGCACCGGCGAACGCGACCGCGGTCAGGTGCCCGCCCCGGCCTGACGCGGGCAGCAGCAGCTGGGCGGCGGCGGCCGCCGCTATGACCAGCGCCACCACGGTGAGCACGGCCGGGCCGGACGCCGTCCCGGACATCAGGTAGGCGCCGTAGCCGGCGCAGCCGAGCACCGTCGCGGTGACGATCAGCCGCACCCTGGCCGGCCAGGGGCCAGGTCCGCACGCGGCGATGCCGGCGCCGCACAGCGCGGCCACCGCGGGGACGAGCGCCGCGACGTAGTACGAGTTCAGGTAGGTGCCGACGCTGAAGAACACGGCGAGGACCAGCCACCAGCCGCCCCACAGCACGACGGCGGCGCGCAGCGGGTCGCGCCTGCCCTGGCGGCGCCGGGAGATGAGCACCCCCAGCGCGCCGGCCACGGCGGCCGGCAGCAGCCAGCCGCTGCCCGCCGCGAACGGCCCGGCCACCAGCCGGTGCCAGCTCGCCTTGATGCCAAAGGTCTCGGCGTTGAGCAGATGCCCGCTCTCCCTGGCCGCGACCACCAGCGGTGATGGCGGCCCGGCGACGGTCGCCCAGTTCCCGGTGAGCCGGCCCAGGCCGTTGTAGTCGAAGACCTGCGTGTACACCGAGTTGTCCGGGCTGCCGTCCACGTAGGGCCGGTCCTGGGACGGGACCAGCGAGACGGCGGTCATCCAGGAGAGGGAGACCACGGCGGTGACCAGCCCGGCCAGCGCGACGTGCGCGCACCGGGTGCGCAGCCGGGCCGCGGGCGCGGCGAGCAGGTACGCGGCGGCCAGCGCGGGCAGGACCAGCCAGGCCTGGATCATCTTGGCCTGGAACGCCAGGCCGACCCAGACACCGGCGAGCAGCAGCTGCCGCGGCGACCCGGAGACCAGCGCGGCGGACGTGGCGCCGGCGGCGAGCACCAGCAGCAGGATCAGCAGCGAGTCCGACACGTTGCCGCGGCTCAGCAGCACGGTGATGGGCGTGACGGCGAGCACGGCCGCGGCGGTCAGGCCGGCCGCAGGCCCGGCCAGCCGGCGGACCGCCCGGTAGAGGACCAGGATGGTGAGCACGCCCTCGACCACCTGGGGCAGGACCAGGGCCCAGATGTGAAAGCCGAAGGCCCGCAGCGAGAGGGCCTGCAACCAGAGCGCGCCGGGCAGCTTGTCAACGGTGACGGTCCCGGCCGGGTCGAACGCCCCGAAGATGAAATCGTGCCAGCTTTCCGACATGCTGCGGGCCGCCGCGCCGTAGAACGGCTCGACACTGGCGCCGGCCATTCCCCAGCCGTACGCGACCGCCGCCACGGCGGCGATGGCCAGCAGCGCCGGCCGGGCCCAGGCGGGCTGGTCCGCGGGCGAGCGCCACGGCGTCAGGAAGCGGCGCCAGCGGGAGGCTCCTGATGCAGGCGCTGGTGCCGTCGCCGGGATTACCGCCATTCCCGCTCCACCTGCCCAGTATGGCGGGAACCGTGTGCCGTGGCCGATGTACCCGGACCACCGTCCAGGATCCACGGGGCGCGCCCCGGCTCACATGGCCGCGGCCCGCGGGACCAGCCACGGCTACGCTGCCTGCGTGGAGATCACAACCGGCGAGGGCCCGGCCCGGGCCGAGGTGGACGGGCCCGCGGCGGGTGAGCCCTCGTTCCTGCTGGTGCTGACGCACGGCGCCGGTGGCGGCCCCGACTCGCCGGACCTGCTCGCGGTGGCCGGCGCGGCCTCCCGCCTGGGCGGGGTGGTGGCCAGGGTCACCCAGCCCTACCGGGTCAGGGGCCGCCGGGCCCCCGGCTCGCCGGACCGGCAGGACGCGGCCTGGATCGAGCTGGTCGCCGCGCTCAGGCCGGCGATCGGCGCGGGCCTGCCGCTGATCCAGGGCGGGCGCAGCAACGGCGCGCGGGTCGCCTGCCGCACCGCCGGCGCGGTCGGCGCGCTGGCCGTGATCGCCCTCGCGTTTCCCCTCCACCCGCCCGGCCGCCCGGACCGGTCACGCGCCGCCGAGCTGGCCGCGGCGGGCACGGACGTCCTGGTGGTCAACGGCGAGCGTGACCCGTTCGGGATCCCGAAGAGGACCAGGAAGACGCGGGTGGTGGTGCTGGCGGGGGAGTCGCACGCCCTGTCCCGGCACCCGGCCGAAGCCGGGCGCGTGGCCGGGCCCTGGATCAGGAAGGTGCTGGCCCGCGGCGGCGTGACCGGGTGAGCCGGGTCAGGCCACCGGCCGCTCACGCAGGTCGGTGGGCCGGTGCGGAGCGATGGTGCCGCCATCGGGGAGCAGCTCCCCGGTGTCCTCGAAGACGACGATGCCGTTGCAGAGCAGGCTCCAGCCTTGCTCGGGGTGGCTGACAACGGTCCGGGCCGCCTCACGATCCGGCGCGCTCGCGTCCGGGCACGGTGGCGTGTGCGGGCACATGATGTGCCTCCTGGTCAAGGTCGAACTATGGCTTGGCTGGCAGTGGGGTGCTAGCTGGACGCAGGTGCGGCATGTCCGTTGTGACGGCCGCCCGGTCACCTTCCGCGCTCAATTTCGCGGCATTCTGCCAGTGTCTAGTTACTCAGTGTGATGAAATTTTATCCTCGCGAGGGAGCTCACCGCACGCGTTTTCCCCCTCTGTGCATCCATCGTATGGCGGCCGGTGACCAGCCAGCGCCATGCCGCGGGCGACACGCCGCGGCGGGCCGGACGAGGCCGCAGCGCTGGCCGGCCGGGGCGCCCCGGCCGCCGGGTGGGCGCTGACCCGGGCCGCGGTCAGACGGCGGGTGCGCGGGGCAGGCGGACGATGCCGGTCAGGCGGTGGCTCTCGCGGAGGGTCAGCAGCCGCTCCGCCTCCATCGTCCAGGCGCGCACGGGTGCGGTGGCCATGGCCTTGCGCCGGTAGATGCGGTCGTCGTAGCCGCGCGGCCCGATCTCGGCGCGCTCGGCCGCGAACGCGGCCCGCATGGCCGCCGTGAGGGCGTCGTCAAGGCGCTTACCGAGCTGGTGCAGCTCGGCGGCGGGCGCCCGGTCCGCCTGGGCGGAGCGCAGGGCTTCCTCGGCGGTCCGTGCCTGGGCCAGCAGGTCGTCGAACTTCCCGGCCAGGGCCACGTCGGCGGCGTGCTTGGCCGCGGCCTCATCGCTAACGGGCTTGCGCTTGACGATCACGGCGCTCAGCCTAGCCGACGTCAGCGGGCGAAGTAGTGCCAGCCGAGCCACCACCAGCCCAGCAGGATGAGCACCCGGCCGATCCGGGGCCGCATGAGATACCCGAGCCACTGGCCGACGGTGGGGATCCGGCTGCCCGGCCGGCGGGCCAGGAACTCGAGCAGGAACATGGCCGCGATGACCAGGACGAATCCGATGATGGTGAGGGTGCGGGTCGACATGATGATCACCGGCGGACCAGCGCCCAGCCGACCAGGATCCATAGCAGGATGGCCGCGCTCTTGACGATGTGCGGGCCCAGCAGTGGGTTGATCAGGTCGGTCAGCGACGGGTGCCAGGGCAGCGAGTTGTCCTTGTAGGCGGAGGCCTCCCATTCGAACAGGGCCGCGACGGCGATCACCCACCAGAACATGCCGGTGATGTCCAGCTTGTCGGGCGCGGGGATGCGTTCCGGCGGCCACCCGTAGGCGATGACGGCGAGAACCACACCGGGAATCAGCACCATGACCAGCGCGGCCGTGGAGAACGGCGGGACCGAGCCGGCCACCCACGCATACACGGCCAGCACGATGGCGATGGCTGCGGTGCGCATTCGGTTCCGGCGGCGGCCCGGCCACAGCGGGAACGACGGCCGGTGGCCGAAGCGGTCGGGCGGGCGCGAGACGTCATCTGTCGCCATCGCATCTCCCGCCACAGGATCTCTCCGCGCACCCGCCACAAGATCTAACCGGGTGACCGCCACAGGATCTCACCGCGCGCCGGGCAGCGGCAAAACGGTTGCCGACGCCGGTGTCAGGCTAGGGTCTTCCGCCAGCTGGCGTGCAGGGCGGAGAACCGGCCCTCGCCGGCCAGCAGGCGCCCGGGCGGGCCGTCCTCGGCGATGCGGCCGCCCTCGATGACCAGCACCCGGTCGGCGATCGCGACCGTAGACAGCCGGTGGGCGATGATGAGGGCGGTGCGCCCGGCCAGGATGGTGCGCAGCGCGGCCTGCACGGCCCGCTCGCCCGGGATGTCGAGCAGGGACGTCGCCTCGTCCAGGACCAGCACGGCGGGGGCGGCCAGGAACGCCCGCGCGAACGAGATGAGCTGGCGCTGCCCCGCCGACAGCCGGCCGCCGCGCTTGCCCACCTCGGCGTCATAGCCGCCCGGCATCGAGGTGATGAACGCGTCGGCGCCGATGGCCGCCGCGGCCGCCTCGATCTCCGCCCGGCTCGCGCCGGGCTGGCCGAGCCCGATGTTGTCCGCGACGGACCCGCTGAACAGGAATCCCTCCTGGGTGATCAGCACGATCTCGCGCCGCAGCCGGGCATCGGACAGGTCGCGCAGGTCGGTCCCGTCGAGCAGGACCCGCCCCTCGCCGGGATCGTAGAAGCGCGCGAGCAGCCTGGCGATCGTGGTCTTGCCCGCCCCGGTCTCGCCGACCAGCGCCACCGTCTGCCCGGCCGGGATGGTCAGGTCGAGCCTGGGCAGCACCACCTCGCCCCGGTAGCCGAACCGCACCGCCTCGAACCGCACCTCCCGGCCGCCGCGGTGGCGGTCGGCCAGCTCGGCGCTGGCGGCCGGCTCGGGCACCGCGGGCGGCTCTTCCAGCACCCCCGAGATCTTCTCCAGCGCCGCCGCGGCCGACTGGAACGTGTTGTAGAACTGCGAGAGATCCTGCAGCGGGTCGAAGAACCGCTGCAGGTACAGCAGGAACGTGGCCAGCACGCCGACCTTGATGTCCCCGTCCATGACCCGCAGCCCGCCGTAGAGCAGGACCGCCCCGGTGGCCAGGTTGCCGATCAGCGTGATCGAGGGGGAATACACCGCGATCAGCCGCATCGAGCGCAGCGTCGCCGCGGCGTAGCTCCCGTTCAGCTCGGAGAAGATCTCCTCGTTGCGGCGCTCACGGCGGAACGCCTGCACCGCGCGGATGCCGGTGAAGGTCTCCACGAAGGCCACGATGACCTGCGCGATCGACTCCCGGCTGCGCCGGTAGGCGATCGCCGACTCGCGCCGGAACCACCAGGTGAGCACGGCCAGCGGGCCGAACCCGGCCAGCACGACCAGGGCGAGCGGCCAGTCCAGCAGCAGCATCCCGACCCCGACCAGCAGCAGCGAGAAGACCGCCGACACCAGGGAGTCCAGGCCGTCCTCGAACAGGTCGGAGATCGAATCAATGTCGGAGACCTGCCGGGAGATGACCCGGCCGGAGGTGTAGTACTCGTGAAAGGCGACCGGCAGCCGCTGGAAGTGCGCGAACAGCCGCTGGCGCAGCTCGAGCACGACGTCCTCGCCCAGCTTGCCGATCTGCCCGACGAAGGCGCGGGTGGTGACCGCCTGGACCGCGACGGCGGCGAAGAACCCGGCCACGATGAGCGCCAGCGGCACCAGGTCGCCGCCGTGGATCAGCGGCGGGATGCCCTGGTCGATGCCGACGCCGACCAGCCAGGGCCCGGCCAGAGCGGCCAGGTTGGCCGTCACGACCAGCACGAGCGTGCCCGTCACCATCCGCTTGTGCGGCCGGAGCAGGTCGGTCAGCAGCCGCCTCGCCCGCCGCCGCAGCAGCGCGGACACCCCGGCGGTGAGCTGGTCCGTCTCCTCGGCGGCGATGCCGCGCCAGGCGTCCGCCGTCATCCCGCCACCTTCTCCCCGGCGCCGTCGCTCTCCCCGGCCTCGTCGCCCTGGCCAGCGTCGCCGCCCTCGCCAGCGGCGCCGCTCATGAGGTGGCGGTAGCGGGGCTGGGTCTGGAGCAGCTCGGCGTGGGTTCCGAGCGCGACGATCACGCCGTCGGCCAGCAGGGCCACCTTGTCGGCGAGCGCGACCGTGGAGGGCCGGTGCGCGACCACGAGGGCGGTCGTCCCGGCCAGCACCTCGCGGAGCGCGCGGCTCACCTTCTCCTCGGTGTGCACGTCGAGCGCGGACAGCGGGTCGTCGAGGACCAGCACCGATGGCCTGGCCAGGATGGCCCGGGCCAGCGCGATGCGCTGGCGCTGACCACCGGACAGCGTCATGCCCTGCTCGCCGATCCGGGTGTCCAGGCCCCACGGCAGGTCGTGGACGAAGCCGGCCTGGGCGGCCGCCAGGGCCTGCTCGATCTCGCCGTCGGTGGCGTCCGGGGCGCCGAAGCTCACGTTCTCCCGGACGCTGGCCGAGAACAGGGTCGCGTCCTCGAACGCGCACCCGACCCGGGTGCGCAGCACCGCGAGCGGCATGGCCCGGATGTCGGTGCCGTCGAGGGTGATCCGGCCGGAGGATGGGTCGGCCAGCCGGGGGACCAGCTGGATCAGGGTGGTCTTGCCCGCCCCGGTGACACCGGTCAGCGCGAGCGTCTGCCCCGGCTCGAGTTCCAGGCTGACCCCGCGCAGGACCGGCCGGTGCCCACCGGGGTAGCGGAACTCGACCCGCTCGAAGACCAGCCGGGCCGGTGCCCGCCGCCCGGTCGGCGCGGCCGCCGCGGGCGGGGCGGCGTGCACCGGGGGGCCGGTGATGGCCGGCTCGGTGTCGAAGATCTCATAGATGCGCTGGGCGGCGGTGGCCGCCTCCTGCCCGCTGGCCAGGATGTAGCCCATCGCCTCGATCGGCCACACCAGCAGCAGGGTCAGGGTGATGAACGCGACCAGGCCGCCCAGCGTCAGCTCGTGGCGGGCGGTGGCGATGCCGCCGAGCAGCAGCAGGAGGCCGATGACGACGTTCGGTATCAGATCCAGGAAGGCCCAGAACGAACCGCGCAGGCGCGCCTTGCTCACCTGGGTCTGGTATACCACGCGCGCCTGCGCGGTGTGCCGGCCGGCGGCCTCGCCCCGGCGGCCGAGCGCCTTGAGCACCCGGATGCCCGCGGCGGCCTCCTCCACGTAGGTGGCCAGGTCGCCCTGCTGGTCCTGGGACCGCCGGGCCAGCACCCCGTAGCCGCGCTCGAACCAGGTGCAGACCGCGGCCACCGGCAGGAAGACGCAGGTGGTCAGCAGGCCCAGCCACCAGTTCAGGTGGATCAGCAGCACGGAGACGATGACGAACGTCACCAGGTTGGTGATGAAGAAGACGATGCCGAACCCGGCGAACCGCCGGATCGCCGACAGGTCCGTGGTCGCCCGCGACAGCAGCTGGCCGGACTGCCACTCGTCGTGAAACCCGGCGTCCAGCCGCTGCAGGTGCGCGTAGAGGTCATCGCGCATGGCCAGTTCCATGCCGGTGACCGCGCGGGCCTGCACCCACCGCCGCAGGAAGTTCAGCACCGCCTCGGCGGCGCCGAGCGCGGTCGCGGCCAGGCCGAGCAGCACCAGCAGTTCCCGGTGGTGATGGGTGATCGCCCCGTCGATGATGTACTTCGTCAGCAGCGGGATGAGGATCTCGGCCCCCACCGCCAGGCAGGCGGCCGTCAGCATGAAGATGAGCTGCCGGAGGTAGGGCCGCAGATAACTGCGGGTACGCCAAAGTGCCGCCAGCGGCAGGTCCCTCGTGGGAGCATGAGCGTCTGCGGGAACGTGCTCGGGGGCCATTACCTCGACGCTAACTGTGCATTCGCGTGGCTGTCATCTGGTTTTCTGTGCCATGTCCCGCTCGTGGGGACCGCCCGGCCGTGCCCGGTTCATGACTGAGCGCGAACTTAAGGTTTTCCTGGGCGAAAATCCGGGGCCATTCCGGGGTGGCGGAGGACCGGTGACTCTGGCACGCTGGCTAGCCCGGGGTTCGCGCCCCGGACCCGGCCGGCAGCAGGGGCTGGACCGAGGGTGCAGGGATTCTGGGGGCAGTGCATGACGGAGTGGGCGCCTGGTCCCGCGCTGGCGGCTTTCCACGCTGGCGTGACGGTCGTCTGTGAGCTCGCCGCGCTGTTCACCGACGAGAGCTGGGCCGCGCCCACGCCGTGCCCCGAGTGGCGGGCCGCCGATCTGGCCGGCCACCTGCGCTGCGTGGCCGACGACTTCAACGAGTACCTCGACGACGCGCCCGCCAGCCGGCTGGCCCGGCTGATGGCCACCGGCGCCGACCCGGAGCGCCTGAACCGCAAGCTCGCCCGGCAGAACGCCGCCGAACTGGCGGCCCTGGCCGAGGGCCAGGGGCCCGAGCACATCGCGGCGTTCGCCGCCTCCGCGCGGGCCTACGCGCGGCGCGTCCTGCCGGTCTGGGATCTGCCGCATCACCGTTACCGGGACACGGTGGTCACCGTGGGCGGAATGGCGGGAGCCGCGTGCGCGGAATGGCACCTGCACGCCTGGGATCTGGCCCGGGCGCTGGGCAAGGACTACGCCCCCGCCAATCCCGACATCCTGGCCGCTGGCTGGCGGGCCGGCATGCCCCACCTGCCGCTCGGCGTTCCGGCCGCCATGGCCACGTGCGGCGCCGGGCCCGCCGGCGGCGCCGCGCCGGGCGCCGCCGGTGCCGCCTGGCCGGCCGGGAACGCCGCCTGGCGGACGCTGCTGCGCGCCTCCGGCCGCCTGGCCTAGCTGTCGCGCCCTGACTGGCCTGGCTGTCGCGCCCTGACTGGCCTGGCTGTCCTGCCCTGACGGGTGGGTGACGCGGCCGGCTGGCGGGAGGCCGCCTGAGGCGCGGGCCGTGGATCCATGCGAGGCTGGATCCGCGAGACCTGCCCTGGGAGGAGCCGCAGTCATGACGCTCGACGTGGCGGCGGTCCGGGCCGCTTACCCGGCCCTGGCCGACGGATACGCCTACCTCGACGGCGCGGCGGGCACGCAGGTGCCCGGATCGGTCATCGACGCGATCAGCGCCGCCCACCGGTCGGGCCTGGGCAACGCGGGCGGAGCGTTCCCGGCCAGCGCGCGGGCCGGGGCCGTGACCACCGAATGCCGGCAGGCGGTCGCCGACCTGGTCGGCGGCGTCGCCGACGGCGTCATCATCGGCCCGAACATGACCACGCTGACCTACCGGATCGCGAACACCCTGGCCCGGGACTGGGGTCCGGGGGACGAGGTGGTCGTCTCCCGGCTCGACCACGACGCCAACGTCCGGCCCTGGGTGCAGGCGGCGGCGCGGGCGGGCGCGGCGGTCAGGTGGGCCGAGGTGGAACTGCCGGCGGGCGAGCTCCCGGTGGGGCAGTACGACTCGCTGCTGTCGGAACGGACCGTGCTGGTGGCGGTCACCGCGGCCAGCAACGTGCTCGGCACCCGTCCGGAGGTGGCCGAGATCACCGCCCGGGCGCGCGCGGTGGGCGCGCTCAGCTACGTGGACGGGGTGCACGCGACGCCGCACGGGCCCACCGACGTGGCCGCGCTGGGCGCCGATTTCTACGCGACCAGCGCCTACAAGTGGTCGGGGCCGCATGTGGGGGCGGTCGTCGCCGACCCCGCGCTGCTCGAGACGCTGCGCCCGGACAAGCTGGTGCCGTCCCCGGACACGGTGCCCGAGCGGTTCGAGCAGGGCACGCCCCCGTTCGCGGACCTGGCCGGGGTCACGGCGGCGGTGGACCACCTGGCCTCGCTGGACGGGCCGGCCACCGGCCCCCGCAGGCAGCGGGTGCTGGCCGCCATGGCCGCCGCGCACGACCACGAGCAGGCACTGTTCCAGGTGCTGCTGGGCGGGCTCGGGGCCATGGACCAGGTGACGCTGTACGGGAAGGCGCCCCGCCGGACCGCCACCGCCTACTTCACGGTGGCGGGCCGGACCCCGGCGGAAGTGGCCTCGCACCTGGCCGACCGCAAGGTGAACGTGTGGAACGGGCACAACTACGCCTGGGAGCTGACCGGCGTGCTCGGCATCCGCGACGCCGGGAGCGCGGTGCGGGCCGGGCTGGTCCACTACAACGACCGCTCCGACGTGGACCGCCTGCTGGCCGCGGTAGCCGAACTGGCAGGCTAGCCCGGCCGGTCGAACGTGTACCGGTAGTTCCGGGTGGAGCGCGTGACGAAGCCCACCCGCTCGTAGAGGCGTCCCGCGGCTTCGCGCTGGGGACGCGTGGTCAGGTCCACCGTCCTGGCTCCGGCCGCTTCGGCCAGGCCGAGCGCCTTCCTGGTGAGCGCTTCGCCGATCCCCTGGCCCCTCACCGTCCCGTCGACGACCACGTCCTCGATCCAGGCGCGGAAGCCGGTCGGGATCGGGAACATGGCCAGTGACAGGAAGCCGACGATCTTCCCGTCCAGCCGGGCGGCCAGCAAGGTGGTCGCCTCCGAAGCCACGATCTTCTGGACGGCCGCCTTGTCGGGCGGCTGCGCGCTGGTGGACAGCTGGGGCAGCAGGCGGGCCAGCGCTCCGGCTACCTCATCGCTTGCTTCCTGCACCACTTCAATGTCGACGCTCACGCGGGGCAGGCTACCGCCTAGTCGTCCCCACCAGCGGAGAGGCCCGGTATGTTAGCGGCGGGCCGCTGCGTGCCCAGGCGTCGTCGATCCGCGGGAGAGGTTAGCCAGCCGCAGCGCAACGGGTCGGCGGGTCGTTGTCCCGGGTCGCGCCTGCAGCGGCGGTGATTATCGGTGGCTGTCAGAGACCAAGAATAGAATCTGCTGTCGTGCTGGTCCGATACCGTTATCGCCTGCGCCCCACACCTGGGCAGCGTGTGGCGCTTGCGAAAGTGTTCGGCTGCGTACGGGTGGTGTATAACGACGCGCTGCGGCTGCGTGATGGCTGTTACGCGGCTGGGGAGAAGATCAGCGACAGCGAGGTGCAGCGGCGGGTGATCACGCTGGCGAAGCTCACCCCGGAGCGGGCGTGGCTGGCCGAGGTGCCCTCGGTCGCGCTGGTGCAGGCGTGCAACGACGCCCGCAGCGCCTACCGGAACTGGTTCGATTCCCTGGCGGGGGTGCGGAAGGGCCGCAAGGTCGGGCATCCCGTATTCCGCCGTAAGCGTGGCCGCCAGTCGATCCGACTTACCCGTAACGGATTCCGCCTGCACGGGCCGCGGTTGTATGTGGCGAAAGTTGGCGACATTCCAGTCCGCTGGTCCCGCCCGCTGCCATCGGAGCCGTCCAGCGTCACCGTGATCCGCGAACCGGACGGCCGCTATTACGCCTCCTTCGTCGTGGAACGCGCCGCCACCCCGCTGCCGCCGTGCGGCCGGGAGGTCGGCGTCGACCTGGGACTTAGTCGGCTGGCCGTCACCTCGGACGGGGAGATCATCTCCAGCCCGCGGTTCCTGCGGGCCAGGGAACGCAAGCTCGCCCACGCGCAACGCGCCCTGTCCCGTAAGGCCCAAGGCTCGGCCAACCGGATCAAAGCAAGACGGCGGGTAGCGGCGGTGCACCGCAAGGTCCACGACACTCGCCTCGACCACGCGCACAAGATCGCACTCGGACTGGTCCGCGACAACCAAGCGGTCTACGCCGAGGACCTGGCCGTGTCCGGGCTCGCCCGCACCCGGCTCGCCAGGTCAATCTACGACGCCGGATGGGCGCAGCTCCTGCGGCTGATCGGCGAGAAAGCCGAACAGTACGGGCGGACGTTCCACCAGATCGACAGGTTCACCCCCACCTCGCAAACCTGTTATGCGTGTGGCGCCAAAGACGGCCCTAAGCCGCTGCAGGTCCGCAGCTGGCAGTGCAGAGCCTGCGGTGTGATGCACGACCGGGATGTGAACGCCGCGCGGAATGTCCTCGCCGCCGGGCGGGCGGAGAGGCTAAACGCCTGCGGAGGGACTCTAAGACCAGGGACACCCCTGGCAGGTCCCAGTGAAACAGGAACCCACCGAGGTGCCGCTTGAGCGGCACGGTAGGGATCCCCGTCGTTCACGAGGGGGAGGACGTCAAAAGAAGGGCACTGGTGCTCGGCGCGGGCGGGGAGGCGGGGATTGCCTGGGAAGTGGGCCTGCTGGCCGGGCTGGCCGGGCATGGCGTCGACCTGACGGCGGCGGACCTGCGGTCGGCACGTCCGCGGGAGCGGGGGTCGCGGCCAGGATCAACTCGGGCGTCAGCCTGGCGGAGCTGTACGAGACGCAGCTGGCGTCCGTGGACGGGGAGATCGTGGCCAAGTTCGGCGCGCGGGCCATAGCGAAGTTCGTCTGGGCCGTGGCGCCGGCCCGCCGGAACCCGGTCCGGGCCCGGGTCCGGCTCGGGCGGATGGCGGTGCGGTCGCGCACCGAGCCCGCGGCCCAGCGGCGTGCGGTCGTCGCCGCCCGGCTCGGCACCCACGACTGGCCGGCCGGGAACCTGCTCATCACGGCCGTGGACGCCGACACCGGTGAGTTCGCGACGTTCGACTCCGGCAGCGGTGTGGACCTCGTCGACGCGGTGGGCGCGAGCTGCGCGGTGCCCGGGGTATGGCCGCCGGTCACCATCAACGGGCGGCGCTGGATCGACGGCGGCATGCGCTCGCCGGCCAACGCGGATCTGGCCGCCGGGTACGACCGCGTGGTGGTGGTGGCGCCGATCACGCGCGGGATGAAGCCCCTGCCCAGCGTCCCCGATCAGGTGGCGGAGCTGGCCC
>Ga0187765_10000550_pt1 | contig 13749 bp, 17 predicted proteins | sample 0216_QUI02_MP05__3_FD_133018 | JGI IMG/M metagenome (GOLD analysis project Ga0187765, IMG submission 133018) | Tropical peat soil microbial communities from peatlands in Department of Meta, Colombia - 0216_QUI02_MP05_10_MG | ecosystem: Environmental > Terrestrial > Soil > Wetlands > Peat ...
CGTGCTGTAGGCGACTCCGCCCCACCCCCAGATGCTCCCCCCCCCGCCGAGCGCGCTGGGGACACTGGTCCAGCTCGTCACCGTGTGCGTGGCGATGTCGACGCGCGCGAGCTTCCCCTCCATCGGCTCGTTGCAGTACGAGCCCGTGCCGACGTAGATCGAGCCGTCCACGTCTGCAAGCGCGCCCCAGACGAGCTCCCCTCTCGAGTCGGCGTAGAGCTTCACCGGCCAGCCCGGCCGCTCGCGTCCGGTTGCGAGATCGAGCGCGTGCAGCCAGCCAAACGCATCGGCGACGTACACCGCCCTCGTCGCAGGGTCGATCACGGGCGTCCCCGTCACGCCCCAGGTCGGCAGCTGCGGGCACGACTGCGGAATGACGCCGAGGTCGATGCTCCAGCGGACGTAGCCGTTCGGCGCGAGCGCTTCGAACCGGCCGGACGAGACGCCGACGTAGATCGTCGACTGCCCCGCCGACGGAACGTTGTGGGCGACCAGCGGCTGTGTCGTCACCATGCCGTCGACGTCGGCAAACCACGCGGGCCGGAGGCGGGCGGCGTCGAGGCTTGTGCCGGCGTCGCCACGACGCGAGACGTCGTTTCCGTACGTGAGCCAGCCGCTGACCGCCGGTGCCGCCACAGGCCGCGACCCGGCGCTCGCAGTGGCGACGAGCGCGAGCAGCGCGATGGAGAGGACGCGAGCCGCGAGCCGCACGGTCGAGTTCTAGCCGCGCCGCGCCGAGTCCGCCTGCCGAAGCAGCCATGCCGTGCGGAGCTCGCGGGCACGCTGCTCGAGGTCGCCGATCATCGAACGCACCTCGTCGAGCTCGGGACGGAGCGACTCGACCCGCCGGAGCTCCGCCGCGATCTCCACCAGCGGCGCAGCCGGATCGTCAGACAGCAACGTCAACCGCCGCTCGCTCGACTGCACCTGCGCCTGCAGTGTGCGTGCGAGCGCCTCCGCCTGCTCCGCAAGCGCGCGCAGCTCGCTCTCGGTCGCGGGTCGATCACCGAGCACCTCTCGCAGCCGCTCGGTCAACGCTGGGCCAGCCGGTTCACTCATCGTGAGGAATCCGTTCGACGACGGCGGAAGCTTGACAGACCGCGTCCTCCGGCGAGCGACGACCGACCTTTGCGGGGCAGCCTCGGCTGAGTACGCTCACGGGGTGAGCAGCAAGGAGACCGTCGACACGATCCTGCGGGGCTACCACGCCTTCGTGGCCTGCGACCTCGCCACCGTCTGGGAGCTGCTCGACCCCGAGATCGAGTGGTTCGGCGTCGCCTCCGGCCTGCCGCCGGCCGACCTCGAAGAGGTTCGGCGCATCCTCATGGACCGGCTGGCCGACGGCTACCGCATCGAGCTCGAGCGCTGCATCGGCAAGGGCGACGAGGTCCTCGTCGCGTTCCGGGCCGCGGGTGTCGAGAAGGACACGTACGACGACCGCCCGCTTCAGACGCGGCGGTACTTCACCATCGGCCGCTTCTGGGCGATCGTCACGGTCCGCGACGGGCGCGTCGTGCGCGTACGGGACTATCCGGATCTGCAGGCGGGCCTCGACGCGCTCGGCGTCGAAGAAGACGCGGTCTAGAGGCGGCCTCAGTATCCTGGGTGCGATGCCTCGCCTCGCGAGGGCCGGCGCGCTCTCGGCCATGATCGCTTGCACGTGCACCCCTGGGATCGCTGGCGCCCTTCCGACACCGATTCCCATCGGTGTCGGCCCGCGGTTTCAGCCGTCGGCACGCTCGCCACGGGTCGGCAGCGGTTCTCCGATCGGCCGGCTTCGATGCACCTCCGCCCGCGCGACGCAGCGCGCGCACGTGGAGCTGTTCGCACGTCGTCGCGTCGTGATCGTGCCGGCGAGGATCGGCGTCTCCCCGCGCGGCTGCGTCTACGCGGTGCGGACGACTGATCCGACCGGGGTCGTCGAGTTCGTCGCCGGTATGAGACCGACGCTCGGCGATCTGTTCGCGGTCTGGGGACGGCGGTTGTCCTCGGTGCGATTGCTGAGCTTTAGCGGGCAGGTGCGCGTGTACGTCGGGGGACGACGCGTGCGGCTGGATCCGCGTCACGTGAGCCTGCGCCGTCACGCCGAGATCGTCCTCGAGGTCGGCCCGTTCGTAGCGCCGCACCGCAGCTACCTCTTCCCGGCAGGCACGTGAGACGCGCGGCGCTGATCGTGGCGTTGTCGACGCTCGTGATCGGCGGCTGCTCGTCCGGCTCGAAGTCGACGGTGACCATCCAGCCCGCGCTCAGCTACAGCCTCGCGAACTTCCGGCCCGCGACGTTCACGCCAGGGCAACCCACCCGCGTCTCGTTCTCGGTGAAGCTGCCCTCCGGCCAGACGTTGACGAAGTTCAAGCGCGGACCCGGGCCTCACACCGGCATTCACCTGATCCTCGTGCGCTCGGACCTGGGCGCGATCGTCCACCAACATCCACCCGTCGCGCCGGACGGGACGATCAGCCAGGACGTGACACTGCCGACGCCGGGTCGGTATCGCGTCGTCATCGACGTCTACCCGGCCACCGGCCCGCTCCCGAACTACCAGCTCTTCCGCTGGGTGCGGGCGAGAGGCCCGTATCACCCGCAGCCGCTGCCCCCGTTCTCCCGGAGCGTCACGGTCGACGGCTACCGCTTCACGCTCGTGACGAAGCCGAACCTGCACGCGATCCAGGCCGCGCTCCTTACGTTCACGGTGACCGACCCGTCGGGGAAGCCGGCGCAGTTCACCCCGTGGTTCGGCGCGCTCGCGCACGCGATCTTCTTCCGCAAGGGGACGCTCGACTACTTCCACACGCACGTCTGCGCACCCGGGGCGACCGGCTGCACGAGTGTGCTCGGCGCGACGAAGGTCACGGGTACGTCGGCAAGGCCGGGCATCCTCCACGTCGGCGTGCTCGTTCCCGTCTCGGGCGTCTGGCGGCTCTTTCTCCAGACGAAGATCGACGGGCAGATCCGGACGGCGCCGTTTACGCTTCGCGTGCGATGAGAGTGCCGCGAACCTTGGGGAGGTACGCCTGCGCGTGGCTCCTCGTGGCCGCGCTCGTGATCCTGGTCGGCCGGACGCTCGCTTACGCGCTGAACCCGAGCCCGCTGGCCGAGATGCTCGAGCACAAGGCCGGCGGGCCGGGAGTGCCGATCATCACCCTCGTCTCGATCGCGCTCGGAATCACGGCGTCGGCGGCTATCTGCTGGGTCGTCGCGTTCGGGGTTCGTGAGCGCGCCTTCCTCGAGCAGCGGGTCCTCGCATCTCCGCTCCCGCGCTTCAGGCCTTCTCGCATCCTCGGAGCATGGATCCTGCTCTGGGGTTTCACATGTCTCGCCGGTGGGATGCTCGAGGCCTACATCCACTGGCGTGCCGGACTCGGGTGGCACGGCCTCCACTGCCTCGTCGGCCCGGTCCACCGCGACCTGATACCGATCTTCGGCACCCTCTCGTTCGTCGGGGCGACGATCTTCGAGGCCGTCGAGCACGTCGTCGCGTGGATGCGTCGCACCTTCGCTCTGCTCGGCCGGAGCCGAGTCAGAGTGCCACTGCTCGCCGTCGTCGCGGCGCCGAGCTCGATGTGGGTGCCCGGAGCACGTGCACGGGTGACGGCGGGCGGGCCGCGCGCGCCGCCTCGCATCTCCTGACGCGTCCCACAAGCGAAAGGAGAACTCGATGAACCGGATGCGCTCCTGGAAGCGCATCGGCTGCATGCTGCTTGCAGCGGCTGCGACCGCGCTGGTCGTCGTCTCTTCGGCGTCGGCGCACGCGAGGATCAGTCCGCCCGTCGCGCTGGCGAAGACGCTCCAGCTCTACAGCCTCGCCGTCCCGACCGAGAAGAGCAATGCGACGACGAAGTCGATCGTCCTGACAGTGCCGAAGGGCTTCTCGATCGATTCGTTCGTGCCGAGCCCGGGCTGGCACCGACAGCTACAGCAGACCGGCTCCGGTGAGAATGCGGTGATCCAGCAGGTGACCTGGACCGGCGGCAACGTGCCCACCGAGGAGGACTCGCTGTTCCAGTTCCTCGGCGAGGCGTCGTCTGCAAAGACCTACACGTTCACGGTCAAGCAGACCTACTCCGACGGCTCGATCGTCGACTGGTCCGGGCCGGAATCGTCGGCCGCCCCGGCGCCGACGATCGAGGCGAAGAGCTCGCTCGGCGGCGGCGGTCTCTCGACAGTCACGATCATCGCTCTCGTCCTGGGTGCGATCGGGGTCATTCTCGGCGCCGTCGCGCTGTTCGCGGGCGGCGGGAAGCGACAAGTCGCATGACGTCACGGGGGCGGATCGTCTCGGCGCTGGCGATCGTCGCTCTTGCGCTGGCGCTACCTGGTCTCGCCTCGGCACACGCATATCTCGTCCATACGGTGCCGTCGGCGAGCGGGATCTTGAGCGCGCCGCCCCCGGATGTCGCTCTCACGTACGACGAGGCGGTCGAACCGCGGTTCGCGATCATCTCGGTCACGAACGCCGCCGGCCACGACGAGACAACAGGACCTGTGCACCGCTCGCCGACGAACCCCGACACGCTGATCGTCCCGCTCCGTCCGCATCTTCCCGAAGGCTGGTACCTCGTCTACTGGCGCGCGATCTCGGTCGACGGGCACCCCGTTCAGTCAGCGTTCACATTCGCCGTCGGACCCAATCCGGGGCCACAGCCCCAGTTCGTCATTCCGAAGATTTCCCAGACGGCCACGACGCCGAGGCTCCTGGTCGCGCGCTGGGCCGTCTTCCTGACGACGATGATCGCCATCGGTCTCTTCATCATGCGTATCGCGATCGCGCGGCCCGTCTTGCGGTCGGTCCGCGGAACGAGCCTCCGGGCTGTTTCGATCGCCTTCGCGATCGCGGCATTCCTCGGTCTGCTTGCGATCCCGGTGTACCTCGACTTCTCGACCGCCACGTTCGCGCTGCGCTCGGTCTTTGCCGTCGGCGCGCTCGTCCCCCTCTTTCGCACGACCGCATTCGGGCGCGGGTACGTCGACCTCGAGATCTGCTTCGCGTGCTTCTGCGCAGCTGCGGCGATCGCAATCCTGATCGACCGTCCCGAGCGTGCGCATCGCTCGATCGTCGAGATCGTCGCCGGACTCGGCGCGGTCCTCGCCGCCGCGGCGGTGCTGCTCGTCCCCGGCACCGCGGGGCACGCGGGGCAGACGGCGCCGCGCGGTGTCTCGGTTCTCCTCGACTGGCTCCATCTCGCCTCCGGCTCGCTCTGGCTCGGCGGGTTGATCGGGCTGCTCGTCCTCTGGGGCTCCCTGTCAAGCCAGACTCGCGTGGCCGGGCTCGCGGTCTGCGTGCCCCGCTTTTCGAACGTCGCATTCGTCTCGGTCGCGCTCCTGCTCGGCTCAGGCATCGGCGCGACGATCCTGCACATGCCCACTCTCGCCGCGCTCTGGGAGACCTCCTACGGGAAGGCAATCCTCGTCAAGAGTGGACTGCTGGCGGCCGCGATGCTGCTCGGCGCCGTCAATCTCCTCCGCTCGAAGCCGCGTCTCGTCGCGGCCCGCAAGCGTGCGGACCTCGGACCACCGGCGGCGCGACTCTTGCGGCGAGTGATCAGCGGTGAGGCGGTGCTCCTCGCGGCGGCGGTGTTCGCAGCTGCGGTCCTGTCGAGCCTCGCACCGCCGCCGAAGGCGCTCGCCGAGGAAGGATCGGCGCTTGCCCATGTCGGACCGGGTCGAGTAAGCACCGTCCTGAACAAGCCTCCGTACAAGCTCCAGGTGCTCGTCGACCCGAATCGCGCAGCGGTGGCAAACACGTTCGCCGTCAAGATCACCAAGCACGGTGCCCCGGTTCAGCACGCCGATGTCACCCTGACATTTGCGATGCTCGACATGGAGATGGCCAACCAGGAGTACCAGCTGTCGGAGACCCAGCCCGGCGTGTACTCCCACCCCTCCCCCGCGCTCGTGATGGTCGGTCACTGGGGCCTTTCCTTCAACGTCACTCCCAAAGGCGGGCTACCGTTCACAGCGCTCCTCGTCGACCACGCAACCGGATGACGTCGTCACAACGCGCAGCGCCGCAACGCAACGTCGCGCTTCTGATCACCCTCTCGCTTGTTGCGCTCGCGGCAGGGACCGGAGCAGTCGTGGTCGCCCTGCTGCTCGTGGTGCACACGATTGGCTAGAGCGCGCCTCGGCGTCCTGCTCCTGGCCGCGACGTGCGCCGCGCTCGTCCCGGTCGTGGCGCGCGCGGACGGTGATCCGGCGAGCGACTACCTCCTCGGCCAGAACGTCTTCCTCCCGTTCGGCGTGAAGATGCCCGCATCGTCGGTCGAGCAGCTGTCGACGATCGTCCAGGAGGCAACCGCTGCCGGCTACAAGATCAGAGTCGCGGTGATCGCGACGAAGCCCGACCTCGGCTCGATCCCACAGCTCTATCGCAAGCCGCAGGAGTACTCACAGTTCCTCGGCCAGGAGCTCGCATTCGTCTATCGAGGTCGCCTGCTCGTCGTGATGCCGAACGGCTACGGGTTCGCGGTGACCGGCAAGGCGACGCCGAAGGTCAAGCGCGCGCTCGTCGGCCTGCCCCCGCCGAGCACCGCTCCGAACCTGGCGGACGCAGCGACGACCGCCGTCCAGCGCCTCGCCGCCGCCGGCGGCCACCCCGTCGCTCTGCCGAAGTCGCACGGCGACTCGAGGACGAGTCGCGACCGGATCGTCATCGCCGTGGTCGCCGTTGCAGCGGTGGCCGCGGCGATCGGGATCGCTGCGCTCCGCCGCTCTCGACGTGGCACAGCACGCAGGGCGTAGCTCGATCTCGCTGCCGAGATCGAGCTACTGGCCGTCGCGATAGCGGTAGACGATCCGCCCGCGGTTCAGGTCGTACGTGGAAAGCTCGAGCTTGACGCGATCCCCGGGGAGGATCCTGATCCGGTATCGCCGCATCTTGCCGGCGGTGTAACCCAATGTCTCGTGGCCGTTCTCCAGCACGATCTTGTACATCCCGTTCTTGAACTGTTCGACGACCTCACCGTCGAACTCGATCTTCTGTTCCTTTTCCGCCAAGCATGACCCCCTCTCGGACGACGCGTGTACTGCATCGGACGAGGATCTCGCTGCCGCAGTCGTCCCGCGTGATAATCCCGTACTGCTTGTCGCTGAACCACTCCACGGTTCCGGTTCCCATGTCCACACCTCCACCGACTGCGTCATGAACGTGCAGCGGAAGGCGCAGGGCCAAACCCGGTACTCGCTCTAACCCATGTGGTCGCAGCAGGGTAGCAACAGCGGAAACGGCACCGAGGATGCGTCGTGATCCTCGCGATCGACCAGGGAACGACGGGGACCACCTGCCTGGTCGTCGACGACGAGCTCCGGACGGTCGGGCGCGGCTACCGGCCGATCGAGCAGCACTTCCCGCGGCCCGGCTGGGTCGAGCACGACCCCGAGGAGCTCTGCCAGAGCGTGCTGACGGCGGCCGAGCAGGCACTCGCGGATGCGCGCGTCCGCCCCACCGAGCTCGCCGCGATCGGGATCACCAACCAACGCGAGACGACGATTCTCTGGGACCGGCGCTCGGGTGAGGCGGTCCACCGCGCAATCGTGTGGCAGGACCGGCGCACGGCCGAGCGCTGCCTCGAGCTGCCGGCCGAGCTGATCCGCGCTCGCACCGGCCTCGTGGCGGACCCCTACTTCTCGGCGACGAAGCTCGAGTGGCTGCTGCGCGGCCGCAGTCCCAAGGGACTGGCGTTCGGCACCGTCGATTCCTGGCTCGTCTGGAAGCTCACGGGTGGCCGCGTGCACGCGACGGACGTGACCAACGCGTCGCGGACGATGCTCGTCGACCTCGAGACGCTCGACTGGGACGCCGAGCTGCTCGCGCTCTTCGGCGCGGAACGCTCGCTCTTGCCGGAGATCCATGGCTCGAGCGAAGTGGTCGGCGAGGCCGCCCTCCTCGGCGCCACCGTTCCGATCGCTGGGATCGCCGGCGACCAGCAGGCGTCGCTGTTCGGCCACGGGTGCGTGCGTCCGGGCCAGGCGAAGGCGACCTACGGCACCGGTAGCTTCGTCCTCGTCCACCTCGGAGCCGCGCTCCGGAAGCCGCCGCACGGCGTCGTCGTCACAGCGGCGGCCGGTGATCGCGAGTACGCGCTCGAGGGATCGGTGTTCGTCACCGGCTCGGCGATCCAGTGGCTTCGCGACGGTCTCGGGATCATCGGCGACGCCGGCGAGAGCGAGGCGCTCGCACGCGCGGTCGACGACAACGGCGGCGTGTACTTCGTCCCGGCGCTGACCGGGCTCGGCTCGCCCCACTGGCGACCGGAGGCGAGAGGTCTCGTCAGCGGGATCACGCGCGGGACCCGCCGCGAGCACCTCGTCCGGGCCGCGCTCGAAGCAATTGCGTATCAGACCCGCGACGTGGTCGACGCGATGGACACGGAGATCGACGTGTTCCGGGCGGACGGCGGCGGCACGGCCAACGGCTTCCTGATGCAGCTCCAGGCCGATCTCCTCGGCATCCCCGTCGAGGTCGCGGCGGAACAGGAGACGACCGCGCGCGGCGCGGCCGCGCTCGCCGGCATCGCCGTCGGCGCCTTCGAGGAGGATGTTCTCGTAGCGACGCTCACTCCCGCCCGCCGCTACGAGCCACGGCTCGACCGCGCCGAGGTCGAGCGGCTCCTCGCGGGCTGGCACGATGCGCTGCGCCGGACGCTCGAGTAGCGCCGATGCGAGCGAATCACTCGACTCAGGGATTCCCGCTCGAGCGCGACCGCGCGTAAGTTTCGAGCAGCGGCAACGGGGAGAACTGCGGCGTGGCAAATTGGGTGGGGGAGCGACACGACTCGCGGCGCGTGGACGAGGAACGCGTCGACATCTGCTTGGCCTGCGGGGGTCCGATGGATCCCGTGCTCAGCTCGCTCGGCTCGCTTCGCTGCTCTGACTGCAGAGACGCGCGACGCCCACTCGAAGAGTCGTTCGTCCAGCGGTGGCGGCGAAAGCGCGGCGCCCGCTGAAGTCGGCGGTCGACCGTGGTCGACTGATCCGCGCGGCAGCACGCGTCGCCACCATCCTCGTGTTCGCAGTCCTCCCGGTGGTGCTGACCGCCACGATCCTCTCCGCCGCATTCGTACGGGGGCCGTTCCTCTACGACTACCGCGGCGGTCTCTACGAGGCGGGGACGGCGATCGTCCACGGCCACGACCCGTATCGCGTCGACTTCGTCGCGCGACAGGCAGCGTCGAAGCGCGCCGGCGAGCATCCGGACACCGTCATCTCGGTTCCCGTCTACCCGGCGCCCACGCTCCTCGCGGCAACGCCCCTGAGCCTGCTCCCATATCGCGTCAGCGGCATCGTGTTCACGCTGCTCTCGATCGCTGGGCTCCTGGCGGGTTTACGACTCCTCGGCGTGCGCGACTGGCGCTGCTATGGACTTGCCTTCTGCACGTGGCCCGTGCTGCACGGACTGCTGCTCGGCGCACTCACACCCCTCCTCGTCCTCGGGGCGGCGATCGGGTGGCGTTGCCGCAACCGGCTCCCCTCGGCCGCGGTCTCGATCGCAACGATCGTCGTCGCGAAGCTCTTCCTCTGGCCGCTCCTCGTCTGGCTGGCGACGACGCGGCGTCTGCGCACGCTCGGTGTCGCCGTGGTGCTCTCCGTGGTCGGGACGCTCGGCGCGTGGGCGGCGATCGGCTTCGACGGCCTGGCGCAGTATCCGCGGATGCTCGCGAACCTGTCCGCCGTCTCCGAGAACGTCGGCGTCTCGCTCGGGTCGGGCCTGCTGACGCTCGGCTTCACCGACACGGGTGCGGAACTGCTCGCCGGCGCAGCGGCTGCGTCGCTGCTCGCTGCCGCATGGGTATTGAGCCGACGGCCGGACGGCGACCGTCGCAGCTTCGGGCTCGTGATGGTCGCCGCGTTGGTTGCCTCGCCGATCGTCTGGCCACACTACTTCGCGCTCGCGCTCGTCCCGATCGCCCTCGCCTCGCCCACGCTTTCGCCGCTCTGGCTCACGCCGCTGCTGGCCTACCTCGCCCCGAGCGCGCAGACGACGGGTCGGCCGTGGGAGATCGTCCCGTATCTCGCGATCGTCGCGATCGTCGCCTTCCGGTTGTGCTCGAGCCGGCCGCTCGCGGCCGACTGCGGCGGGGAGGAGGGCGGACGTCCGTCGACCGAGAGCCGGATTCCCGTTCCGGCGACCTGAGTCGACCCTTGCCAGACCCGACGCCGGCGCGTAGGGTCGGACCAAGCGATCTGCGGCAGAGAGGATCTCGGGTGACCGAGCTGAGCCGTCCGATCGCCGCCCCGATCCACCACACCAACGGGGCACCGCCTGCGAAGCCGATCCGCACGCTGGGTCGGTCACCGTCGTTCACCGAGCTCGTGTACGCACACTACGACTGGTGGCGCGCGCAGCGGACGGGCGCGGAGACCGAGGGGAGCGACGAGGCGTACGAGGCACTGCTGCGCCGCTTCAGCGCGGCGCACGGGGAGATCGTCCGGTCGTACTGGTGCTCGAACGTCGAGAGCGCGGTCGCGCTGACCGAGCGGCGGCGACGGCTGCGCTGGGCGCCGCGACAGCTCGCGTACCACCGTGAGACGGACTGGGCGACGAAGAACCAACCTGACATCGCCGGGGAGCTGCACCGCTGCGACAAGCTCGCCGTCCGCGCGCAGACGGTGCTCAAGGGTGTCCGCCAGCGAATCTGTCTCCAGCTCGTGATGGCATCCGCGGCACACCTCCTGAGCCTCGTCGACGCGCGGGCGGCGCACGACGACCCGGCGAAGAACGCTGCGACCCTCGCTCAGGAGCGCAAGGTCATCGACGAGACCGAGAGCTACTACGCAGCCGCCGCGAACGGGCAAGCCCAGATCGTCTACTTCGGGGGGATGGCGGCGGCTGCCGGCGCGATCACGCTGATCTGCTCGATCTGGCTGTGGCATGCGAGCGGGTGGCCGCGACCGGTGATGGCGCTACTGGCCGGCTCGATCGGCGCGGTCGTCAGCGTGATCCAGCGCATCAACGCCGGGGACTTCGAGCTCGACTACGACGTCGGCTGGCCGTACGCGTTCTTCCTCGGCGGTCTTCGACCGCTGATCGGCGGCGCGATGGCGATCGCCATCGCCTTCGTCTTCATCAGCGGGATGCTCTCGCTCCCGATCGCGGCCGACGCGTCCGCCGACCAGAAGCGCTTCGCGCTCCTGGTCGTCTCCTTCCTCGCGGGCTTCAGCGAGCGCTGGGCGCAGGACACGCTCGCAACGGCCGTCCCGGGGACCAAGCCGTCCGGAGGCGCGGCGGCAGGCAGCGCCAAGGGGAGTTGAGCGAGCGAAGGCTCAGGCCGCGAACGCGGTGACGTCTCCCTTCTGGTCCAGGAGCTCGCCGAGGGTCTTCCACGAGAACCAGAACGTCCCGTTGCGGAGTCCGCCCCAGGTCGGGCCCCACGACTGGTAGGCCCAGACCTGCTCGTCCTCGACCGCGAGCCCGAACAGCTCGATCTCGTGGCCGCCCCGAACGGCCGCATTGGCGGTCAACGGGCACTCGCCCGTCGAGAGCGGCTCGTCGAAGCTGTCGTACCACGGGATTCCGGCGATCACCGGCGCGATCGTCAGCGTTCCCAGCGCCTGCTCGAGGCCGAATGCATGGCTGTACGCGGAGATGTAGCCGTCCTCGCGTGCAGCCTTCGCCACGGCGAGCCCGGATGAGCCCGTGTCGTCGGGCGGATACGCGCCCTTGATGCGGTCGAGGTGGGTCGCCTGCTCGTAGAGCGTGACCGCGTTCTGCTCGTGGAACGAGCGGCCACGCTTGTAGTACGGATCGGTCATCAGCGCGCCGGCCATCGCGTTGCCCGTGCACGAGCCGAGCTCGCCCTGATCGAACGGCCGGCAATGCCGGTGGTGCTTGACGTCCTGCAGCGGCGCGGTCTGCGCCTCGTAGTTGCGGCTGCGTGGATCGTGCTCGACGTGACGGCCGAGCCGGCTCCCGGGCAGTCCGCGTTCAGGCAGCTGCTCGACGAGGACCTCGTCCATGTTCCCCTCCTTGACGGCGTTGCGCGCGCTGCGGTCGCGCGCGTGCACATCAAATCGAGCCGGCGGACAAAAGGCAAGGACGGCGCCTGGAGCCGCCCACGAGGGTCAGACGTCGCCCGACACGGCGTGCTCGGCGCGGCGCGCATCGGCAGCCGCGTCGACGTCGAGGTCCGGAGAGCCGGCAAGCTTCAGCGCCTGGCTTGGCTCGAACCCAGCCGCACAGAGGTGACGGAAACGGCGGAAGAGCAAGGATTGATCCTCCTGCTCGCCGTGCTCATCGGGGACTGCGCCGCACATGCCTGAGTCTCGTTTCTCCCCTGGCGGACCGCCGCACAGCCCGCCAGGGATCTTGATTGGAAGGAGCTCGCCGAGTACTGCATCGGTCGTGCCCGTGCGGCGCCTTAGGGGCCGGCGCGGATTCACACCGGATTCACACCGATGTCGGCCAGCTCAGACTGTCGTGCTCGTCAGGCCGTTCCAGTCGCGCGGCTGCGTCCCGACCTGCTCGAGGATCGTCTCGAGCATGGCGAAGGACGAGAGGACGTGCTCGCGGGCCAGCGCCCTTGCCCCTTCGGCGCTGCCGGCCGCGAGCGCCTGACGGATCGCGCGGTGCTGCTGGTCGTTCTTCAGGTACAGGCCGTCGATCGAGTGATCTCCAGGCGCCCAGACGGCGGGCCCCGAGAAGTTCCGTCGAGCGCCTTTGGCGAGACGCTCGACGAGCGGCGCGTCGGCGACGCGGTAGATGACGTCGTGGAAACTGTGGTTCGCCCGGACCCAGTCGCCCATGATCGAGCGCCGCTCCTCGCCCGGCTCACGCGCGCGAAGCTCCTGCGTCAGCCGCGAGAATCGCTGCTCGGCCTGCTCGAGCTCGGCGAGATCCTCCGACGTCATCCTCGTCGCGGCAAGTTCGGTTGCGAGCGCCTCGAGCTCGCAGCGCACGAGGAACGCCTCGTGGAGCTCGGCGCGCGACAGTGTTCGCACCTGCACGCCGCGGTTCGGATGGAAGTCGACGAGACCGAGAGCGTCGAGCCGGCGCAACGCCTCCCGGATCGGCGTACGCGAGACGCGGAAGCGCTCCGAGAGCTGCTCCTGGCGCAGCACGCTGCCGGGCTCGAGCTCGCCCGAGACGATCGCCTCCTCGATCACGAGGGCGATCTCGTCGGCCTTCGTCGAGTCCGCGCTCACGGGAGCCGAGTGTACGCGGTGGTCGTGAGGAACTCGGCGGGCTCGCGGGCGAGCGCGAGCTCCGCGAAGAGCTCCTTCGCCTCGACGCTCGCGTCGACCACCGCGAGCTCGTCGTGAACACGCTGGGGCGGGAACCGCTCTGCGCGCACCCACTGCCAGACCTGCGAGCGGCAGATCTCGGCGGTGGCGACGTCCTCCATCAGGTTGTCGATCGCGACGGCGCCGATGCCGCGAAGCCACGCATCCAGATAACGGGCGCCGACCGACACGTTGACACGCAGCCCCTCGTCGGTGATCTCACCCGGCGTCTCGGCGATGCCGAGCAATGCCTCCTCGGACGGGACGACATCGTCGCGCGACCGGTCGATCTGGTTCGGTCGCGTCCCGAGTACCGCGTCGAAGCACCCAGTCGCGACCTCGACGAGATCTGGGTGAGCCACCCACGTTCCGTCGAAGCCATCCCTCGACTCGCGCTCCTTGTCGTCCCTCACCTTCGCGAGCGCGACCTCGTTGATCGACGGATCGCGGCGCGAGGGGACGAACGCAGCCATTCCTCCGATCGCATGAGCGCCGCGGCGGTGGCACGACCTGACGAGCAGCTCCGTGTAG
>Ga0187765_10000551_pt1 | contig 13737 bp, 11 predicted proteins | sample 0216_QUI02_MP05__3_FD_133018 | JGI IMG/M metagenome (GOLD analysis project Ga0187765, IMG submission 133018) | Tropical peat soil microbial communities from peatlands in Department of Meta, Colombia - 0216_QUI02_MP05_10_MG | ecosystem: Environmental > Terrestrial > Soil > Wetlands > Peat ...
GTGTGGTTCGAGATCACGAACCTAATGATTCCCGGCGAGAACGATTCGCCGGCTGAGACGGAAGCCATGTGCCGCTGGATCGTCGACAAGCTGGGCTGCGACGTCCCGCTACATTTCACGGCCTTCCATCCGGATTGGAAGATGCTCGACAAATCTCCCACGCCCGCGGCCACGCTCCGGCGCGCGCGCAAGATCGCCCAAGACTTTGGGATCCGCTATGCCTACACGGGCAACGTCCACGACTCCGCCGGGCAAAGCACTTGGTGCCACGCCTGTGGCGAGTTGCTGATCGAACGCGATTGGTATGTGCTTGGCCACTGGAACGTGACGCCGGACGGCCGCTGCGCGAATTGTGGCGAGGTGTGTGCCGGCCTGTTCGAATCGGCGCCCGGCACTTGGGGGGCGAAACGCCGGCCCGTCCATCTCGCAGCGTATCACGCGTAACGTGCCCGTAATGTGTTTGAAATGTCAATAATGTGCAGGAGCGGTTCGCTCAACACGCCGGAAGCGATGCTGCGTTATCCAATCTCGGTGCGGATCAGCGACATTCGCTTCGACGATCCAGCATCCATCGTCCCCGTCGAAGCCCATGTAAATTCGGAACAGCCGCGCCTGACCTAATATATTATATGTAACGTCTATCCCATTATTTATGGGGTTACATTTCCGCGCGCACCGACCCAGCGTTCGATCATCGCGAGGAGATCGTTGCGGCGGATCGGCTTGGTGAGAAAATCGTCCATGCCCGCCGCGAGGCAACGTTCCCGGTCGCCCTGCATGGCGTAGGCCGTGAGGGCGACGATCGGGACCGTCCCCTTCGGCCCGGATAGCTTGCGGATGACGCTCGACGCTTCGCAACCGTCCATTTCGGGCATTTGGACATCCATGAGAACGAGATCGTAGGGGAGTGAGCTGACCGCTTCGATCGCCTCGGCGCCGTTGGCCACGGCGTCGATGTGAAAATCGCTACGCTTGAGCATCTCGATCACAACGAGCTGATTGATCCGGTTGTCCTCCGCGAGGAGGATGCGAGCGCGCGAGCCCTCAGCGCGCCTCTCCGGCTGGCGGACCTTCGGCGGCGAGACCGGTGGCGGGGGTGCGAGCGACACACCGGGCTCGAGCGGTAGGACGAACCAAAAGATGCAGCCGGAACCCTCCGGGCTCTCGAGACCGATCGCGCCTCCCATCAGGTCCACGAGGCGCTTCGAGATCGCAAGGCCGAGCCCGGTGCCGCCTTGCCGATTTTGGAAGTTCGATTCGAGCTGGCAGAATTCCTGGAACAACTCCCTGCGGCGCTCGGCCGGAATTCCGCAGCCGGTATCCGCGCATTGAAAGCGCAAGATGATCTTATCGCCTTGCCGCGGCAGCTCATCGACGATGATGGTCACCGATCCTTCGCTCGTAAATTTCACGGCGTTGCCGGCCAGATTCAGGAGGATCTGGCGAATCCGTCCGGCATCGCCCTTGAGCGATTTGGCGATCCCATCGCCGATTCGGACCTCAAGGGCGAGCGATTTATCCCGAGCGCGCGGCTTCAACAGCGCGACAACGCTTTCGACCAGTTCGACAAGATCGAAATCGGTGATTTCGAGCGCGGTCTTGCCGGCTTCGAGCTTCGAGAAATCGAGGATATCGTTCACGATCGCAAGGAGCGCTTGGCCGGATTCTTGAGCGATCTCAACATAGCGGCGCTGCTCGGGCGTGACCGCTTCGTCGCGGAGAATACCCAGAATTCCGAGGAGACCGTTCATCGGCGTGCGAATCTCGTGGCTCATCGCGGCAAGAAAGCGCGACTTCGCCGAATTTGCCGCCTCGGCGCGCTCCTTCATCGCCCGCAACTGCGCCTCGCTCTCGCCAAGTGCCGCCTCGCGCTGCTTGAGTTCGGTGATATCGGTGCGAATGCCGACCGTGCCACCTTCGCGCGTATGGCGTTCGGCGATGCGCAGCCAGCGTCCACTACCGAGCTTTTGTTCGATCGCACCTTGCGGATTGCGGTGGGAGGCAAGCCGCTCGGCCACGAACTCCTCGACCCGACCGACCGCGTCGGCATACTGGCCGCGCCGAGCACCCTCGCGGATGATGTGTTCGAACGTGGCTCCCTCGACAAAAAGTTCGGCACTCTCGGCGTAGAACTCCCGGTACTTGGAATTGCACAGGACGAGCCGATCCTCAGCATCGTAAAGCGCGAAGCCTTCCGAGATCGCCTCGATCGAATCGACCAGGCGGCCGCGCGCCTCGATAAGGGCTTCTTCGCGCCGCTTGAGTTCAGAAATGTCCGTGCGGATCGAGACGATGCCGCCATCCGCCATCCGACGCTCATGGACGCGAATCCAGCGACCGTCGACAAGACGGAGTTCGAGCGGACCGCTCGGGTGGAAGTGTCCGGCAATTCGATTCTGAATGTAGGTTTCGTCGTCCGGCTCAATTCCGGCGATCTGACCTTGCCTGACATTCTCGCGTAAAAGCGTTTCAAACGTAACGCCAGGTTGCATGAGATTCGCAACCATCGGGAAAATCTGTCGGTAACGAGTATTGCAGGCGATAAGCCGGCCATCCGCGCCGTAAATCGCGAATCCATCGGGGATTGCATCGATCGCTTGGCGGAATCGAACGCCAATCGACGGCTCCGGAGCGGCGTTTGAACTCCGAGGATTCGCCGCGAGCGAGGCGTTACGGCCGCGTGCTCTATCTTGCATCCCGTCCCCTAGTGTGGCGAATCCGAAATTCGCTCACGGCCCCGCACCCAGACATGGCGAATTTCGGATTCGCCACACAAGGGAATCGATGCACAGCGAATGACCCGCCATGCTGGCCAGCCGAATCGATCACACGTAATGCGCGTTCTAATATACGACACTGCTAATAATAACCATAGGGCGGCGTCAAGTTCTTTCGCGCATTCGCCAATTAAGTGAACAACATGCCGCAGGAACGGCACGGAGTTCGTTGTTGTCCCAAACATTTCCCGATGTAACAATGCAGTGCCAGCGCACAAAAAGGAGCGCAGGACCGGGGGTCAAGGGTGCGGCGATATTCGATCTTCAGCCTGGCGCGCAATGCGCTGGTCGGTCACACGGAATGGGAGCGCGCCTGGCGCAGCCCTGAGCCAAAAGCGGCCTATGACGTGGTCATCGTCGGGGCCGGCGGCCACGGCTTGGCGACAGCATACTATCTTGCCAAGGAGCACGGCATCCGGAACGTCGCGGTGCTCGAAAAGGGTTGGCTCGGCGGCGGCAATACCGGGCGCAACACGACCGTTGTACGCTCGAACTACCTCAACGACGATTCGGCGGCGATCTATGAAAAGTCGCTGCAGCTCTACGAGGGTTTGAGTCAGGAGCTCAACTTCAACGTCATGCTGAGCCAGCGGGGGCTTGCAATGCTCGCGCATAGCCCGCATGAGTTCCGCGCCCAGCAGCGACTTGTCAATGCCATGCGCCTCAACGGGATCGAGGGCGAATTGCTCAGCGCAGAGCAGCTCAAGGCATACTGCCCCATCCTCAATATCTCCCCCAACTCGCGCTATCCGGTGTACGGCGCCTCCCTCCAGCGCCGCGGCGGTACGGCGCGGCACGATGCCGTGGCATGGGGATTCGCACGCGCAGCCGACTCACGCGGCGTCGATATCATCCAGAATTGCGAGGTCACCGGCCTCAGACTCGTGGGAGGGCGGATCGAGGGGCTCGAGACGGGAAAGGGCTACATCGCCGCCAAGAAGGTCGGGGTCGTCGTTGCCGGGCACGCGAGTGTCGTCGCGGCGATGGCCGGCCTGCGCCTCCCTATTCAAAGCCATCCGCTTCAAGCACTCGTTTCCGAGCCGATCAAGCCCGTGCTCCATACGGTCGTCATGTCGGGTGCGGTCCACGTCTATGTGAGTCAATCCGACAAGGGCGAGCTTGTGCTTGGTGCTGGCATCGACGGATACAACTCCTACGCCCAGCGCGGCAGCTTCCACATCATCGAGGCGCAGCTTGCCGCCCTCAAGGAGCTTTTCCCGATCGTGAGCAGGCTGCGGATGATGCGCCAGTGGGGTGGAATCGTCGATATATGCCCGGATGCAAGCCCGATCATCGGCAAGTCGCCGATCGAGGGTTTATTCTTCAACTGCGGCTGGGGGACGGGCGGATTCAAAGCGATTCCCGGCTCGGGCTTCGCCTTCGCGCACACTATTGCGCGCGACGAGCCCCATCCGCTCGCAGCCCCGTTCTCGTTGAAGCGCTTCGAAATCGGACGGCTGCTCGACGAGCACGGCTCGGCCGGCGTCGCACATTGAGGAATTTACGGCATGCACCTTATCCAATGTCCCTGGTGCGGTCCGCGTGAAGAGACCGAGTTCGCATGTGGCGGGGAAAGCCACATCGCCCGCCCCGCGAGGCCGGAGGCGACAAGCGATGCGGAATGGGCCGATTACCTCTACATGCGCGCAAATCCGAAAGGACTGCACCGCGAACGCTGGGTGCATCGCTTCGGATGCCGACGCTGGTTCAACTTGGTGCGCGACACGGTGAGCCACGAGATCGTCGCGGTCTACAAAATGGACGACCCACCCCCCGAGGTAACGAAATGAGCCCGCAGGGTCAGCGTCTTGCCCAAGGAGGACGGATCGACCGATCGAAGCCGATCAAGTTTCGCTTTGACGGCCGCGCGCTCCAAGGCTATGTCGGCGACACGCTTGCCTCGGCCCTCCTGGCGAACGGGATTACTCTCGTCGGCCGAAGCTTCAAATATCATCGACCGCGGGGCATATTCTCGGCCGGCTCGGAGGAGCCGAACGCTCTCATCCAGCTCGGTGTCGGCGGACGAAGCGAGCCCAACGTCCGAGCCACGCAGATCGAGCTTTATGACGGTCTCATAGCCGAAAGCCAAAATCGTTGGCCGAGCCTCGAGATCGATTTCGGCGGCATCAACAACCTGCTCTCGCCACTCTTCCCGGCGGGCTTCTATTACAAGACCTTTATGTGGCCTCGCTCGCTCTGGATGACTTACGAAAGTGGCATTCGGAGAATGGCTGGGATGGGCAAGGCGCCGACGGAAGGCGACCCCGACCGGTATGAGCGGGTAAACGCCCATTGCGACGTGCTCGTCGTCGGTGGTGGTCCGGCGGGGCTCATGGCCGCCCTGGCCGCAGCACGGGGTGGTGCGCGCGTCATCCTTGCGGACGAGCAAAACGAGTTCGGCGGATCGCTCCTCGGCACCCGCGAAACGATCGACGGAGTCCCGGCACTCGAATGGGTGGGTGCGACCGTCCGTGAGCTTGTGTCGATGCCCGACGTGCGGCTTCTCCCGCGTGCGACCGTATTCGGCTATTACGACCATAACTTCCTCGGGATTGCCGAGCGGGTCGGCGATCACGCAGCGTTGAAAGGCGGCGCGCTCCGCCAGCGTTTTTGGCGCGTACGCGCGAAGCGCGTGGTGCTGGCGACGGGTGCGATCGAGCGGCCGGTCGTCTTTGCCTATAACGATCTGCCCGGCGTGATGCTGGCATCCGCCGCCCGCACCTACGTCAATCGCTACGCGGTGAGACCGGGACGTCGCGCTGTCGTCTTCACCACCAACGATAGCGCCTATGCAGCTGCGATCGACCTCAAGGCGGTGGATATGGAAATCGCGGCAATCGTCGATGCAAGGCGCGAGCCGGCAGGCTCCTTGGTGACGCAAGCGCGCGAGGCAGGCATCGAGATCATCACGGGTCAAGCGGTTGCGAGTGCGATTGGCTGGCGCTCGGTCAAGGCGGTCGAGGTCGCCGCCCTCGATGAAGCCGGCCACAAACTCACAAGCGAGCCGCGCCGGATCTCGTGCGATCTCATTTGCGTATCGGGTGGATGGAATCCGACCGTGCATCTCTTCTCGCAGTCGCGTGGCAAGCTCCGCTTCGACGACGCGCGTGGCTGTTTCGCGCCTGGCGAGTCGTTCCAGGCCGAGCAATCGGCCGGTGCCGCAAATGGCGCCTTCGAGCTTGCCGAATGTCTAAGCGAGGGCGCTGCCGCAGGAGCCGCAGCGGCCCGGGCGAGCGGGCTTTCCGCCGCCGATGTCGTAAAAGCGCCGCCAGGGCCGCCTGCACAAGACGGGCCGCCGCGGTTGCTCTGGCTGGTACCGCCGCTTGGTGAAAAGCGCAAGATCGGCAAGCATTTCGTCGACTACCAGAACGACGTGACCGCGGCCGATGTATCGCTCGCGGCACGCGAGGGCTACCTCTCGGTCGAGCATCTAAAGCGCTACACGACACTCGGCATGGGTACCGACCAAGGCAAGACCTCGAACGTCAATGCCTTGGCGCTTCTTGCGCACGATACCGACAGCGATATCCCCTCGCTCGGCGTCACCACCTTTCGCCCGCCATACTCGCCGACAACGATCGGAGCACTCGCGGGGCGCGAGATTGCCGACTTCGGCGATCCGCTCCGGCGCACGCCGATGCACCATTGGCACGAGCTTGCGGGCGCTCCCTTCGAGAATGTCGGCCAATGGAAACGACCCTGGTATTACTCCTATGCTGGGGAGGGCATGCACCACGCCGTCACCCGTGAATGTCTCGCCGTTCGACGGAGCGTCGGCATCGTCGATGCATCGACGCTCGGCAAAATCGACATCCATGGGCCAGACGCGGTCGAACTTCTCAACATGGTCTACACGAACGCATGGCACGATCTCGAGATCGGCCATTCACGGTACGGGCTGATGTGCGATGAGCAGGGGTTCGTGATCGATGACGGTGTGACCACGCGGCTCGGCCCCAATCACTATCTGATGACCACGACGACGGGAAACGCGGCGCGCGTTTTGGCGTGGCTCGAGGAGTGGTTGCAGTGCGAGTTCCTGAAATGGCGCGTCTACTGCACGTCCGTGACCGAGCAATGGGCAACGATAGCACTCGCCGGACCGAACGCGCGGCGCCTCTTGACCGAGCTTACGGCCGACATCGATCTCTCGCCAAACGCGTTTCCGCATATGACCGTGCGGAGCGGCCACGTCGCCGGGATTCCGGCGCGCGTTTTCCGGGTGAGTTTCACGGGCGAACTCTCCTACGAAATCAATGTGCCGGCGAGTTACGGCATGACGCTTTGGACGGCCTGCATGACCGCCGGTGCGCGCTACGGCATTACGCCGTTCGGCACCGAGTCGATGCATGTCCTGCGCGCCGAGAAAGGTTACATCATCGTCGGGCAGGACACCGACGGAACCGTAACCCCCCTCGATCTCGGTATGGGCTGGATCGTGTCCAAGAAGAAGCGGGACTTTCTCGGCAAGCGCGGCATGGCGCGTCCCGACCTTGCTCGCGCTGGACGCAAGCAGCTCGTCGGTCTTCGCGCGCACGATCCGAGCTTTGTGTTGACGGAAGGGACCCACGCCGTGTCGGAGGTAAGGCGCAAGCCGCCCATGCCGATGATCGGCCACGTCACCTCGAGCTATATGAGCCCGATTTTGGAACGCTCCATTGCCTTGGCGTTGATCGTCGACGGGCGCAAGCGGAAGGGCGAATCGATCAGTCTCTCCTTGCTCGACGGCGCCGTCGTCCAGGCCGAGATCGTGGATCCGCGATTCTACGACCCCGATGGAGCGAAGCTCCATGGCTGAACAATATCGACGCCAAAGTGCCCTGGCCCACCTGAAGCTCGCCGCGCGCACGATGCTGCGCGAAGAGGCGGCGGTTTTGCTTTGCGACCGCGGGTTCGTCGGACAACTGAGCTTGCGCGGCAGTGGCGATAGCTCCTTCATGGCCGCCGTGGAAGCGGCAATCGGATTGGCTCCCCCTGCGACACCCAACCTGGTCGTGGAAAGTCGCGAGGCGCGGATTCTGTGGCTTGGGCCCGACGAGTGGCTCGTCGTGGTGGATGGCGAGAAATCGGAGGGATTTTGGCGATTGCTCGTCGAAAAGCTCGCGGATCAGCATGCGGCCGTCGCCGACGTGAGCGAGGCGCGTGCCGTGATCGGCCTGTCCGGTCCGAAGGCGCGAGAGACATTGGCCCACGGCTGTTCGCTCGACCTCCACCCGCGTGTCTTCGGGACTGGCCAATGCGCCCAAACGCTCCTTGCGCGCGTTCCCGTGATCATCCACCAACGCAGCAACGAGCCGAGCTTTGACCTCTACGTTCAGCGCAGCCTCGCCGAATATCTCTGGAATTGGCTTGAGGACGCAGCACGGCCTTATGGCGTGGCCGTGGTCGAAGGATAGCGCGGCCCAACCTTAGTCTTTTTCGGTTTTCACGGGGCCGCGCCGGCCCATTCGGTGCCGATCAAGGACGCTAAGAGCGCTCATATCGCGTGATTCGAGCCGCTGAGCCGAAATTAACCAATCCACGCACTTGTCGGTTTATTAACGAGTCTGCGGTTCACTCGACGGGATTGCATCCCTCTGTCGAGCGGGTTTCATGCCGAGCGAAAGCGCCATAAGAACCGATGAGCGCCCAAGGCCATCGAAAGATATCGATCCGGCATGGCTGATCGATACAGCCATGCGCGGAACGCTCGGCGTCGGCTTTGCTTTGATCGCCGGTTTCTACGCGAGCAGCGCCATCGGCGTTGCGGGCCGGATCGAGCGGGCAGCACCCAGCCTTTCACTCGTGGCCGAGGTACTTTCGATCGCGGTGATCGCCGCCTTTACCTTGCTCATGGCTTGGCTTTTCGTCATTCGTCTTCGCCCATTGCGCAAGTCGCATGGCGTCTGGCCACGCGTATCGGCACTCGTTGGCGGGTTCTTGAATTTCTCGCTCTTGCTGTTGCCGCGGATCGCCGACCTGCCGATCGCTGCCAAGCTTTTTTCGAGCGCTCTCGTCATTTCGGGTAACGCGCTCGCAGTTGCAATCTTGTTTCAGCTTGGCCGTTCCTTCAGCATCATGCCGGAAGCGCGCCGCCTCGTGACCAGTGGCGCATACGGGATCGTGCGACATCCCCTCTATCTCGCGGAATTCGTTGCGACGGTTGGCGTCGGCATTCAATTCATGTCGGCTTGGGCGGTCGCGATCGTCGTAACTCAATTCGCATTCCAGATCGCGCGGATGCGCAATGAAGAACGGGTCCTGACTTCCTCCTTCCCCGAGTATGACGACTACCGTCGCCGGACCGCACGCCTTATTCCTGGAATTTACTGAACCTTCCAAAGTCTGCCAAACGGTGCGGCGATCGCGCGCTGGCGCACCGGCACCGTCGTCTGGCATAAATGTCTCCAAATTCGACCGGATCGGCGAGGGGACCGGATGCTCGCATTGCTCATGTCGGTTGCGGCGTTGCTGCTGGGTGCCGGCCTGCTCAACGCCGGAAACGGCGTTTTCACGACGTTCCTTTCCGTGCGCATGAGCCTGGAGGGCTTTCCCACCGAGGTCACCGGCTTGGTCATGACCGCTTATTACGTCGGCCTCGCCGTCGGAACGCGGCTCTCCGACCGTATAATCAACCGTGTCGGTCACATTCGCGCCTTCGCGGCGTTCGTCGCACTGGCGTCGGCGACCGTTCTGATCGCCGCCTTCTTCGTATCTCCTTACGTTTGGGGTGCGATGCGCGGCGTGCTCGGGTTCTGCTTTGCCGGACTCTTCATGATCGTCGAGAGCTGGCTCAATACGCGCGCGACCACGGCGACGCGAGGCAGGCTTTTCTCGAGTTACATGATGCTGAGCTATCTGTCGCTCGGCGGCGGACAACTCCTCCTCAACGTACGCGACCCGCGCGGCAACGATTTCTTCCTGATCGGCGTGCTCTTTTATTGCCTTGCGGCTTTGCCGGTGTCGCTCACGTCGTCGATGTCGCCCTCGCCGGTGCGAACGTCGCGGCTGGGCCTTCGCACCCTTTATCGGATTTCCCCACTCGGCATACTCGCATGCATCGGTTCGGGACTCGCCAATTCGGCGCTTTACGGCATGGGTCCGGTTTTCGCCCATGGTAGCGGCTTCTCGCTCGCCGAGACGTCCTATTTCATGGGCGCCGCGGTGCTGAGCGGGCTCCTTCTTCAATATCCAGTCGGCCGATTGTCGGATCGATACGACAGGCGTGCGGTGATCATCGCGGTCGTGCTTCTAAGCGCGGCGGCAAGCGTGGGACTCGTTCTGCTGACCGGGCAAGACAAGCTTGCCCTCGTCGCGCTTGTGTGTGTGTACGGTGGATTCTCGTTCACGCTCTATCCGCTCGGCGTCTCCCATGCGAACGATTTTCTCGACGCGAAGGACGCGGTCAAGGCGGCCGGCGGTTTGATCCTGGCTTGGGGCATGGGGGCGAGCGTTGGACCGCTGGCGGCATCGGCGATCATGGGGGTCCTCGGTCCAAGGGGCTTGTTCGTTTTCGTTGCGGCAGTGGACATCGTGTTGGCGATTTTCGCACTCTGGCGCATGACGCGCCGGCCGACTGTCCCCGCACAGGCGAAGGGCGCATTCACACCGCGAGGCGGCATGACGCCGGTCGGCGCCGAGGCGGCCAAGGCTCACCATGCGGAGGAACCGGAACCGGTTGCTTGACCACCGACGGATTGCCGCCCGAACCCAGTTGTCAATGCCGTGCTGCAGCCACCGCGCGCCGCCAGCCGCCGATCAGGCGCTCGCGCAAGGAAGCGGGCATGCGCGGCTCGAATAACCGATCCTGCCGCCAGTGCTTGGCAAGGTCGGTCGAGCGGTAGAACCCGCAGTACATCCCGGCAAGATAAGCCGCACCGAGGGATGTCGTCTCACCGACCACCGGGCGCGCCACGGGAAGATCGAGCACGTCGGAGAGGAATTGCAGCATCCAGTCGTTCCTGACCATGCCGCCATCGACCCGGAGGGCGACCGGACGGGCGGCACCGTCCGCCGCCATCGCGGTCATGAGGTCATGGGTCTGGTAGGCTACCGCTTCGAGGGCGGCGCGCACGAGTTCGGCAGTACCGCTGTCGCGGCTAAGCCCCACGATGGCAGCTCGCGCATCCGGGTCCCAATAGGGCGCCCCCAAGCCGGTGAAGGCTGGAACGAGATAGACGTCGCGATTGTCCGGAAGGCTTTCGGCGAACGCCTGGCTCTCGCTCGCAGTCCCGATCAGGCCGAGCTTGTCGCGGAGCCACTGGATCGCAGCCCCCGCGACGAAGATGCTGCCCTCGATCGCGTATTGGGTCTCCGCCTTCGGAAGCCGATAGCAGACGGTGGTGAGCAGCTTGTTCCGCGAGCGCACCGCGGCAGCACCCGTATTGAGTAGGATAAAAGCACCGGTGCCGTATGTCGCCTTCACCATGCCTGGTGCGAGGCAAGCCTGTCCGACGGTGGCCGCTTGCTGGTCTCCGGCCATCCCGGTAATGGGAATCGAGCTACCCAATAGATCGGGGACGGTTTCGCCGAATGCCGTGACGTTGGCGTGGACCGTCGGCATCATCGCACGCGGAATGCGCAGCAGGGCGAGCATTTCGTCGTCCCATTCCAGGCGGTGAATATCGAAAAGGAGCGTGCGCGACGCATTGGTCACGTCCGTCGCGTGCACCTGGCCGCCGGTCAGACGCCACAAAAGGAAGCTATCGACGGTGCCGAACGCAAGTTGGCCCCGTTCGCTCATCTCGCGCGCACCCGGCACGTTATCGAGAAGCCAGGCGATCTTCGTCCCCGAAAAATAGGGATCGAGGAGGAGGCCGGTCTTTGCCTGAACGGTTTCACCCAATCCGTCCTCGGCAAGGCGGCGACACTGCTCGGTCGTGCGACGATCCTGCCAGACGATGGCGTTGTGGATCGGACGGCCCGTCCTTCGCTCCCAAACGACTGTGGTCTCGCGCTGATTGGTAATGCCGATTGCGGCGATTGCCTGCGATTGGATTCCGCTCACCTCGATTGCACGCTTGGACACTTCGAGAACGGAGCGCCAAATCTCCTCCGGATCGTGCTCGACCCATGCTGGCCGGGGATAGAGTTGCCCGATTTCCCTTTGCGAAATGCCGCGAGGATGCCCTTCGTGATCGAAAAGCATCGCGCGCGTGCTCGTCGTTCCCTGATCGATCGCGAGAATGTAGCGGCCCTCGGTCATGAATCTCCTCGCCGGTCGTCGCCATGAGACTTTGCGGCCGGGACGACCGGGCCGCACGTCATCAATTATGTGCCGGTCATTTCAACGGGGCGCAAGACGAGAACTGCAAATCCGGCCCTGAAATGCGGCCGAGGAGCAGTGTCTCGGGCGCTACTCGGGTGGCGACAGCGAAGATCAACGGCAGATCGTGTCCGTGTTGGATGACCTGCTGGGCACCGACTTCGACATCGACCGTTGGGAGCGGCGCTTGCGGAAGACGACCGGGAACATCGTTCGGGAGCACCGTGCGGCGATCAAACGCGTGACAAACCTGCTCGTCAGGCAGGGAACGCTGACCGCCGATGATGTGGAACGCGAGATCGACGCGGTTAGGAACGTCACGCCTACGGTGCTTCCGTAGTGTCACTCTGAATATGCGACTATCTTAACCGGCAAATTCCAAACTAGGGCGTGGACTCATTAGCGCGTAGCCATATTCGGATTGATGCGAGCTTGATGAACGCCAGATAGTTGGCTGCGAGTTTGTCGTACCGGGTCGCGACACGCCGACATTGCTTGATCTTGTTGAAGGACCGTTCGATCAAGTTCCGCGCACGATACAGATTCGGGCTGAAGCAGATCGGGTCTTTGCGATTTCGTTTCGGAGGAATATTCGCCCATGCTCCTTGCCGGCGGGCAAACTCCCTGATCCAGTCCGCGTCGTATCCACGATCCGCGAGCAACATCGTTTGTGGAAGCAGGGCGCTGAGGAGAACCGAACACAGCCGATTGTCATGCGCTTCGCCCGGCGTGAGAGCGAGATGGACCGGCAGGCCATTGGTGTCCACCACCGCGTGAATCTTGCTCGTCAGACCCCCTCGCGAGCGACCCATATCTTGATGATTGTTGTCCGCAATACAAGCTCCGTGCTGGTGCACGCGCACTGCGGAGGTGTCGGTCATCTGCACCGCCGCGTCATGACCGGCGGCCAACGCATCCATGATCTGGTCCCACACGCCAGCCCGTCGCCAACGAACGAAGCGATTGTAACAAGTGGTGCGGGGACCATAGGTCTCAGGCAGGTCGCACCACGGCGCACCTGAACGGAGGACCCAAAAGATGCCGTTGAGCACGCGACGGTCTTACACGCCGAACGCCACGTGGCTTGTTCGGCAGCATCGGTTTGATGGCGGTCCATTCATAATCGCTGAGTTCGTAGCGCATGATTCGAAGCTCCAGTTTCGGAGCTTGAATCATGTTCGCGGCGATACCATCAAGCCGCATTGGCCCTTCGGGGTGCCGCTAATGCTCTGAATACACATTTGCTTTCGGCGGCATAGCGGACATGGCCGGACTTGCAACTGGTTCGACCCGGTCGCGAATGACCCATCTCGGAAGTGAGGGGCGCATCGCAGTCGTAATGCCGGCGACGCAGCGGATCACGCCGCGGGCAGCCGCTTGGCATGTTTGGTGCCGGGGTCACTACTATGCTGCGAATTTTTCGCATAAACTCGCGGTCGACTTGGTCCAGTGGCGTGGTTGGCTCGCGATAAACCCGCGAGAAGAGGCCGCGATGCAGCAGATTGCGGACTGGCTGGAAAAGCTCGGTCTCGGGCAATACGCTCAGCGTTTTGCCGAGAATGAGATTGATATTTCCGTGCTCCCCCATCTTAGCGATCAGGACCTCAAGGACATCGGCGTTCCGCTGGGGCATCGGAGGAAATTACTCGCGGCCATTACTGAGCTTGCGGGCGCTGCCCGTACAACTCCTGAACCCGCTTTGCGAACGGAACCGAA
>Ga0187765_10000553_pt1 | contig 13725 bp, 10 predicted proteins | sample 0216_QUI02_MP05__3_FD_133018 | JGI IMG/M metagenome (GOLD analysis project Ga0187765, IMG submission 133018) | Tropical peat soil microbial communities from peatlands in Department of Meta, Colombia - 0216_QUI02_MP05_10_MG | ecosystem: Environmental > Terrestrial > Soil > Wetlands > Peat ...
CCTCTGGACGATCTTCACGTTTCTACAATCGGTGCAGTCTCAGCCGTAAGCCTGCAACCCCACTCGCTTGGCTGCTGCAACTCCGCGCCTTCGGTGATCAACTGATCAGGGTTTGCACGCACCAGTTATTCGCCTGGTTCGCACTGAGGCAGCATAAGGTGGCCTCGCATCTTTGGCAAAAAAGAGTCGTGGAAAGGCTCAACCGAGACTCGGCACTATGTGTGTCGGATTGCTCAGTCGTACAACGATCCGCAGGCACTTATCGCTGAAAAGGACTCATCGATTCCGCGTGACGCTCGGAAGGTAGGGCGCGTGCCCCCCTTGCCAAAGTTTGGACGGACTTCATTATCATCTCCCGACAGGGATGACCCGCCTTGGCCGTGGCCTGGAACTTGTCAGCTTCGTGTCGATGTCACAGGGCGAGCGCGCCGAGCACCTGAAAGTTGTCAGTCGAATCAGCAGTGCACGTAGTAGCGACGATGGTGCCTCCGATAATAACACCACCCCGGTCTCGTCGCGTCAGCGACAATCGCGCCGGCCACGGCGCCGATCAAACCGCCCGCAACCGCAGCGCCGGCCGTCTCGCCAACCAGGCCGCCGACAAGTGCGCCAGTGCCGCCACCGATCAAAGCGCCGCCCAGCACGCGGTCGTCCCGTCCGTTCGCACAACCAAAGAGCGCCAACGTCATCGCAACGGCGACGAGTGTCTTGCGCATCGGCTTCCCCCGTTCGAATCGGTAACCAAGCACGCCGTAGAGACTAGATGCTTTCCAGCTTATCAGCCGCCAGAGTATCGTCGTCTGCGTAGCATCGCTATTCGATCAAGGCATCCCGATCTCTATGGCCAGAATAACTTGGTTGGACATGGAGCAGCGGCAATTCAGTACCGATGGCAGCGAGCAGAAGTGAGATTCAAACGTTGTGGCAATCAGGTCACATGCCGCTAAGTTCTCAAGGAGTGCTCCGCCATGGGCGTAAGAAACTAGCGCCGCCGGGAATGCAGGAAAAGAATTGGTTCAAATCGATGCGAGACATCGCGCTACGTGGTGACCCTTTTATGGGGGACTGTAAATATACCACCCAAGCCCCACTAGCTTTTTTGAAAACGATGCCGCAGCCTTGGTTCGTAAAGCAATGTCTGTAAACCTGCAAAAGAGATCTTTCAAGGCTGTGGTTCCCACCGGGACCGTCCATCCACGGATGCGCAGGAGCTTAACTCGTGAGCATCATGACAAACATCGTGCTGGCGGTAGCCCTACTCCAGCGTTCTTGAACTCTGAATCATATCAGGCATCCTCGTCAAGCTTATGAAACTGTTATCGGCGTCGCGAACTCGGCCTGGTCTCTCGCCGAAGTAAACTTTGCGCAGCAACCAAAGGCCTTCGAGTTTGTGGAAAAGCAGCGTTTAATGATAGGGTTATCAGATGAATTTGGATTGGAACTCGTCGTGTTCCGCTGACCGCGATTTTTGAAAGTTATTCCTCGGCGATGTCATTGCCATGGGGTTTCTGGCTTTTATTTCTCTGCGTCTCGTCAAGTCGGTCAGCGAAGGCGAGTACAAGCATCACGGCCGCGAAGGCGAGCAATGTGCCAACCACCCATCCGAGCTTCAAGTTATCGACGCTTCTATCGATGTCGATAAACCATTCCAGCGCGTTGACTGCGGCAATCGCCACGATCGAACCGAGTAGCTTTTGCTTCATGCCGGAAAACCCGATCCCAATGAGCCCCCCCGGCCACCGGATTTGGCTTGCGGGATCGATCCGGGCGACGAAGTTTTCGTAGCTTGAGCAAATTACGATGAGTAGCAGGTTCGCGGTGAGGGAGAGATCGACGAGCTTGAGTATACCAACAATGACTTCCTCTTCGGAGACCCGCTGCACCTGCGTCAGGAAGCTGACGAGCTTGATTACGAACGTGTAAAGCAGTGCCCCTAGCCCAATTATTAACCCAAGCAGGAATGGCGTCACCAACCAACGACTGTGTAAAACAACTGTCTCTATCGCGCGTGCGATCCGAATCATGAGCATATCCCCGTGGATACAAAGAAACTTCAAGTACGCCCAACCGCGATAAGCCGAAGCTGGTGTCCGTCCCGAACGTGAGGTGAGCATTATCTTGGACCAGATCTTCAAACCCGGCAATAAGGTACCCTCGACGAGCATCTGCTGGCATTATTGCAACGCACCCCGGAAGCTCGACAGCTCCAATTCGATTGTTGCGCATTTCTAAATTTAGTCGACAGTTTCTACGCGGTGGCTTCGACGACAACACTGGGGCACAAACCCTTGTTCTCGCTTCCAGTGTCGAGGGGAGGGGACATGTCCGACCGCATGGAGCACGCCCGATTGTGGCTATCCCCTAGAACCGGCGGCCGGGCGCGCAAACGGCGGCCAACCCGCGGAGCCAAGCGCCATCGGTTTTCGTTGGAGGAGATGCAGGCCGGGGCATACGAATTTCCGTATTTGCCATGGATACGAGGGCACCCCAGAAGGGGTTGGCAGAGTTCGTCTGGCGGATCAGAGCACGGATTTCGTTATTTGTCTTGGGTCGCCCCAAACGGTGTGATCGCGGTCGCCAGTACATGTGCGAGCCTTGGTGATTGCCATCCGATCACTGTCGACGGCTTGACCAGTACCAAGGTATGGAGGAGCTGAAGCCGCACTCGTTAAGGCCACACCCAGAACGGACGGTTGGCCAAGAAGAGCGAAAGGCGATCGGGACGTTGCCGCCAGAGGACCATAACCTGATGTCGGAGCGACGAGCTCAAGCTTTGGCGACGCGCAGGCTGCGAACATGGAACCACAGCAGGAAACGCGAGCGGACCGAATGGGGATCATGCACCCCGACGGTACGGCGGCGGTGGCGCGAGAAGTCCTCAATCCGTGTCTACGAATCACGGTTTCGAGTAGGGACAAGCATGAACCGAATTCATATCAGAGCCTTGGGCCGATCGCCTCTGAAAAGAGCAAGATACTAATTCTCGGCTCGATGCCGGGAGAAGCATCACTGAAAGCGGCGCATCATGGGCGAACTGTTCGGGGCAGGCCCGTCACTGCCATATCGGGAAAGAGTGGCGCTGCTTCAGTCAGTAGGCGTCGCTGTCTGGATGCGCTGCAGGAATGCGTGAGACCCGGAAGTCTGGACGCATCAATCACGCAGGAGGTCGCTAACGACCTCCCGACATTCTTCGCCAAGTACTCGAACGTCACGCATGTGTTTTTCAACGGGCGCAAGGCGCAAGCGGCGTTTAGTCGTCACGTCTTGCCCGCACTCACTGACGGCCGGCACATCTTTGCGCGCCTGCCATCTACCAGCTCCGCGCATGCGGTGATGACACTGGAGGCGAAAGTGCAGGCATGGTCTGTGGTGCGGAAGGTCCTCTGTTAACCAAGTTCTTACACACTCGAAACCGGCGGGCATAAGGCGTACTCAAATCAAGTTATTCGACTGTGCTACCGTTAACCAAAACTGACGTCACCTCCGCGAATCCGTCGATAGTCCCCACGATGGGCGATCTCTGCGTGTTGATTGGGTGTCCTATACCCTTCCGGTCCCGGGCGGCGTTGCCGGCTGAAATGCGTGCTGGTCCCATTGCCAAATATTTGACTGCGCACCAGATGGTCGAGGTTTTTGTTCGTTACCTTAGTCGGCGTCCGCGGAGACCTCTGCTTGGCGATCGGTTTCCGCGGCTGAGTGGCGTTCGCTCCCGTTCCGGGTAGGTATCCGACTAAGGGCAGCGATCGTCTGGGATTTTTTGGTGGCGACAGCGATATCTTTGCACCCACCAGCATCTAAACGCCAAAAGACGTACCGGCCATCTGAACCGTCGTCTTCCTCGACTCGTCGTCCCGGCCCTTCCAAATCCGGATCGTCGCGTTCTTGGCGATTTTGCTCGTCGTGATCGCGCTGCTCACGGGACACCACCTCGCCATACTCGTTGGCCAAATCTCTCCCGCCGCTGCCGTTAGATTTGGCTTGGTGCTTCGACCACAGATCCCTTTTGCCGGCATCGCGGTCGGCCAGGCGGAAAATCCGTTGATTGTTATGTCTATCTCGACAATTATCGGGGCATTCCTGGCTTGCGACTGTGAACGTGGCGATACCCCTTGCACGATGCTCGACACCACAGACCGGACTGGGTTTTGAGACTAGGCGTTGCCAATGGAGGTCTCATATGAGTAATCGGACGGGTATTGGCGCATCGATCCTGCGAAAGGAGGACAGGCGCTTTCTGGCCGGCCGCGGCACCTATGTTGCAGATATTGAACGCCCCAACATGGCCTTCGGGGTGTTTGTGCGATCTCCACACGCGCACGCGAAGATCAAGGCTGTCGACCTTGCGGGGGCACTGGCTCTGCCTGGCATAGTAGCGGTTCTTACTGGCGACGATCTTCAGCGCGCCGGTGTCGGAGGCATCCCGTGCGGATGGTGTGTCACGGGGAAAGGTGGCGTGCCGATGAAGGAGCCGTCGCATCCGGCACTGGCGCTGGGGAAGGTCCGGCATGTCGGCGACCCCGTGGCGTTTGTGATCGCCGAAACCCTGGCGAATGCGCGTGACGCTGCAGCGGCGGTAGTCATCGACTACGAGGTTCTTCCTGCGGTGACCAACGTTCTTGGCGCCCTAAAGGCCGGCGCGCCCGCTATTTTCGGCGAGATCCCCGATAACACCTGTTACGACTGGGATCTTGGCGATCGTGAAGCAACCGAGGCCGCCTTCAAGAGAGCAGACCATGTGGCGCGGGTTCAGCTGATCAACAACCGGCTGGTAGGTAATCCGATGGAGCCGAGGGCTGCAATCGGTGAGTACGATCCCGCAAAGGCGCGGTACACCCTATGGACGACGAGCCAGTTTCCCCACATCGTGAAATTGCTGATGGGAAATTTCGTTCTGAAAATCCCTCAGCACAAGCTCAGGGTGGTTGCGCCCGATGTAGGGGGCGGTTTCGGCGTGAAGCAGTTTCACTACCCAGAAGAAGCAGTTGTCACCTTCGCATCGGCGAAGGTTGGGAGGCCTGTGAAATGGGTATGCGAACGCAGCGAAGGCTTCATCTCAGACGCTCACGGTCGCGACCACGTGACGGAGGCTGAGCTCGCGCTAGATGCCGGTGGCGCGTTTCTTGGCCTTCGGGTCCGTACAATCGCCAATATGGGTGGTTACTTATCGACATTTGGACCCAACATACCGAGCTATCTCTATGGACCGCTGTTGGCTGGCGTCTACACGACACCCGCGATTTATTGCGAGGTCAAAGCGGTCTTCACCAACACCTTGCCCGTCGACGCCTACCGAGGCGCTGGCCGCCCTGAAGCGACGTTCGTTCTCGAGCGACTCGTGGATATCGCGGCAAGAGAAATGAATATCGACAGGACGGAGCTGCGCCGCAAAAACACCATTTCGAAGACGGCTTATCCCTACAAGACCCCGGTCTTGGTCGAATATGACAACGGCGACCCTTCGAGCTGCCTCGAAAGGGTGCTTGTCGCCGCCGATTGGAACGGCTTCGCGCAGCGAAAAGCAGACTCCGAGCGCCGCGGAAAATACCGTGGAATTGGCCTTTGTACGTTTGCCGAAGCTTGCGGCCTGGCTCCGTCGCGCATCGCTATTCGGCTTGGGGCTCGCGGCGGTTTGTTTGAGAGCGCGACCGTCCGGGTATATCCCACGGGCGACGTCACCGTGATCATGGGAACTCATAACCACGGTCAGGGCCACGAAACAACATTCGCTCAAATAGCGTCCGAGAAACTCGGCATTTCCATCGACAATGTGGAAGTGGTTTTTGGCGACACTGACCAGGTGCAGTTCGGGCTCGGAACCTACGGATCCCGTTCTCTTGCCGTCGGCGGTTCGGCGCTGGTAAAGGCAGCAGACAAGGTCATTCTCAAGGGACGGAAGATCGCCGCCCATATGCTAGAAGCCAGCGAGAGTGACGTCGAGTTCAGGGCGGGCATTTTCAGCGTGGCTGGCACTGATAGTCGAAAGACTTTCCAGGAGATCGCCTTGGCCGCCCATTTCCCCGCGGACTATCCGCTGGAAGTGCTCGAGCCGGGGCTCGAGGAGCAGGCATTCTACGATCCCGTAAACTTCACATTCCCCAGCGGCGCACATGTCGCGGAGGTCGAAATCGATCCTGAAACCGGCGTGACTGCGTTGGTCAACTACGTTGCGGTCGATGATGTCGGCACCGTCATAAATCCAATGATCGTCCAAGGGCAAATCCATGGCGGACTCGTGCAGGGTATCGGCCAAGCCCTTTGCGAGGCCTGCATCTATGATGAGGCATCTGGTCAGCTTCTGTCGGGATCGTTCATGGACTATTGTATGCCGCGCGCCGACGATATCCCAGCGATGCATGTCGAGACGCTGAGCACCGCATGCACCCACAATCCTTTGGGGGTGAAAGGCTGCGGTGAACTTGGCACGATCGGTGCTCCGGCTACGGTCATCAATGCGGTTGTTGATGCGCTTGCGCATTTGGGCGTGACCCACGTTGACATGCCGGCTTCGCCGAGCCGCATATGGTCGATCATCCACAATGCCAGACTGGGTAAGGTGCCAGGCCGGGGGAAGGCTTAATGTGCGAACACACCTTTGATGATTACCGTCATTCGAAGCCTTTGGTTTGTCGATGGACCGACCGACGACGCTCCCTTCTTCGGCGGCGCCAGCGTTTCTGCGCGTCAACGATCGGTACAGATCTAGGCAGGTCCGCGAGTCGATAAAGTGCTGAGGTGATGATCAGTACTTGGCGACGGGACATATGGGCCGTTCCATTCGACGAAGCCAAAAATGGCGGATGTGCCAGCTACATACGGGAGGATGTTAGGGCACAAGTGACGCGCGACCTTTTCGCCATAAGCTCGCGGATCGGCGCCGTTCAAAGGCTCCCCTGAGCAATCCGTCGTCTCTCCATCGCAACGGTCGAATAGCTTTGCGTTCTCAATTTTTAATTTCGTCGTTAGTTATTGGGTAGTTTTGGCTTTAACTCTGTCACATCAGGTGCCCTAGTGCTGGTTGGGCCCAGCTGGAGGCTTACGACGATCGCTTGAAAGTACGCGCGACGTACGTTCGGATGGCGGTCAGTGTTGTTGGCGCTTCCCACAGCTGTTGCACCGTGACGTCAAACTGAGTGCAGTTTTCACGTACTCGTTGCAGGAACGGCACGCGGATCTGCTGCTTCGTCAGCGCGAAGGCAGACGGAGGCAAGACCGTGAGGGTTTCGGCTACCGCAACCGCTTGCTCCATGAGCGTGTCGGCGGCCGCTACTGCATCGATCAGCCCTCGCTCCAGGGCCTGGGCTGGCTCAAACGTCGCCCCGCTATACAGTACTGCGGAGAGGTGGTGCGGTGCGATGACATTCCGCATAATCTCCAACGCAATGGTGGGGAAGGGCACTCCCACCTTCAATTCGGGCACGCCGATGCGTCCACTCTGCGTCGCCATGAGGCGATAATCTGCAGCACAGGCCAAGACGCAGCCACCAGCAATGGCATGGCCATTAATGGCCGCAATCACCGGCTTCGGAAAACTGAAGAGCGTCTCAAAGACAGTGCGCAAGGCAGGTAGGAACGTGGTGAGGTAGATTGGACCGCCGTTCAAGACCCGCAGGAGATCGACCCCCGCAGAAAAGATCTGCCCGTGACCGGTGAGGATCAGACCCTGCGTGGCCGAATGGCGATGCTCTTCGAGCTGTGCGGTGAGCGCTTGGCAAAACTCGGTGTCGAGTGCGTTGGCCTTGCCGTGCCTCAGGTGGAAGATGCTGAGGTGGTCACGATGTTCGACATCAATCATGTCCGTGCCCTCCGGACTCATGCCAATCAGACGCTAGACGATACCATACGGACGGTCAGGTGTGCCATGTGTCAGCGGCAATGTGACTCACCGGAGCGACGCATCGACCGCGGAATGGATTGACGTTTACAGCAACTGGCCGAAGCCATCGCCAAAGGCTTTCTTCGACAGCGCAGAGCCATGAGTATGCGGGATCGGCAGATTTCAGCTCGGACTCGGAGGGACTAAATCGCAGGTAAATTCGAGTTTGAATTTCCAGCAGGGGCAAGTCCGCGGCGCTAGTTCAATAGCTTGAGGGCCTTATAGATTTGATTGGCAGCCGGATGAAACGGGGTGGGAATATTGTCGCTGGCCATCTCTCCAACGGTTAAACTCGCGAGCGCCAGATGCTTAGTTCCTAAATCATCTATGTGCGCAATGATTCCCCGGACGAACGCAGCGACAGCTTTCGCGTCCACCCCAGCCGAAGTCATCAATACAGCGTTGCTGCCAAAACTTGGTGTGTCCGCAGCCAACCCATAGAGTTGGCCTGAGATATCTGTCTTGATAAAGTAAGGGGCGCCTGAAACGAGTGCATCGATTGCGGGGCCGCTGACGGAAACAAATTTGGTTGGACAGGCCTCAAGTTGCGTTCGCACCGCGACAGATGGATGACCGACTTGCAGAAAATTTGCATCGATCTCGCCCGCGCAAAGGGCACGCGATGCTTCCTCGGTGGATAATTCGGTTATCTGAGGATCCTTCCAACCGAAGGCTGTTTGGATATCGTCCCATACCGCATGTGTGCCACTACCCTGTCGACCAACATTAGTTCGCCGGCCAGCCAAATCAGCTATTTGGGCAATGCCGGAATCGCTTCGCGCAATAACGGTAACAATCTCGGGGTAGAGCACGAGAACAGTACGCAGTTCACGGAATGGCGTCTTCGCGAACGCTCCAACACCATTATACGCAGCATAAGCGATATCGGATTGGACAATGCCAAATTCAAGGTCGCCACTGTGAATCGCTTCAACGTTATATTGTGAACCCGGAGTACTTTCCGCGGAACACCGAACTCCCAAGTCTCTCACGTCTCGGTTGACAATGTCGCAGATGGCGCGGCCTATTGGATAGTAAAGGAGGCTCACTTCGCCGGTACCGAGCGAAGCGATCGTCTCTCCACCGAAATTCTCATCCCATTTCATTGCCGAATCATAGACGGCCCGGAATGGTTCAGGCCCCACACCAACACCCCCCTGCAAAGGATGATCCATTGCGTAAATCAGAAAAGTCGTTAGTCCGAGAAAAAATGCGGTCGTGCCGCCGAGAATAATTTGCGGAATAAGATCCATATGAATCATCCATATAAAAACAATCGTGACAAGGCTGCCGATTATTACGACATACCACAACACGTCGGGAATCGACGAAGAGACCGCGCTTAGTCGCTGTTCCCTGGAAACATTCATAGTATTGAAGTAGCGCAGCATTTCCCCATGGAGCATCTCCTGAGGCTTGGCTGTTTGTTCATACGAGAATAACGTTTTCCGAATTGCTTGTAATCGATGGTCACCCCCGACGACGACGCGCGCGTTGCGGTGTGCAGGCCAGTCCTTATCAATGACATAGTGTACATAGTCGCGCAGTTGCGACCGCAATTCGCTGCGTAACGGCTCAGGGTAACTCTCGGCGCCGCGGTATATCGTCGATAGGCTCGAAGCCTCCATAGCGATGTGATCTTGTAGGTCTTTCGTGATCTGAAATGTTGCGACGATCAGAAGTCCGAGGAGCACCGCGTATACGAGGCCGAAATTCGCTGCTACGAAGATCACAACCTCGTTGACTGGGCCCTTTCCATGAACCATTCGTCGCATAAGGGGATGTACAAGGACAATGCCGAGCAGAGTGATAACGATATAGAAGGTGCAAAAAACCAGCGCAAGCTCTCGAGCTGTTAGACCGTTTAACCAGGTCACGAGCCACCGGGTCATGGTTTGCTCTTAAGCAGTCGGAACATGGCTGTCAGTCGGCGGCCTCGGAGTTTTGCCGCCGCGTGGACAAAGGCATCGTGGGTATGATCCAAACGTTGGGCCGAATCTGTTCAACGGGGCAGCGATTAAGCTCAACGTTCAAACAAGCAACCGGATGCGATCTTGTATTTAGACTCTATTTTATCTTCATATTTTTTCTACTACGGTCAATCAAACGTTTCAATCATAAATGACGATAAGGGCATCAGGGGAATGATACGGATCACGGGGTAAACCCTAGGCTGCCGGCGTCTGATTGGCGCGTTTGACCTGCCTGGGCGTCGCCGCCCTCACGCATAGCTCCGCCCGGGACGCACGCCAGGCTTTCCGGCGAGCGCGACTATATCCTATCGCAAAGAAACCCAAGTGTCGAGCGTTCAGTCAGTCTTGCGATTTGGTCTTTTGTACGCGATAATCTTAATTTGGTGGAGATTCGGCAATGAACTACCGCCAGCTGCAACAACGTTACCAAAATATTCGCCCATGTTCTCGGGCGACTATGGACCGTTAGTGGTCAAATTCGTGCGATGGAGGTGCGCGCATGGGCATCATCAGCTGGATCATACTTGGATTGATCGCCGGTTTCATCGGCAGCAAAATCGTCGATAGGGAGGGCCAAGGATTTTGGCTCAATATCGCGCTCGGAATTGTCGGCGCTCTCGTCGGTGGCTTCCTGTTTGATCTCTTTGGGGCTACAGGTGTCACGGGTCTAAACATTTGGAGCATGATCGTTGCCATCATCGGTTCGGTCGTCGTGCTTCTGGTCTACAATGTGCTAACGGGCCGTCGCCGGGCGTGGTGAGCCAAGCGAAAATTGCAGCAGAATCCGATGGAAGAGATGGCAAGGTCTAGCCTGTGAAGATCTGATCGGTTCGGCTGTTGCATGCAGCCGAATTCTGACATCGACAACCCGAAATTAGATGAACTCGCGACGCGAGAGAGGTCAGGTCGTAGGCCTCGACGAGGTACTACAGAGCGACCGAATTAAAGACGGCGATAGTGGATCGAGTGACTCCAGTGGCTGCAGCGGCGGCATCGGGATGATTTTGAATCAGCCGACGCTGCCTCTCCTCTAATAGCGGGTCGCGGCGATGGCTGTTGCTGCCTCCGCCGCCGAATTGCGGTCGGATGGCGGGTAGAATCGTCGGTCAACCGCCTTCCCGGGCAGATTGCAGATGAAACCGGTCACCAGCAAGCCGACGATGCATGGTGACGTTGTGGGTTTGCGTCTTCGAAGCCCTCCATAAAGCGGCCATAGACCGAGGCGAGACGGTTGTCGGCCTTGGTGCATCGACGCTTGTCCCGCAAGGCATCGGCGCAGTCGCGGGCAGCGCGAAACTCGACCGGACGAGCGTGTTGGCTTCGCGTTGTCGCCGGTGCGTCGTGGAGTAGCGATTCGAGGTTGGTTGTCCGGTCGGGTTCGCCGTCAAAGGCGTGGCCCGCACTTTCGAGGAACTCTCCTCGAAGAGGGGACTTCTGAGAGGTCATCTGGGGGTGTGTGGCAACGTCGCTGGTCCCACGAAGGTCGCATTTTGCATTCAAGCAGTCGGCTTTAGACCATCGAATTGTGTCGACCTTGCCTTTCGCCTACGTGCTAAATAAGAACTAAGCTAGACGCCTGCTCTAATAGCGAGGCAGAAGGGAAGACGGCGCTCTACGCCCACAGCTGGAAAGAAAAACGAGGCCTTGATGAAGAGGGCGCTTGCGGCAGTCGCTACGGTGTTGGCACTCTCCGTAGCTGCGGACGCCAAGGGGCGAAGATGCCTCACAACGGTGCTGACCAGTACATGTTCTGCAGCCTATTCTGGTTGTCACGCCAGCATGGTGTATATCAACGAAACAACGGGCAACTGGCGTGGAAGGTTTTCGATTGGATGGTGTGACGCGGAATTTGAGCATTGTCTTGAAAATGGAACATTCAACAACACCATGGCTTGGCGTGGTGGAGGTACTGGCTTGATACGCAAATAGGAGCCCGGCACTCGCACCAACGGTAGCAAGTAATGGACGACCTTGGCGCTGACGATGCACGACCTCAACCGTCGTCAGCGATGCTCGTGGCGAACTGCGATCGAACGGCCGACAATGCAACGACGATGGATGATGCACGTGCCGGTTCGAAACCTCCTCGACATGGCTAGCCGCGCAGGCGCCATTATAAGATATTGGCGTTTGTTGGACCTTTAGGGCGCAATGCGAAGGAAGCTTGAGCGGCCAGTGGCCGGGCGCAATCGCATCGCTTGAAGCCTTCGTCAAATGGCCATGGCGGCCGCTTCGCCTTCGTGAATGGCGCAGAGCAGATTGCGTGGCGCAACGCAATCTCCCGCCAGACGCGTTTCAATGCCAGCCCGTTGCAAGGGTTTGGCCAGTGCGTCGTTCGCAATGCGCGGCGTAGACCAGAGGAACAGGCCGACGTTCGGGATGTCGCGTGCCCGCCCGGTAAAAACGTTGCGCCATGTGAGCACGCCGCCTTTAAACAAGATCGGCTCGGCCGCGATGATGATCTCGGTATCGGCTTGATACAACCGACGGTAGACGCCAATCGCGCTGCAGTAATTGACAGTGCGGGCGATGTGGGTTCGTGGAGTGAGGAGCACCAGATGGCAGTAGCGATCGGCAAGTGCGTCCGCGACCGCGTAGGTGGCGGCGCTGTGGTCCATGTCGAACAGCACGGCGGTACTGTTGGAGCGTGCATTGGTCAGGTATCCATCCCACTCGCGAGCGGACAACCCGCCGGGGATATCCTTCAGTGGCCGCGGGTTGGAGCCGGTGGCGAGGATCACGGTGTCAGGTTTGAGCGCCAGCACGCTGGCTGGCGTCGCGGTCTTCGCGAGTTCGATCTTAGCCTCCGCGTCGTAAAGCTGCCGTTCCATCCACGCCAGCACATGGCGATACTCGCCGCGACCGGGTAGCTGAGCTTCCCAATGCAACTTGCCGCCCAGTCGCCGCGACGCGCTCACAAGCGTCACATCGTGCCCGCGCTGCGCGGCAACGCTCGCCGCCTGCAGGCCAGCCGGGCCGGCACCCACGACGACCACACGCTTTTTCCTGACGGCGGCCACCGGCCGCCAATTTGATTCGCCTTTGATGCCGAGCTGCGGATTGTGAATCTCGGCCAGCGGCCTGCCCGCATGAATCTCGCCCCAGGCAAAATTGTCGTAGCTCGCCGGGCGAATCTCGTTCACGCGCCCCCGTTGCGCCTTGTTCGGCCAATCGGCGTCCGCAATCAGTGCACGCGTCATTCCGACCAGATCGCCTGCTCCATCGGCGATTGCGGCTTCGGCTTCGGCCGGCGTCGCGATGCGGCCGATCGCCATTACCGGCTTTCCGCCGGCAGCGGGTCGGATCTTTTTGTGCATCTCGAGAAAATGTGCGCGCCGGAAGTGCATGTCCGGCACGTGGTTTTCCAAACTGTTGGAGAAGTTGCCTTGGCTGTAGGCGAAATAGTCGAGCGTTCCGTGACAAACAAGGGCCGCCGTGATGCGCGCTGCTTCGTCGGAATTGATGCCGCCTTCGACACCCTCGTCGCCGGGCATCTTTAGACCGACCACGAAGTCCTTCCCGCAAGTCGCTCGGATCGCGTCGGAGACCTCTTTGACGAAGCGCACACGGTTCTCCAATGAGCCGCCGTACCGGTCGACGCGTAGATTCGACCACGGCGAGAGGATTTGCGTGATCAAGTAGCCATGAGCGCCGTGCAGCTCGGCGCCGCCGAAACCACAGCGCTTGAGCCGCAGCGCGACCGAGGCATATTCATCGACGACCTGCCGTAGCTCATCGGTCGTCATGACATGGGGCACGGTCCAGCTATAGGCGTCCGGCTGGTCCGAAATGCCCTTGGGCGAACGCACCGGGCTCCAAAGCTGCTGACGCCCCGGATGCCAGAGCTGCGCGACGAGACATGCGCCGGCACCCTCTACC
>Ga0187765_10000554_pt1 | contig 13712 bp, 18 predicted proteins | sample 0216_QUI02_MP05__3_FD_133018 | JGI IMG/M metagenome (GOLD analysis project Ga0187765, IMG submission 133018) | Tropical peat soil microbial communities from peatlands in Department of Meta, Colombia - 0216_QUI02_MP05_10_MG | ecosystem: Environmental > Terrestrial > Soil > Wetlands > Peat ...
ACCGATTGGCTCGCGGCCATGAACAGTCGGTTGCGCTTGCGCCCGCCGAAGCAGAGATTGGCACAGCGCTCGGGCAAAAGAATACGGCCGATCATTTTTCCATCGGGTGCGAACACCGCGACCCCATCCTGGCCCTCACCGCCCGAGAAACCACACCACACATTGCCCTCAGTATCGCAGCGGATGCCGTCCGCATAACCCGGCATCGCATCAAAGAACAGCCGTCCAGTGGCTAGTTTTGTGCCGTGGTCGACGACGTCGTACACATGGACGGTTCTCGGTCCGGCCGGTGTGTCGACGACATAAAGCTTGGATTCATCAGGTGAGAAGCAGAGACCGTTCGGTCGTTCCATATCCTCCACCACGACCGTCATTTCTCCGGACCTGCTATCTATGCGGTAGACTCGAAATGGAAGCTCCTGGGTCACCTTGTGGCCAAGGTAGTTCCCGCGCGTAGCCGCGCCATTGTCACTGAACCAGATCGAAGCATCGGATTTGACAATCACGTCGTTGGGTCCGGTTAGTTTTTTGCCGTCAAATGTGGCCGCCAGCACGGTGACTGATCCGTCGTATTCGGTTCGGGTAAGCTGTTGGGTGTCATGCTCGCAAGTGATGAGGCGCCCTTGCCTGTCACGGGTGTTGCCGTTGGCGTAGTGCGACGGCCGACGGAACACGCTAACCGTCCCGGTCTCTTCATCCCAACGCATGATGCAGTCATTTGGGATGTCGCTCCACAAGAGATAACGACCATCGCCAAACCACACCGGCCCCTCGTTGAAGCGACAATTGCCAGCAATCCGCTCGATCGCTGCAAAGCCGAGAATGATTCGTTCGAAGCGCGGATCGAGCACCCTTAAGTCGGGATCAGGGTACCGGACCGGCGTCGTAGAGTTCCACCGCGACGCGGTCCTTGCTGACCCCTCTGTCATTGCGGCCGCCGATGTGGATGGGCGTCGTCTAAGCACCATGGCATCCTCCCTTTGGTGGGCCGAACCAACCCCTGTTGATACTATCTTGCGTTGGCAGAAGATGCTTGAGGAACCAAACACCCGCTGGTCAAGCATTACACCATTGGGAGCATTATTAATGAATTTACCTCTTTCAGCAGACGCCGCTACCAATCGCCGGAGACGCGCGAATGAGGGTGATGCGCCAGCGCTGGGCGCCAGACAACGCTCGGACGGAAACGAATTTGATAACAAAATCAATTGCTTAAATAACACTCGATTAAACAGCGACTGAGTTGAACATTAAACAGCAACTTCGTTAAACATAGGTCAGAAGCTGTTGATTGGAGTCGTTACCGCAGCGCCTCTAGCGATGCCTCAAGCGAATGCGGCGCTAGGCGCGCCCCATCCGCTTCAGCAGTACTCCTAGTAGGCGCCTCCTGGGACGCCGCCCGCAACTCGGTCGATCAGCATGTAATTGCGTTTAGGCCTGGATGCTGAGCGGAGGACGCAGGAATTAGTTTTGACTTTCTGCCTGTTCGCCGCCGGCGCGGTGACGGTGTAACTTCCGCTTCGTCCTCGTTTCGACCAGTCGATTGGATGCGCTCGGCCATGGGCTTGGAACATATGTTGCGCGCCGGCGTTTATCTCCCGACCGAAAGCGCCGGTCGGATCAAGACGGCGTTTCCGAATTGAATATGCGAGGCTCAACAACGACCCGTCGCCCGGCTCACTCTTTAGGCGACAGTGCCCGCGCAAACCATGCGGTGCGACTAACGTCGGCTTGCGGTTGGCGTCTGCCGGCATGTTCCCGAGGCGGCGGTCGGATGCGCTCTTGATCCTTCTGGCATGAACAAACTGACTGTTCGCTCACGCGACCATGACGGGTGGAAGCGTCTGGCCGACGAGCAACGTTTTCCACAGGCCCTACTGAGCCAGCAAAGGACAACCACTCGATGGCATGGAGATCCGCATACATCAGCCCCGATGGCGCCGCTCGTCCTCACAAGCGATTTGAGAATGTAACACCGCGCACCCAATCTCCATCATCGTGATAAACCGACGTTCTCAAAGATTTGATGGAATGGTCACAACGTGCCCGGCCGGCGCTTTGCTCGCTGAAAAGCCGACGACGTTGTCCGTTTCAACCAGTCTGGCTTACAGTTCGTCGCCCGGTCCAAAGCGGGCCGCAGTTTGACAGTATCTACGACACAACCGCTTGCGCCGATTTGTCTCACTCAGATACAATGCACCGCATTTTTTCCCCACGACATTCGTCGAGTTGCCGTCGCGCCGTTTCACACACCACATCCTACATTCCACATCCAACAATCATTTAATATTTTGCGCAACTAAGGCTATTTGACCTGCTTTACTGGCTGGCCTTCTCCGATTGGCGAAACATTGGCAACTCCCGGTGCATTGTCGTTCGACTCATCCGACCTGCCGATTGAATCCTTTCTATTGTTAGCAAGCGAACCAACGGAACTCATCCGCACGATGTTTGTTACTTGTGTACCCGCGCGGCCAAGATGTGGCGTTATCCGTGGGATGACTTGGATACGCGAGGCGACAATGAACATCTCATCAAAGACAGACGCCGGCATACCGTCGCTATATGCTTGGCTCGAGATGCAGCAAACCGCAATCGCGCCTTTGCGAATAGCGATAGGCGGCGTGAAGTCGCTTCTCGATACGCCGCTCAATCCGATTAACCAAACGTTATTTGCCCGCTCAATGAGCGCAACCTGCGAGCTTCTCGAGCGCGCCACGCGACCCTACAAGAACCCTACTTGGAAGATTCACGTAAAGACGGACGACGGCGAGCGGATCATCGCAGAGCCTGTCGTGATTTGGGAAAAGCCGTTCTGCAAGCTCCTCCACTTCGAACGCTCGTCCTCGAAGCTATATCCGCAACTACTGATAGTTGCGCCCATGTCCGGGCATCACGCGACGCTGCTGCGCGGAACGGTTGAACGCCTTCTACCGAATCACGATGTGTACATCACCGATTGGATTGATGCTCGGCTCGTGCCGCTGTCAGAAGGCACATTTGATCTCGATGACTATATAGACTACATTGCCGCCATGTTGCGTCTCCTCGGTGCTGACACGCATGTGATCGCTGTGTGCCAACCTGCTGTTCCCGTCCTCGCGGCGGTAAGTCTCATGGAAGAGGATAACGATCCCTCCGCTCCAATGTCGATGACGTTGATGGGCGGTCCTATTGATCCGCGTGCGAACCCAACCGCAGTCAATCGACTCGCCCACCGTAAAGGAATCGAATGGTTTGCACGTCACGCGATCCATACCGTACCGGCTTCCTACCCCGGCGCCGGACGTCGCGTCTATCCAGGATTTGCCCAGCTCGCAGGTTTCCTAGCTCTAAACTTTGACCGACACGTTAGCGCTCACCACGCGCTGTTTATGAACCTTGTACGGGGTGATAGCGAATCCGCGGGGCGTCATCGGAAATTCTACGACGAATATTTCGCCGTTATGGACATCACGGCGGACTTCTACCTGCAGACTGTTGATACGATTTTCATCAAGCATGCACTTGCGGAAGGCGAGATGCTCCATCGCGGTCGCCTGGTCCGACCTAATTGCATCCGTCGCGTTGCGCTCCTTACTGTCGAGGGCGAGAAGGACGATATTACAGGTCTCGGACAGACTGAGGCGGCGCATCGCTTGTGCTCGGCTATTCCAGGAGAGTGGAAGATGCATCACGTCCAAAAGGGCGTCGGCCATTACGGCGTGTTCAGTGGAGCGCGGTTCCGTGACGAGATCGCTCCGCGCATCGCCCGGTTCGTTCGGTTGCATGCTACCCCGCGCTCGCCGCGGAGATGGACTGCCAATTCCTCTTCAAGGTTTATAGCCTCTTCGACAAGGGTAACTGTAGCCCGACGCCCTTTTCCAAAGCATTTGTCGACGGCACAGCGGCACCGTCGCGACGCGCCCCCGAACGGACGGGTCGAAGGTGGTAATCCATAATGGAACCAAATGTTTACGCTAGGTGAAGAGTGCCGGGCGAAGCCAATATGTTTGCCGTCTGCTCGCACGCCTTTCCCGTTTGAGACGCGGAGTGTGAGGTCGGTCAACGCAAGGCGGGCGATCGTGCCTCTTGTAAACGCGCTTGGTGTCTGCTTGGCCGCATCCTTACAAGTGTTTGCTAATCTCGCAGGCAATTGTTCAGGAAAAGACACGCGTGATTGACATTGATTTGCGCAGCTACTTCGACAACGTTCGACACGATCGCCTTCATCCACCGGGATCGACTCTGCACACTGTTATGACCGTTGAGATCAGGCGCCAATGCATGCCCGCAACTATCATCACATCGCTCATCGCCTTCCAACTCCCTCACCCTGTTGATTGTGCTTCGCGAGATGGTTGATTCGCGAGAACTGTTTGTTTGGACTGTTATCCCTCGATGGTGTCTGGTTGCCTTTACACGGTCTTTAGCCGCTTCCGATTCGATCCGAGGTGGCGCACATGAGCGGCTATTCAAGGAGGTACTACCTACGCAGCTTGCCGGACTGTACCGTCAGGGTCAGACGTGATTCTTTCGGCACGACCCTGGCCGCGGTAGTCCCATGTAAATTTGCGGCATGGGAGGAGCGGAGCAGAAACGCCGTGACGCGCTGTTCGCCTGTCGCCTGCTCGCGGGACGGTGAGTGCGGACACCGACGAGCACAAAAGGAGCAACAGCGATGCGCGGTTTTTGGTTGGTGCTCCTATCGGTAATTGCTGTCAATTCTGCCAACGCCGACTGGCTCGCAAGTGCCTGGCCGGAGGATGCCATTCCCAAGAATGGGAATCCGGCAATTACGTTCAATGCGACTGGCACCGTTACCGTGGTGTTGCCTGAGGCCGTCCTGGGAGAAGCTCAAGCCGCCGGACTCAGCATCGAACGCGCAGTCAGCGCCTTCCTGGGGCGATATGCACCGAAGACTTGCTCAAATCTTCTTGACATGACGATCCCTCATACGAACCTCATGGTCGATCTTTTGATTGAGCGCCCAGTCGCACTGGATGACTTCGACGGTACGTCCCAAGACGACGCAGCGGTTGCACTTAACCACGCGCTAAAAAACCTCGCGAGGGGGCCGGCACCCCACATCGACAGAGCATTCATTGTCGATCAGAAACCCCTCAGTCTTGCCATCGATTACGTGCCCGAGCAAGGGGTTCATTGCACCAAGCCCCCGAACGCAATCTTTTGAGCGGTGCCGGCACCAACGGCAAACGCCGAGCAGAGAGAAATTGCTCGGTCTAGAAGTTCGCGGCATGCTTCTACCAACCGCCCGGGCGCTCCTGGCGCGGGCCTCCTTAAGATTGGGCCGACGTGCGACTGCGGCTTGGACGGGATCGATGCGTGGCTTTCATCCCCTCTACGCACGGTTGCTCTGTTTCAGCGAGAATGGAAAAAAGCTAACAGCTTCGCGTTCGGACTGAGTATCCTGCGCACAGCAGATTTCGGATCAAGCCACGGAGCTTGCGCTGTGAGCAAATACGTCCTGCGGCTTTATACTGACCAATTACAGCCGGGAGCGGTATCCGCTGCTCTCGCCGAGACCGAGCGTGTGATCTACATCGCGTACGGCGACGCCGTCTGTCGCGGCCATGGTTTCGCCTCCTCCCTTGCCCCCAACAGCGTTTGGCAGGGACGCCTCGGAATCACCCTGACCGGGGGATCGAAGGGCGTTAGGTTGCTGCGCTGGGAGCTTTCGACGAGCGAACCCAGGTTACTCACCGGTGCTGGCGTCACCTCGGTGCTTACTCTTGCGGGCGAGCCTGGCATCGAAGCGGGCATCAATTATCTGATGCGGTGCGACCGCGTCGATTTTCCGCCAGGCGGTGTCGCGTTCACCCATACCCACCAAGGTTCGGGAATTCGCTGCCTGCAAGCGGGGCGCATTTGCATCGAAACCCAAAGCCAGAAATTTTGGGTCGAACCCGGCAATGCTTGGTTCGAAACCGGGCACGATCCGGTGTTCGCGCAAACCCGTTCTGATGGGCCATCGCATTTCGTCCGGGTGATGATTTTGCCGCAAGCGATCCGCGGAAAGAGCTCGATCCGCTACCTCAAGCCAGAAGACGTGGACAAGCCGAAAACACAGACCTATCAGGTCTTCACCGACGAACCGATCCAGTTATATCCAACCGAAGCGCAAAGCCACTGATCCACACCCTGCGTGTCGCCGCGACTGGATCAGGCGCACGGTCGCCGGCAACTGTTGCAATACAACGGCTGTCAGCGTCACTAGAGCCCGACGTCGAGCTCCGCTTGGAGGTCGGAGATATTTATCGCGTCGGGTACCGACAACGCGAAGGGACTTGCTGCCGCTTTGAGATCTTACGTTCGCTAGACGGGAGAACGACGCGCGCTGTTCTGATAACCTATTTCAGATGCAGACAGATTGTAGTCTCGACGTCGATCCGGCTTCGCCTGGTACCACGAATCAGCGAAGCAACAGTCATGTGATCCTTCGACGGCATGTCACTTTCAACTACGTCGGGATCGCGTACAAAGATAGTCCACCACTCATCGTTGCTGGCAGGAGCCAAGGAATACGGTGCGCATTCAAACCTTGCCGTTGATCTCCACAACGGGAGCACCAACGCGCGCGACTAATAACAGAGTCTCGTCGGTGCCACCATATTACTTCTCGCCGCCAATGACGCCCGCGGCGCGTAATACCTCGATCTGGGCGCTGGTGTAGCCGATCTCCAGCAAGATCTCGTCGGTGTGCTCGCCGAGCCGAGGCGCACCGAACCGCACGCCAGCGGGTGTGTGCTCAAAGCGCGCAGGCGGCCGTGCCTGACGAAGGCGGCCCGAGATGGGATGGTCTATTTCGATGACGGTGCCGCTAGCAATGATCTGCGGATGGTTGAGCACTTCATTGCGCGTCAGCGCGGGCGCGCATGGCACATCATGTTCCTCAAGGCGCTCCATCCATTGGGCCGTAGTGCCCGTGCGCAGTACCTCCTGTGTCATCGCTAGCCGTTCGTTAACATGTCGATCCCGAGCGGCCGGGGAGCTAAAGCGCGGATCCTCAAGCCATTCCGGATGATCGAGTGCGCGAGCGAGGCCCTGCCACTCCTTATTGGTCATAACCGCCACCGTCATGAAGCCGTCTCTGGTCTCGTAGATCAAATCGATAAAGCTCGCAGCCTCCTGATCAGTCACCTGCGCGTCCACGTAGGTCTGCGCGCCCATGTCCGATGCCCATAGAAATGCCATCACAGCATCGAGCATCGACATCCTTAAGTGCTGGCCCTTGCCCGTTCGCTCTCGCGCGAGGAGCCCAGCGGTGATCGCTTGGGCGGCGGTCAATGCCGACACCTTATCGGGAACCACCGTCCGAACCAGCCTCGGCCGTTGCGCGTCGGACCCAGCCTGGACGCTAGTCAATCCAGACACCGCCTGGATGACTGGGTCATAGACTGGCTTTCCAGCCCAAGGACCTTGGTCCCCAAAACCGCTGATCGAGACATAAAGAAGTTTCGGTGCGACCTTGCGAAGACGGTCTTCGCCGATTCCGAGCCGGTTAACGACCCCGGGACGAAAGTTTTGCACCAAAGCATCTGCGGTTTTCGCCAGAGCTCCGAGCAGTTCAAGCCCGCGCTCGGTCTTGAGGTTAATCGTGATCGAGCGCTTGCTTCGGTTGATGTTGAGAAAATTGGCGGACATGTTGCCGCGCTGATTGGCCAGTGAGCGCGTGTGGTCGCCCGAACCTGGCATTTCTACCTTGACGACGTCGGCACCCTGGTCGGCGAGAATCATGGTGGCCCAGGGACCCGACAACATCGAGGTAAGATCGATAATCCGGAACCCGTGCAGTGGTCCTGGCATGGACTTGCTTTTCCTCTGGTTGACCTAAACCCGCCAAAGGCGACCCCAACGCATCGGGCGCCCCGATGCCGTCGACTGTCCTGGCAAGGACTGTAATCCGCGAAGGATCTGAAGTTCCAGGGAAAATTGGTTGCCTCCCCGTCCTTGGACCGGCACAATCAGCCGGCACACCAACGTCGTCCACCACTTATCAGCTCAACCACCGATTTCGTAAGGCCTCGCCGCCGGCCTGCACTGCAACACCCACCCAATCAGCGTGTCCCCGGACTTTACGCCGCGGGTTCAGAGCGTTGGCCGTAAGACCATGAGCGAGCCTGCCTTGATGCGCCGGGCTTGGCCTACCCTCGTATCGGTTGGTATCAGGGAGTGCCCATCTGCGAGCGGACGGCCTTCGCCTTCCCCCATCTTCGGTGGTCGACTCCAAGAAGCCCAAAGCGTCCAGAAAGGACCCTGAGGCCTTGGGCCCCTCAACACCAACGAGCGGAGCGAATCCTGATCCCGAGAGCGCTGGCGCGCCATGACCGCCAATACCGACACTGCTCACCCTCCCAAATCGGCCTTCACAACCCGCCGCCACCCCGTTGGCTCGTGATCAGTGACAAATTCTAATAGACAATCATGTAGGTGGGTGAACTATACCTCCCGCGCCGTCACAAGCCCGCCAGTCGCACTCACCGTCCCGGTCGCCTCCAGCGGCGCCGCGCTCCAAGAGCTGGCCGGGTACGACGGTTCCATTTGCTTGAGCTTACCAGCGCTACGGGCGGCGAAAATCGAACTCTATCCCGATCGCGGCACTTTCTTACCTTCCAGCTCCATTTGCAACAACGCATGCCTGCCCGCGAGACTGCAATATCCATGTCTTTCGCGCTCGTCGACAAAGTGCCAATGCATGCACGCGTCGGCAATGCAGAATGCGTGTCGATAAAGAACCTTGCGATAAAACCACGGAAAGAAATTACCCCAGAAGCGCTCTTTGCTTCGCTGCCATAGCGTGTGCTTCGATCTCTTTCCCACATGGTGAACGCATATGCGCAGGCGCGCCTTGTCTGGTGTCAACAACATTCGCTCGCTCGCATGTTGGCGCTCTGACGCTCAATAGTGTTGGCTTGCTTCATTTTTGTGCCATTTTGATGATGCGGAAACGGTATTTTTTTCGGCGACTGAGCACGACGAACACAATGTTTATGCGTGGCTCCTCCAACGCCGTGCCTTCGAAGGCCACTTCGCAGTTTGCGATATGATGTGAAAACCCATCGTAGGGAACACGCTGTGCTCTAAAACGTTCCCTAGTCAGCAGAGATTTGATAGCGGCTAAGCAATATATGTTCTTCATTGATCGCAACTACGGTAACACTGTACAAAAGACGCCCATGACGGCTCGCGACTGTTTGACGCAATGCGGACGCCGTGTCACATCTAAAATTCTTCGATTGGTACAATATTGAGGTTGGTCACGTTCTTCGCATACCACCATGAAATCAACCGGTTAGCCTCGGATCGAGCGACCGGCGCAGCAGCGAAAAACTCTTAAATCCGGCTTGTACGGTCATGAACGCTCTTTGCGCCTATCCCGTCACCACTGCGATATGAGACCATGATACTACTGCGCAGCTAGAGCTTCACGGCGCACGAAAAATACAATCTGTTCACCCCCTCACCCGCCTATGGAAGCCGCCAGCAGCAAGTTTGTTGCGTGGGCGCATTGGATTTTAGACAGATCTTTTGGCGAGCTGCGCCGATGAGTCCTCGAGATCGGCAACGCGCCCGCTCATTTCGAACCGCAACGACGTCGCGAAGAATGAGAGCAGCGTAGTGCCAGGTCGAATTCGATCGATCTCAGTGGCAATCGATCCCTGACTACTATCAGGCCTCTTGCCACTTTTTTGACACCAATGAGTTCGCCGGCCGGAATGCGAGGAAGGGCTTTTCATCAGACCGACGACGCCTTACGTTCTTCCCGGGAAACCGATAAGCTTACCCACAGCAATGACAATTCTGGCTGATCGAGACTTCGAGGCGCTGTTCTGTCGTATGCCTCGCTAAGTCAAAGAGCTCGAAGTATGGGCAGCCGCGTATCGGGCTGGCCAACCGACCAATCTTGAGCCAAATCAGCCCGTTTTCTCCGATGTGTGTCGACGACATCCCCGGACACCGAGCAAGCGACGGACATTATCCAAACATCGCGCGATCACTTCATGACCGTCTCTTTCACACTGTGGGCTACGCGATGGGAGATGATGGCGCCTTCCTGGACGACGCCGGTTCGATCTTGGACCTCCTTCTGCGAGCTTCGCTTTGACATCCATCCCTCGCTTTGACTTCCGCCCAAGTGCAAGGTCACTGCGGTTTCTCTTCAGGCACGTAGGTGCAACAGACATTAACGCGAATTGTAACGCGCGAATTGTGCGAGGCCGAGACGGAGCGGCCCTTGGCCCTCTGCCGTGTCCGTCGCCTGCGTGAACTCTTTGACATGCTACTTCGTTTCATAGGGCTGTGGCCCTTGCCCGGAGGACTCGAACGACGCATATGGGCCGACGCCGTCAAACAACGTAGCCATTTCCGGGGAGAGAGCTTGCCCGACGAAATGCCAGTACATTTCGCGCAACCGGTCGTCGGCCATCCGTCTTCGCTGGCGCTGAAGAATATCCATGGATTGGTAACCGCGTGTCCACCCCACCGGTTCCCTGGAGGTCGGCCGGGTAATCCCTGTTTTCAAAGCAGGACCACAAATGCTTGGTGAAATGCTGCGCGGCAGCGAGAAAACGTTCGCCCGTGGCTGGGAGGCGCCGAACTGCTCGGATTAAGATTGCCCAATGACGGTTGGTGTCCGTCGACGCTTCGCGACCGCTTCGCGGAATCGCCCAGCTGTGAAAGCCCGCGCCATTGGCAGGTACACACACGGCCATCTTTGATTGTAGACCCACATGATTTTGCATCTCCGCACCAATTCACATTCTTTCCCGTTTTACTCGGGCACTAAACGTTGATACGCCGAAATACTCCCCGATTCCGAGACCGGAAAGTGTCACACGAGAGTTGCCGCATTATCTCGTCCGCAGCTATCCCGCGCGCCGGTAGGGCACTCCTGATTTTCCCTGAAGCCAACGGTCTTGAACTGCTGCGGGCGGTCGTTGGTCGGCACCTGCCTCTTGAGGACATCGTCGATCTTGAAGACGAGGCACTGGCCGAAACTGGCAACATCATCCTCAATAGCTGGCTGGTGACGGTGTCAAACCTTCTCTGACGAACTCTCAAATTTCGCTGCCAATGGTAATCCGTGGCGACAGTCGCCACATGTTCCAAAGTATCTCGGATCACGAAAGCCTGGTCCTGTTTCTACGCATTCGATTCGAAATCAGCAGGAAAGAGATCGCAGGTTACGTCGCCTTGATGATGGACGTCCCCTCTATCGAGCAATCAAGATCGCTCATCGCTGATTTTATCTCGAGTGTCACTCAGACGGATGGTCCGCATCCAGCGAGTCTCGCCTCCGGGAACTGACCCGTCCAGGTCCTGGAGCGGCCCTCTGCGATACTGTGGGCCGCCAAGCCGATGCGCACTTTGCTCTATCGTTGTCAGCACTCAGAGCAGCTATCCGTTGGCTTTTGATAGGAAGCCGAAAGACCCGCGGGCGAGGCACTGCCATCCCGTACCTGCCTCTGGTGGCGTCACGGCCCCGTACCCCAATCGTTGGCCGCCCGAACGTCGGCATGCGATTGCACCGCGAAGCCCGGTTCGTAACGCACCGTGGTGGAGCGAAGCTGGCCCCGATGCGCTTTTTGAGCACAAATCACAGATCGGCACGAAATCATGGTACTTGGCTGACGGCGGCGTGAACGGCAGCCAGAACTCAGGGTCTCGCGTGGGGTGACCAGACGCACGCAAAACCGATATAGTTGCCCGGACGGGCATTCACGCTGGTAATTCGCGCATACTTGTCATACTGGGCGCAGCGTTCCGACGCGATCGAATAGGCCAGTTGCTGACTTTCCGGGGTCCATGGAATGATGCCGCCGGTGTCGTTAGATGTAACGCCCTGGACACCAGCGCATCCCCCGGCGACCAGCCCAATGCTAATGATCAGGAACGGGACGGATCGACACCTCATCACCCATAGCCTCCAAGCTATCATTGAAGCGGCGAACGCCGCGATCTTGAAAGGGTCCGCCATCGGAGAAGAGCAGCGGTCACAATCATTGACATGACCGCGATCGGGCTTTGGGGACCCCGCTAGGACCTCACTTCCCCAAGTGACGAATACGCTTTGATGGACAGCGCCGCGATTTCCAACAAGCGGTGCATTTGATTAGTCACTGCGTCCATGGAGCCGCTGACCCGAACCACTTGCGATTGACATCGCCGCCCCGCCAGGCATGGTGCGGCGCACAATACTTGGGCACGACGCCTTGACTCTGCGAGAATTCTTCGAGTTACCTTCTCCAGACGATCCCGCCCGGCCGAACCCGAAAACCGTCCGACCCTCAAGATGTCGATGCGCGCGCCGCATTTAGTGCCTCCCCGGTCCCAGCGGCGCGATGTTGCATCAAACCATCAGCGTATTCAAGTCATTCCCTTGTCTGGCTGGCCGTAACGGAACACGGTCGGGCCCAGTCGATGCGCTTCCCGCCGACCATGCCTGATTCGGTGGAGATGGAATCGCCGCGAAGGTACCCACGTTTTGCCGTCGTATTATAGACGGGTGTCATGTTCGTTGAGAAAGCGGGCAGCCGGGTCATCCGGCAGATGGTGCCTCGACGGGCCCCAATCGAGTTGCGGCCCCTTGAATTCTTGACCGCGACTGACCTGACTTCGAGCCGCCCCCACCAGCCTATCAGCCCTCGGAGGAACGACCACCATGGCCAGCGCTACAGCCAGTGGGACGCAAGAGAAGATCAGCACCTGCAAAGAAAGGGCGACTGCGCGCGAAGACATTGGCCAAAAACAAAGCCGAGGCAAGGCGAAATGCGCGAAAGATCACTGCGCGCCGTCGCGCGGAATTGAAAGATGCGGAACAAATATTCAACGTGAGTCACCGCGGCGAGGACGATTTTGACGGCGGATCGCGTCGCTACGCGAAATACCGCGATCTCGGGAGGAGCAAAGCGACCAACGGCATGGTTCAGGCGCACGTCATCCGCATGATACCGCCATGCGACCCCGAGGAAGTCTCAAAGCGGCACTATCTCGACGTCGACCTCCGGATGGTTTATGTCCTCAGGGGTTGGATCAAATCGGAATTCGAGGGCGAAGGCGAGGTCACGATGCGGGAGGGGTCATGCTGGCTGCGGCCGCCTCGTATCAAGCACAGCGTGCTTGACTACTCCGAAGACCGCGAGCTTCCCGAGATCATACTGCCGGCAAATTGCCAGACGGTGACACTCGAGTAGCAGCCCAACTCGTGGCGGCAGCATCGCGCTCGGCATCAGGACCCATTGGCGGTTATCGGATCGGTGGCGCGTATTGGATGCCGCCCTTTGTCCACAGGCTATTGATCCCACGCGGGATGCCGAGCTTAGAACCGATGCCGACATTTCGTTCAAATACTTCTCCATAGTTTCCCACGTGATTGACTATGCGGGTGGCCCAATCTTTGGTAAGTCCGATCTGCTCGCCATAGTTACCCTCGGTGCCGACGAGTCGCTTGACGTCAGGCTTCTCCGATTTCAAGGCCACTTCCATCGTCTCTGAGCTCACACCGAGCTCTTCCGCGTCGAGCATTGCGAAGTGGGTCCACTTAACGATGTTGAGCCATTGGTCATCCCCAAAACGAACCGCAGGGGCAAGCGGCTCCTTGGAGATAATATCTGCCAGGATGACGTGATCATCGGGTGCTTTTAGCTTGAGCCTCTCGGCAAAGAGCTGCGAAATATCGCTGGTTAGCACATTGCATTGGCCCGCATCGTAAG
>Ga0187765_10000555_pt1 | contig 13706 bp, 12 predicted proteins | sample 0216_QUI02_MP05__3_FD_133018 | JGI IMG/M metagenome (GOLD analysis project Ga0187765, IMG submission 133018) | Tropical peat soil microbial communities from peatlands in Department of Meta, Colombia - 0216_QUI02_MP05_10_MG | ecosystem: Environmental > Terrestrial > Soil > Wetlands > Peat ...
CACGATGATGATGATGATGATGTCGTCGGTCATCCTCGGGCCGTTCGGCCAGTACTTCGCCCCGCTCATGATCGGGTCGAAGCGGATGGCGTTCCCCCGGATCGAGGCGCTGGGATTCTGGCTCACGCCGCCGGCCTACATCATTCTGCTGTCCGGCATCCTGTTCGGCGGCTTCCCCACCGGCTGGACCGGCTACGCGCCGCTGAGCATCCAGGCCACCCCCGGGATGGACAGCTACGCGATCGCGTTCGGCCTGATGGGGATCTCGATGATCCTGGCCGGGTTCAACATCATCGTGACCTATATCAACTACCGGGCGCCCGGCATGCGGTGGAGCCGTCTGCCGATGTTCGTGTGGTCGATGTTCACGGTCTCGTTCCTCCAGGTGCTCGCGGTGCCGGTGCTCATCGCCGGCTTCTACATCATGATCATGGACCGGACCGCGCAGACCGCGTTCTACGTGAACCAGCTCGGCGGCAGCAGCTACCTGTACCAGAACCTGTTCTGGTTCTTCGGGCACCCCGAGGTGTACATCCTGGCCCTGCCCGGGTTCGGGGTGGTGTCGGAGATCCTGCCGGTGTTCGCCCGCAAGCCGCTGTTCGCCTACAAGGTGGGCGCGGCCGGCATGTTCGGGGTGGCGATTCTCAGCTTCTTCGTCTGGCAGCACCACCTGTTCGACAGCGGCATCAACCCGGACATGCGCCCGCTGTTCATGCTCACCACCGAGCTGATCTCCATCCCGACCGGGTTCATCTACCTGGTCGCGCTCGGCACGCTCTGGAAGGCGAAGATCCGGTTCTCGGTGCCGATGCTGTTCGCGCTCGGGATGTATTTCAACTTCCTGATCGGCGGGGTCTCCGGGGTGTTCCTGTCCGATGTCCCGGCCGACGTCACCGAGCACGGCAGCTTTTTCGTGATGGCCCACTTCCACTACACGATCATGGGTGGCCTGATCTTCGCGTTCTTCGGCGGCCTCTACTACTGGCTGCCCAAGATGCTCGGCATCGAGATGAACAAGAAGCTCGGGTACCTGCACTTCTGGACCATGTTCATCTTCTTCAACTCGACGTTCCTGCCGCTGTTCGCCCTCGGCATGCTGGGCATGCCGCGGCGGGTGTTCGAGTACGCGCTCAACCTGCAGCCGCTCAACGTCTGGGCGTCGATCTCCTCGTTCCTGCTCGGGGCCTCGATGCTCATCTTCCTGTTCAACTTCATCATGTCCACGCTGTTCTGGCGGGTGAAGGCGCCCGCCAACCCGTGGAACGCCCGCGGGCTCGAGTGGCAGGTGTCCTCGCCGCCGCCGCCGGAGAACTTCGCCCACATTCCCGTGGTGCTCTCCGGGCCGTATGAGTACGGCGTCAAGGACGCACCACCCGTTGCTGACCTCAACCCGCCGGTGGGCGTGGTCAGCGCCGCCTACGCAAGCGCAGGAGCGGAGGGTTAGCCATGACGACTGCCACACCGCAAGGCGGGCAGGGCGCGCTCGACCGGACGGCCGAGGAGGCCGGGTTCTACCACGAGGCCGCGCTCGGCGCGACCTGGACGGGGTCCCGGCTGGCCATGGGCGGGCTGACGTTCCTGTTCGGCTCGTTCGTGTTCGCCTACTTCTACCTGCGCTCGATCAACGCCAACGGCCGGTGGCACGGCTCCGGCTTCATCCAGCCGTCGATCGCGCTGGGGACGATCATCGTCGCCCTCGTCGTGATCAGCGCCGCGCTGAACACGGTGGTGCTGCAGCGGATCAAGGCGGGCAGCAAGAGCGCCTGGCAGGGCGGCGGCTGGGCGGCGCTGATACTCGGCCTGGCGGCCGTGGCGCTGATGATCATCCAGCTGCTCTTCCTGCCCTTCTGGCCGGGCAGCTCCGGGTACTCCAGCGTCTTCGTTGGCACCTACCCGGTGTACCTGACGGTCGTGCTGGCCATGATGATCTGGCTGGAGACCCTGCTCATGAGGTCCCGGGCGCTGCCGGCCATCCACTTCGTCGAGCAGCCGCCGACCTTCAAAGAGGCGTTCGCCGTCCAGCGGTTCCAGTCCAACCTGAGCGCCTTCACGGCCGTGTGGAACTACATGGCGGTGGTCGGGATAGTGTTCTGGGTGCTGTTCTACCTGCTCTGAGCGAAAGGAGCGGGTCGTCCGGAGGGTCCTGTCAGCCGGCCGGAGACCGCAACCGTCATGAACGTGGTTGTCTCGTACTGGTCGGCCAACGTGGTCGCCCTGGCCGCCTACGCGGTGGCCGCCGTCACGCATCTGCTCGGGATGCGCGACGCGGCCACTGACGCCCGGCGGCAGGGGCGGTCCCTGCCGCCTGACCGCCTGCGCCGGGCGGTGGCCTTCCAGGGCGGCCTGCTGCTGGCGGTCCTCGCCGTGGTGTCCCCCATTGGTTACTGGTCATACCGGTTCATCTGGATCCGCAACTTCCAGGATGTGATTCTCGCGATCGCAGCACCGGCGCTCATCGTGCTCGGCGCCCCATGGCTCCCGCTGAGGCGGGGCCTGGGGCTGGCCGTGCGGGACCGGCGCGCGGCCGGGGCACCGGCCGCGCCGGGCGATCCCGGCGGCCAGGCCGACGCCGCCGGCCAGGACTGGTCGCCGGGCTGGCCAGCCCTGCCAATCGTGGTCACGGTGGTGTTCAGCGTCGTCTGGTGGGTGTGGCACCTGTCCGGGCCCTTCGACGCGGCGGTGCGCAGTCCCGCCGTGTACGCCCTGGAGGTGATCACCTACCTGGCCGCGGGCATCCTGATGTGGCTCCAGCTGGTGGAGTCGCCGCCGCTGCGGCCGCAGTTGCCGCCGCTGCGCCGGATCGCTCTGGTGGTGGTCCTGGCCGCGTCGGGCACGGTGCTCGGGCTGATCCGCGCGTACGGCCCCGGGGTGGCCTACCCGGCCTACCTCGACTTCGGCCGGAGCGTCTCCGCCGTCGTCTCTGACCAGCAGGCAGGCGGGGCGATCCTGTGGGTGATCCCGCTGATCCCGTTCAGCATCCTGGCGGTGGCGCTCGCCGTCCGGTGGCTGAGCGAGGATGAGTCGGAACCCACGCCGGCCGACTTCGACCGTTTGCTCAAGCACAAGTCAGCCTGGCCGTCCCGGCCCGGTCTGAGATGACCGTGAGTTGATCCGCAGGAGGCTGGAGTGCACGAGATAGTCCTTGCGCTACACGACATAGTCCTTGCGCTATCCGTGTCGCCAACGGGTGACTGGACCGAGGCGGCCGCGATCATGACCTTCGCGATCCCCGTCGGGCTATTCGTGGTCGTGGCCACGTGGCTGTACTTCCTCTACACCAGGCCGCACGCCGTGCCGGGGCACAGGGAACTGATACCGGCCGGTACGGGCAGGCACGCGGCCGGCGCCCCACGCCCGGCCGCGGCCCAGCCGCCCTCCGCGCCGCCGCCGCCCCTGGCCCCGCCGCAGGGTGGTGGCGACCCGCAGGGTGGCGGCATGCCGGGCGGCGGCGGCCAGTGACACCTGCGACGACGAACGCGCTCCCCGCCCTGGCGGGGCGCCGTTCTGCCCGGGTCGTCGCCCGCTCGCTGTTCGCGCTCACCAAGCCGAGAATCATCGAGTTGCTGCTGGTCACGACGATCCCCACCATGCTGCTGGCCCAGCGGGGGCTGCCGTCGGTCCGGCTGCTCGTCGTGACGCTGGTCGGAGGTGCGTTCGCGGCCGGGAGCGCGAACACCATCAACTGCTACATCGACCGCGACATCGACGCGGTGATGCGGCGCACCTCCCGCCGGCCGCTGGCCAAGCCCACGCCGCTGGCGGTCATCAAGCCAGCCGAGGCGCTCATCTTCGGCATCCTGCTGGGCGCGGCCTCGACGGTCCTGCTCGGCACGCTGGTGAACTGGCTGTCCGCGGTCCTGGCCGACGCCGCCATCCTGTTCTACGTCTTCATCTACACGATCGGGCTGAAGCGCCGCACCCCCTCCAACATCGTCATCGGGGGCGCGGCCGGCTGCTTCCCGGTCCTGGTCGGCTGGTCGGCGGTGACCGGGACGGTCAGCCTCCCGGCGGTGGTGCTGTTCGCCATCATCTTCTTCTGGACGCCGCCGCACTTCTGGGCGCTGGCCATGAAGTTCAAGGACGACTACGCGGCGGCGAGCGTGCCCATGCTGCCGGTGGTGGCGCCGCCCACGGTGGTGGCCCGCAAGATCCTGCTCTACTCCTACGTCATGGTCGTGACGACCCTGCTGCTCGCCCCCTACGCCGGCTGGCTGTACGCGGCGAGCGCCGCCGGGCTCGGCGCCTGGTTCCTCCTCGAGGCCCACCGGCTCCGGGCGCGGGTCGCCCGGATCGGCGACGGCGGCGGGCCGGCCGGGGCGCCCGGGGCGCCCGCCAGCCCGCAGGCACCCGCCAGTCCCAAGGTCGAGGAGGGCGCGTGCGCCGGGGTGGTCCAGCCCAGCGCCAACCCCGCGCCGATGCGCCTGTTCCACCTGTCGATCGCGTACCTGACCTTGCTCTTCGCCGTCATCGCGATCACCTCGCTGCTTCCGTGGGGCAGCTGGTAAGCACTGCGGCCGCACCGCCAGCGCCTTCCCGGCGTCATCCCTGGGGGTGACGCCGGACAGTCCCTGGGGGTGACGCGGGGGCGGCCCGGTTGGCATAGCCTGGCTGCTGTAGTCGCGTTCAGGGCGGGGCCATTCACCCGGGCCAGACCCTGCCCGGCCCGGGCCGAGCGAGTGTGAGGTGGCCATGAAGCTCCTGCCGTCGACCTCGCGTCGGGCACGGTGGGCGGTACCCGCCGGAGCCGTCGCCGTGGTGGCGGCGGTGACGGCCGCGTCGATGGCGACCGCCGCGGCGGCCTCCCCGTCCCTGCCCGCCCGCACCCCGGAGCAGCTGCTCACCGCGCTGGCCAGCCACGCGGGCACGCCACCGGCGATGAGCGGCACGGTGGTGGAATCGGCCGATCTCGGCATACCCCAGCTGCCCGGCGAGCAGAATCCGTCCTCGGTGATCTCGATGCTGACCGGGTCGCACACGATCAGGCTCTGGTACGCCGACCCGGCCCACGTCCGGCTCGCCCTCCCGGTGCCGCTGGGCGAAACCGACGTGATCCGCAACGGCACCAAGGTCTCGATCTGGCAGAGCAACTCCGACTCGGTACGGCAGATCACGCTGCGGCCCAGGTCGGAAACGCAGGCCCCCGTGCCGGCGAGCCCGCCCGCGGGCGCCGGCTCGGCGCAGGCGCTCACCCCGCAGCAGGCCGCACAGCAGCTCCTCAAGGCCGTCGGCCCCAGCACCAGCGTGCAGTCCGGCCCGACCACGACGGTGGCGGGACGCAGCGCCTACCAGCTGGTGATCGCGCCCAGGGACAGCCGTTCCCTGGTCGGCCGGGTGGTCGTCGAACTGGACGCGCAGCATCCCGGCGTGGTGCTGGGAGTCCAGCTCTTCGCCCGGGGCGCGACCAGCCCCGCGTTCCAGACCGGCTTCACCTCGATCACCTTCGCCGCCCCGGCCGCCTCCACCTTCGTCTTCACCCCGCCGAAGGGCGCGACCGTGCACACGGTGACGCCATCGGGCCACCCGGCCGGGTGGACGGGCCAGGCCCCGTCGCAGCGGCCGGCCGCGTCCGGGGCCAAGGTCATCGGCAAGGGCTGGCTGTCGGTCGCCGTGCTGCCCGCCTCCGCCCTGAACGAGGTCACCAGCGGCGGTAACGCGGCGGGCGCCCTGGGCCAGTCCGCGCAGTCGGCGGCCGCCGGGCCCGGCTCCGGACCTGGCGGGGGCGTAAACCCGGCCGGGATCATGGCCGCGCTGCTCGGGTCGGCCACGTCCGTGCATGGCGCCTGGGGCAGCGGCCGGCTGGTGAAGACCAGCCTGGTCTCCATGCTGATCACCAGCAACGGCCACGTCCTGATCGGCGCGGTCGCCCCGTCGGTGCTGTACAGCGCGGCGGCGCAGGTCAGGTGAGCGCCGCGCGCCCGGACTCCGCGCAGGCACCGGCCGCCGACGGCGGCCCCGGCAGCCAGGAGGACGCCCCGCTGCCCGGCCCCGGGGAAGCGGAGCCCGCGTCCGGAGCCGGTGCCGCCGCCGGGCCGGCCATCACCACCAGCGGTCTGACCAAGCGGTTCCGCGGCGGCCAGGTCGCGGTGGACGATCTCGGCCTGGCCGTCCCGCGCGGCGCCGTCTACGGCTTCCTCGGGCCGAACGGATCGGGGAAGACCACCACCATCCGGATGCTGCTCGGCCTGATCTACCCGACCCGCGGCGGCGTCCGCCTGCTCGGCGAGCCGGTCCCGGGGGCCAGCGCCCGGGTCCTGCCCCGGGTGGGCTCGCTGGTCGAGGGCCCCGCCTTCTACCCGTACCTGTCCGGCCGGGCCAACCTGGCCCGGATCGACGCCGCCGACCGGACCGCCGATCCGCGGACCGCGCCGGCCCGGATCGACGCCGCGCTGGACCGGGTGGGCCTGCTCAGCGCGGCCAGGAAGCGGTACCGGGCCTACTCACTGGGCATGAAGCAGCGGCTGGCCATCGCGACCGCCCTGCTCCGGCCCCGCGAACTGATCATCCTGGACGAGCCGACCAACGGCCTCGACCCGCAGGGCACCCGTGAGGTCCGCGGCCTGATCCGGGAGATCGCCACCGACGGCGTAACCGTCCTGGTCTCCTCCCACCTGCTCGCCGAGGTGGAGCAGATCTGCACCCACGTGGGGGTGATGCGGACCGGGCGGCTGGTGTTCCAGGGCACGCTGGACGAGCTCCGCAGCCGGGGCAGCCGCCGGATCGTCATCCGCACCACGCAGGCCACCGAGGCGGCCAAGACCATGGCCGCCCTGGGGCTGCCCGACATCCAGTCCGCCGATGGCGAGGTCAGCGCCCAGCTCGCCGACCACTCTCCAGAACGGATCTGCCGCGAACTCGTGCTCGCAGGCGTCGGCGTTGCCGGGCTGGACACCCCGAGGCCCAACCTGGAGGACCTGTTCGTCGGGCTGACCGGGGAGGGGTTCGATGTCGACGGCTGAGGCCACCGCCGCCCCGCCGGCCGGCCAGGCCGGTCAGCTGGCCAGGACGCCCGGCGCCGCGCGGGGCTGGCTGCGGCTGCTCGGCTCGGAACTGCGCCTGGTCTTCCGGCGCCTGCGCAACCTGGCGCTGCTGGCCGTGCTGGCCGCGCTGCCGATCCTGCTGGGCATCGCCCTGCGGCTGGCCGCCCCGCGCGGCGGCGGCGGCCCGGAGTCATCGTTCATCGACCAGTTGGCCGGCAACGGGGTGTTCCTGGCGTTCATCGCGATCACCATCATGATCGCGCTGGTGCTGCCGCTGGCGGTCGCCGTGATCTCCGGCGACTCGATGGCCGGCGAGGCCAGCCTGGGGACGCTGCGGTACCTGCTCACCGTGCCCGCCGGGCGGACCCGGCTGCTCGCGGCCAAGTACGTCACGATCGTGGTGTTCGGGCTGACCGCCTGCTGTGTCGTCGTGGTGGCCGCGCTGGCGACCGGGGCCGCGCTGTTCCCGATCGGCCCGGTGACGCTGCTGTCCGGGAACACGGTCTCCCTCGGGCAGGGCCTGCTGCGGGTGCTGTTCGTCACGCTTTATGTGGCCGGGGCGATGGCCGCCCTCGGCGCCATCGGGCTGGCCATCTCCACCTTCACCGAGCACCCCATCGGCGCGATCGCCACGGTCCTGGTGCTCGCCGTGGGCAGCGAGATCGCCGACAACATCCCGCAGTTCGCGACGGTGCAGCCGTACCTGCCGACCCACTGGTGGCTCGATTTCGATTCCCTGCTCCGCACGCCGATCGACACCTCGACCCTGCTGCGCGGGCTGCTGTCGTTCGGCATCTACGCGGTGATCTTCTGCTCGATCGCGTGGGCCCGCTTCACCAGCGCCGACGTCACCGCCTGACCCGATCTGGGACGGCTAGAGGGCTGCGGCGGGGGGTGCCCGTGAAGATTGAGTTAAGTTTGGTGGTCTTGGGTTGTTTGTTGCGGGAGGGGGGTTGGTTAGCCGGCCCGGCCGGCGCTGCGGATGAGTTCGTCGATCGCGGCCTGGTAGGTGCGGTCGGCGGTGCGAAGCGGGACGGGCGCTGGCCAGGCTTATGGCGGTGGACACTGGGCTGGGCGGCGCTGGGGTTACGGCCGTCGGCGAGCTATGAGCACGCGGCGTGGCCCTGCTGCGGCTGCAGCCCGCCAGCATAACGATGCCCACGAGCGCGGCTGCCACCCGTATGTCCCGGACCCGCATCATTGCGCTGTCCCCTTCCTGACTGCCGGTATCTGGACGTCCCAGTGTGTCCTGCCGGGTTACGGATCCGGCCCGGCAGGAGGTCCCACCGGGCCGGACCCAGTTAGTGGGGTGCGGGAGCGATGATGTAGTGGTACGCCGAACTCAGCGGGTAGTGGTGGAAGCGGGTGTGCCCGGTGCCCTTCGTGGCGGTCCCGTCGTAGTTCTCCTCGTGCACGTACAGGCCGGTCACGTCGCCCGCCGCGTTCGTGTCGAGCGACACCACCCAGGCGACGTGGCCTGCGCTGTTCGAGGCGGTCCCGGGGAACACCACAATCGAGTCCGGCATGGGGATCGTGGTGACGCTCCACCCCTTCGCGGCGGCCGTGGAGGTCCACTGGGCAGCGTTCCCGCTCCAGCCGCCCCACAGGCCGTCGTAAGCGTGCATCCAGAGCAGCGCCCCCTCGGTGCACTGGCCGGGATCGCCAAGATTCAGCGGCGGATTGTGGCCAGGGATAGGGATTGTGTTGACCTTGCCGGTCGCCGGGAAGTTGCAGGGGCCGGTGGTGTTGCCGTTGCCGCAGAACAGGTTGAGGGTGCGCGACCCGCTGACCTTGAAACCGGGCGAGTAGTTGACCGTCTTCCACGATGCCGTCGAGCCGCTGCAGCCCACATGGAAACTCACCGTGGTGGGCAGGTTCGTGGCGAAGGTGCGGCCGTACCGGACGTCGGGAGAGGACCCGTCGTTCTTTCCGGTCTTGAACGAGTGGACGCTGGCCCACCCGGACCCGCCGCCGCTGGATACCACCCACACGCCCTCGGTGGCGCCGCCGTGACAGTGGACCACGCCGGTCACGGTGATGGTGGTCGCGGCGCTGGCGGGCGCCAGGCCCAGCGCCGCAAGTGCCGCCGGTATGACGGCCAGGGCCGCCAGGCGCGGCAGGTACTTCCTGAGGTTCATACGGTTCATTTCCTTTCGTGCGGGGGGTATTGGTGTTCGGCGGTTCACAGGGGTCTCCACCCGCCCTGCCGTGGTGGCTGGAGGCCGTGCGCGGCTTCGAAGCCGGGGGTCACGGTCCGGGCGCGTGGCCGCGTCCGGCGGAACTTGCGCCACAGCGCGGCAGGGACGCACACCGCCGCCGCCGCGATAGCTGCGGTCCAGAGCAGGGCCCCGGCGGTCACGAGCGGGCTGTGTTGGTTGCCGCCAGCAACCCCGGCCAGAACGATCCCGGTGACGAACGCGGCAACGGCAGCGACGATCCCGTAACCGGGCCAGCTCAGCCGACCGCGCCGGGCGCGGCGGGCAGCGTGGTGGCGTCCCCGGCGCTCAGCGGCAGGCTGGCGGGCTGCCTCGCGGCGCGCGGCCTTCCGGGCCAGGTGCTCCTGGCGGCCTGCCTCCCGGCCCTCCGTGTACGCCTGCCGGGACGCCTGGAAACGTTCCTGGCGGCGGCGGGCCGACTCGATCCGGTCGGCGGCCTGGGCGGAGGCCAGCTTCGATGGACGGTTCTGCCACCAGTCCACGGCGGCGGACATGCCGTCGAGCACGGCCTTCCCCAGCCACGCGAGCACGACGATGCAGACGATCGCGACCTGGATCGCGAGCGCGATCACGAGGGCCGGGAGCGCTATCCACCACGGCAGCCAGATCCCGGTGTTGCGGGTCAGCCGGACGAACACATGTCCCCCCTCCTTCCTGGCCTCGCCGTTATGCGTCTCTCACGAGCTGGGCGCGGTGACCGTGACCGACCAGTTGCATTCGCTGTTAATGGCCAGGTGGTATTCGCTGCCCGTGTCCTGCGGGTAGATCGTGGTGCTAGCCGACCCGCCGGATCCGAGCGCATTGGCGATCGACTGGTCATCAGAATTCAGGCTGGCCTGGTTCCCGGCCTCGAAGTCAGCGATGAAATTGCCGGAGCCACCGGCTGATGAGCAGTCATAGGTGTAGTGGACCTGGAGTGTGGACTGGGTCACCATTACCGGCCCGGAGTTCTCTATCCCATTACCGCTTAGCCGGAGCAAGACGACCGGCGGCTTGGGCAAGTACGCAGGGCATAGATCTTTCTCAGCTAGCCGCACGAACCTCTTTGGGGTCATGGCGAGCTTGGACTGCATCGGGGCCGAGACCTTAACGATCGCGGCCTGGGAGCCACCGCCCTGGCGGGCCGAGCAAATGCTTTTCCCCACACCGATGAGCACCGCATCGGTGGAGGTGTTGCTGAAGCCCTTGGCAGCCAGGTTCGCCCTGACAGCGCTGACGAATTTCGCCTGCCCCGCAGTGAGCGTGGCTGTGGGCGATGACGTCACCTGTGCCGGGGAGGATCTGCTGGAAGCCTGGCTAGCGGCTGCGCCCGTTGTTTTCGGGGAGCCGAGCGCGGAAGCAATAGAGCCGATGACAAACAGCGCGAAGATTCCCCCCAGGACCCCAAGCGTGATCTTCAGCCCGAGGCGACGCTTACGCGGTTGTGGCTGATCGGAACCGGTGGGCCGTGGCTGCTGGTAGGCCCCGTTAGCAGACTCCCAGGGTGGCTGGCCGTGGCGGTCACTGGGCGGTTGCTGCTGGTAAGGCGGACTGGGCTGTCCATGCCAGTGCCGTGGCCGGTAGGGATCTGCGGGCGGCTCTTCATAAGGGCCGGGCTGCTGCTCCCATTGCAGCGTCTGGTACAGATCTGCGGACTGCTCTTCCTCATAAGAGCGGCGTGGCGCAGGCGGCTGGCCGTAAGGGGCGCTAGGTGGCGGCTGGCTGCCCCGGCGCCGACGCCCAGGCGGCTGTGAGTGCATGGAGTATCCCCCCTCCGTTTGATAGTTGTGTGACGCGTACGAAACGCTTATGGATTACGGCGGCTCACGGCGAAATGATCCCGGCGGCGGTGAAGCGGCAGTGGTTGTTGCGGGTTGTCAGCCCGCATCCCTTAGCAGCAGTAAACGGCCTACCGGTCTGGGAGCCTTCGCGCAGCCCAGATGAAAACTTCCAGCAGGCCGGAGCTGAATACCCGACAAAGGTGGTTCGCTGCAGCGGGGTCAGGCTGGTTCCCAGCGCAGCCCGTTGTTGTCCTCGCAGATGATGGTTTCGCCGTCCCCAGCCAGGCCCGTCATGCCAGCGTCCGCGTGCGGGCAGAACTCGCCAGGCTCGTAGCAGTTGCCGGTGCTGGCTATGGGATAACAGCCGCTAGGTTGTGGAGGAGGCGCAGGCGCCGTAGTGACTTTGGGAGCAGGCGGAGTGGGAGGCTGGCGCGGGCTGAACCATACCCGGGCAGAATGCTTCTGGCCGTGCGCAGACATCCGGACAACCACCGTGACCCGCACTCCGGGCGGGGCGCTGCCGACCGAGAACCAGAACTTGTGCAAGCCCGTCGAGTCGGCGCGGGCCGTTTTCTTGCGGTCACCGGCCTCGAAATGCGCGACTACGGTTATCCTCGCGCCCGGAACGGTGGAAACCAGAACGCCCACCGTGGTGCCGGTAATGGGGTGCCGCCTGGTCACCGTTGCGGTGCCGGTAAGCGGAGACGGCGAAGTGGTGGCCGTGGATGCTGGCGATGCCGTTGACACGGGCGTGACCTGCGGTTGGGTGCTGGAGCACGCGGCGAGCGCCAGAGCGCTCACGGCCAGCACGGCGGTTATCAGGCGCCGGGCCAGGTGCCAGCTCATGTTCCCCCTTCGTACTTGTATCGCAGTGCGATGTGTCCTTAGACGCGCGGCGCAGGCGCCAGGGTTACATCGCACAGCCGGGCGCCGCTGTCTCCGGCCAGGGTCTCGCGTTTGTCCCAATCCGCCCCGGCGGTCAGCTCAGCCCGGGTTCCGGCAGGTCCACCGGCCCGAAGTTGCCGATTGCTTCCCACGTCCGCAGATCGGAGAACGCCGACGCGGGCAAGGAGATGACCGGTACCGTCAGGGGGCCATCCGACAAGGGCAGTGTGATATGAGTGACCTTCACGTCATCCGCTGGCATTCGGTTCTCCTCCTCGTGCGAATTTCGGCTGAAGCAATAGTGCCAGCAGAAATTATTTCTCTAAAGCAGTCATGGAACAAGACTAAATAGATGGAGAGGGCATTCCAGTAAGGTCATTGACCAGAGATCATAGGGTAGAGGCCATAGGAAAGGCACTGTCACCATGGCTACCCTCGTACAGGGCCAGAAATGACAGTGCCTCATGGTGGGAGACCGGGCGATGAGAGGGCCCTCCTAGTCTTCCAGGAGGGCCCTTGAGCAGGGGATGCAGGCTCATCCGCCGGTTAGGGCGGTCACTGCCACGGCGAGCGCGACCAGGTAGGCAACAACGGCCCGTCCGTCGCGCCCAGTGGATTGGGTCCCCCGGGGGCTGGGGGCTGACCGGCGGTGCCATCTTGTATCCGGCCGGGAACTGTGGCCTGGGAGGTGTGACGATCGGATTGCCCGGCCCGGTTGGGACGTAGATGTGGGTCGCGCTGGAGTTGTTCAGCACGCTGGCCACGTCCGCAACGGCCTCCCGGGTCGTCTCGGGTACGGGTTGCACGCGTCCCCGGATCATCGCCAGGAGCACCTCGACAGATCCGATGAAGGCCGCGGCTGGAAGCACCGCGACGCCAATCCCGACCGGCCCATGCCCGGCTCCCGAGATCGCGTTGGCGCCGAGGGTGGCGGCCACCCCCAGCGCGAGCATGATTCGGGCCAGGACAGGAGCCTGGACGCCTCTGCGCGCCGCGTCCAGGAGTGCCAGACTGCTGGCCACCACTTGCTCCATCGACGGATAGTGGTTGCTTTCTGGCCAGCTACCTGCAGAAATGCAGGGTAGCGCAGCTGTGATCAGCTCTTGAGCTGGGGGAAGTCTTCCTCCCAGAACTCGATGACGCCGCGCACGCCGGCCGGGGCCGGGGGCTCATCCGGGCCGAGCCGCCCGGTTTCCTGGTCCCGCAGCTCGACCCGGCGGATCTTGCCGGAGATCGTCTTCGGCAGCTCGCTGAACTCCAGCCTGCGCACGCGCTTGTAGGGGGCGAGCCGCCCGCGCGCGTAGGCGAGGATGGACAGGGCGGTCTCCGCCGACGGCTCGGCGCCGGCCACCAGCGTCACGTACGCCTTGGGCACGGCCAGCCGCATCGGGTCGGGCGAGGGCACCACGGCCGCCTCCGCGACCGCCTCGTGCTCGATCAGCACGCTCTCCAGCTCGAACGGTGAGATCCGGTAATCGGAGGCCTTGAAAACGTCGTCGGTGCGGCCGACGTAGGTGAGGTAGCCGTCGTCGTCACGGGTGGCCACGTCACCGGTGTGGTAGTAGCCGCCGCTCATCGCCTCGGCCTCGCGCTCCGGGTCGCCCCGGTAGCCGGTCATCAGTCCCAGCGGCCGGTCGGACAGGTCCAGGCAGATCTCGCCCTCGGGCGCGGGCTCGCCGGTGACGGGGTCGACCAGGACCACGGTGTAGCCGGGCAGCGGCCGGCCCATGGAGCCCGGCTTGATGGGCTGGCCGGGGGTGTTGCCGATCTGGGCGGTGGTCTCGGTCTGGCCGTAGCCGTCCCGGACGGTGATGTCCCAGGCCCGGCGGACCTGCTCGATCACCTCGGGGTTGAGCGGCTCGCCGGCC
>Ga0187765_10000556_pt1 | contig 13702 bp, 14 predicted proteins | sample 0216_QUI02_MP05__3_FD_133018 | JGI IMG/M metagenome (GOLD analysis project Ga0187765, IMG submission 133018) | Tropical peat soil microbial communities from peatlands in Department of Meta, Colombia - 0216_QUI02_MP05_10_MG | ecosystem: Environmental > Terrestrial > Soil > Wetlands > Peat ...
CTGCCTGTTGCCGATTATTAATCCGACGTGGGAGCAGCTTTACTATGTGGTGCTGCTTGGCCTGTTCGCGCTGATTGGCTGGGCTCAAGCGAGGGTGGGGCGGGTCGGCGTGTCGAGGCCAGAGCTTGCGCTTTTGTTCTGCGACCTCGCGCTGCTGACGTTCATCGCCGTGGTACCGAATCCCTTGAGCTCCGCGCACTGGCCGGTGGCGATGCAGTACCATTTCGGTAACTTCATCTATTTCTTCGTGCTGTTGTCGGGCGCGACACTGGCGTATTCCTGGCGCACTGTCATCGCGGTCGGAACGTGGACCTCCGCTCTTTGGATCGTGGGCATGGTCTGGGTGTGGTGGCAGCCCGATCGCGATCCCGGGCTGACCGCCCGTATCGAAGCGGCGATCGGCAGCGATCAAAGGCTGTTCCAGCTGATCTCGCCCAACTCGATCGTGTTCAACGCGCGCATCCAGGAGATCGTCGTGTTCATGATTGTCGCGGTGACACTCGCCGTCGCGGTGCGCCGCGGCAATAATCTCCTGATCCGCCATGCCACAGTGGAACGCGAACGCAGCAACCTCGCGCGCTATTTCTCGCCTAACGTAGTGGAGGAATTGTCCAGGCACGACGAACCACTGAAGCAGGTGCGCACGCAAAACGTCGCCGTGCTGTTCGTCGACATTGTCGGCTTTACCGCCTTTGCCGACGTGCGCACGCCGGAAGAAGTTGTGCGCACCTTGCGCGAATTCCACGCTTTGATGGAGCAGGAGGTGTTCCGTCACAGCGGCACGCTCGATAAATACCTCGGCGACGGACTGATGGCGACCTTCGGCACGCCGTTCGTCGGAGAGGCCGACGCCAGCAACGCGCTACGCTGTGCGCAGGCGATGATGGCGGCGGCGGACCGGTGGAACGGCGAACGCAAAACGGCCGGCGAGGCTGCGATCCACGTCAGTTTTGGTTTGCACTACGGGTCGGTCGTGCTCGGCGACGTCGGGCTGACCTGCCTTGAATTTGCCGTGATCGGTTCAACCGTGAACGCTGCAAGCCGGCTCGAAGCATTGACCCGCGCGCTCGACTGCGCGCTGGTGGCGAGCGACGATCTCGTCAAGCGCGCCAAGGCCGAACTCGGCAGTGCAGATGCGGCGTTTCGGCCCCTAATGGCGCAAACCCCGCAGACGATCCGCGGGCTTGAGCACCCGATCGCGATCTGGACTCAGGCGCGCGCGGCGGAGCTATAATCACGGTGATCGCAACAGGCTCGACGCGTTCGGAGCCGCAGCAGCAATGCGATTGTCGGCGGTAGCCCGGAAATGGCTGACGATTGGCGAAAGCGGCGCTAGCGACCCGGAGCGGACTATTGCCAAATGCATCGCGCCGGTAATCATCGCTATCGGCCGAGCTCGCCGAAGGCAGCGTGGATCGGGCACCAAAGATGTTGATGAGCCCTGAGCGGGCTTACCACATGCCAACGACAGCGGGCGGTTCTGTGCTCCCGAGTGCCGCACGATGTCCTTCATGCGTCGACAGCGGACCTATCAGCGCGGAGCCATACTCTCTCCTCCTGTTGCGTGAGGGCAAAAAAACGCAATTGTCTCCCGAGCCGGTCTCCGCATCGCGAATTGAGGCGCATTCGCCGGGTTTGTTTTTGCGGCCATACGACCCGGCCTTGCCTACACTCAAGCTCTGGATATCGCGGGGCCGCGAGGTCTTCGGCCGTTGGAGGCGCATTGCCACGCGGGCCTTGCCGGGCTCAACGATCGGTTAGGTCGCCCAGAAGAAGCCGCCGGACATCGTCTCAAAGCCGAAGAAACATATCGAACCCTCGGGCTCGTATCTGCGCGGGCGAGCACTCACGGAATTCCAAATGACCTCTGAAGCCGGTCGACTGGCCGCGAAGCGCACCATTTGGTTGCCGCCATCATCGATCGGACACCTCGGCGGATTTCATACCAACCCGCAGGATCTGACAAACCTCTATGGGCGTTGAAGATTGTTCCCTTTGGCGAACGACCCCTGCGGCGAGCGATGAACGACTATTTGGGGCACGATCGTAGCGAGAAAAATCATCGAGGTAAGAACAACGTGCTGCTTTTTCCGCCAGATTACGGAAACCCGGCGCGACAAGCCAGCGCGATGGCGCGATCGGCTGGGTGGACTTTTGCGGTACTATCATCGAGCCGCGGCGTGAATAATTTGGCGGTCGTGCCCTGCGTCACCGACGCGGGGTCATGCATCGCGCGCGAGTAGAATTAAACGCACCGTCGGACTCGAACGAGCACCCAACCAATATGGGATACAAACGCGAAGCCCGGCATTCTGGGAGCCACCTTGCCGGGACTTGCGCACTTCATATCCTGATACTGTCGTTTGGCCTCTATGGTGATCTACCGAGCCACAACAACGCGTACGTATTTTTTGGCCATACGGGAGTTGCGCCAAGTGCCAGCATCGGCGCCATCATGGCTAGGACGGCTATTCGTTTCATGGCGAGCGTCCCTTTTCTCGTTTGCTGACCCGTTTCACTTAACGACAACCTTGCCGATCATTCCGGCTTCGCGGTGGCCTGGAATAAGGCACGAGAATTCGAATGTGCCCTTCTTGCTGAAGCGCCACAGAATTTCGGCGCTGTTATAGGGGCCGATGGTTTTGCCGTTCGGGTCGTCATGCTCCATGTCCGGATATTTTCTCATAAGCGCCGCGTGTTTGAGATTGTCAACGGTGCTGGCGAGTATGAATTCATGGTTATAAATCCCATCATTCCAAATAATAAATTTTACTTGCTCGCCAAGATGCACATCGAGTGATTGAGGCGTGTACCCCATACCCCCCTTGCCATCATGGATACTGATGCAGACGATCCGAAATGCCTTTGTCGGATCGCCCGGTTCGCCAGCTGAAAAGTGCTCCCCAGCATGGGCGTAGAGCTTGGCCGGGGCGCCGATCACGCCGGCCACCAGCGCGGCAGAGGCGCAAAGGACAATGGCGCGTTTTCGGAAAGGAAATCTCATGCAAACCTCCAAGTTAGTGTTGGTGTGACGGTGAGACGGGGTCACCGGGCTTGACCACATCAAACTGAATGGTTGGCTTTCGCTGAGATGTCTTCGAAGGCGCTGTGGGAGCTTCGCCCGCATCGCCTACAAACTCATAGGCGACGGTACCCGGCGGATTTTTGTAGGGACCGGGGTCCTTGTAGTCGCCAACCGTAAGGTTCTCCCGCACTTTGACGACAGAAAACATGCCGCCCATTTCCATTGGTCCGAATTGTCCGAAGCCTGTCATCATCGGCAGCGTGTTTTCCGGCACAGGCATTTCCATCGAGCCCATGTCGGCCATGCCACCCGAGCCCATCGGCATATAATCCGGCACGAGACTGCGAACAGTTTTTGTGACACTCTTGCTGTTTGCGCCGATAAAGGTCCGCACGCTGTGACCCATGGCGTTCATCGTGTGGTGCGTCTTGTGGCAATGAATGGCCCAATCACCAGGCTCGTTGGCGACGAACTCAATCACCCGCATCGCGCCCACAGGCACGTCGGTCGAGACTTCCGGCGTCCGCGCGCTCTCGGACACCCAGCCGCCATCTGTGCAAGTCACCTCGAACGTGTCGCCGTGCTTGTGAATCGGATGATTGGTCATCGTCAGATTGCCGATCCGCACGCGCACCCGATCGCCCTTGCGCACTACCAGCGGATCGATGCCGGGGAACACACGGCTATTCCAAGCCCATAAATTGAAATCCAGCATCGTCATGACCTTCGGCAAAGAACTGCCGGGGTCGATGTCGTAACTTTGCATTAGGAACACAAAGTCGCGGTCGACGCGCCTCTCGTCGGGATTACGCGGGTGCACGACGATGGAACCCATCATGCCCATCGCCATCTGCACCATCTCGTCGGCATGCGGGTGATACATAAACGTGCCGCTACTGCGGACGACAAACTCGTAGACAAAGGTCTTTCCAGGCTCGATGTGCGGCTGGGTCAAACCACCGACACCGTCCATGCCATTGGGAACCAGCATCCCGTGCCAATGGACCGTCGTGTGTTCCGGCAATTTGTTAGTGACGAAGATACGCACCTTGTCGCCTTCGACACATTCGATGGTGGGTCCGGGCGATTGGCCGTTGTATCCCCAGAGTCGGGCACTCATACCAGGAGCCATCTCGCGCACGACCGGTTCGGCCACCAAGTGGAATTCCTTCCACTCACCGTTCATTCGCCAAGGCAGCGTCCACCCGTTCAATGTGACGACCGGCTGATAGGCTTGCCCGTTGAAGGGCATAAGGGGCGGCTGCATTGCCGGCGAGGTGCTAATGACGGCTTCAGGAATTGCCGCAGCACCCGTCCGTCCGCTCACGATGGTTACACCGGCAAGTGTCGCCGAAAGTCCGAAAAACGCGCGACGGGACAGGTCCATGATGCTCTCCTTCGATCAGTTTTGCCCAGCGACATCGGCCGCCTGGCTTATCGTCGGTGTGACAGGATTGCTGCGCGACACGGCCGCACCCCCCGCCAAGGCGGCAGTGAGGTTGGTATCTGCCAGCCAATAGTTCCGACGCGCGTCGATCGCCGCGAGCGTGGAGGCAATGCGCTCGCGTGTCTCGATGAGCAGCGCGAACACGTCGATTTGCATGGCGTTGTAGCGAAGCAGCGTTTCATCGGCGATGATCTTGCGCAGGGGCAACACCTCACGCTGATAGCGCGCGGCAATATCATAGGAAGAGCGGTAGAGCTGGTAGGCTTCGCGCGCTTCTGAGCGTACATTGACCGCCTTCGCGGTCATGCGATTGACCGCTTCCATGTAGGCTGCCTCGGCTTCACGCCGCTGGATCTCGCCGAAATCGAACAGCGGCACCTGAAATTCAACAGCCCCGCCAGTTTCTTGAAAACGCGGCCCACCCGGCTCTTGCGCAGTCTTCGAGATGCCCGAGACGTCCAGCAGATTGATAAAGCGCGTGGCGCTCGTCAGACCGTAGGACTTCGCTTGCGCCACGAGTTCGAGGCGTGCGATCTGCAGATCGATGCGGCGGCGCAGTGCTTCAACTTCCACGGCCTTTACATTTCGTGGCCGGCCAGGAATCGCCGGCAGCGCTTCCGGAAGACGAAAGGCGAGGTCGCGGTCAGACAGTCCTATCCAACGCACAAGGCTCTCGCGCTCGGAGGTCACGCGCTGACGCGCGATGTCGAGCTGTGCCGTCAACTCCGAGTAAAAGACTTCATTACGCGCCTGATCGAGTTTGTTCATCGCGCCGCTCTCACCCAGCTGCCTGGCCAGTTGGACGCTGGCCCGAGCTGAGGTCTGGCCTTGCGTGAGAAAGCTCGCCAGTTCGCGGGCCGCCACGGCGCGGACGTAGGCTCGTCGGGTTTCTGTCGCGACACGCAGAGTTTCCACAGCGGCTTTTAGCTGGGTCTCGCGGAAACGATCTGCGGCGATATCGGCTCGTGCCTGCAACGTCGCTAGCGCGAGAATATCAGCGATGATCTGCGCCTCGGCTTCCAACCCGCCACCGCCGGCAATGTACGACACGGAAAAGCGCGGACTGGGCGGGAGCGTCACCCGCACGTTTTCGGCTTCCGAAATCCCGAGCGCGTTATAGGCTGCCTGCAAATCGCGGTTATTAAGAAGCGCGATTTGCACGGCTGCTGCTTCTGTCAGCGGGCCCTTCAGCAGGCGGTCAACTTCGATCCGCGCGGTGCTAACTCGATCCTCTGTGTTTAAGGCGACGACATCGCTGTTCAGCTCGGTGCGGGCAATGTCCTTGACGATACCCATGCCAGCATCGGGCGAAAACGAAGCACAGCCTGCCACGAAAGACGCGGCGCCGATCGCCAGGATCCAGGTTGGCGCATACCGGCCAAGGCATGTACGCCTCTGAATAGACGTTGCCAGGTGCCCGCGTATGCCGGCTGAGCGCATCCGAATATGCGCGAACATGAAACCTCCACTGACAGACGAAAGGCGCCGCAGCAAACGCCGCGCATGTCCGCCTAATGATCGCCGTCAGACAATAGGAGGTCGATTAATCCGATCTGGATTGCGGCCGGAAAGAGCGTCAGTGGAATCCGGGACGCTGTGGTTCATACCCGAAAATACGCCGAAAGTGACGTCGGCTTCGCGCGCAAGGGCCGACATATAAATGAGCCAGCAGCAATCGCCAACGTGAGACTGGCCTTGAGAATCTTTATGGGCTCCGCCAGCATTGTCATGATGATGTACAACGCCATCCGCATGGATGTGTGCGCGTCCCCCACGCTCGTGAGTACCGGCCGCCCCGACCTCGTCGATCACGCAGTGAACTGCCTTCGCAGGGTCGATGAAGGCCAAGGCGGAACCTGGCGCAAGGGCCCAAAAGGAATAAAGAAGCGCGACCGCGATCGCGACTTTGACGCGAAATGGTCTGGAAAAACATGCCAGCATCGGCAGCGAAAATAGACGATATAACCGCTCCCATTCAACGCTTTTTCCGCATCGGCCCACCGCATACTTGACCGTGGCGCCTCGCTGTAACCGGTCGAGGGAGGCACGGGTTACCGTTTAGGGTGATGGCAGAACGCCCCCGATCGCGCTAAGTTTTCCCGCAACGTAAACTTCACCCGACCTTCGCGAAATCCCTAATGATCAATGCGGCGATCCACGCCTTGAACAAGGGATTCGCAATGGGGTGGGAGGTCCTTTGGCCCCTTATCCTCGGATTTGCGCTCTCCGCTGTCGTTCAGGCCGTGGTCTCTCATCGCGAAATGGCCCGCTGCCGCCCGACGACGGCCACGCTCGGTTTCGACAGCCGTCGCGCTCGGGGCGGCCTCATCGTCCTGCTCGTGTGCCGCCGTGGCCCTCGCCCGCTCGTTGTTCCGCAAGGGCGCGAATTTCACGGCCGGCATGGCGTTCGAAATCGCGTCAACCAATCTCGTCGCCAAGCTGAGCATCATCCTGATCGTTTTGATGAGCTGGCGCTTTGCGCTAGCCGTGTTCGTCGGAGCACCTATCATGGTCGTTCTGCTCGTCTTTATGTTTCGGATGTTCCTCAAAGCAGAGCTGGTCCGCGAGGCCAAAACGCAGGTCGACCGCGGAATTTTGGGAAGGATGGGAGGCCATGCCGAAATGGACATGTCGGTCGCGAACGACGCCCCGCTGTGGAAACGGAAGATCTGCGACAGGGGTCTGACTGCCATCCGTCACTATTTCGTCGCGGATTGACCGCAGTCTGGCTGGACATCGTCGGCAGATTGTTGATCGCTGGCGCGATTGCGGTCTGGGTTCCCAACACATTCTGGCAATCGCTATTTCTTGTTGAACACCCGCTGCTCGGAAAGCTATGGGGCCCGATCGTCGCCCGGTCAATTGCCGAAAGAGGAACCGCTTCATCAGTTCGTTCCACTGGTGGAGTTCGCATTTGATTCTCCCGTTTCAGAAAGAACAGCAGCGACGATGAATCAAGGGATTGTCCTATGTCGAAGATGTGTGGCAGGTTTCTGTCGAAGCAATCGTGCCGTTAAATTCGCAAGGTGGACACGGCTTGGGTATCAGAACGCAATTGCTTCTATTTCTTGATGATCTTGCGCCGTCACTGTTCGGTAAGCCCCTATTGAGCAAGTGAAATTGATTCGAGGAGCGTTGCCCTGAACTGCAGCCTTGCCACGCGGACAAAACCGCCGCGTGGGCGAGCGCGGCACTAAAGACCTGCGCGGACCGTTCCCCCTGGCGAGCGCCATAGCTCAGCGCTTGGCATCGGGATTGGCAACCGAGGAGTAAACAGGGATGGTGTTCGCGCCGAATCGAGGCCATAACGTCGGGGCGCACGACTGCTCTCGCCAGGGTGCCCACATGCCCCATCGATCGTTCGCCCAGTCTATGTTACGGCGGTTTGCGAGCCCGATTGTGGTCGGCCTGTTTACAGTCGGATGGGTGGCATCCGCCGCAGCGTATCGCCCCTTCGACGGAACGGACGCGGCCGTCGCGGATGTCGGCGAAATCGAGATCGAGTTTCAGCCGACCGGTACCTGGCATGTGGACCAACGCAACAGCCTGTCCGGTCCGAACGGGGTCTTCAACTACGGTTTCGCCGAGAGATGGGAATTCATTCTTCAAGGAGAGACCCCGGCGCCTCGGGGAGCCGGCCCCACGAGCGCGCCCAACGGAGCCTTCCTCAAATATGTGATCCAGCCTGGTGTTCTACAAGACAAGCCGGGACCTAGCATCGCAACCGAATTCGGACTGCTGCCGCCCGAGATCGGCGCATCAGGTGTCGGCCTGAGCTGGGATGGCATTGTGTCGCAACGGTGGGACTGGGGAACCGTTCACTTCAACGTCGAGACAAATCTCACGCCCGACCGACATGGCGAAGTACTTCTCGACGTCATCATTGAAGGCCCGAACAAATGGACGGTCCGACCGGTTTTCGAGGTGTACTCCGACAGTGTCTTCGTTCTGGAACAAACGTTTTCTGCGCTGGTCGGAGCCATCTGGCAGGTACGTGACAATCTCGCCTTCGATGTCGGCTTGCGCCATGCGCTGGTAAATGGTCAAGCTGTGAATGAGTTGCGCGCCGGTGTGACGTTCGGATTTCCGCTCAACTTGGGCCGACCGACAAGCGAACAGACGAGCGCCGTGCAGTTAGGCCGTCGCTGAAGCGAGTCCGTCCGGATAGACCTGAATCAAGGCTGCGAGGGGGCCTCACGCATGGGCGGTATCGGTTCTGTTTGAAACGCCGAGTACGAGAGGATCAACCGGATCCTCTCCCCTCACAGATCCCGTCGTGCAGAATTACCGCACTAAATGTGGCCGGCCACATTTACTGTTACTGCGGAACGTCCCGCCGCTATCCTCTCCTATGACGAGAAGCCCGGCATTCAGGCGATTGCCACCACCGCCCCCGATTTGCCGCCGCAGCCAAGCAAGCATCCCACCGCCCAGCGAGATCACGAATACAAGCGGCTCGGCACCGTGACCCTTTTGGCCGTTGTCGGCCTCGTGACTGGCGTTGTCCACCATGCCATCACTCACATCGAAAGGTACATAGAGCGGGAGCCCACCTCGTCGAAGATGCACGCGCCGAGTCGTCCGGTCATGCAGCCGACATGATCCTTGCCGAAGCGCTTGTCGCGCGGCGGAGGCTACCTGAGAACGACAAGTGAACGGAGTATGCGGACCTCTATGCGGACTTTGCGATCCATTATGCAGATTTTCGTCCCCTTTCGTTCCCTTCGGCGCGCTTATGTTTTGGCGGCTCTGGAGCCCGTAGCCCGCCAGAAGTCCCTGTTTTTAACGGGTCTCCGAGCTTGAGCGGCCTGGGACATGGGTGACACATCGTACCGGACACATGGGTTACACTTTAGGGTGATGACCCTGCACGGTCTCGACCGCAAATCGCGTTTTGACGAGATCGCCAGCCACGACCTCGTCCTGACGACCTATCCGTTGCTGGTGCGTGACCATGCCAACTTGCATGCGCAGCACTGGCACGTTGTCGTTCTAGACGAGGCGCAGATCATCAAGAATCCGGACGCCACGACCACACAGCTGGTCTTCGAGCTTGAAGCCCGGCATCGGCTCTGCCTCACCGGAACCCCGCTCGAGAACCATCTTGGCGAGGTGTGGTCGCTGTTTGCGTTGCTGTCTCCCGGGTTCCTCGGCGACCGGCAGAGCTTCAAGCGGCAATGGCGCACGCCGATCGAGAAGCGTGGGGATTCCGATCGTCGCCGGCTGCTAGCTCGCCGCATTCGGCCTTTTCTGCTGCGCCGGACCAAGGCCGAGGTGGCCGCCGAGTTGCCGCCCAAGACCGAGATTGTCGAGTCAATCGAGATGGATCCGGTGCAGCGCGATATTTACGAAAGCATCCGCCTGTCGATGCATAGCAAGGTACGGGCCGCAATCGCGGCCAAGGGTCTTGCGCGCAGCCGCATCGTGATGCTCGACGCGCTGCTCAAGCTGCGGCAGGCATGCTGCGACCCGCGGCTTCTGAAGCTTAAAGGTGTGAGTCCCAGCAGAGCACATTCGGCCAAGCTCGACCGCTTGATGGAGATATTGCCCGAGCTCCTCGACGAGGGGCGTCGTGTGCTGCTGTTCTCCCAGTTCACCAGCATGCTGGCACCGATCGAAGAGGCCTTGCAGGCGGCAGCCATCGGCTACGTACTGCTGACTGGCGATACCCGCGATTGCGAGACGCCGATCCGGCGCTTCCAGGGAGGCGAAGTGCCATTATTTCTGATCAGCCTCAAGGCCGGCGGGCTTGGGCTGAATCTGACCGACACGCGATCAGCTACGAGTGCTTGGTGCGGTTGTTCCGCGATCTGTTCGGGCTCGTCATCAGCGAAGGCGACTTGAATGCCGTGTTGCAACGGGCGAAACCGTGTTTTGATCGGCAGGTTGCGGCCATTCTGGTACGCCTGCGCAAGTCACGGGTGATTTATTCTGACGAAACCAGCGTGCGGGTCGACGGCAGCAAATGGTGGAATTGGGTGTTTCAGAACGACGATATCGTCCTCCATGTCATCCGACGCGGTCGTGACCGCGGGGTCATCGAGGACGTTCTCGATGGCCACAGACCCGCGCTGTGGGTCTCCGACCTCTATGGACCGCAGCAAGGCCATGCCGGCGCCTGGCAGGTGTGTCTTGCCCATCAGTTGCGCGATTGCCAATACGCCATCGACGCCGGCGATGCCATGTTCGCTCCGCGCATGAAGCGCCTGTTGCTGCGGCGTTCGTCATCGCCAAACGCCGCAAGGACCTGGTCGCGAGTACCCGCCGTTCTTACCTGTCCGGCCTCAACCGCGACCTTGATGCCATCATGGCGATGCCTGTCAGACAAGAGGATGGCAAGCGGTTGCGCAAACGCTACGCCAAACATCGCGGTTCGCTGTTCACGTTTCTTAAACATCCGGAGATCGCGCCAGACAACAACAGTTCCGAACGCACCTGCGTCCCACTGCCATGTATCGCAACGTCACCGGTGGCTTCCGCTCAACCTGGGGTGCCGATCTCTACGCCCCCGTTCGCTCCAACGTTGGCACCGCCGCCAAACAGGGGGTTCACGCCTTCGACGCTATCCGCGCCGCATTACAACCCGGAACAGCCTGATACCAACCGCAGGTCTACTTGAATCGAAATCGGCGGTCAGATTGTGGTGCCCTTGCGAGAGACTAGGCACAGGATTCTGGATGTGATTCTTCAAAGACCATCTGATTCTGGGGGGCCAGATGGTCAAGCCGGATCAGTCTGGGCATACTTCATGATGCGATACAGGCCGCCATGGGCTGGGGAGACCATCATCTGTATGCGTTCGACGTTGCCGGACGCAGCTATGGCGATCCTGCCAGAGTTGACGAGGTTAAAGACGACATGCGGCTAACCATGACTGGCGTTTTGAAATACGGCGTCAGGCGCTTCACCTACACCTACGACTTCGGCGATGACTGGGAGCATGAAATTGTCATCGAGGGAAAGAGGGCGGCGGTCGACGGTCGCCGATACCCGGCTTGCGTTGCCGGCAAGAGAAATTGCCCACCGGAGGACTGCGGCGGTATCTGGGGGTATCGAGATTTACTCGCAGCTTTAGCCGATCCGTCTAGTTCCCAGATTGAAGGGTGGTCCGAATGGATTGAACTAGGCTTCGATCCCGAAGAGTTCTCGGTCGAAGTCGTGAATACCAGAATCAGAGCTCGGTTGAAGTCACGGCCTGCGTGAACCAAACGTCCGATGGAGTCGCCGGCAGAAAGTACTCCGGTTCAGCGGGGTCAGCAATTACCTTGGAACCTGGACACCCCCTCGTCCGATAGCCCCTTTTGTCATCACACCACTGTCTGCGAGTGCCGGCAGATTGCTACATGTATGTACTGAAAGTTCCTCGCGACGTCCCGCTGCCAGTCTGCGGCCCTGTCGTCGGACCGTGAAACAGGCCGCTAGCTCACTCCAGCATACCGCTCGTGTGTTGAAGATTGAAGTGAGGCGGGGGTCCTGCCGATCCGTTGAGAGGAACAAACAATGGCTGATACCAATCCGGCGCGAGCGCTTAGCGTGGCCGAACGAACCGTGATGATGTGCGATTTCATGGAACGAGCTGGCATTAAAAACGCTGTCGAGCAGAACGTGCCGGTTCCCATGCCCCGCGCACCTGGCGCTTTGGGCTTTGACATTCCGCTCCGGGTCGGGCTTGGAGTCGTCGGCCTTCGGGGCGCCCTTGATGGATTTGCCGATAGAGCAGGTCTACGAAAGTGCTCCACCCGCGAGGGCAAACGTTGTATCCCCAAACGGTTCGCCTCCTATACCCAGGGCAATGAGAAGCGAAGCTGTCAAACTTGCTGCTATTCTGATATGGAATACTAGTGGAGTTAAGAACACCATGGTCTTCGCTGAAATCGAAGTATGAGCCACGCCAATGACGAGTCACGATGAAGCGGTTTCGAGCAACCGCAAGAGCCAGGACCTGCTTTGTCGAGGGAATGTCTCGCAGGTAGATTCCGAGACCGCGGTCGACAAGCTGGACGCGAGAGTTATGTGGATCGCGCTGGTATTTGTTGTTGGCAGCTTCATGTCAATCCTGGATTCGACAATCGTCAATGTCGCGATAAAAGACTTGTCGCGAAGCTTCAATTCGCCGCTGACGACTATTCAATGGGTTTCGACGGGCTACGTCCTCGCTATGGCAACCTTCATTCCACTGAGTGGCTGGGGCTGCGAGCGCTTCGGCGCCAAACATGTCTACATCGCTTCCATAGTGCTGTTTCTCATTGGTTCTGCATTGTCTGGCTTGGCGTGGTCGGCAGGATCACTAATCTTCTTCCGCCTGCTCCAAGGCCTCGGGGGAATGATCGTTCCATCCGGTATGACGATCCTCACGCACGCTGCCGGGGCCAAACGGATTGGCAGCGTGATGGGTATCGTCGGAGTGCCAATGCTATTGGCGCCAATCCTCGGACCTATCATTGGGGGCTACCTCGTCGACTACATCTCCTGGAGATGGATCTTTTTCGTCAACCTGCCTATCGGCGCCGTCGCTATATTTATGGCCGCCAAAATTCTAGAGGCCGAGGAGCCCAAGCCGCACAAGAGGCTAGATTGGAAGGGCCTGCTGCTGCTTTCTCCGGGCTTGGCGGCCTTTGTCTACGGTCTTACTGAGCTCGCGTCAGGTGGGGTCAGCTCCATGACGACAATTGCCGGCGTCGTGATCGGGCTGGCGTTCGTCGTTGGATTTATTCTCTACGCCCGAAATCGCGAAGACTCTCTGATCGACATCAACCTATTCGTGCGCAATCCCGTCAGTGCATCAGCGGTCACGACCTTCTTAATCGGCAGTACCTTTTTCGGTCTGTGGTTGGTGGTGCCATTGTACTTTCAGATCGCTCATGGAAAGTCGGCCTTCGACGCCGGCTTGCTGATGGCAGTTCAGGGGTTTGGCGCCATGATCACGATGCCGATCGCCGGCCGGCTAACGGATAGGACCGGCGCCGGCAATGTCGTCCTAGCTGGCCTTGCCCTGTCAGCGCTCGGAGTGCTTGGCCTAATCCAGACAACCAGGGGAACACCAATGTGGCAGATCGAGGTGCTGCTGTTCATCACGGGACTGGGATCGGGTTCATCGATGATGCCCGCCATGAGCGCCGCGCTTGGGGCCTTGAGCCGTGACGAGGTCGCTCGCGCCACCACCGGACTCAATGTCGTGTTGCGCGTTGGAGGCTCGATCGGCACCGCGTTCCTTGCTGTGATCCTGACTC
>Ga0187765_10000557_pt1 | contig 13702 bp, 16 predicted proteins | sample 0216_QUI02_MP05__3_FD_133018 | JGI IMG/M metagenome (GOLD analysis project Ga0187765, IMG submission 133018) | Tropical peat soil microbial communities from peatlands in Department of Meta, Colombia - 0216_QUI02_MP05_10_MG | ecosystem: Environmental > Terrestrial > Soil > Wetlands > Peat ...
GCCGCCGACGCTTGAGCCCTGCACGACGATGCCGTGCGTATTCGTGCTCGTGAACGCGCCGCTATTGGTGACGGCAACCGTGCCGTTGTTGACGATGGAGCCCGAGTGGGTCTTTCCGTCGGTGAAGATGATCGCCGTCACCTTCTGGCCGGCGTTGACCGTCGGATTGGCGATGGGATTGGGGTTGGTGACAAGCTGCGCGTGAGCGGTGGTGCTGATCCCTGCGGCGATGGCAAGGGCCGAGGTCGTGGTGAGAAGGCGCTTGCAGAGGGCGGCACGGGCACGGTGCGGCATCGATCGATCCTTCGCGGAAGGGGGAGGCGGCAGCGCTCAGCTAAATTAGTCTCTTCTAATTTAACCACTTGAAAAAACATGATATTTCCGCGCGCACCATGGAGACACGCGTCGCACCTGTCAACAGCGTCGGTTGAGGGTTTCGGCGTGATACAACCAATCAAAAGATCCTCACCCTGAGGAGCCCCGCGGAGCGAGGCGTCTCGAAGGGCGAGGCTCGCCCCCTCCCGCCTTTCGGGCGGAATTTCGTCTTCTTGCTCCCTCGATACCGTTCGACGCGCAACCGGCGCAAGTTTTGGCAACGATCCCCCGTATATTCGAACGAAGGACCGGACGGACCCGCCGGCCCTTTTTGGGGAGCCAGCCGGGTTCGTTTACTTGGTCAGACGAGGGAATTTCTATGAGGACGCACTATAAATATGTTATCGGCGCCATCGCGTTACTGGCCTTGGCAGGCGGCTACGCCGCACCCTCCGTTGACGCGGCCCAAGGTCCGGACGCGACGCGCCAGCATGTCGAGCATATCGACGGCCGTGTCGCCTATCTTAAAGCCGAGCTCAAGATCACGCCGGCGCAGGAGGCGGATTGGGCCGCCGTTGAAAAGGTGATGCGTGAGAACGCCGCCGAGCGCGCGAAGCTCAGGCAGCAGTTTGAGGCCGACAAGGGCAAGCCAACCACCGCAGTCGATCGGTTGGCACGCCGCGAGGCCGTTGCCGAGGCCCATTCGAAATCGATCGCAGCCTTTGCCACAGCGTTTAAGTCGCTCTACGATCACATGAGCGATGATCAGCGTAAGTCGGCTGACGCCCTGTTCCAGCCACATGCTCGCCACGGCTGAAGAACGCGTGGGGCGTGGCCAAGCGACTTTGGTCGTGGACGCGGCTTTTCGGCGCCGCCAGCGCTTCGCGGTCATCGAACAGGTGACCGAGGGCATGGACGAGGAGTCGGACGAGTTTTTGGTCGCGCGCACGGCCAAGGGCGACGGTGATGCGTTTCGGGTGCTGATGGAGCGCCACGCTCGGCGCGGCCTTCGTCTGGCCATGCGCATCATGGGAAATGCGAGCGACGCCGACGAGATCGTGCAGGACGCTTTCCTGCGGTTGTGGACAAAGGCGGAAACCTGGCAGCCGGGAAGAGGCAAGTTCACGACGTGGTTCTTCCGGATCCTCGTGAACCTCTGCCTTGATCGCCGTCGCCGTGCGAGCCCTTTGCCGCTTGAGAGTGCGGGCGATCCCCCCGATCCGCGGCAAAGCGCGCTCGCCAAGATCTACGAGGACGAGGTTGGCCTCGCTGTCAGGCAAGCGATTGGCGAATTGCCCGAACGCCAGCGGGCAGCACTGGTGCTCTGCTATTATGAAGAAATGAGCAATCTCGAGGCCGCCGAAACATTGTCGATCTCGGTTTCAGCGCTTGAAGCGTTGCTCGTGCGCGCAAGGCGAACACTGAAAACAAAATTGGCGTCCCTGGGGGCTTTGGGACCGAAGGAGGAAGAATGACCTTCGAGCAGTTCAAATACTACCTGGACGCCTATGGCGCTTCGCTTCGGAATTGGCCCGCCGACGTACGGGATGCAGCCGAGAGCTTTCTCGCCTCCCATCGCGAGGCGAGTGTCGCCCAGGCGGAAGCCGGCCGGCTGGACGCGCTCCTCGATCGTTGCCGTCCAATGGCCGAGCCGTCGGGTGTTGAATTCTTGATCGCGCGAATTGCGCATCGAGCGACGACCATCACCCGGGCGGAATATGAGAGGCCCCGTGCCGACGCGGTTTGGCTGTGGTCGCGGGCGGCGGTGCTGGCGGCGGTGGCGCTGCTTGGAGTCGTGATCGGTTCGCTCCCGCAAGAGCCCGATGTCGATAGCATCCATTCGGAGCTGGCGTGGAGCAGCGCTGCCTCCCTGCACGGCGACGAATCGTCCTTCGATGTGGCCGGGCTTTGAGTGACGCCGCATGACCGCCCGGATGCTCAAAAACCTTCTCTTTCTGTCGGTGGCGGTCAACCTGCTGCTCGCAGCCGTTCTCACAACGCGCTTATGGATGCCCATTTGGCACGAACCGCCGCGCGGGACCGAGGCCCTCATACAGCGTCTCACAGCCGACCTGCCATCCAAAGACGCAGACCTTCTGCGCGCCAGCTTCCAGGCAAATCAGGCGAAGCTCGCAGCACTCATGGAGGATTTGCAAAGGGCGCGCCGCGAGGTGCACGATAAGCTTGTCGCGGAGCCGTTCGACGGCGCGGCATTTTCAACCGCCGTGACGGTGCTGCGCGCCAAGCGGCAAGCCTACGATACCGCGGTGCAGGACACGATTGTTCAAACGATCCCCAACTTCTCTCCCGAGGGGCGCCGGAAACTCTGGCGGCCGCATAAGGACTAATCGGCCACAACGCTGCTGCGGGCGCTGTCTTCTCGCGAGATCGTCGACCTGACTAGTGTGGTGGATTTGAAGTTCCTTGCATTTTGGTGGCATCCGCGTTTAGGAACTTCAAATCCGAATACCACGCGAGAGACAACCTCTTGTGAGCGCGCTGGGTCTCATCGTTCGTTCTCGTTAACGTCATGGCCGGGCCGGCCGAAGGCCGAGACCCGGCCATCCACGTCTTTCACCGATTGGGCAGAAGTACGTGGATGCCCGGGTCAAGCCCGGGCATGACGAAGGGAGAGGTCCGGAATTATTTGTCGGGCACAACGTACTACCGTGCTTTGAATCCGAAATTCGCTTCCGGTCCCTCCCCCTAATGGGGCGAATTTCGGATTCGCCACACTAGTGGAGTCGCTGGGGTAATTCGGAAATCGCCTGGTCGACAAGCTGCGTCGCGCGAGTGGGGTCGAGATTGCCCTCGATCAGCTTGCGCGTGGCGGCAATGGCAAGATCGACCGCGAATGCGCGCACCTCTTGCGTGGCTTTGGCCTCGGCCTGCGCAATACGCTCTATCGCGTGCTGCTCACGCCGTTTCAACGAGTCAGCCAACTCCGCCGCCGCTGCCTCGCGATTTCGCGCCGCCTCTTCGGCGGCGTGTTGCATAATCGCCCTCGCGTCCGCAATCGCTTCTTGCTGTTTCTTTTGGTAGTGGTCGAGCAGAGCCATCGCCTCGTTGCGCAGTTGCTCGGCTTCGTCAAGCTCCCTCTTGATCCTCACCGCCCGCTCATCGAGCATGCGCAAGATGACGGGCTTTGCCTTGATCACAAGGATCGTCATCGCGATCACGAAAGCCACAAGGACCCAGAACTCGTGATCGTGGATCAGATCATGCAGCATCACGCGCGCTCCCGCATAGCGGCTGCGATAGCCGCCTCAACCTCATGGGCGCCGATCCGCTTACCGATAAGTCGCTCCGCGGCGGCCGCCGCCGCTTCACCCGCGGCCGACCCGAGGTTGGCAAGCGCTTGGTCCTTGGCGGCGGCAATGCGCCGCTCCGCCGCCTTGATCTCCTCCGCGAGTTTGGCGCCGAGCTCGGCATGACGCGTCGCCGACGTCGTCGTAATTTCATGCACGGCCTTCTGCACTTCGTCGCGTGCACGCTCGCGCGCCTCGGTCATTGCTTTCTCGTATTGGGCAAGCGCCCCGGCCGCTTCCTCCTTGAGGGCCGCGGCCTTGTCGAGATCCGCGGCGATCCTGGCGCGGCGCGCTTCGACGACCCCCGCGATCGCGGGCAAGCCCGCCTTCCACATGATGAGGTAAAGAATGGCGAACGTGATCGTCAGCCAGATGACCTGGGGCGGAAAATCGGGGAAAACCAACTGCGGCATGGTATGACACCTTCCCTCGATAAGCCCGATGCGATTCTGCCGATTGAACCGACGCGCGCCGTCAGGTGAAGAGGATGATGAACGCGATCGCAAGGCCGAAAAGGCCGGTCGCCTCGGCGAGCGCGAAGCCGAGAAACGCCGGCGTTTGCACTTCAGCCGACGGATTGCGGGCGATGGCGCTCACGAGGGCCGCGAATATATTTCCAATGCCGATACCGGCGCCAACGAGCGCTATGCAAGCAATGCCGGCGCCGATCATTTTGGCCGATGCAAGATCCATGTGTCGTCTCCTGTTTCGAGTTCAAGTCCAATCAAATTCGTATTTCAAGCCGACGCATCGCTCAATGCAGATGAATTGCGTCCCGCAGGTATAGGCAGGTCAGGATCGTGAACACATAGGCCTGGAGTACCGCGACGAGAAGCTCGAGCAGCACCAGGAACGTGTTCATCGCGATCGGCAAGATGCCGAACACGCCCAGGCTCACCACGAAGCCCGCGAAGATGGCGAGCATGGTGTGCCCCGCCATCATGTTGGCAAAGAGCCGGATTGACAGGGTAAACGGCCGGATGAAGTACGAGAGCACCTCGATCGGCACGAGGAGGAGTAGCAGAATCACCGGCACGCCGCGCGGCACAAAGAGGCTCAGGAAATGAAAGCCGTGCCGTAAGATGCCGATGAGGGTGACGCCGACGAAGACGAATGCCGCGAGCGCGAAGGTGATGACGATGTGGCTCGTGAAGGTAAAGCTGTATGGAATCATCCCAAGCAGGTTGCCAAGCAGGATGAACATAAAAAGCGAAAACACGAACGGGACATACCTGCGCCCCTCCCGCCCGACGTTCTGATCGATCATCCCGGCAATGAATTCGTAAGTAAGCTCGGCCATCGACTGCCAACGCCCCGGAACAAGCTGGGCGCGCCGGGTGGTCAAAAGGACGAATGCGGAGGCGAGCACGACCGCAGCGGTCATGAATGCGGCCGAGTTCGTGAAGGAAGCGTCGACTCCGCCGATATGGATCGGAATCAGCCGCTCGATGCTGAACTGGTGAAGGGGGCTCGACTCTGCTGCCACGTTAATCCTCGCCGTTCGATGCGTCCGTCTTCTTGTCTTCTCGTTGGTGCCGACGCGTGGCGCGTGAGCGGTAACCGATCGCCATACCTTTCCCCGTCATCGCGCGCCAGACATTCACCAAGCCTACACCGACGCCGAGGAAGAAGAATACGGCCGTTGCCAGGAGACCCCACCCGAAGGTGCGATCGAGCGCCCACCCGATTGCCGTGCAGACCCCGACGGCCACAACAAGTTCCAGCCCGATCCGCAAGCCGTTGGCGAGCGCGCTACTGCTGGCCCCCTTGTCGCCTCCCGTACCACCGGCGCGCGCCTCGGCGGCCTGACGGCTCCGAGCGTCCCGCACCCGAGCACCTAGCTCTTCGAGCGAGGGAGGCGGCTTTCGGTCGGCCATGGACACGCCACCTGCCTTCTCAGGGAGCGCTTTCCTTGCTGCAACTCCCGAATTCGACGGCTCGCGAGCCGATTTCGCGCGAACCATAGGGAGCCGTGGATGGCCTGTCAAGGTCGGGAAACCGCAGAAAAGCAACCCAACTTCCGGCAATTTTCAGCGGTGTTTCAGGCGACCGATTCGACGAACGCATCACGCCGTGGCGCGGAAGCTTTCGGCTTCTTGGAGATCGACCGAGACGAGCTGGCTGACCCCACGCTCGGGCATGGTGACGCCGAAAAGGCGATCCATTCGGGCCATCGTCATGCGATGGTGGGTGATGAGGAGAAAGCGCGTCTGGGAATGGCGTGCGATCTCCTCGAGGAGCGCGCAGAAGCGGTCCACGTTCGCGTCGTCGAGCGGGGCGTCGACTTCGTCGAGCACGCAAATCGGCGCCGGATTGGTCAGGAACACCGCAAAAATGAGCGCAAGTGCGGTCAGCGCCTGCTCGCCGCCCGAAAGGAGCGACAGCGTCACCGGCTTCTTGCCCGGCGGGCTCGCCATGATCTCGAGCCCCGACTCGAGCGGGTCCTCGGCCTCGATCAACTGGAGGAAAGCGCGGCCGCCGCCGAAGAGGCGTGCGAAAAGCTCGGTAAAGTGACGATTGACTTCGTCGAAAGAGGCGAGCAGGCGCTCGCGCCCCTCGCGATTGAGCTCCGCGATCGCCTGACGCAAGCGGGCAATGGCCCCGACAAGGTCGGCGCGCTCTATCTGAAGCGAGGCAATTTGCTCCTCGACCTCGCGCGATTCCTGCTCGGCCCTGAGATTGACTGGACCCATGTTCTCGCGCTCGGCGACCAGACGGTGCAGCCGCGCTTCAATCTGGTCGAGCGACGGAAGCTCCTGTCCGAGTTTCAGTTCGGCAATCTCGAGCGTGTCCTCGGGCGTGCAATTGAGCCGTTCGGCGATACGCTCGGCGACGGCGGTCCTGGTTTGCTCGGCTGCCGCAACGGCCGCTTCGCGGCGCACGCGATCCTCTCGCGCGGCATGCAACTCCGCATCGGCGGATTTTAGCGCCTTGTCCGCCTCGGCAAGGCGATTCTCCGCTTCGGCAAGCCGGTCCGCCGCCTCGCGCCGCCGCACTTCCGCGTTTGCGATCAGATCGAGCAGAATCGCGCGCTGGGCTGCGATTTCGGTCGGTTTCGCGGCAAGCTCGCGGCGTTCGGCTTCAGCCGCACTCTTGCGTTCCGCAAGTTCGGTGATCTGTCGGCCAGCGGCCCCGGCACGCGTCTCCCACGAGCCGTATTCTCGGGCATTCGCTTCAAGTCGCTCGCGCCTGGCCCGCGCTTCCCCAATGAGCCGGTCGAAGGCTCCTTGCCGATCGCGCTGAAGATTGCGCTTCTCGGCCAGGCTTGCGCGCGACTGGTCGAGCCGTCCGCGCACCAACGCGAGATCGGGAAGGGCCGAGCGTGCATCGCGCGCATCGCTCGCCTGTCGCGCTGTCTCGGCCATATCGGTTTCGAGCTGTGAGGCAGTCTCGCCGAGCGCACTAAGACGCAAACTATGGGCTGCAACTTTGTGCGCGAGCTTCTGTTCGGCGTCGCGCGCCGCATTGAGAGCCGCAAACGCCTCGCGAGCTTGTTCGCGTCCGGCGCGTTCCAGGTCGACGGCCTTCCGCGCGCGTGCTTGGATTTCGATAAGACGCGCGCGCGCTGTTTCTACCGCCGCGCTTGCGCCGACCAGTGCATGCCGCACGTCCTCGAGGCGGTTTCGCTGGCTGAGGCGATTCGCGGCCGCGGTCGGTGCTCCGGCCGCTACCGTATAGCCATCCCAGCGCCACAGGTCGCCGGACTTCGTGACAAGACGCTGGCCTTGCGCGAGCCGAGTCGACAGCACGCGGCCGGTCTCCGCATCGGGCACGACCCCGATCTGTGCCAGGCGCCGCGCGAGGACGGCAGGCCCGCGCACGAAGCTCGACAACGGCACGCATCCCTGGGGCAGCGGCATCGACTCGGCGAGCGGCGGCAGGGCCCGCCAATGGACGGGAGCGCCCTCATCGATGGGCGCCGAGAGATCGTCGCCGAGGGCCGCACCCAACGCCGCCTCAAGGCCGTGCTCGACCGTGACGGCATCGACCAATGGCGGCCATATGCCCGTAGTCTCGCTCGCCAGCAACCTGGCGAGGGCTGTTTCCTCCGCCGCAAGCTGGCTAAGTGTGGCCTCCGGTGCTTGAAGCGCATCGCGCGCAGCACTCTCCTCCGCCTGCGCCGCCGCACGTGCATCCTCCGCGGCCAGTGCTGCCTCTCGCGTCGAATCGGCGCGCGTTGCAGCGTCGACAACGGCGCGCTTTGCTTCCTCGAGTGCCTCGGATACACCGACTTCGGCCTCGATCCGCGCACGCTCGTCGTCGATCTCCTGTCGACGCTGGCGAAGCCGCGCGCTGCGCCCCTCAAAATCCATGATCGTTTTGTCGAGTGCCGACTGTCGCGCCTCGCCTGCCGCCAATTCCTGCACGATCGTGCCGAGCGACTCTTCGGTTAGGGCTACATCGGCGTTGACTGTATCGACGGCCGATCGCGCCCCCGCGATAGCGTCGGCCTCCCGTACCTGGGCGTCGGCAATCTCGGACTGCTCCTGACCAAGACGCGCGATCGCCGCTGCCGCGTCGGCGAGCAAGCCTTCTTCGCGCGCAACGTCTGCGGCGATTTGGACAAGCCGAATTTCAATGGCGCGCTGGGCTTCGATGACGCGACGTTCCTCCGTGTCGAGGGTATCGCGCGCGACCGCGTAGCGATGAAGTTCGGCCGCCGCCTCCACCTCCTCTTGACGGAGTGGCGGCAATGCGAGCGAGGCATCGGCCTGCGTGGTGGAACAGGCCGCGACCCGGCCGGTCAAATCGGCGACGAGCTGTTCGATTTGGCGATAAAGGGCCCCGGCACGTTCCACCTCGCTCAATGCGGCATTCCAGCGCAAATGCAGCAGCACCGCTTCGGCGCGGCGGATGTGATCGGAGAGGTTTCGGTACCGGCTTGCCTGGCGAGCCTGCTTTTTCAAAGCCTGAAGCTGTGCTTCCATCGTCTGAAGGACGTCATCCAGGCGCTCCAGATTTGCCTCGGCCGCGCGCAGGCGCAACTCCGCTTAGTGCCGGCGTGAGTGCAGCCCGGTGATGCCGGCGGCCTCTTCAAGCAGTGCTCGCCGGTCGGTCGGTTTCGCATTGATAAGTGCGCTGATGCGCCCCTGGCTCACGAGCGCGGTCGACCGCGAACCCGTAGCGGCGTCGGCGAAGAGAAGCTGAACATCCCGTGCGCGCATATCGCGGCCATTGATGCGATAGGCCGAACCCTCACCCCGCTCGATGCGGCGGACGATTTCGATCTCATCGCTGTCGTTGAATTGGGCGGCCGCATCGCGTTCGCGATTGTCGAGAAAGATCTGCACTTCGGCGAGATTACGCGCGGGCCGGTCTTGGGTGCCGCCGAAGATCACGTCATCCATCTCGCCGCCGCGCATCTGCCGCGCCGACGATTCGCCCATAACCCACCGCAAGGCTTCGACGACGTTCGATTTGCCGCAGCCGTTCGGCCCAACGATGCCGGTCAAGCCGGGTGCTATCAGTAGTTCGGTCGGCTCGACGAAGGATTTGAAGCCGGAAAGCCTGAGGCGGGTAAAATGAAGCAAGGCAGCGACCGTCCCTGATTGAGGTTACTTGATAAGGGGCGTCAAGATCTTGTCAAACTCCTCGAGCGACAGATTGCCTTCGTGCCTGACCCCGTTGACGATGAAGGTCGGGGTTGCCGACACATTAAGTTGCTCGTGCGCATCTTGTGCAACCTTGAGGATACCATTGAGAAGGTCCTCGTTCGCCATGCAGGCATCGAATTGCTCTTTGCTAAGGCCCGCAAGGCGGCCGAACTTGGCAAGCTCGGCCATCGGGTCCTTCGCGGCTCCCCAAGTCTCCTGGGTCTGAAAAAGGGCGGAAATCAAGCCATAGAAGCGATCCGGCCCCGCGCAGCGCACCATCATGGCGGCGTACGTGCTCACCTTGTCCAATGGAAAATCGCGGTACGTATAGCGAACCTTTCCCGTGTCGATGTACTTCGCCTTGAAGGCGTCGAACGTATTCTTACTGAAATCTGCGCAATGCGGGCACGTCAGAGAGGCGTACTCAATGATCGTGACTGGCGCATTGGCCTCGCCGATGGTGCCTTCAGCCAACATCTCCTGGGTCGTCAGCGCCAGGGCGTTGCCTGCCGCTCCAACCAAACAGACAACCCAAATCACAAAGAATTGTAAAAAGCGTGCCAATTCCGTCTCCAGGCCACTATATCTGGTGGATTATAGGGCAGCGTGCGAAGGCGCTACAAGCGGCCTTCCGCAATTATCGGATAGAATCCTGTGGATAAGGCCGGCCCTTCGGAGGCTTGGCTTATGCCCCATTCCCGCGGCTCGCGCCAGTGCCGGGTGGGGGCGGTTTTTCAGAGGTGAGCAGCGCCAGGCCGAGCCGTTCGACCGCCCGCCTAAGGCCTGGATCGGCGATTTCCGCAACCTGGGCCGTAAGCGCTGCGCGTGCTTGCGGATCGACCGCGGCAGGTATTGCCGCTGTCGTCGCTCGCTGAGGTCTCTTTGGCAGTGGTCCCTGATGGAGGCGGATGCTCGCGACGATGCGGTAACCCAGGGCCGAATTTATGCGCTCGACGAGCTGCGGCTCGAGATGCTGGATCGCCAGCGCCCAGGCCCCCTCGACACGCAGGTGCAAGGTGCCGTCCATCCGCTTTCCGCGACTGAAATCGAGGCGTTCAGGAACGCAACGCGACGCGATTTCTGCGCCCGCGATCGCGGCCCAATCGGCGACCAAGCCGGCTTCCGCGAATCCGTGCCGGCCAGCAACGGCACGCGTCAGCCCCGGCACGAGCAGCGCGAGGCTTCTCGGCCTGCCACCCGAACGGCTCACAAGGCAATCTCCTGCTATCAACGGAACGCCAACGCGCCTATGTTACGCCCTGATGATGCGCTCGACTACCGCCTCCAAAAAAATTGCGGCGTGCGAGAATGCGGCCGCATTCTCATCCGGTGAAATCGTTAGGCTCCGTCGCGCGTTGCTCACCTGGTACGACCGCCATCGCCGCACGTTGCCCTGGCGCGTTGCAGCGGGCGAGCGCCCCGATCCTTATCGAGTCTGGCTCAGCGAGATCATGCTGCAGCAGACAACGGTGAAAACCGTCGCGCCCTACTTCGTAGATTTTCTCGCGCGCTGGCCCACGGTCGAGGCGTTGGCCGCAGCAAGTCTCGACGATGTCCTCCACGCATGGCAAGGACTCGGCTACTACGCCCGGGCGCGCAATCTCCATCGCTGCGCCCAAGCCGTGAGTCATGACCGCGGCGGCAAGTTTCCCGAAAGCGAGGAAGCTTTGCGCGCTTTGCCGGGCGTGGGGTCCTATACCGCGGCTGCCATCGCTGCGATCGCCTTCGATCGCAAGGCGACGGTTGTCGACGGCAACGTCGAACGTGTCGTGGCGCGCCTCTTTGCCAATGAGAAGCCGCTTCCGGACTCGAAGGCGAGCCTCAGAGCGCTTGCCGAAACGCTCACGCCCAATGCGCGGCCGGGCGATCATGCGCAGGCGATGATGGATCTGGGGGCGGTAATTTGTACACCGCGTCGGCCGCGATGCTCGCTTTGCCCGTGGTTCAGCCAATGCGCTGCGCACAAGCGGGGCCTTGAGAAGGTGCTGCCGCGCCGGCAGGCCAAGCCCGCGCGGCCCTTGCGCGCCGGCTATGTGTTTTGGTTGATCCGCGACGGCACCGAGGTGTTGCTTCGGCGCCGGCCGGAAAACGGCCTCCTTGGCGGCTTGATGGAGCTGCCTTCGACCGATTGGTGCGTGGGTGGATTGCCGCTTGCCGATGCAGGCCATGCCGCGCCGGCCGAGGCATCGTGGCGCACACTCCCCGGCGTAGTACGCCACGGCTTTACGCATTTCGAGCTTGAGCTCACGGTCCTGGCGGGAAAATTCGAAGAGACGGTCGGGCGCACCATCGGGGCTAACGAGGGGCAAATGCCCTGCTGGTGTCGCCTCGACCGTCTCTCCGACCACGCGTTGCCCACCGTCATGAAGAAGGTCGTCGAGCACGCTCTGGCAAACGGAGGGTAGGCAGAGCGGCCAAGGTCGCCTCGCGGCGTCCAGACCCGGCAATCCTTGCGCTCAGGGGTTGCGCAAGGACGCCTTCAATGTCGATGGTCAGCGCATGTATGCCTGTTTGCCTCGTTCAAGCCGATTTATGCATCCGCGAGCCACACCGCACCGCTCAGCGGATCGATGTTGACGATACTCCGCACACCCGCCGTGTCGCGAGCGAGCGCTTGAAAGTGATCGTCGCGGTAAGTCGGCTCGGTCAGGCAGTCGTAGCCGAGCGATGCAAGATGGGGTGCTACATCTTCAAGACAAAGGTGCGCCAAGCCAAAACCGGGACGCGGAATCACTTGAGCGCTGCAGCCGTCGACATAGAGCTTGACGTGACGCCCCCAGCAGTCGTGCGCGTGCACCGCAAAACCGTCGCCCTCGACATTGACCCGATAGATGTCCTGATAGCCGCGCTGACGAAGTTTATAGCGCACCAGCCAAATTGGCAGCGTCTCTCCGGCGATCCGTTCGCTTTCGTAACTTTGCGGCGGGGTCGCAAGGCCGGCGGCGGCGCCGGACCCGAGGCCGAGAAAGGAGGCGAAAGCCGCCGCGAAGGCCGTGGTATAAAGACGTGTGTCGCGCATGCGTGAATGTCCCCGTCTCCAGCCCTCGCATTTCAAGTCCAGCGTTAGCGGGCAAGTCCGACCTTGCGCGGTGCGAACGCCGTCGGCTGTTGTCTGGTCCATTTGTTTCGGCTCTGAATTTCGACTATTCTCCCTGAACCTATGCTGAGAGAAGCGTTCATCTCGCGTTCAGCTGGTGCGGCCTATTTAGGCACCATGCGAGATCCAATACGTGCGTTGGTCGCGGCCCTGGCGCTAGTGCCGGGAACGCCAGGGTTGGCTGTGGCCAGCGACGACCACGAACTCGCACGCGAAGCGCTCACCTCCGGTCAAATCCGGCCTTTGGGCGAGATCGTGAATTCGGTCCAGAGTCGCTGCCGCGGCAAAGTGATCGAGGTCGAACTTGAACGCACCTCCCGCGAGGGCGGCGACCTCTGGCTTTACCAACTGCGCATGATGATGCCCAAAGGGGATATCCTTCGCCTCGACGTCGATGCGGCGACGACCCAAATCCTCAAAGTGAAGGGACAGGGCGCCTTGGACGCCTGCCACGCGGGCTCGTGAGCCATGCGTATCCTCGCCGTCGAGGACGACCCTGAACTCGCACGCCAGATCGCGGAGGCGTTAAAAGGGGCGGGATACGCGGTCGACCTCGCCCACGATGGCGAGCAAGCTCATTACCTCGGCGAGGCCGAGGCCTATGATGCGGTGGTGCTCGATCTCGGACTGCCGGTGGTCGACGGCATTACCGTGCTCGAGCGGTGGCGTCGTGCCGGCCGCAACATGCCCGTCCTCATCCTGACCGCACGCGATCGCTGGAGCGAGAAGGTGGCGGGCTTCGATGCCGGTGCGGACGACTACGTCACGAAGCCGTTCCAAATGGAAGAGGTGCTCGCACGGCTAAGGGCGCTTATCCGGCGGGCCGCCGGCCATGCAAGTGCAGAGCTCGAATGCGGTCCACTCCGCCTCGATACGCGCAGCTCTCGCGTCACTCGCGACGGCGTGCCAGTCAAGCTCACTGCGCAGGAATATCGACTGCTCGCATACCTCCTCCACCATCGCGGCCGGGTCGTGTCGCGCACAGAACTGACGGAGCATCTCTACGACCAGGATTTTGATCGGGACTCGAACACGATCGAGGTCTTCATCGGACGATTGAGGAAGAAGATTGGCGCCGAGCTGATTCAAACCGTTCGGGGGCTCGGCTATCAGCTCACCCCGCCCGATTCACGGGCCAAGGGTCCCGAGGCTTCGCCGTGAAATTCAATTCGCTCGCCTTTCGCCTTGTGGCAGGGGCGGGCTTATGGATCGCCGCCGCGCTGGTCGCAGGCGGCTTTGCACTATCCGGCATCTTCGAGGACTCGGTCGAGCGCAGCTTCGACGCACGCCTTGAAGTCTATCTCGACGGGCTTATCGCGGTAAGCCGGGCGGGTGCTGCGGGCCGGCTCGAGCTTGCGCGTGGGCTCGGCGAACCGCGCTTCACGCAA
>Ga0187765_10000558_pt1 | contig 13674 bp, 11 predicted proteins | sample 0216_QUI02_MP05__3_FD_133018 | JGI IMG/M metagenome (GOLD analysis project Ga0187765, IMG submission 133018) | Tropical peat soil microbial communities from peatlands in Department of Meta, Colombia - 0216_QUI02_MP05_10_MG | ecosystem: Environmental > Terrestrial > Soil > Wetlands > Peat ...
CAATGTCGCCAGTACTCGCAGGTCCGCGGGTCGCCGGGATCGGCGGCGCTGCCGGGCCGCGCCGGCGGTGCCGCCTCGCCGCGCGCCACCGGCAAGAGCGGCACCGCCCCCCCGCCAAAGAGCAGCGCACAAATCCCGCCGATGAAGCGGCGTCGTGACACCCGTCGTGCCATATCCCGTGCCAGGCGTTCCACCAGGCCGTCAATAGGGTTGTGCATCTGAGGAGCTCGCAAAAGCTAGGGAGTGACCAGAACCGTGGGCGTTTGTCCGAGCGCATCCACCGATCTCAGGTACTTGCCGGAAGTGGCATCATAGATGTCGAGTCGATTGCTCTCGAGCGAGCAGGCGAACAGCAGTGGCTGCGCGTCCTGCGACACCTGGATCGAGCCGATCTTATTGCGCGTGACGATCGTCTGCACTTTTCTGTGCGTCGGCAGATCGTAAACCCAGATCTCCTTGCCGAGGTCCTTGTGCGTCTCCGGGCCGCCCTGGTGAACGACCGCAAACAGACGGCGGCTGCCGCGATGGACGGCTAGGTGCTGCAGTCCGCCCGTGCGCCAGTGCTGCGCCAGCTCCTGCGGCGTGAACAAGGACCAGGTGGGTTCCGCCTGCACGCCCGCGGCTGTCTGGTGCAGCGGATGCATGACGCCTTCGAAGGAGGCGAACAGCCAGGATGCTCCGAGCCGCACGCCCTTTTCGGTGAGCGGGTCCTTGATCACGTCAAACAGCGGCGCGGTACGCTGGTGCCCCGCCATCTGGCCCGTATCCGTGAGCGTAGTGACGAGAAGCCCGCCGTCGCCACAGATCGAGAAGAAGCTGCGCGGTCCCATCGGGTAAACGAGGGCGCAGCCGGCCGTTTCGACCTCGCCGACAAACGTGCGCGCGCGCGTGTCGACAACGCTGACCGATTGTGCCGGGGTGAAGTTGTAGACCAGCAGAAAGCGGTCGTCATCGGTGAGGGCGGCGGCTGCGAGCATCGGCATGATCGAGGCGCGTTTCGGTGGAATCGCGATTTCTGCCACCGGCAGCAGGCGAATGGCATCGTAGATGGTGATCACGTCGGTGCGCGTGCCGCGCGTACCGCGCGAGAAGTAGGATTCCGGCGCATAGATGAGCCGCGAGGTCCGGGCCGGCACCACCGCGTTGAAGGAATAGCCGGTGCTCAGCATACCTAGCAGCGCGCCGTCGTCGCCGTCCACGAGGAAGGCCCTACCGTCGGGAAAGGCAAAGAAGCCGATGTCGTTGACCCACACCCAGTGCGGCTTGGGAGCGGAAGCGAGTTGCTCGACTTTCATCGGCTCGGGAGGCAACTGAGCACGGAGCGGCTGGCTCACCGAAGTGCCCATCCCCGCCAAAAGTCCAACCGCGAGCCACCTAAACACCGACGCGCGCATGCAGGTCTCCCTCAGATCGTTCACGCCTCGAGAGCCGCCCACATCGCGCGGTCGCGCTCGGCGGTCCAGATGCGCGGATCGCGAAACTCGGTCGCTTCATCGTAGGCGCGGGATATATCGAACGGCAGGCAGTGGTCGAATATCACCCAGTGACCATACCTCGGGCGAAGCTCAGTGCCCACCTCGCGGTAGATGGTCTTCAGATCGTGACCGGCGGCGACACCACGCTTGACCGCAGCGTACAGCTCGGAGACGAATTGCCGTGTGCCGGCGATCCCGGCGGTCACCTCGGCGGCGCTTTGCAGCGCGCGCCCCCGGCCCGGAACGAGCTTGGCCGGTTGGAGCGCCCCCAGTGCTTCGAGGGTCGCCGGCCAATCCTCGAAGTAACAGTCACCGGCGTAGGGTGTTGCGTCATACTCCACGAGATCGCCGCTGAAGAGGGTGCGCTCCTGCGGCAGCCATACCACCGTGTCTCCCTTGGTGTGCCCGCGGCCGAGCTGCAGAATCTGCACCTCGAGAGACCCCAGCCACAGCCGCAGCGAGCGCTCGAACACCAGCGTCGGCCAGGTCAGCCCCGGCACCGACTCCACCGCACGGAACAGACGCGGGAAGCGCTCGATTTCGCTCTTCATGTCTGCCTCGCCCCGTTCGGCGATCAGCTGATGGGTGTCGCGGCTGGCGATGACGTGCTCAGGACGATAAGCGCTCGCGCCAAGCACTCGCACGGCGTGATAGTGCGAAAGTACGACATAGCTGATGGGCTTGTCGGTCACCGAACGGATGCAGCGAATCACATCCTGTGCCATAACCGGTGTCGCCTGCGTGTCGATGACCATCACGCCGCTGTCGCCGATCACCACGCCGGTATTCGGATCGCCCTGCGCGGTGTACGCATAGGCATGCTCCGACAGGCGGTCGAAGCTGATGACCTTGTCGGCGAGGTCAGCCTGCGAAGCGAAGCTCTTACTCACCATTGCACGCTCCTCGAACCCCCGCAACGGCAGTCACGGCTGCTGGACGGCGACGGCTGCCAGAGAGGCGCGCGCCGCTGTGCACGCCTGTGAGATGACCTCGAGATCGCCGATGTGATTCGCCAGCAGCAAGACCAGCCGTGCGTTGAGTGCACGACTCTCGCCGTCACTCAATCCCTGGTGGGTCGTGATCAGGCACTCGTAGAATTGATCGCCGCGACCACCGAATCCGTCGGTCAGCTGCAGTGCCCTCATGATAGATGACTCCCAAGACAGGTTTGCCAAGCCGCGCGCAGCGCCTGCGGCTGCCACTGGGGCCAGCGGGCCAGTACGTGCTGGTCCGGGCGGATGAGGTAAGTGACGCCGCGCGCACCGCCGTAACGTGCGCGCACCAGACCTTCGCAGTCGCCCAGTACGGACGCGCGCGCGCCGCGCGCATCGGGTGCGATCAGAACTACGCGGAGGCCGCCAATACCGCACTCGCTGGCTTCGCGTTCAATCTGCGCCGCGTCGGCTGGCCCGTCAACAAAGACCATGGCCACGGGATGAGAGCCGAGGTAGTGCAACAGCCAGCCGCTCGCGCCCCGGGCGTCCTGCACCGGAGCGTCCGCGCATGCGGTGCCGGGAAGCATCGCGCCCACGATACCCCCGTCGTCCGCTGCAAAGCCCGGCCGGCCGGCGAGCGAGCACGGTCTCGAGAGCCGTCCGGGATTCACCAGAGCGCGCGCAAAGGGGAAAGTGGCGGCAAGCGCCAGTACGCCGTCACGGATCTCCCGTTCGGCCGAGGTCTTGGGCGTCATGAAGGCCGTCGTGCGACTCGAGTTGAGGATGTTCTCGTCGGCGCCGTGGCCGCGCTCGCTGTCGTAGCTCTCGAGCAGTGCGGCCGGCGCCTCGTTACGCAGGACACTCGCCAGCTTCCAGCACAGATTGTCGATGTCCTGGATACCGCCATTGCCGCCGCGAGCGCCGAATGGACTCACGACGTGCGCCGCATCTCCGGCGAATATCACACGGCGGTCGACGAAGTGCGGCATCCGCGCGCAGCGAAAGGTGTACACGGAGCACCATTCGAACTCGCAGTGTACCTCGGGACCCACGACGCGGCGCACGCGCTCGAGCGCCCGCTCGGTACGACGCTCGGCCTCAGCGTCCGCATCCCAGCCCAGCTGAAAATCGATCCGAAACACGTCATCGGGTTGGCGATGGATCAGCACGCTCTGGCTCGAATCGAACTGCGGTTGAAACCAGAAGCGCCGTTCGCTCGGATATTGAGCATCCAGTCGCACGTCGACGATCAGAAACTTCTCCTCGAACGTAGAGCCCTCGAACGGATGTCCCAGCAGGGTACGAATGGTGCTGCGCGCGCCATCTGCCGCAATGAGCCACTCAGTCTCGAGGCGATAGCTCCCCTCGGGAGTCTCGATGCCGAGCGTCACGCCGGTGGCGGAGTTCTCGACCTGGCAGGCGCGGTTTTTCCAGCGCAAGTCGATCAGATGCGGGAATGCAGCAGCCCGCTCGATCAAGTACTGCTCGACGTAGTACTGCTGCAGGTTGATGAACGCCGGCATCTTGTGCCCGCCCTCGGGGAGCAGGTCGAAGTGATACAGCTCGCGGTCGCGGTGATACACGCGTCCGACCTTCCAGGTGACCCCTTTCGCGATCATGCGCTCGCCGACGCCGAGACGGTCGAAGATCTCAAGGGTGCGCTTGGCCCAGCAGATGGCCCGGCTGCCGACCGAAACCGTGTCATTGTCGTCGACCACCACCGAGGCGATCCCTTGCTGTGCCAGATCGATGGCGCCCGCGAGCCCGACCGGGCCGGCGCCCACGATGATCACCGGGTGCCGCGCCGGAGCGCCTACCCCGAGCTCGCGTGGGGTGCGATAGGGGTAGCGTGGGTACTGATAGTTGCTCATCCCCGTGTCAGCTCATCCCGGTGTCACCTCATCTGCGAGTCGGCTCGGCGCGCGCACGGTTTACTCGAAGCGTGCCCGGTTCGGCGAGTGGCCTCAGGTGTCGCAACCGCTCGGTGCGCACCTCAGAAATGGGCACGGAACTCGATGCCGAACGTCTGCGGTTGGTTGGTGAGCAACCGCGGCCGACCGGCCGTCTCGGCCGCGATCGAGCGGCTGTCGCCGAGATTGGCGTGCTCGTTGGTCAGGTTCTTGCCATAGAGGGCGGCCTCCCACGCACCGTGCTGCAGGGCGATGCGCGCATTGAGCAGCTCGTACGACGGCCGTTCACGGGTGTTGAACACACCATTGACATTCGTCAGATTGTTGGCGCTGAAGCTGCGGCCAACATAGGAGTAATCCATGGAGCCGACGAGCGCCCAGCCGGCGCTGAACAACGGCTGAGTCCAGCTCGCTGAAGCGTTACCCGTCCAGTCCGGGACCTGGAACACCGGGTCCCCAGGCATCTGCGGCGAAGACGTGCTGGCCTCGGTGATCTTGGCGTCCTGATAGCCGGCCCCGAGCGAGAACTGCAACGGCTCGATCGGCCGTGCGTTGAGTTCGACTTCCGCACCTTTGCTGGTGGCGGCGCCGGCATTGGCGCGGTACTGGAAGCCGCAGGGGAGCAGGATGTTCTGCTGAATGTTCTTCCAATCGATGTAAAAGACATCGGCATTGAACGTCAGCCGGTGGTCGAGCCAGGTATTCTTGCTCCCGAGCTCGTAGTTCCACAGGGAATCGGACTGAAACTGGCGGGTCTCGGAGAAGGTGACCCCCGGTGGCAGCTGGCCGCCACAAATGGCGGAGGGTACTGAAGGCACGAGGCCGCCGGGACGGAAACCCTTCGCGGCCAGCGCATACACCATCTCATCGGGCGTGAAGTGGTAGTCGACCTGCCCCTTCGGCGTCCAGGCAGTCTCGGTCGTGGTGACATTCGCATCTGTGATCCGGGACGGTGCGGGCGGGGGCGCCTGAGTCACAGCGCCTTCCTGATAGCCCCCGGCGGTGGTCGAAACACGGTTCCAGCGCAGGCCGGCGGTCACTTTCAGGGGATCAGTGATTTGCCACGAGAGCTCGCCGAACACGGCCGGTTCCTTGATCTCGGTGCGGTAATTGGAACCAAATATCTCGTCCGGGTTGTCGGGGTTCGGACAGAAGGGGACGATCGCGCAGGTGCCCAAACCGCCGTACGCGGAATTGAGTACGGCACCGAATCCAGGCGCCAGCGCCGGCGGATAGTAGGCCGCGAACGGAATGCGGCCGTGGAAGTCTGAGTAGAAGAAGCCGGCGACGTACTGCAGCGGCCCCTTGAGAGTCGAGGCGAAGCGCAACTCCTCGACGAAGCGCTGATAGTCCTTCTCCTCGCTGATCGCGCTGGCGATCGGCAGCGGCAGCGGGATGGTCGGTACGCCGATGTTCAGCGACGCGAGTGGCAGCAACGACTGATAGACGAAATCGGTCTCGTCCTCAGTCTCCCAGACCTTGCGGCTGAAATAGGCCGTGGAGGAGACCAGCTCGCCCACGCTCGTGCTCCAGCGCAGCGCGAGGCTGTACAGCTGCCAGCTGTCGTAACCGCCTTCCGGGATATTGAAGAACCGGCCCTGCACGAAATTGTTCGGACTGACCGGCGGAATAAGCACTACGGGCAACGGCGGTACCTGCGAGCCGGGCGCCGGATACGGGTATCCGGTCTTCGGATATTGCGTCGGTTCCGACAGGTAGTCGGACATCGGAAATCCGTTGTAGTCCGCGCGCTGCAGCATCATGCGTGGCGTGATCGTGAAGTTATCCGTGGCTTTCCAGGTAAGCGCTGCGGCGCCCCCATAAGTGTTGACGGCAGCCACGTTGTCGACCGTGGTCGTTAGCGCAGGGTCGGTGGTCAAGGGGAAGCAGGTGACGCCCGCAGTCGCCGGATTGGTGCAGTAGCGGCGCTTGAAGTACCCGGCCTCCTGGTCATAGAAGCCGGAGAGGCGCAGCGAGAGGCGGTCCTGGACGAGCGGCAGGTTCACCACCGCGTCACCGGTGTAGTTGGGTTCATCGGTGTTCCAGGTATCGGAGATCCCGGCGTGCACGTCGGCCGAGAAGCCGTTGAAGTCCGGCGTCTTGGTGATCACGCGCACGGTCCCACCCATCGAGCGGGCACCGTACAGCGTGCCCTGCGGTCCGCGCAGCACTTCGATACGATCGACATCGAGGATGCGTGGATCAATCGAATCGGGCAGCGGCGTGTCGTCGATATAGAAGCCGGTTACGTTGTCCCCTGAGATGCCGCGGATGGAGATGGTGCGCGCCGTGCCCACGCCATCGCCGGTCATGGCAAACCCAAGATTCGGCACCTTCGTGCCATAGTCGAAGAAGTCGTAGATCTCCTTCTGCTGCAGTGCGGCAGCACTGAATGCGGTGATGGAGAGGGGCACCGATTGCTCGGTCTCGGCGCGCTTCTGCGCCGTGACGATGACTTCCTGCAGCCCGCCTTCCGTGGGCGTCGCAGGCGGCGTTTGTGCGAATGCCACACTCGCCGCAGCCAGCCACATCGCGACGCCCCACCCGATCGGCGGCAGCGACGCTGCAGCCGGCGCGCAAGTGAACGCGGTGGTCGCAGGGCTTTTCAGACAGGTGACACACATCGAGCGCATCACCGCTTCGGCGAACAGATGTCGATTCACGTCACTCCCCGCATGCGGTCAGGAAGGACCGCCTAGCCGTCACGAGACCGATCTGAAAGCTCGCATCGTTCGAAAAGCAAGTTTCTTTGGTTTGCACATCATAATAAACGAAGTTCTGAACGCCCACGCTGATCACTGCACCCACCGCCCGCTGCGATGCCGGCGAACCACCCGATCGCGGCGGGTGAAGAAGGGCAACCGGGCTGCGACGACTGTACTGCCTCATATCGCCGCGATCCAACCCATCGCTCCGCGTTCGGCCATGTGACTCTGATGCGGATGGAACATGTAACGCCCGCGACGCGGAAGGCGGAATTCGAGGATCGTCCGCTCGGCGGGTCCGAGCGTCACGATGTCCGTGTGCTCGTGCGGTGTCAGTGAGGTGCCGGACCTGAAGACGTCGAAGGTGTGCGCGTGCAGGTGGAATGAGGCCACCGAATCGTGCTCGACCATGTTGAGAAGATAGATGCGCACGAGCTCGCCGACCGGCACCTTGAGCGGGAAGCGATCGTAGTAGCCCGCGACTCCATTCCATGCGTAGGTGTCATTGCGGCCGCCCCCGTCGACATCGAACCCGCACAGACACAGCACCAGCTCATGCGCGGGTGGGCGGCCGCCCACCGGGTCGACGATCAGAGCACCGTACATGCCGCGCCCGATGTGACAGGCGTACGGCGGCACGTGGCAATGATAGGGATGAAGTCCGATCGGGCCCGCAGTCAGCTCATAGATCCGCTGCTCGGCCGGAGCGATGCGGCCCAGTCCGTCCTGCATGACCTCGTGCGCCCCGTGAAAGTGCATACTGTGGGCCACTGAGGTGCGGTTGGTAACGGTGACTCGCAACTGATCCCCGAGCGTCGCCCGCACGATCGGGCCCGGTACCGTGCCGCCATACGCCCACACGCGCACGTTGCGGCCGTTGGCCACCTCCAGAGTCGTTTCGACAATCGGCAAATCGACCTCCAGCAGCTGACCGGCCGCCTCCGCGCGCCGCGGAGGCGGCTGATGCAGGCCGTCACGCGCACCGACAGCCAGATACGGCGGCGGTGAATAGCGTGCCGCATAGTCAGCTGCCCGATCACCTGCTGCAGCGCCGCTCGCGCAGTCGATCGGCAGCGGCGTCGCGGCGGCGTCGGCCGGTGTCGCGCGCCCGCTCAGCCTCCTCGTTGCCGGCCACGCCAGCGCGCCGAGCAGCCCGAAGCCACCACCAACGGCGCCGAGGCGAAACAGGTCGCGGCGCCCTACCCTCATCAGCTCACTCCACCCGCCGCGGCGCCGAGCAGGAGAATCAACAAGTACGCTGCCGCACCACCACCCACTGCGACGATCCGGGAGCGCCGCGAAATCTGGCCGCCGCCGAACAACAGGTAGGCGATCGGTCCAATGAAGGGCAGCAGGAAGATCGCAAGCGCCCAACCCCAGGTGAATATCGGTCGGGCATCCGCCCTTCGTCCGAGGTCCCACAGCGCCAGCGTGCTCCACAGAACATAGAGCAGGGTCGGCAGCAGGTAGCCATACAGGCCCAGCAGCATCTGTACTCCCGTAGGTAACGCCATCGAAGAGCTCGCCATGAATGACCTCTGCTCGAGTTAGGTGATGATTGCGCGCACAGCGCTGCTCAGCTGAGCGCTTTGGGCCCCAGTGGCCGCCCCACGAGCCAGATCGCCACCAGCAGCGGAACGAGCCACACAACCGTCCCGGTCACGACGGTCGCCACACGGGCCGACGGCGACAGCGTTCGGGCGCGCCTCAGCAGGTACCAGGCGCCTCCCAGCAGCGGCACTAGCATCACGAGAAGCAGCGTCGGCCAACTTCCCTCTTTCGACTCCATCAGATCCATGAGCGACAGCGACGCCCATGCCGCGTACAGCAGGATCGGCAGCAGATACACGTAGACGACAAACCAGACCTGGAAGGCGCTAGGCGGGTGGGCCAGCGAGAACAGCGACGGCATCATGAAGACTCCCGCGGTGTCAGTATGGAGTCGAGCTCGAGCTTGTGGTCTGCAAACGGATGCACGGCGGGAACGACCGGCGCCTGCGCGCCGCCCGGCATGTTCGGCTGCGGCGGCGGCGCGGGCCGAGTTCGATAGTCGAGCACCGTGAATCTGCCCGCAAACACTTGAGCGATGGAGCCGAAGAACATCATATCGCCGGCCAGGTCCGATGCGACCGGCAGCCGCAAACCATGGCACGGGTTCAGAATCTGCAGACCCCAGGGCAGCGAGGTGCGGTAGCGGTTGCCCGCGAAGCAATTGCCCAGCGTACCGAAGCCACCGGCCGCGAGATCGGCACGTCCGGAGTTCACCACGGTGTTGTCCCGGACGACGTGGTGCGTCGCGGGCCAGTAATGGCGGTCGAGCAGCGGGAGCACGAGGACCCCGTTGTTGCGGCTGCGGGCGATGTAGTTGTTCGCCACCAGGTTCGCGTGGGTGCCGATGAGAGCGATCCCGTTGCCGGCGAGCGTTTCGGTCGCGTAGAAGCCGGCCGCTTCGTCATCGAGCCCGCTGTCGGTGACGAGGTTGCCGACGATCGTCGTGTCACGGCCCGGCGGATAGAGCTCGATGTCGAAGGTCGTCGTGCTCATGCCGCTGCGGTTGTGGACGAAGCGCGAGCGGACAATGTACATCTCGCCGCCCGAGTTGGTGCCGGAATAGCCGAGTCCGCTGTAGGCGCCGGTGACGTCGTCGATCACAACTTTGCAGGGGTAGCACTGCCCGATGTAGAAGGCTGAGTCCGGCGAGCCGCTGGCGTAGGAATGCTCGAATACCCCGTTGGTCGCCCCGAAGCCGTAGATGCCGTAGTCGCCGTTGTTGTACGCAGTCAGATACGAGCCGCGAAAACCGCTCACGCCGGTCCAGTAGAAGCCATTGAGCGTGAAGTTGCGCGCGGTCATGTTCTCGATGGCAACGCCGTTGGCAGCGACCATGATCCCCGTACCCAGCGAGAATTGGCCGTCGAGGACCACCTCGTTGCGGTCGACGCCGCGAATCGTTATGGACGGCGTGGTCACGAACACGCTTTCCGCGTAGACCCCCTTGTCCGCGAGGACGAGATCGCCTGGATCGGCCGCGTCCACGGCGCTCTGAATACTCGGGTATTCCGCGGGAACGTGCCGGGTGACGCCGCTCGGCCGGTCGACGACGGCGAGCACGCCACGATTCCCGGCCGGCGGCGTGTACTGAACGTCTCCGACGACAACCACCCCGACCATGCCGGCCTTGCCGTCGGGCGTTCCGTGGAAGGTGCAGTAGAACCGGTACACACCCGCCGTGGGGAATACCACTTCGGTCATTTCTTCGGGCGGTATGCTGATGTTGCCGAAGCTGCGCTCGGTCGACCAGGAGTTATCGATCGCAACCGCGTTGTGCACGTTGCGGCCGGCATTGTGGAAGACGACCGAGCCGCCCACCGGTATGCGCACGATGCTGGGCGAGAAGGCGTTGTCCGCCATGGCGATCAGCACGGTTCCGGAGGGCTGCGCCGTATGCCGCGCGCATCCGGCGATGGCCGAGGTTAGTGCCAGCAACGCTGCGACGCAGCGCATCGCCCTACCCATCTTCGTGTTCCCCGGAGTTACCACGCTCGAGTGGCTTAGAGTATTTATAGCTTCGTTTTACCTTAAGCCTGGCATCTCTCAAGCGTCAAGACGGGTTCGTGCCCCGACGGCCGCGCCGTGCGGCGCCGCCGGCTCGGTCCGCAGTCTGCGACTCAGCAGGATCGGCTGCCGGCGTGCCTGCGGCTCGGGAATTGGCGCTGTGTTTCGCGGCAGGCTACTCTAATCGCATTTGCAGGCTTCCTCGGCGGTTGCCGACTGTCGGGGCGCGCCCACCCGGCGATTTCATCCGATAAGGGGGGAACCTCATGGCGACCTCGATGCCTTCCACGGCAGCCCTTGGCGCTGGCTTTCGCCAGATGTACGTCAACGGAAAATGGATCGACTCGAGCAGTGGCGCGAGTTTCGACGTCATCAATCCCGCCACCGAGACCGTGCTCAGCACTATTTCGGCCGGCTCGGCACTGGACGTCGACGGGGCGGTTAGCGCGGCACGCGCCCAGTTTGACGGCGGCGAATGGTCGAAGCTCCCTGGCGCCCAGCGCAGCCGTCTTCTGTATCGGCTCGCGGATCTGCTCGAGCGCGACAAGGAATATTTGGCAAAGCTCGAATCGGCGACTGTCGGCAAGCCGCTGTTCGAGCCGACGCTGCTCGATATTCCAAACAGCATCGATACGGTGCGCTACTTCGCCGGCTGGGCGGACAAGATCGAAGGGCGCACCATTCCCACCGCCGGCGCGTTCGGACGTCCGGTGTTCAACTACACGATCCGGGAACCGGTGGGTGTCATCGGCGCGATCACCCCGTGGAACGCACCGACGATGATCGCCGCCTGGAAGCTGGCTCCGGCTCTCGCGGCGGGTTGCACCATGGTGATGAAGCCCTCCGAAGAGGCGCCGCTCACCACGCTGCACATCGCCAAACTGATTGAAGAGGCAGGGTTCCCTGCGGGTGTGTTCAATGTGATCACCGGCCTGGGTGAGGTCGCCGGAGCAGCCCTCGCGCGTCATCCGGGCATCGACAAAATCAGCTTCACCGGAAGTCCGGAGGTCGGCCGGGAAGTCCAGAAGGTCGCAGCCGACGGATTCAAGCGCGTCGCACTGGAACTCGGCGGCAAGACCCCGCACATCGTGCTGGCGGACGCCGCGATGGACGCCGCGATAGCGGGCGTGGCGCTGGGGCTGTTCGCCAATTCCGGGCAGATCTGCGCTGCCGGCACGCGTATCTTCGTGCATCGCTCCAGGTACGATCAGCTGCTCGAGGGTCTTGGCGCGGCCGCCAACGGCGTCAAGCAGGGCGATCCTTTCAACCCCGAGACACAGATGGGCGCGCTGGTCAGCAAGAAACAGCTCGATCGCGTCGAAGGCTACGTGAGGCTCGGCGTGCAAGAAGGCGCCAAGGTGGTCGCCGGCGGCGACCGCCGCAGCGGCAAGGGCTATTTCTTCAAGCCGACGATTCTCGCCAACGTGCACAACGAAATGCGCGTCGCGCAGGAGGAGATATTTGGTCCCGTCGGCGCCGTGATGGCCTTCGATGACACCGACGAAGCCGTGCGGCTGGCGAACGCGACCCGCTACGGGCTATCGGCGAGCGTGTGGACGCGCGACATCAATGCCGCGCACTCCATTGCAGCGAGGATTCGCGCCGGCACCGTATGGATCAACGGCTGGGGCGCGATCGATCCGCGTCTGCCCTGGGGTGGATTCAAGACCAGCGGCATCGGACGGGAGCTCGGCGCGCGCGGCCTCGACGCCTGCACAGAGGAAAAAGTCGTTACCGTGGTGATGTAATCGATCGGATGACTGACCGCATCGAAGACCGCGGATCTAAGGCGGCTCGACCGCGCGGGGCGAGGCGCGGACAGCTTGATTCTCTCAGAAACTCAACGATCGCTGCGGCACGGTCTCCACAGCAGGGGGCGAAGATGCCTTACAGAGCGGGCGGTACGGGCGCTGCGGATTCAAGGGGCGTAGGGCCCGCAGATCGCCTGCTGGCCCAGGCCACGAGCTCCGTCACGCTCGGACGATCCTGCGGGTCAGGGCTCAGACACTGCGCCACAACCTCGCGGAATGCCGGGGAGAAAGCGGCCGGCAGCGCCATGGCTCCCCGGGACCCGGGCAAGCCCGAGGGCGGACGGCGAGTGAGCGCTTCGAAGAGGCTCACACCGAGCGCCCAGATGTCATCAGCCGTTGAACTGCTCGCTCGTTGAGCTTCCGGAGGATCGTACACAGTGGCCGAGTTCGTGCTCCTCGTGCCTGCATTGACTCGACGAATCGTGTCGCTCGCGAGTTTCAGCTGGTCGCCGACAACCAGGATGTTTGCCGGCTTCAACTGACCTTGCACCCGATTCTGGCCGTGCAGGAAAGCCAGTGCGTCGAGCGTCGGCAGTAGCATCTCTCGCGCTTCGTCCTCCGTCAGTGTGCGGTGTAGCAGCAGCTGCGCAAGAGTCTGGTCGGCGTATTCCATGACGGCGTACAGATAAGGCAACCCGTCCAGCTGACACCCGCCCCATTCCCAAAGGGGAAGCAAGTGAGGATGAGCGAGGGTGCCAGCGCGTCTCCACCGCGGCAGTTGTGATACCGCCAGGGCCCGGTTGGTGGGAACGAGCTTGATGGCGACCTCTCGAGGGTGTCGCGCCGCTGACACGGTGAGGAAGACGCCGCTGTGGTCCGAGCAACCGAGATAGCGTCCCAAAGGGAACGCGCCGTTGATGACGTGCCCCTGCCACCGCGTCCAGATCTCGCTCATCAATTCACTGGGTTCCACGCTCATATGCCCCCCAAGGGCCGCTGAGCAATCGAGCGCTCTGCAACTTCCGGATCGACGAGGCACTAAGCCCCGCGAAACCCGGGACTCTCAGGCGCTGCGACACCATTTACCGTTCTGATCAGGCATCCAGTTCCCGCTTTCACGCAATCCGCCGTCGTCGCCGTAGACGCTCACCTGCAGCACTGGAGCTCCCCGCTCACGTGACAAGGGACGAGACATGTTGCAGGTGAACAGCCATGTATGAAGACCGTGAGCCCGGCACGACCAGGTCTGACCCTCTTTCGCTGCCTGAATCAGAGGCTTTCGCACTCCTGGCGGCACCGAGCCGGGCTCGCGAATCCGATAGGCCCCCTTCGGCACAACCTCA
>Ga0187765_10000559_pt1 | contig 13673 bp, 8 predicted proteins | sample 0216_QUI02_MP05__3_FD_133018 | JGI IMG/M metagenome (GOLD analysis project Ga0187765, IMG submission 133018) | Tropical peat soil microbial communities from peatlands in Department of Meta, Colombia - 0216_QUI02_MP05_10_MG | ecosystem: Environmental > Terrestrial > Soil > Wetlands > Peat ...
ATTGTGCACAATGTCACCGTCGCGGAAGCCGGCGGCAAATAGCGCACGCGCTGCTCCCCACCAGTCGGATCCTTCACCTTCCGGTTCGAAAATCGGCCCCGGCGACATCAACAGGCGACGGGCTTTCGCCGGTGGCGTAACGTTGAGGCCGCCAAATGGCGGGCTTACCTTTTGCAGCGCGGAAATGTCAGCCTTGCGAAGCACCGGAAGCTTTGCCAATGCCGCGCGCGACGTAACCGCTATTGGATTAACGCCCGACAGATGCTTGATCCAAGCCGGCGCCGTCATGGCACGCGCGATGATTTCGGTCAGGCGCGCAAACTGCTCACGTTCACGCGTAGCAGGGTCGCGACTTTCCAGTGCGTCGTAGTGGTCCGGCATGGCCTAGGCCAGCCACCGCTTTCTGCGCCGGTAGTGCTTTCCTTCGCGGAAAGACTTGCGCCGGCCCTCCGAGACGCCAAGGTAAAATTCCTTCACGTCCTCATTCTCGGTCAGCGCCTTGGCATCGCCGTCCAAAACGACACGGCCATTTTCCAGAATGTAGCCATAGCGCGCAAAACGCAGTGCCATGTGAGTATTTTGCTCGGCCAGAAGGAAGGAGACGCCTTCCTTTTCGTTCAGATCCTTCACGATGTCGAAAATTTCCTCGACGATCTGCGGGGCAAGGCCCATCGACGGCTCATCGAGCAGGATCATCTTTGGCCGCGACATCAGCGCACGGCCAATGGCGCACATCTGCTGCTCGCCGCCCGAAGTGTAGCCGGCGAGCGAACCCTTTCGTTCGCCAAGCTTCGAGAAATAAGAATAAACCAGATCAAGATCACGCCTGATCGCTGCTTTACCGTCGCGCCGCGTAAAGGCGCCGGTCAGCAGATTCTCCTCGATCGTGAGATGGCCGAAGCAATGTCGGCCTTCCATCACCTGGATGCAGCCCCGGCGCACCAATTCATTGGGCGAAAGGTCCTGGACTTCAGCGCCCTCGAATACGATCGAGCCTTTGCTGACATCACCGCGCTCGGCATGCAAAAGATTTGAAATTGCCTTCAGCGTAGTGGTTTTTCCGGCGCCATTGGCACCCAGAAGCGCGACAATACCGCCTTTGGGCACCTCGAGCGAAACACCCTTTAGCACCAGAATGACGTGATCGTAGATCACCTCGATATTGTTGACCGAGAGGATGCGCTCGTCTTGCGTCGCGGGCGCCGGATTCGTTGGGTGAATGGCGGACATCGGACCTCGGCACCGAAGTCGCCCTCATCCTGAGGTGGCGCGCACGCGCCGTCTCGAAGGATGAGGGCATAGGCTCAGACTGTCCCTCGTCCTTCGAGACGCGCCTTTCGGCGCTCCTCAGGACGAGGGTTACTCATCGACTCAGGAGGACTTGTCACAAGCCTCGCTGCGCTTCGGCCAGCCGGCATTGGCGCCAGCATAGTCCTTGGCGGCTGCCTCGATCAGCGGACGAACCTTGCTCTTGAGCGGCTGGATCCAGTCCGAGCCCTTGACCCACTTGGTTCCGTCCCACTTGGCCATATAGGCAGCGTTGTGGCCGTTGTGATCGTCGCAGGCGATCTTCATCGGAGCGGCAAACCCATCCGCGCCAATTTCCTTCAGACGCGCATCATTGATATTGAGCGTCTCAAGTCCGCGGCGCATATCTTCGCCGGTAATCTGCTTTTTCCCGGAGACCTTCTGCGCATTGCGGATACCTTCCGCAATGATGATCGAGTTGAGCACGCCACGGTTATAGAGATTTTCGCCAACCCGATCCTTCGGAGTCTGGCTCTTACCCTTGTCCACGACATATTTGAGAATGTCCTGGATGACCTTGTAATTCGTGCCGACCTGGTTGAAGTCGAGCGACAGGTAGCCCTTGGCGCCATCGCCGGCCGGACGTGCGTCGTCGTCATTGCCGGCCCACCAGTTACCGATCAGGTGGTCCATCGGGTAATTGATCTTTGCGGCTTCCTTCACGGCGGTCGGGTTCATTGCGCCGAAACCCTGAAGGTAGATCCAGTCCGGTTTGTCGCGGCGAATGTTGAGCCACTGCGAAGACTGGTTCTGCATTTCGGCCGCAGGCACCGGGTACAGCTTGAGCTCAAATCCGTAATCCTTGGCCAATGCCTCGAGCAATGGGATCGGCTCCTTGCCGTAGGGCGCGTCGAGGTAGACGAGACCAATCTTCTTGCCCTTGAGCCGCTCGAGCCCGCCCTCCTTGCCGCCCGCATAGCGGATGAACATCGAGGCACCATCCCAATAGGTCGCAGGCGGATTGAAGATCCACGGAAAGACATTGCCATCGGCCGACGCCGACAGACCGTAAGCCATCGACAAGATCGGAATCTTGTCGATCGCTGCCTTCGGTATCAGCGGCAAGGTGATGCCGGTCGAATAAGGGTTAAGCACGACCGGATTCTTCGCCTTGACCTGCTCGTAGCACTCAAGACCTTTCTTGGTGTCGTAGCCGGTCTCGCACTCTTCGACGATTAATTTTACGCCGCCGATGCCGCCATCACGCTCGTTGAGCATGTTGAGGTAATCGGCCATGCCGTTCACGATCGGCGCGCCGGAGCCCGCAAAGGGGCCGGTGCGATAGGAAAGCAGTGGAACGTAAATGCCGTCGGCGGCGCTTGCCGTCAGGGGCACTGTCAGCAGGGTTGCGGCGGCGAGCGCCGTCCCAAGTAAAACTCGATGCAATCGCATTCGTCTCCTCCCTCTCTATTTCCGGCGGGCGTACCGCCTGTTTTTCACGGCCCTTTTTGGGCTCCCCATCGACCGGGGTTAACGACAGTTTGCCCTGTTAGTACGGGAAAGGCCACACCCTAAGTTTCTGCTTGCCGATCTGCCACAAACGCGCGAGGCCATTCGGCTCAACAATCAGGAACAGCACGATCAGCGCGCCGATGATCATGTATTGAATATGATCGACGGTCGCTGGCCGGATCGGGATTCCGAGATGCGGCGGAATGTAGCGCAGCACGATTGGCAGGATGAAAATCAGCGCCGCACCGAGGTACGAACCCGTCAGGCTGCCGAGGCCGCCGATGATGACCATGAACAAGATAAAGAAGCTCAAATTGACATCGAACACCGCCGGCTCGGCGCTGCCATACCATTGGAACACGAGAAGCGCGCCCGCTACGCCGCAATAAAATGACGACACGGCGAACGCGAGAAGCTTGGTGCGCAGCAACCTGATACCGATCAGCTCGGCCGCCAGATCCATGTCGCGCACGGCCATCCACATGCGGCCAATTCGGCCATGCACGAGGTTGGACGCAAGCCATGTCATGGCAACCACAATGCCCAGGACGACGTAGTACCGGGTGGCATCGGCGGCCGTCGCACCGGTGACGGGAATACCGAACAGCGTTCTCGTCGGCACCTCGATCGCGCCAGAGGCATTGTAATTGTAGAACCAGGGCTGGCGGATAAAACACCACGACAGGAAGAACTGGGCGGCGAGGGTCGCGACCGCCAGGTAGAAGCCCTTGATGCGCAATGATGGCAGCCCGAACACGACGCCGACCGCCGCGGAGAAAAAGCCCGATGCAACGATCCAGATCAAAATATTGACACCCGGAAAATAGGTCGTGAGCTTGTAGCAGGCATAGGCTCCGACCCCCATGAACGCTCCGGTACCAAGCGACAACAATCCGGTGTAACCGGTCAGCAGATTGAGCCCGATCGCGGCCAGCGAAAACACCAGAAACGGAATCATGATCGCCTGAATGAGAAAGGCGTTTCCGAAGTACGGGATGATGACCACCGCAATGAATAGAATAATGCCGATGCCGACACGATCCTGCAGCAGCGGCATCACCGACATGTCGGCGGAGTAGTTTGTTTTGTACTGTCCGACCTCACGATAAAACATCGGTCAAATCCGCTCGATGATGCGCTCGCCGAACAGGCCTTGCGGCCTGAACAACAGGAAAACCAGCGCGATAACATAAGCGAGCCAGGTCTCGATGCCGCTGCCGAGCAACGGGCCCCAGTAGAATTCGCCGATCTTCTCGCCGACGCCGATGATGACGCCGCCAATGATCGCGCCGGGGATCGAGGTAAAGCCGCCGAGGATAAGCACGGGCAATGCCTTGAGCGCGATAATCTCCAGCGCGAACGACACTTCCGACCGCGCACCCCACATGATGCCGGTCGCAAGCGCGACGAGGCCCGCCGCAAACCACACGATCACCCAGATATATTCGAGTGAGATACCGACCGAGAGCGCCGCTTTGTGACTGTCAGCGACGGCGCGTAGCGCGCGCCCAACGCGCGTCTTCTGAAAAAACACTGCAAGTGCCGCAACCATCACCGACGCAATGATGGCGGCTGCGATGTCGATCTTCTGCAATGAAACAAAGCCACCAGCCATCTTGATCTCGACCGCGCCTTTCGGCAGGCCAAGTTGCGAAGCAATCATCACTTTCGGATCGCCGCCGAACACGAGCTCGCCGAAGCCGATCAGAAAATACGTCAGGCCGAAGGTTGCCATGAACAGGATGATGTCCGGCTGGTTCACCAATGGCCGCAGCATGGCGCGTTCAACTGCGAAGGCGAGCCCGAACATGACTGCAATCGTCAGGGCAAGCGCGACGTAAGCCGGGATACCGTGCTCGTGGAATCCGACCAGCGTGAGCGCCGCGAACACCACCATGATGCCTTGCGCAAAATTGAATACACCGGATGCCTTGAAGATCAGCACGAAGCCAAGAGCAATCAGGGAATAGAGAACTCCGGCGACGAGCCCCTCCCATAGCGTCTGCACGAGCAGGTCCGGCGCGGTGCCCATCTGCACGAAAGGGTCGATGAAGATCTGATAGATCAGATGTATCACGCCGTCCTCAGTGTGCCACGCCGAGATAGGCGTCGATCACCGCCTGATTGCCCTTGATCTCGTTCGGCGTCCCGTCGGCAATCTTGATGCCGTGATCGAGCACCACGACGCGGTCGGACAGATCCATGACGACACCCATGTCGTGCTCGATCAGCGCGATGGTTGTGCCGTAGTGGTCGTTAACATCGAGGATGAAGCGCGACATGTCCTCTTTCTCCTCGAGATTCATGCCGGCCATCGGTTCGTCGAGCAGCAGCAGGTCGGGCTCCATGGCAAGCGCGCGGCCGAGTTCAACCCGCTTCTGCAATCCGTACGGGAGCCGGCCAACCGGCACGCGCCGGATTTCCTGGATCTTGAGAAAGTCGATGATTTCCTCAACGCGGTGCCGATGTTCGACCTCCTCGCGCATCGCCGGACCATGACGCAGCAGCTGCCAGAAGAAGCTGCTGTGCATTTTCAGGGTACGGCCGGCCATGATGTTGTCGAGCGCCGTCATGCCGCGGAATAGTGCAACGTTCTGAAACGTGCGCGCGATGCCGCCATAGGCGGCCTCGTGCGGTTGCATCTTGCTGCGCGTTTGGCCTCGGAAAGTGATGTGGCCTTGTTGCGGATGATAGAAGCCGTTGATGATGTTGAGCATCGACGTCTTGCCGGCGCCATTCGGCCCGATGATCGCGCGGATTTCGCCCTTATGGATGTCGAACGAAACGTTGCTGACCGCTTTCACCCCGCCAAACGACAGCGAGACGTCTTCCACGGACAACAAAACATCACCGATCGACACTTCGGGACCGCCCGGCGCCCTCATGCCGCTCTCTCCATGGGCGCAGGCTCGGTCTGCATATCGCGGATTTTGACGCGCGCACTGATCACGCCCTTGCGGCCATCCTCGAAGGTGACCTCGGTGGAGATGTCGGCCTCCGTGGAACCGTCGTAAAGCGCCTTGATCAACGGCGCGTAGCGATCGGCGATGAAGCCGCGCCGGACTTTCTGCGTGCGTGTGAGCTCGCCATCATCGGCGTCGAGCTCCTTGTGCAGGATCAGGAAGCGCTTGATTTGCGCGCCGGCCATAACCTTGTCGGTGGCGAGTGACCTGTTCACCTCGGCAACATGCTTCGCGATCATGTCGTAGACCAGGGGGTGACCGGCGAGTTCCTGATAGGAGGCATAAACGACATTGTTTCGCTCAGCCCAGCTGCCGACCGCCGTCAAGTCGATATTCAGCATCACCGCGACAAAGTCGCGCTGGTCTCCGAGCGCGACGGCTTCGCGGATATTGGGATAGAACTTCAGCTTGTTCTCGATGTATTTTGGCGGGAACAGCGTGCCGTCCTTGAGGCGGCCTACATCCTTGGCGCGATCAATAATCTTCAGGTGTCCCGTCTTTTCGTCGAAGAAACCGGCGTCACCGGTCTTCACGTAGCCATCCGGCGTCATCGCCTCGGCGGTCTTGGCGTCGTCCTTGAAGTAACCGGTAAACATCCCTGGCGATTTGAACTGCACCTCGCCATTCTCGGCGATGCGAATGTCGACATTGGGGCAAGCCGGCCCGACTGTATCGGAATAAATTTCTCCATCCGGCTGCGCGGTCACATAGAGGAAGGCTTCGGTTTGTCCATAGAGCTGTTTCAGGTTCAGCCCGATCGAGCGATAAAAATTGAACAAGTCCGGCCCGATCGCTTCGCCGGCGGTATAGGCGACGCGCACCTTTGAGAAACCAAGAACGTTTTTGAGCGGACCGTAGACAAAGATATTGCCGAGCCAATAAAGCAAGCGTCCGGTTATCGGAACCGGTTGGCCATTGAGGATGCGTTCGCCATAACGGCGAGCGACGTCGATGAAGTAGTGAAAGAGCTTGCGTTTGATGAAGCCGGCGTCCTCCATCCGGATCATGACGCGCGTCAGCAGCAGTTCGAGTGTGCGCGGTGGCGCAAAATAGAAAGTCGGACCGATTTCCCGCAAATCCTGCATGGCGGTGTCGGCATTTTCCGGGCAAGCCATGCAGAACGCGGAAACCATGCCTTGTGCGTAGTTGAGATAATGGTCACCGACCCAGGCGAGCGGGAGATAAGCCAGCGCCACGTCTTTTTCATTCAATCTGTCGAAGGTGGCGGTGTCTGTTGCGGCACGAATGGATCGCTCGTTTGAGAGCACCACGCCCTTGGACGCACCCGTGGTCCCCGACGTATAGAGAATGATGGATGGGTCGGATCCCTTGCCGGCCGCAATTTCACTATCGAGCCACGCGGCGACCGCTGGATCGCCGGCCAGCGCCTTGCGCCCGTCCTCGATGACATCTTCGATCGATCGCATATGGCTGTGATCGTAGTCGCGCAGCCCGCGTGTCTCGTCGTAGACCATGAATTCGAGCTTGGGCACGCGCTGCATGACCGACTGGATCTTGTCGATCTGTTCCTGGTCTTCGACCGCGGCGAACCGTACCTCGGCGTGTGCGAGCACATATGCGAGTTCATCGGCGACGGCGTCGGCATAGACCGGCACTGGTATTGCACCGAGCATTTGGGCAGCCATCACCGACCAATAAAGTTTTGGCCGGTTTGCGCCAACGATCGCGATGGTTTCGCCGCGCTTGACACCGAGCCGGTGCAGACCGACGGCGTAGGCACGCACGAGCTCAAGCGACTGGCTCCAGGTCCAGGATTGCCAGATCCCGAGGTCCTTGTGCCGCATGGCCGGGCGCGCCCCGAAAAGTCGGGCATTGCGAACCAACAGCTTGGAAAACGTGTCCGCGCCTGGGGCGGCATTCGCCACGGCCCGATCCTCCCTCCCGTGTGGCCGCGCCGCGGCGCGACTCTGACCCCTCGCCGTCCTTTCATGGACGATCTTCTTGTCTCGATATGAAATCACCGCCGAAGAGCGGTCAAGTATCCGATAGACTGAAAACGGCAACGACGGATGGCTAAGCTATTCCGCAGCCTTGAGAAAAGGCGGAGTGCCCACGTTAAATTGTTCGCGCAGCGCCGCTTCCTCCGCTTTGGCCGCGGCCAGATGCCGCTGTTTGACCGGCCCGAAGCCCCGGATTTTTTCCGGAATCATTGCAAGCTCAACCGCGATGCGGTGATTGCCCGGCGTCAATTGCCCGACGATTTCGTCCAGAAGCTTTTCGTAGTCGGCAACCAGACGGCGCTCCATTTTCCGCTCTGCCGTGTAGCCGAAAGGATCGAACATCGTGCCGCGCAGGAATTTGAGCTTCGCGAGCCCTGCGAAGACCTTCAACATCCACGGCCCAAATGACATCTTTTTCGGCTCGCCGGTTCGCGGGTCGCGCCGCGCAAGCAAGGGTGGCGCCAGATGGAATTCAAACCGCAGCCGGTCGCCATCGAAGCCTGATTTCACCCGATCGAGAAATGATGTCTCGCTATAGAGCCGGGCCACTTCGTATTCATCCTTGTACGCCATCAGCTTGAACAGGTAGCGCGCAACGGCCTCCGCCAAGCCGCAGCGACCGGGAGTCTTCTCGGCTTCGACCGTGCGGACCTTTTCGACCCAGTTGCGGTAGTGGCGTGCATAGGTGGCATTCTGATAAGTGGTGAGAAATTCCACGCGCCGATCCACGGTCTCTGCAAAAGACTGCGAAAGCTTGAGCGCGTCATTGAACGCTTCCGACTCGGGCTTCATCAGCTCTTTGATTGCAGCCGGATCGGCGGCCGCACGGCGGCCGTAGCGGAAGGCGGCAAGGTTCATCGCCACCTCCTCGCCATTCAGCGCGATCGCCTTCTCGATCGCTTCCGCCGATACCGGCAGCGCGCCGATCTGATAGCAATACCCCAGATGGATCATGTTGCCGCCGATCGAGCGGCCGAGCAGCCGGGTCGCCATGTTGGTTGCGTCGACAGCGTAGCTTAGGTCCTGCCCGGACGCTTTTGCGATCGCGCGCTTGATGCGCTCCACCGGTAGCGAGAAATCGGCGTTGCGGGTGAAATCGCCCGGCATGTATTCAAAAGTATTCAGGACGACTTTGGTCCCCGGCTTGAAAGCACTCAGAACTTTCTTGGTGCCTGCAACCACAACATCGCCGGCAATGACTAGATCAGCGCCGCCCGCTGCCACGCGGATCGCGTGAATATCCTCAGGACGATTGGCGATCCGGATGTGGCTGAATACCGCCCCGCCCTTCTGGGCAAGACCAGCCATGTCGACGATGCCAGCGCCTTTGCCTTCGAGGTGCGCGGCCATGCCGATAATCGCACCGAGCGTGACGACACCTGAACCGCCGATACCGGTGACAATAATGCTGTAAGGGTGATTGACGAGCGGCTTGCCGGGCTCAGGTAGCGCCGGCCAATTCTTCGGCGGGGCCACGGCCTCGCCATGCTTGAGCTTCGCGCCATGCACGGTGACAAAGGACGGGCAAAAACCGTTCACGCACGAGTAGTCCTTGTTGCAACCGGACTGATCGATGGTACGCTTGCGGCCCCATTCCGTTTCCAGTGGTTGCACCGACACGCAATTCGATTTGACACCGCAGTCGCCGCAGCCCTCGCAAACCAGATCATTGATAACGACGCGTTTGTCGGGATCCGGAAACGCGCCCCGCTTGCGGCGGCGACGTTTCTCAGCGGCACAGGTCTGGTCGTAAATGAGGACACTTACCCCCGGCACTGTGGCCAATTCGCGTTGGATCGCGTCAAGCTCTTCGCGGTGGTGTACAGTCAACCCGCGCGGCCAGTCGGTGCCTTTTGCGTATTTCCACGGCTCGTCGGTGACAACGACCACTCGCTTGGCGCCTTCCGCGGCGACCTGGGCGGCAATCTGCGGAACGGTGAGCCCACCATCATTCGACTGGCCACCGGTCATGGCGACGGCGTCATTGAACAGGATCTTGTAGGTCATCGTCACGCCGGACGCGATCGCAGCACGAATCGCGAGGTAACCCGAATGATTGTAAGTCCCGTCGCCGAGGTTCTGGAACACATGGTCACGCTTCGAGAACGGCGCCTCGCCGATCCAGTTGGCACCCTCGCCGCCCATCTGCGTGTAGCCGAGCGTCTTGCGCTCCATCCATTGCGCCATGTAGTGGCAGCCGATGCCGGCATAGGCGCGACTGCCCTCCGGCACGCGCGTCGATGTGTTGTGCGGGCAGCCGGAGCAGAAGTACGGGATGCGTTGAGCGACGTCGGACGTCTCTGACAGAGAGCGTTGGGCTGATTTCAGCCGGGTCACATTCGCCGCCAATTCTTCATTGGCACCGTAACGCAGCAGCCGGTCGCCGATGCAGATCGCGACGTCGTTCGGATCCAGCGCGCCCTTGACCGGGAACAGCCAATTGCCCTGCTCATCTTTCTTGCCAATGCAGACAGGCTGGTTGGCGGTGCCGTACAACTCCTCACGTACCTGCACCTCGATGAGCGATCGCTTCTCCTCAACCACGATGATGAGATCGAGGCCCTGCGCAAAGTCAGCGAGCTCCTGCCGGGGCAACGGCCACACGCAGCCAACCTTGAACAGCCGCAGGCCCAGATCATTGCATTTGATCTCGTCGATTCCGAGCTCGTCGAAGGCCTGACGCACATCGAGATAGGCTTTTCCGGTGGTGATGATGCCGATTTTCGGGTTGCGGCCGCCCGATGTGATGGTGCGGTTGAGCTTGTTGGCGCGCACGAATGCAAGCATGGCATCGCGCTTGAAATCGTGCAGCCGCGCTTCCTGACCGAGGATCGTGTCGACAAGACGAATGTTGAGGCCGCCATCCGGCATGCAGAACTCGGCCGGCGTGACGATATTCAAGCGATCAAGGCCACCGTCCACGACGCCGGTCGACTCGACCGTCTCGTGCATGCATTTGAGCGCGGTCCACGCACCGGTAAAACGCGACATCGCCCAGCCGTAGAGTGCGTAGTCGATGATTTCCTGGACGCCGGCCGGGTTGAGAATCGGCATCATCACGTCGACAAAGTGGAATTCCGACTGATGCGCCGTTGTCGATGACTCGGCCGTATGGTCATCGCCCATCAAAGCGAGAACGCCGCCGTTTTTCGAGGTGCCTGCCAAATTTGCGTGGCGAAAGACATCGCCCGAGCGATCAACGCCCGGGCCTTTGCCGTACCACATGCCGAAGACACCATCGAACTTGCCCTCACCTCGCAGTTCAGCCTGCTGGCTGCCCCACAATGCGGTGGCGGCAAGTTCCTCATTGATACCCGGCTGGAACTTGATGTTGGCGGCGGCAATCTGGCGGGCCGCGCGCATGAACTGCTGATCGAGGCCGCCAAGGGGGGAGCCACGATAGCCGGTGACATAGCCAGCCGTATTCAGGCCAGCCCGCTGGTCACGTTCATGCTGCATAAGACAGGCGCGGATCAGCGCCTGGTAGCCCGTCACGAAGACGTGCGACTGGTTGAGGTCGTATTTATCGTCGAGACTAACCGGTCGAAGCGGCATGGACGGCCTTGTCAACGCGGCAACTACTTTGCCGGGAGCACTCATATAGGCTTGGCGTTCGCGGCGCAAAGCACCCCCCGCCACCTTACGAGGCTATACGTCGAGGCTTTGGCGTCAATTTCGTTGTTCTTGCGCACTCTAGAAGGAAATTTCCTTTAACCCCGCCCCGACGCATTATGGCGCAATGCAGCAGGCAGAGCAGCCCCGCCGTTGGCGCGGGTGGTCAAATTCTGTGCGGCCTGTCAAAAGAATGGCCAGCCGGACCCCCACCTGATGTTGCAGCCAACATCGACTTCGATCGAATCGCGATCCTCTTGGACCGTCGCCACTGTTGCGTTAGTCACGATGCTGATGGCGTTCGGCGCCGCCTGGATTACGGCCGTTGCCCTCAAGGATATTGCCGCCGAAGTCGCTGGCGTGCGCTCGATCCCCGCGCTGGCCAGTGCACTCGCCTGGCTCGGATCGGGCCTGGGCGGCATCCTGATGGGCCGCATCGCCGACCGTGTCGGGACACGGTGGACCGTCATCTGCGGCGCGCTGATGATCGGTCTCGGCCTCGCGATCTCAACGTTCGGGCCGCCATGGCCGCTTTGGATCGGTCACGGCCTCTTTATCGGGTTGATCGGGCTCGGCGGCATCAACGCCCCCATGTACATCTACGTCAGCCGCTGGTTCGACCGACGGCGCGGCTCGGCACTCGCGCTGATCTCAAGCGGCAGCTACCTGGCCGGCGCGATGTGGCCACCGGTATTCGAGCGCGTCATCGCGGGCTTCGGCTGGCGGCAGACCATGTTGTGGTATGCGATTGCCGAGGTCGTCATCATTGTCCCGCTCGCTGCGATTTTTTTCCGCGCGCCACCCGAACTCATCGTGCCTGCGGCTGCCTCCAGCCACGCCGCCGGGAAAAGCCGCGTGCTTGGCTGGCCGCCCAACCTGGTGTTCGGCATGATGTGCGCCGCCGCTGTGCTCTGCTGTATCCCGATGGCGATGCCGCAAGGCCATCTGGTCGCTTTCTGCAGCGATCTCGGCATCAGCCGGTCGACCGGCGCCCTGATGCTCTCCGTTCTGCTCGGCACGGCGTTCCTGAGCCGGCAAATCTGGGGCGCGATTTCCGATCGGATCGGCGGGCTTGCCACCGTCCTGATTGGTTCGGCCTGGCAGGCCGCATCGATGACGGCATTTCTCTTTACCCAGAACGAAGCCGGCCTGTTCGCGATTGCCGCGGCGTTTGGCCTCGGCTTTTCCGGAATCATTCCGGCCTACGTACTCGCGCTGCGCGAATTGTTTCCGGCATCTGAGGCGTCATGGCGGATTCCGACGCTGCTGCTGTTCAGCGGACTTGGCATGGCGCTCGGCGGCTGGCTGGCCGGGCTGCTCTATGATCACTATGGATATTATGCGCCGGCTTTCGCGGCCGGCATCGGGGCCAATATTCTCAATTTGCTGCTGATCGGGACGCTCGTCGGGCGGCGGCGCCTGAGCCCCGCCTATATTTGACGGTCACGGTCGCGAAGGGCTGACCAGCCAGATTGCCGCCACGAGCCCCAGCGCGACCGCCGCCGCGCCAAGCGCAGCCCAGGTCTCCGCCGCAGCCAAAGCGGCGGTCGCCGCCCAGGCAATCGACGAGAATGCCTCGGCAAAGGTGGCGATGCGCGACGAGGTTTGCCGCCGGCGAAATTGACTGCGGCGCGCCTGCACCCTGAAGCAGAGCTGAATGATCGTCGACGCCGCCGCCGCCGACAGAATGCCGAGACCGCAGACGAGTGCGGCATACACCTCGCCAAATGCCATCATGCCGACGATTGGTGCGAAAACCAGCGCGATCATGCCGATGACGGCTTCGATCTTGGCCCACAAGACGCGACGCGCGGCGATCGGCGCCGTTGCGACGAGATCGGGCGCGTCCTCGCCGGAAATCGACAGCCACGCGAGGCCGCCGGCGAGCTGGCCGGCTGCCATCACCACCACCGGAATCAACACGACAAAAGCGTCGTTGCCTTTGCCGAAGGTGATCCACAGAAGCAACGCGGGTGGAATGAGATAAAGTATCTGCATCAACGTCTGCGAGATCAGCCAGGGATCGCGCCGCAGGAGCGCCCACTCCTTCTGCCGCAGGACGCTCCCGGAAGACCGGCGACGGAAGCGAAGCGACCACCGTCGCTGCCGGACGGTAGAGCTGGAAACGCCCGCCGCCGCAACCGCGTGTTCGCCGAAGCGACGCGAGAACAGTGCAATCGACCCGGCCAGGAAAAGTATGCCGAACGTGATAACCGCGGCGAGCGCGGTGGTGTCGCCGAGCACCGCACGTGCCGGCCACCAGAAGGCGCTGTCGGCCCCAGGCGCATGCCGTAGCGTCCAATCCGATTGCAAGGCTGTGAAACGGGACAGGCTGCCGGCGGAAAAAATCGCCGCAATTTGCAGCCCAATGACGAAG
>Ga0187765_10000560_pt1 | contig 13666 bp, 17 predicted proteins | sample 0216_QUI02_MP05__3_FD_133018 | JGI IMG/M metagenome (GOLD analysis project Ga0187765, IMG submission 133018) | Tropical peat soil microbial communities from peatlands in Department of Meta, Colombia - 0216_QUI02_MP05_10_MG | ecosystem: Environmental > Terrestrial > Soil > Wetlands > Peat ...
ACCGGGAAGTTGAACGCGTTGATCTGCACCGCCACCCCGCGCAGCGGGGTGAGGATGTGCTGGCCGAGGAACTGCCCGCCCTTGCCCAGCGGCTCGGGCGCACCCTCGATGTAGACGGTGTCGTTGGGCAGCTCACGGCGGGCCCGGCTGGCGTAGCTGAGCAGCACGCCGATGCCGCCGTCGACGTCGAACCGGGCGTCGTACAGCGTCGATCCCGCCCGCGCCGACAGCGCATAAAGCTCGTCGCGGTGCTCGCGCAGCACCGAGCCGAGCGACTTGAGCAGCGCGGCCCGCTGGTGGAAGGTCAGGGCGCGCAGCGCCGGTCCGCCGGTGCCCCGGCCGTAATCCAGCGCCGCGGCCATATCGATCCCGGCCGAGGAGACCCGGGCCACCTCCTCCCCCGTCACCGCGTCGAACACCGGCCGGCCGTCACCGGCCGGGGCGACCCATGCCCCGCCCACGTAGCTGCGCAACAGCGTCATCGCCCACTCCTCGCACCCGCCGCCCGCCGGCGGCGCTCACGCCGATAGCTGAATCACCTTTCTACCCGGGATCGCGGGGTGGGATCGTGCCGGGTGTGGACCTGGGCTTCCGGGGCGAAGTGGCTGATTTCTACCACCGGTACCGGCACGGATACCCGAGCGCCGTCCTGGACGCGCTCGTGGGCGCGTTCGGCCTGACCGGCCAGGATGTGGTGGTGGACCTCGGCTGCGGCACCGGCCAGCTGACCTTGCCCATGGCGGCGCGGGTGCGCGCGGTGGTCGGCGTGGACCCCGAGCCGGACATGCTGCAGCGCGCCCGGCGGGCCGCCCGGGAGCGGGATGTGCGGAACGTGAGCTGGCTGATCGGCGCGGACACCGACATCACCGCGTTGCGGGACCTCCTGGGCGATCACTCGGTCGCCGCGGTGACGGCCGGCCAGGCCCTGCACTGGATGGACCACCAGGCGCTCTTCCGGGCGGTCATCCCGCTGGTGCGCCCCGGCGGCGGCGTCGCGGTGGTGACCAACGGGACGCCGCTGTGGCTGCACGACACCGACTGGTCCCGCGCCCTGCGCGCATACCTCGAGCACTGGCTGGACACCAAACTGACGTCCGCCTGCGGCACCGACGAGCAGAGCCAGCGGCGCTACGCCGGCGACCTGGCCTCGGCCGGGTACGACGTGGTCTCCACGGCCTTCGATTACACCGCCGAACTGGACCTCGACCAGCTTGCCGGCGGCATATTCTCCGCGCTCCCGGTGACCCGGCTGCCCCCGCCAGATCAACGGCCGGCCTTCGCCGAGCAGATCCGCAGGGCCGTTGCCCCACACGAGCATTTCGCCGAGCACGTCCGCGTCGCGATCCTGGCCGGGCGGGTCCGGTGACCGGACAGGTGTCACCGGCGGTGCCCGGCAGGAAGAAGCCGGCGGCAACGCCCGGTCAGGCACGTAGGAGCGGCAACCGTGAGGATGGGCTGATGCAAAGCTCGGAGGTGAGGTCCCGGCAGGACGACCGGCACTATTCTCGAGTGACTGGCCTGAGGAGGCGTGTGTCAGCGGATAATCCAGGCATGACTGCCAGGTGCTTGACGTGTGGCCGGTTTGTGGGCCCCTGCCGGGAATGCGGGGCCCGTTACTGCGGGCGCTGTCAGCCGATCCAGCACGACCACAGCTGGGAACCCAAGCGCCAGCACGAGCAGGGCAGGCGGCGGGGCCTGCGGAGGCTGCTGGGCGGCCGCCGGTTACGGCCTCCCGGGCCAGCGCCCGTTCGCGCCGCCCGCGAAGCGCGGTCATGCCGGCTTGGAACCCAGGACCGGGCTGGCCAAAGGAAGATCACGATCCACCGGCGGAAGGATGCATGACCTCAACAAGTGAGCTGGCCGACCGGGTCCATCGGCGCTGGCTGGAAGCGAATCCGTTCACCGCCACCATGTATGGCATTCCCGGATACGACGATCTGGTCCCGGATGAGAGCGACGAGGGCCGCCAGGCCTGGCGTGGCGAGCTCGGGCAGTTCCTTGACGAAGCCGACACGATCGCACGGGGGCAGCTCACGGCGGCGGAGGCCATCACGCTCGACTGCACGAAGGCGGCGGCCACTCAGGAACTCGAGGTCATCGATCTGGCCGGGGCAGAGTACACGGTCACCTCGATGCAGTACGCGGGGCCGGCCACCTTCCTGGCCGTGGCGGCCCGGACCGTCCTGGTCGACCCGGCCGCGGCCGAGGCTTACCTGACCCGCCTGCGGCGCAGTGGCGGCTGGCTCGACCTGATCGGTGAGCGGCTGCTGACCGGAGCCGGTCAGGGCCGGCTGCCGGTCGCCCCGCTGGCCGAGCAGGCCATCAGCTGGGCTGAGGGTGTCCTCGCCGCTCCCGGTACCAGCCCGGTACTTTCCCCCCGGCCACCGCAGGGGTGGGACAGGGCGGCGGCGTGGGAGGAGGAGCGCCGGGCGGCCGCCGAGGAGGTGGTGTACCCGGCGCTGGCCAGGTGGGTGGCCACCGTCAAGGAGCTGCTCCCGCGCGCCCGGCCATCGCAGCGGGCCGGTCTGGCCTATCTGCCCGGCGGCGAGGAGGATTACGCCCGGGCGGCCCGGATCTATACGACGCTGCCGCTGTCCCCGGAAGAACTGCACCAGACCGGCCTGGACCACATCACGGCGCTGGAAGACCGGGCCATTGAGCTGGGCGCCGGCCTGGGCCTGTCCGGGCTGGACGAGGTGTTCGCCGCCCTGCGGGACTCGGCCGGGAGGGTTCCGCCGGAGGAGGCCATGCGCCAGGCGGCGACCGCGGTGAAGCGGGCCGAGGCACGCGCGGGAGAGTTCTTCCCGGCGCCCCTTCCGCCGCCCTGCGAGGTGACGCCCATGCCGGAGGTCGTGGCCGTGAGCGGCACAGCGCCGCACTACACCCCGCCCCGCCTCGACGGCGGGCGGCCCGGGACGTTCTGGTTCAACACCGAGCGGCCCACCGCCGGCACCGGATGGGATACCGAAGTGGTGGCCTTCCACGAAGCGGTGCCCGGGCATCATCTGCAGCTCTCCCGCCTCCAGCTGCTCACCGACCTGCCCGCCCTGCAGCGCCAGCGCAGCCTCGCCGTGTTCTCGGAGGGATGGGGCCTGTACGCCGAGCAGCTCGCCGAGGAAGCCGGGCTGTACGCCGACGCTCGTGGCCTGCTCGGCTCGATCAGCACGTCGCTGATGCGAGCCGCCCGGCTGGTGGTGGACACAGGCATCCACGCCTTCGGCTGGAGCCGCGAACGGGCCCTCGATTACATGGCGGAGCACGTTCCGCTGCCGCGGGCATTTCTGGCTGCCGAGATCGACCGGTACGTGGTCATGCCCGGGCAGGCCCTCGCCTACCTCACCGGCAAGCTCGAGATCCTCCGGATCCGCGATGATGCCCGCAAGCGCCTCGGCCCGGCGTTCTCCCTGCCCGCCTTCCACGGCGCGGTCCTGGACCACGGCTCGCTCCCCATGCCAACCCTGGCCCGTAGCATCGCGGGCTGGCTGGCTGGCGCTGGCTGACCCGGTAAATGCCGGTTGCCCCCGGCTGGCTTTACTTGCGGTGCCGCCGCGGCTCCCCCGATCGTTCTGGCTTCAGCCAGTCGCGGTAGCAGGCGCGGCAAAGCTTCGTCACATCATCAATAAGCACGTGCGAGCCGCACTTGAAGCAGTAATTCCTATACATCCCAGTGGTGATTCTCGTGCATCGTCTCAACTTCAGCGCTGCAGGACGCACCGTATTCCCGCCAGCGGCTACGGCGTTCCGCCGGAGAAATCCAGGACGGTCTTGATGTCGTCAGGCCTGCGGGCGTAGGCATCGGCCCACTGGCCGACGGGGACCCGGCGGGTGAGAAGGTCGGCGAGCCAGCGCGGATCGGCTTGCGCCAGCGCCTTGGCGGCGAGTTCGTAATGGTGCCGGTTGGCGTTGACGGACCCGAACAGGACAGAGTTCTGCAGGACCATGTTGCGGTTGAGGAGCCCGGGATCGACGGTGGACTCTGCCCCGGCTGAGGAGACCCCGGTCAGGCACATGATCCGCTGGCGCACGTGCCGCGGGCCCGCCTCCAGCAGTGCCTGAACGAAGCCGGTGCATTCGATGATGACGTCCGCTTCGGCGGCCGCTTCGCCCAGGTCGCCGGCGTGGAAGTAGGTCGCCCCCAGCCGGCGCACCATGTCGGGCTTGCGGCCCTCGGTGACCAGGTCAACCACGTAGGTCTCGTAGCCACGCTGAACAGACAGCAACGCGGCCAGGAGCCCAATCGGCCCAGCGCCAGTGACCAGCACCTTCGCGGGCGCCCACGCCGCCCGGGCGCCGATCTTCTCGATGTGGTCCCACGCCTTGGCCACGACCGTGGCCGGCTCGAGCAGGACGCCGAGAATGCCGAGAGCCGGGTCCACCGCCACCAGGTATTCGGGATGAATGCGGTAGCGCTCGCAGGCATAGCCGTGCCGGGCCTTGATTCCCCGCTCGGTGTACCCGCCGTTGGTGCACATGTCCCAGTCCCCCACCGTGCAAGCCGGGCAGGGAGCGGGGTCAGGCCGGCGCACGATGCCGACGACCAGGTCCCCGGCGGCGAACCCCGTCCCCGGCGCCGCCTCAGCCACCTGGCCCAGCGACTCGTGCCCGATGATGAGACGTTCCTCGCCGGGAGGCGCCCACCCGTAGTCACCGTTGATGATCTCCAAATCGGTGCCGCAGATCCCGATGGCCAGGGTGTGGACCACGACCGGTCCGTCGGCTGGCGGCGGCTCCGGCATATCGGTAAGCGCGACAGACCCTGGCCGCCCAGGGATGACAGTGACCGCCCGCATGACCTCACCGTAGCGAACTGGGCCGGCGCTCCCTGGTCGGCCACGGGATGGACCGGTGTTCAGGTGCCGCAGTAGGTGACGTGCGGGGCGCAGCCCGCGGGCGCCGGGCCGGCGTAACTCCCCAGGCCGGGCCGCTCCTCGAAAGGCCGGGAGACCGCACCGAGGAGGCGGTGGAACGGCCCCATCTCACCGGCAGCCGCCGGCGCGAGCGCCTCCTCGACCCGGTGGTTGCGCGGGATATAGACCGGGTTGACCCGGTCCATCGCCGCGGCCACCGCGGCCGGTTCCGCCGGCAGCTCCGCCGCGCGGCGGGCGGCCCACGCGTCGAAGGGCTCCGGCTGCCTGAACATGGTCCGCGCGGTGCCGCCCGACAGCGCGCGGAAGAACCGCGTGAAGTCGACCTGCTGCGCGCGCATCAGCTCCAGCAGGTCGGCCACCAGCTCGCGGTCCGGCGCGGCCAGCCCGAGCTTGGCCGCCATGCCCTGGTCCCAGTGCTGCTCGTAGGCGACGGCGAATCCGCTCAGGACGTCGGTGGCCGCCTCGGCGGCGGCCTCGCTGTTCTCGTCGATCAACGGCAGCAGCGTCTCGGCCAGCCGGGCCAGGTTCCACTGCATGATGGCCGGCTGGTTGCCGTACGCGTAGCGGCCACCGTGGTCGATGGAGCTGAACACCGTGGCCGGGTCGTAGGCGTCCATGAACGCGCATGGGCCGTAGTCGATCGTCTCGCCGGAGATCGTCGTGTTGTCGGTGTTCATGACCCCGTGCACGAACCCGGCCAGCATCCACCGGGCCACCAGCGATGCCTGCGCGCCGGCCACCTGCCGCAAGAGGTCGAGGTAGCGGTTCGCGGCGCCGGTGGCCTCCGGGTAGTGACGGCCGATGGCGTAGTCGGCCAGCGCGCGCAGCCGGCCGGTGTCGCCGGACGCGGCAGCGTACTGGAACGTGCCCACCCGCAGATGGCTGGCGGCGACCCGCGTGAGCACCGCACCCGGCAGCGCCTGCTCGCGCATCACCCGCTCGCCGGTGGCCACCACCGCCAGCGCCCGCGTGGTCGGGATGCCCAGGCCCTGCATGGCCTCGCCGATCAGGTACTCGCGCAGCATCGGGCCCACCACGGCCTTGCCGTCGCCACCGCGCGCAAACGGGGTCCGCCCCGACCCCTTCAGGTGCAGGTCACGGCGGCGGCCGTGGACGTCGATCACCTCGCCCAGCAGCAGCGCCCGGCCGTCCCCGAGCCGGGGCACGTAGACGCCGAACTGGTGGCCGGCGTAGGCCTGGGCGGCCGTCGCGACCGTCATGACCCCCACGCCCCCCACGCCCCCCTCCGGGGCCTGTCCCACCAGCAGCGACACACCAGGCGCCTCCCGCAACGCCGCAGGATCAGCGCCCAGCTCCGCCGCCAGCTCCTCGTTGAGCACCAGCAGTTCCGGAGCGGGCACCGGCGCCGCTGACCACGGCACGGACAGGCCTGGCACCGCGCGAGCGTAGGAATCATCGAACCGGAACAAGGTCGTGGCCATGGTCATGCCTCAAGGCTACGAACTGGACGGCCTGCAGCAGACGGCTTCCAGCCAGGAGTGTCAGCGTGGCCGTGTCCGCGGCGACCCGGCGGGGCAGGAGGAGGGGCAGGTGTTCCCGACGCTGGAGGCCGTGGTGACCGAGACCCCAGCGGAGCTGCGCCGGGTCATGCATCCCGATCTCGGCGTCGCCCTCATCGATCTCGACCGGTCCGAGTCCTGACCTGACCGCGAGCGGCCCACGTTTACACGGCGTCGTGGTCGCGCTCGCCCGTCCGCGCCCGCACCACGCTGTCCACGCTGGTGGACCAGACCTTCCCGTCGCCGATCGTGCCGGTATTGACGCACTTCACAAGGGCGTTCATTACCGCATCGGCGTCTTCGTCCCGGACGACGATGTCCACGCGCGCTTTCGGCAGCAAGACGGCCCGGCTGGCCTCCCCGGTCTTCCTCACGTGCCCATATTGCTGCCCGAAACCGCTGGCCCTGGTTGCCGTCAGCCCGCGAGCCCCGGCATCGGTCACCGCACTCATGACGTCGTTCAGTTTTTCCGGCCGGATGACCGCAGTTATCAGCCTCATCTGGTGCTACCTCCGCTTGGCCGTCGGCTGGTCTGTTGCGCAGTGCGCCAGTCGCACCCTGACGCCACCTCAGCTGGGGCGCCGGCTCCGGATCGGCCGGTGCTCCACGTGGGTGTCGGAAGAGGGGGCGAACACACTCTCGTGACCGTCCTGCCAGCGAACTAGATAGGGCGGCATACCGTTCTTTCCGTGGACCTCGATGACCACTCCTTCACGGTCCACATCTCCCACATGGCGTCCCCTGACTACGAGCTCATCGCCGACTTCGACGCCCATCGCTATCCCTCCTTAACGCGGCTTACGCAAGATCATGATTGCGTGCAGGACCCTTGCCGGGCAGGGTCGAAGGTCGGCGGTACATAAGTCCAACGGGCCGAAAGTCCCGGGCACGCAGGCATTCGGCCGCTGGGCCGACCGCGTTCGCGGGCGTGGGATGGAAGGCAGGAACCGATGAGCCAAGGAGGGATTGTCATGGCCAAGCAGCCTGCGCGCAGGGAAGGGCACCACCACCGGCTTCCGGACCTGCTGGACTGGCTGGATACACCGTGGACGCCGCTGCTGCCGTTCGCACCCGGCCAGATGTTCCGGGTCGAGGACTATGTCAAGGACAACACCTACGTCCTCCGCGCCGAGCTACCCGGCCTGGATCCGGAGAAAGACATCGAGGTCACCGTGGAGGACGGGAGGCTAACGATCCACGTCGAACGCCGCGAGGAGCAGCAGGAGGAGCGCCGGTCGGAATTCCGGTACGGCTCATTCACCAGGTCGGTCACGCTTCCGGACCGGGCCGACACCGAGCACATTACCGCCACGTACGACAACGGAATTCTCCAGATAACCATCCCGGTACCGGAGGCGAAGGCGCAAAGCCGCCGGGTCACGGTCACCAAGGCCAGCTAAGCGTCCGGAGCATTCCGGTCTGGCCAACCCCACCTGGCCGAGAAGGGCACCTCACAGGTTCGCGGTGCGTGAGCGTCCTCGATATGGGCGGCCTTCGCGGCCGGGGTTGCGGCGGAGCCGTTCCAGGACGTGGCGGGCTGCGTGAGATCAACCGCCGTGGGTGGGCTCAGGTGGCAATGTGGGCGAGCAGGTGGTAAACGAGGAAAGCCGGCCACAGAAGGGCTTCGACGACGGCCCACACATGGGCCCAGAATCCGCTGGCGTGCTGCCAGTAGTACACCACGGCCCCGATGAACCCGAGACCATAGACCGCGCCTCCGCCGCCGCACCGCACGGCACTGTTGTTCTTCGACATGTCCGACATGTGCTCCCTTCATCGCCAGCCGTCGGAGTCCTCAGGCAGACCGGCCGAGGAGTACCCGCCAGAGGGCGTCGATCTGCTCCCTCCCAGCGTTTCCTGAGCCCAGTAAGCACGCGCACGGGCGGCCAGGGCAGGGCCCAAGGTCCTGTCCCACGTCCCGGCGACGGCGCTGTCAGCATCGCGGCTCCGGGAGAAATAATCCTTGGCAGAGGCTGCCGCCGGCGCTGGTGCCCGCGGCCGTCCCGGGAGGAGGCCACGATGGAGGAATACATCGTCTGGATGACCACCCGTCAGATCAAGCCGGGCACGCTGGCCGACTTCGAGCGGGCCTGGCGGCCGGACACGCACCCGGAGGGCATGCTGCGCGCCTACGCGTACTGGTCCGCCGATGAGCAGGAGATCATCGGGGTCTCGTTCTGGGCCTCGCAGGAGCTGTGCCAGGCGTGGCGCTCCTCGGGGTCAGAGGCCCGCCGGCGGGAGGCGATGGCCGCTTTTGTCCTGGGCGAGCAGGAACGGTTCTACCGCGGGCGCGAGCTCCACGTGCCCGAGCGCTAGCAGCCACGCCCGAGCCTGGTCCCTTCGGCCTGGGCGATACCAGTTAGGCGCCGGACGTCACCGGTCGTCGTCGTCGCCGTAGGGGACCTCCTGACGCTGTTCGAGCACGTCATCTTCGGGCTCGTCGTCGGGAATCCCGGCCGGCACCGAGGGCTGCTCGCGATCCTCGGCGTCGTAGTCGGCGTACTCGTCGTCGGCGTACTCGTCCTCAGGGTTGCTGCCGGTACTGGAGACCATGCATGTGAGTCTTACGCGCCGGTACCCAGCACGCAAACAGCCCTTCAGAGAGACCGTTGCCATGCGGCAGGCTGGGCGCGCCCGTCCCGGCTCGCCCACCACCCTGAGCCGGGCCACCGACCCCCCGGGTGAGCCGCGCCATGGCGCGGTCAGCTGACGCTGGCCGCCGTGGCGTACCGGTCGATCAGCCGGTCGGCGATGGCATCAAGGTCCTTCCCGATGTAGTTCGGCTGCGGGCCGACGTCGAGTGGGGCATTGCCCTCGCGAAGGATGAGCCCGGTCTGCCAGCCGGCCGCGGCGGCGCCAATCGTGTCCCAGACGTGGGACGCGATCAGGCAGACGTCCCCGGGATCGAGCTCGAGTGCGGCGGCCACCGAGTGATAGGCCTCCGGCGCTGGCTTGTGGCGTCGCACGGTCTCGTCCACGCTGAAGCGGCGCTCGAACAAGTCGATCACGCCCGCCCGCTCGAGCTGCCGCCCGGAGATTCCCAGCGTGTTGTCGGTGAGCGTGAACAGCCGGAAGCCATGGTCGCGCAGCCGGCGCAGGGCCGCGGGAACCTCGGGATGGGGCGGCATGGTGGCGAACCGGTCGGTGAGCTCGGCACCATCGGCGTCACTGATCGTGATGTCACGCGTGGCGGCGAGCATCCGGAGCACGGCGCCGCCGATGTCAGTGAACGGGACGTAGACGCCGGCGAGCGTGAGCGCCTCAGAGTAGAGGATCAGGTCGGCGAACCACAGCCGCATGGCGGCCGGGTCGTTGAAGATCCGGTCAAAGGTAGGGCGGAGCGTATCCAGATCGAGCAGGGTCTCGTTGACATCGAAGACGATGACCGGCCGCCCGGGCACGTTCTGATCTTTCATGCTTTCGGTCATGACAGCGTCCCTTCGAGGAAGCGTTGGATGATGCCGGCCGCGGCATCCAGGTGGCTTTCGAGCAGGAAGTGGCCGCCGTCAAGCAGGTGGATCTCGGCGCCGGGCGCATCGCCGGCGAATGCGCGGGCGCCGTCGGGGCCGAATATCTCGTCGTTGGCGCCCCAGACGGCCAGCAGCGGCACGCGGCTGTCGCGCAGGTAGGCGTGCAGCTTCGGGTACAGCGGCAGGTTGGTGGCGTAGTCGGCGAACAGCCGCAGCTGGACCAGGTCGTTGCCGGGCCGCGATACCAGGGCAAAGTCGTGATACCAGGTATCCGGGCTGACCACGGTCTCATCCGGGACGCCGTGCAGGTACTGCCACCGGATGGCCTCCAGGGTCAGCGCCTGGCGGAGCACGGCCTCGGCCTGCGGGCTCGGGTCCTGCCAGTACTCGCGCACCGGCTTCCAGAAGCCCTCGGTGAAACCGGCCTCGTACCCGTTGCCGTTCTGGGTGACGATCGCCGTGACCGCGGCCGGGTTGGCGAGGGCCAGCCGCCAGCCCACCGGTGCGCCGTAGTCCTGCACGTACATCGCATAACGGGTCACCCTGAGCTGAACCAGCAGGGCGGCGGTCAGGCCAGCCAGGCCGTCGAACGTGTAGGTGAACTCCCCGGCGGGCGGCGCACCGGACAGGCCGAAGCCCAGGTGATCCGGGGCGATCACGTGATACCGGTCGGCCAGCAGCGGGATCAGGTTGCGGAACATGAACGAGCTGGCCGGGAAGCCATGCAGCAGCACCACGGTCGGCGCCCCGGCCGGTCCGGCCTCCCGGTAGAACAAGCGCTGACCATCGACGGTGGTGTAGCGGTGGTGGACGGTGGTCATCTCCGGTTCCCTTCCGGGATCAGCTCCTTGCCTGGCTGGTTATTGCTTGTGCTGGACGGTGAATCCCAGTTTCCCGAGCACGGCGACGGCGCCGCTCTTCCCGCCCTCGAAATCGCCGGAGCCAAGGCGCTGGCCCGTGGCCAGCTCGTAGGCCGTGCCCAGGATTGCCTTCGGCGGGTAATGGCGTTTGTCCCAGACCAGGTCATAAGTCGTGGTCGGGGCGAAACCGTGCTCAGCGAAGAACCCCTCGGGCCCCAGCCGGTCGTATTCGTGCATCGCGCGCATCACGTCATCGCGGGTCACGCGGTCCCACACCACATGTGCCATCGGGTCCTCCCAGGATCGTTAGTTGCGCCCGGCCATGACGCCGCTGCCGCCCACGACCACCAGCTCCTGCCCCGCGAACACCGGCATGGCCCGTGACCGGCCGGGCTCCTCCATGCGCCGGCCCAGGCCCTCAAGCCAGTTCATGCTCATCAAACATTCCTTCCGGCTGGGTCTGCGGATGGCAAAGTGTGCTGCTTGTCAACGGGAATGATCAGCACGGTCTGGCCCTTCGGACAAGGCATAGCCTTCTCCTTTACCGGCACCGATTGAACCTCCGTGCTAATAGATAAAACGAGCCTGACACATCACTTATGCCGGTGACAAGGAGTCAAAGGCTTCGAAGAAGTCATGGCACTTATGAAAATTCCGAATGCCTGTACTTCTGATATGGCCGTTAGCGCCAGACGCGAGCGCTTCGCCGTCAGCCCCCGGCGTTCATGGTGCGCGCCTGCCGTTTGCGGCAGCCGGGCGCGCGTCGCCCGGCATTGCCGCCGCGCGGGCCGGGCCTGACTGGGACCCAAGCCCGTTGGGTTGCGACAGGCACGATTCTGGAAGACCGCGTCGCTTCAGGTCGGAGACGAAGTGCCGCAGCAGACCATCGTGCGGCGCGGCGACGATGACGATCACGTCCCGCAACTCGGGCGGGTCAATCGGCCTTATCGTCCCGCCCGGCCGCGGCGTGAGGGCCGAGAAGGGCACGATCGCCACCCCCATGCCGGCCGCGGCCAGCTGTGCGGCCGTGCGCGGGCTGCCCGTGCGCAACACCGGCTGCGGCAGCACGACGCCGCGTTGCGCCGCGAACTCATCCAGCCACAGCGCATTCCCGTTGTCCGGGTTGTAGTGAACGAGCGGTTCGGCCGACAGCTCGGTCAGTGGCACGGCGTCCATGCGCGAGAACCGGTGCTCCGCGGAAGCGACGATCACGATCTCCTCGCTGCCGAGCACCTCGACGTGCTCATCCGTGAGCGTCGGCGGCGGCCCGACGACGATATCCGCCCCTCCGGCAAGGAGTACGTCCAGCATCCGGTTCGCGCTGGTGTACTCCTTAAGGTCGAGTTCGACGTCGGGGAATCGGCGGCGCCAGCTGCGCAGCACCGGGACCAGAACCCACGCCGTCATCGTCTCCGCGCAGGCGATCCGGATGCGGCCACCAGACCCGGCCGCCACCCTCCGGCCCGCCATCACGACCCGGTCGGCCGCGGCCACGGCGATCCGCGCCTCGGCAACGGCCGCCAGCCCGGCCGCGGTCGGCCTGATTCCCCGCGGTAGGCGCTCGACGACCGGGGTCCCCAGCTCCCGCTCGATGGCCGCGATCTGGTGCGACAAGGCCGGCTGCGACATGTGCAGGGCCGCCGCGGCCTTCGTCAGCGAGCCCTGCTCCACTATGGTGACCAGGCACTTCAGTGCCCTCATGGAAAGCATTCGGCGATCCAGTCCATGTCAGGCGATACTTCAGGCGAGTGGCTCGCCGCCGCGAAGCGGATCCGGCTGCGTAGACAACGCTCGCTCCTAGTGCATGAATCAGCCCCCGGTCATCTGACCGGCCGGCGGGTCTCACGTGCTGCGGTTGTCCCGGCCCGTAATCCAGCGTAGCGGCGCCATGACCAACATAGAACCCGGCCACTGGCCGTCTTCTGATGCCAGCGTGCCGGGAACGTCCATAATGACCCGGCAGGCCCACTGCGCCGCCATCGAGGCGGCGCTGCAGGCACAGGTCTGCTCGGCAGCTTTGCGAGGGGGTTACGGCATGTTTACGCGCGCGGGGAGAACCGCGGTGCTGGCAGCGCTCGCCGGATGCGCGGCCGCCCTGGCCGTGAGCGGCTGTCATGTCGATTCCGGCCTGCTACAGCACCAGACGCGCACCTATGCGGTCTCTTCACCCGTGCGCACGCTGGTGATCAGCGACCGGGTAGGCGATGTGCACGTGACCGCCGGCGCCGGGCCGGTGTCGGTGACCGAGCGGATCAGCTACCGGCACCAGCTGCCTGCCACCACCCACGTGGTGCGCGCTGGGACGCTCACCCTGACCGGCACCTGCCCGGCTCACCAGCCATGCGATGTCGAGTACCACGTCCGGGTGCCGCCAGCCACCGCGATCAGGATCGATGACCGGGTCGGCAACATCCGGCTCGCGGCACTCACCGGTCAGGTGATCACGCACATCAGCGCGGGCGGCATTGCCCTCAGGTCGCTGTCGGGCGCCGTCCAGGTGAGTGACCGCGCCGGGTCGATCAGCGGCTCCGGCCTGTCCTCGGCCACCATCACGCTGAACGCCTTCGTCGGCGACATCGATGCTTCCTTCTCCGCCGCGCCTGCCACCGTGGCCGCGACCACGACCATTGGATCTATAAGGCTCCGGCTTCCCCGGGGGGCGGTGTATGCCGTCCATGCGAGCGCCACCGCCGGCAGCGTCCATGTCACAGTGCCGGAGGCCAGCAACTCGGCCCACAGCATCACTGCCCACGCCGGGACCGGTACGGTCACCATCCGGCCGGCGTGATCACCGGGACCTGCTGATCACAGGCCCCGTCCCATCGCGTCGGCGTGGTCTGCCTGGCGGGCGGCCAGCGTGCCCTCGAGGATCGCCTCTTCAAGTCCGCGTGGCGAGCGGCAGTCCCCGGCCACCCGCACGGTCAGGCCGCCGCGCTCGCGCAGCTGCG
>Ga0187765_10000561_pt1 | contig 13649 bp, 15 predicted proteins | sample 0216_QUI02_MP05__3_FD_133018 | JGI IMG/M metagenome (GOLD analysis project Ga0187765, IMG submission 133018) | Tropical peat soil microbial communities from peatlands in Department of Meta, Colombia - 0216_QUI02_MP05_10_MG | ecosystem: Environmental > Terrestrial > Soil > Wetlands > Peat ...
AAATGTGGCGGTGATCGCGCGTGCCGAACGGTTATACGAAGAGCGGCTCGGCGTGCAGCGCGATCAAATCGGCGCCTGGCTCACCGAATTTCTGAGCCGGGTTGAGGATCAAGACCCGACCGAGATCGAGCATGCGCGTTCGGTGCTGGCGGAGCGGCTCGACGCGGTCGACGACAAATTTTTCCTTTAGGGACACGCGGGCGAGATGTGGCAGGTGCTCGGCATCGCGGCGACTGACGATCCGGTCGCGATCCGCCGGGCCTATGCCGCGCGTCTCAAGGCGCTCGACCCCGATCGGAATCCCGAAGAGTTCTGGGCTCTGCGCCGGGCCTATGAGTCGGCATTGGCTCGTGCTCGGCACAACGCCAGGTCGCCGGTTCCGCCTCCCCCGCAAATGCCCGAGGTCGAATCGAATGGTGAAAACGCTGCTGAGGACGAATCGGAGGACGCGTCGGACAGCGACGGAAATTTGGTGAATACCAGCGAACTAGAGCATGAGCCCGTGGATCGCGCCGCAGTGCGGGCGCCAACCGAAACAGACGTGCTGCTGGCCAACGCCCAGGCCGAAAGCGCCGCCGCGATGGGGAGATTCCGGGAGGCGCTCAACGACCGCCATTGGTCGGCTGCAGCGAGGGAATTGGTGTCCGCTTCGGCGCGCGGCCTGTTGCCGCTTGCAAACGAGGAGGCACATGCCGCGGAGGTGATGAAGGGCGCGATGGAGGATCGCGATCTCTCGGCCGCAAGCTTCCGCACGGTTGCGCAGCAACTCCATTGGGACGGCCCGCTCACCTGGAGCCGCGGCGCACATGACAAGCTGCGCCAGCAGGTGTGGGCGCGCATAGACGCTGAAACTTGGTACGCCACCCTTCTGGAACAGGCGTCATACCGACCGTCTGGAGGCTTGAACCTGCATGGGTGGCTCGGGAGCGACCCCAAGCAGATCGAGCGCGGCGCCGCCATGATGGTGCTGGGGTACTCGTCCGCGACGGACGCGCGCCGCCTGAAGAAATGGCTCGACCCCCTGCTGGTCCAGGCCGAGCAGCACCAGCCCTGGTTGGCCAATCGCATCGATCCCCGCGTGATCGAAACCCTGCGCGATCGTCTCATCCCGCCACCCAAGGCGAAGAGCGGTGGGTCCTGGATGTGGATTTTTATCGCGATCGTCCTGCTGCAGGTTCTGCTGGCGCTGGCCAACAAAAATTGAGCACGGCGAACTCGCGGCCGCGACGTCGGGTGGCGGGTCGCGACCGAGGCATGCGGGATACTACGGAGCTGAAGGCGCGGGTTTGTGGCTCGCCAAGGGCAAGTCAAGCTGGGTAATGTCTCTTCAAGGTAAGACGCTGCGGGCCGCTGGCCGGTTGATTTGCTACGGGCCCGTCCTTTCTGCCAATATCCCGGCCGCATGGCGGCCGGTAGCACGCCGGCGACGATCGGTAGGTTTGCAGGATGTTTGATTTCGCGTGGTCCGAGTTGATGGTGATTGCGGTCGTGGCGCTGGTGGTGATCGGACCCAAGGACTTGCCGCGAGTGATGCGGTCGCTTGGAAAATGGGCGAGCCGCGCGCGCATGATTGCACGCGAATTCCAGGGCAGCATCGATCAGATGATCCGCGAAAGCGAGCTCGAGGAAGTGCGGCGTGAGGTTCAGAAGGTGGCGGAGATCAATCTCGATCATGAGGTTAAATCCGCGGTCGATCCCGGCGGCGAGATTGGCAAGGCTTTGGAGTCGACGTCGGCTGCACCCTCGGAACCCGTGCTTGCACCGCCAGCCGCTGCAGGGGGCACCGCCGCGCCGGAGGCACCTGCCACAAGCGGATCGGTGGGACCTGAGCAAGCCCCGGTGCCGGCGGCCGAGGGCGAGCATAGCCTCGGCAAGACCCCGACGCCGGCATGACGGGCACCACGCAGGACCGGGAGGACGAGCTCGAGCAGGGCAAAATGCCTCTGCTCGATCACCTCATCGAACTGCGCCGTAGGTTGATCTATTCGGCGCTCGCGCTCGTGGTGCTTATGCCCCCCTGCTACTATTTCAGCCAGTATATTTTCGACTTCCTCACGCGGCCGTTGGCGTCGATCCCATCACTGACCGGCGAGCCGCACAAATTCATCTACACGGACCTGACCGAGGCGTTCTGGACCAACCTTCGGATCGCGTTCTGGGCCTCGTTCTGTCTCTCATTTCCCGTGATTGCGTCGCAGCTATATCTTTTCGTCGCTCCCGGACTCTACCGCAATGAGCGGCGGGCATTCCTGCCGTACATATTGGCGACGCCGTTCCTGTTCATCCTGGGCGGGGCGGTCCTTTACTATCTGATTTTCCCAGTTGCCTGGCGTTTCTTCCTGGGGTTCGAGCAGCCCGCCAGCAGCGGCCAGCTCGCGATCACCGCCGAGTTGAAAGTAAGCGAGTACCTGACGTTGGTGATGCGGCTCCTGCTCGCCTTCGGTGTCGCGTTCCAGCTTCCGGTCGTTCTGACGCTGCTGGCGCGGGTCGGCATCATCACGGCAAAGCAATTGGCGGAAAAGCGCCGCTACGCGATCGTCCTTATCACCATCGCCGCCGCGGTCCTGACGCCGCCCGATCTCTTCAGCATGACGGCCCTTGCGGTGCCGATGCTCGCCCTTTACGAAATCTCGATCTTCTCCGCCAGGTTTGCAGAGAAGCAACGCGCGCGCGCGGAGGCCGAGGCAGAGGCGTCATTCAAGCAGTAACCTCGCGCGGTGGACGCGGTGCGGCGCAGCAACTATAACCACGGCGCGACAATCGGCCGGACCACACGACCATGTTCGATCTGAAATGGATTCGCGACAATCCCGACGCCTTCGACCGGGGGCTGGCCCGCCGTGGCCTCCCACCGCAATCGCCGGCGGTGTTGAGTCTCGACAAGGCCTGGCGCGAGGCGCAGACGGAAGCGGAGCGGTTGCAGGCCGAGCGTAATCGTCTTTCGAAGGAGATCGGCGCCGCCAAGGCGAAGGGGCAGGACACCAGCCAAATTCTGGCTCAGGTTGCCGCCGGCAAGGACCGGCAGGCCGCGATGGAAGCGGTGGCCGCGGAACGGTCCCGCGAACTCGAGGAGTTGCTGGCCGGATTCCCGAACATTCCCGGGGACGATGTTCCCGATGGGGAGGACCCCTCCAAAAACCAGATCGTTCGCGCGCACGGCGCACCGCCGCGCTTCGAATTTGCCCCCAAGGATCACGTCGCGCTCGGCGAGGCGCTGGGCATGATGGATTTCGTGCGCGCGGGAAAGCTTTCCGGTGCGCGCTTCACGGTGTTGCGAGGCGAGCTTGCCCGCCTAGAACGCGCGCTCGGCCAATTCATGGTCGACATCCATACGCGCGAATTCGGATACACCGAGGTGTCGCCACCGCTGCTGGTGCGCGACGAAGCTGCATTTGGAACCGCCAGCCTACCGAAATTCGCCGACGATCTCTTTCGCACCACCACGGGTCTCTGGCTGATCCCGACCGCGGAAGTGTCGCTCACCAATCTGGTTGCGGACGAAATTCTGGACGAGACGGTATTACCGCTGCGCTTCACGGCTTGGACGCCATGCTTCCGTTCCGAGGCGGGAGCGGCCGGCAAGGATACGCGCGGCATGATCCGCCAGCATCAATTTTACAAGGTCGAGCTGGTCTCAATCTCGCATCCCGACCGCTCGGTGGAGGAGCATGAGCGCATGACCGCCTGCGCCGAGGCGATTCTGCAACGCCTCGGCCTTGCCTATCGAGTCGTGCTGCTCTGCAGTGGCGATATGGGATTTGCGTCGCGCAAGACCTATGACCTGGAGGTCTGGCTGCCGGGACAGGAGGCCTATCGGGAGATTTCGAGCTGCTCCAATTGCGGCGACTTCCAGGCCCGGCGCATGAAGGCGCGCTTCCGTCCGAAGGAAGGGAAGGGGACCCGGTTCGTTCACACGCTCAACGGCTCCGGCCTTGCGGTCGGCCGCACCATGATCGCGCTCCTCGAAAACTACCAGCGCGGCAATGGGACCATCGCGGTGCCCGAAGCGCTGAGGCCATACCTCGGCGGCACCGATGTGATCAACGGCAATGCTTGAGCGGCCGCTCGACCTCGCCAAGGCGCGCATTCTCGTCACCAACGACGACGGCATCGAGGCAAAGGGGCTCAAGCTCCTGTTCAAGATCGCGCGTACGCTTTCGCAGGATGTGTGGGTGGTGGCGCCGGAACTGGAGCAGAGTGGTGCCAGCCACTCGCTAACGCTCCACCGCCCGCTGCGCGTGCGCCAGCGTGGACCACGCCGCTTTGTCGTCGACGGCACGCCCACGGACTGCGTGCTGCTGGCGGTCAATCGTCTGCTCAGCGATAAGCGTCCGAGCCTGGTGCTTTCGGGTATCAATGCGGGTGCCAATCTGGGCGAAGACGTGACGTACTCGGGCACGGTTGCCGCGGCGATGGAGGCGATCCTGCTGGGCGTTCCGGCAATTGCGCTCAGCATGCAGGCCATCGACCGCGGCAAAATCCGCTGGGAGACTGCGGAGGCATACGCCGCCAAAGTAATCCGCCGCCTTGTCGCGGCGCCTTGGGCGCCCAATACGCTCATCAATGTCAATTTTCCGGACCTGCCGGCGGATCAGGTCAAGGGTATCGCGGTTACGCGTCAGGGCCGACACAAAATCGGCGATCAACTTGCCGAGCGCATCGATCCGCGGGGCCGGGTCTACTACTGGATCGGCCCCAATCGAGATGTCGATATCGATACGGATGGCACCGATATCGCTGCCGTGACGCAGCACAAGATCGCGCTTACGCCGATCAGCCTCGATCTCACCAACGACGCCGCACTCAAGCCGCTGCGCCGGGTGTTCAAGTGACAACACCGCTCGCAGTCAAGAAGGCGCGGCTGATCATGGAGCTGCGAGCCGAGGGGATCGTCGATGCAAAGGTTCTGGCCGCAATCGAGCGGGTGTCGCGCGAGCATTTCCTGCCGGAGACATTTCGCGACCGCGCTTACGAGAACGTGGCGCTGCCCATCGGCCACGGTCAAACCATCAGCCAGCCCCTGGTGGTCGCGCTGATGACCCAGGCGCTGGAAGTCGGCAGCCGCCACAAAGTCCTGGAGATCGGCACCGGCTCCGGATACCAGACGGCGGTGCTCGCGAAGCTCTGTCGCCGTGTCTTCACCATGGAACGGCACCGCGATCTGCTGAAGTCGGCGGAGCAGCGCTTCGCGGCGCTGCGCATTCACAACATCACCACCCGCTTCGGCGACGGCACCAAGGGTTGGCCGGAGCAGGCGCCTTTCGATCGCATCCTCGTGACTGCGGCCAGCGAGGACGTGCCGCACGTGCTGTTGGAGAGCCTTGCCGATGGCGGTGTGCTCGTAGTTCCAGTGGGAGCGGAGCATCGCGATCAGGAGCTGCTGCGCCTGCGGCGAAAGGGCGAGAGCATCGAACGCGAGTCGCTTGGTGCCGTGCGATTCGTGCCCCTCGTCGCTGGTTTGCCGCGCGCCGGGACGCGTTGATTTGCGTGACAGATACCCGCTCCATTGAGAGGCACGAGCGCCGTAGCTTAGACTTCGCTGCCATGACGCGGATCAGCACCGCCCAGTTCCTCCGACTCTCTTCCGGTGTGCTGCTCGCCGCCGCGGTCGCGAGTTGCCAAGATACGCAGCGGCCGGCCCCGCTTTACTATGGACAATCTCCTCACGGACAAGCGAGCGCGCCCGCCATTGTAGCGACGCCCTTGCCTCCGAGCCGCGGTGCGCCGGGCTCGGGCGCGCCGACGGGATCCGGCACACGCCCAGCGACAAGTTCCAGCACGCTCGCGCCGAGCGCGAGCGGGCCGCACCCAGCCGAGATCACGGTCGCGCGGGGCGACACGCTTTACGCGGTCGCCCGCCGCTACCAATTGTCCACGCGTGCAATCATCGATGTGAACCACTTGGAGCCGCCCTACCGGCTGGTGGCGGGACGGAAGCTGATCCTGCCCCAGACCCAGACGGCTGCATCGACATCCCAATGGCCGATTGTGACGTGGGCGCCGCCATCCACGGTCGCGCCGGCGCCGCCATCCGCGGTCGCCACGGCGCCGACTGCGGAACCCCCGCGCGCGCCGCCCGAGCTTAAGCCCGCGGCCAAGCCTGCGCCCGAGGCGGCCGCTCCTGCGGCGTCGGCTCTTTCCCCGAGTGCGCCCGCACCCACGACGCCTGCAGCGCCAGCACCGGAAGCAACCCCGTCTACGCCGCCGCAGGGGTCGGAGACCGCAGCGCTGCCGCCGCCACCGCCACGAGCGGGCCGCAGCTTCCTCTGGCCGGTACATGGCCGCATCATCGGCCGCTTCGGTCCGGGGCAAAATGGCGGCGAGAACGACGGCATCGACATTGCGGCAGCCGAGGGCACGCCGGTCGTGGCGGCGGAGTCCGGCATCGTCGCGTATGCCGGCAATGAGCTGCGCGGCTATGGCAATCTGGTGCTGCTGAAGCACGCGGACGGATGGATGACCGCGTACGGCCACAATTCGAAGATTTTGGTGAAGCGCGGGGATCGCGTGCTGCGGGGACAGACCATCGCCCATGTGGGTGCAACCGGCGCGGTCAGCGAGCCGCAACTGCATTTCGAGCTGCGCAAGGGGACGCGCGCCCTCGATCCGCTCAACTATCTGGCGCCGCTTGCCGCCACCAGCGGCTAGGCGTCAGCCGATCCGTTTTCCGAGCCGGCCCGCCAGATCCTGAACGAATTGCCAGGCGACGCGGCCCGAACGGGCGCCGCGCGTGATCGACCACTCATTGGCCTCGGCCTTGAGCTGCTCTTGCGAGACCGCGAGACCGTAGCGCTCGGCATATCCGCGCACCATCGCGTGGTAGGTCTCGTTATCGCAGGCATGGAAGCCGAGCCAGAGGCCGAAGCGGTCGGAGAGTGAGACCTTTTCCTCGACGGCCTCGCCGGGATTGATGGCGGTCGAGCGCTCATTCTCGATCATGTCGCGCGAGAGCAAGTGGCGCCGGTTCGAAGTTGCATAGAGCACGACGTTTGCGGGCCGGCCCTCGATGCCGCCTTCGAGCACGGCCTTCAACGACTTGAAGCTGGTGTCCTGCTGGTCGAAGGAGAGATCATCGCAGAAGAGGACGCAGCGGCGTTCGGTGGTGCGCAGGAGCGCCAGCAGATGCGGCAGGCTCGGAATGTCCTCGCGATGGATTTCCACCAACACCAGCGAGCGCGGGTGCCGCGCGTTCACCGCCGCATGCACCGCCTTCACCAATGAGCTCTTGCCCATGCCGCGGGCGCCCCAGAGCAGCACGTTGTTGGCGGGGAGTCCTGCGGCGAAGCGCTCGGTGTTTTCGAGCAGGATGTCGCGGACGCGATCGATCCCCTTGAGGAGATCGATATCGACCCGGTTCACCGCGGGCACCGGCTCCAGCCACTCGCGTTCGGCGTGCCAAACGAAGGCGTCGGCGGCGCCTAGGTCGTTCACCGGTGCGGCGCGCGGAGCCAGGCGTTCGAGGGCATCGGCGATGCGCGTCAGAAGTGGCTCCAAGCGTGGCTTGTCGTTCATCGAAAGAGGCGGAAATCCAGAGGTTTAGAGCGCGGCGGACCCTAGCACATCGCGATCGCCCGTCAACCGATGCGCTCCTACGCCAGGGCCGCAGCGAGACCGGTCAAGCCATTGCCCTTTTGGGGCAAACCGCGTACCAATGCCGCCTGAACAGAACCGGGAGGTCCGATGTTCATTACGCCGGCCTATGCGCAATCGCTCTTCGGGGGCGACGCCAACGGCATCATGCAATTCGCTCCGCTGATCCTGATCTTCGTGGTCTTCTACTTTCTGCTGATCCGTCCGCAGCAGCAGCGTCAGAAGCAGACGAAGTCGATGCTCGCGGCGTTGCGCCGGGGCGATCGGGTCGTCACCGCCGGTGGCATCATCGGCACGGTGGCGAAGGTGATCAATGAAAACGAGGTCTCGGTCGATATCGCGGAAAACACTCGCGTGCGCGTCGTGCGCAGCACCATCACGCAGGTGCTCGCCAAGACCGAGCCAGCCTCCAAGAGCAAGGACAAGGAGGACGAGGACGAAAAGGAGACCGAGGTCGCCAAAAGCGATTGATCGGATGCCGGTAGCGAAAGCATAGCCGATGCTCTATTTCGAGCCCTGGAAGATCATTCTGATCGTCGGAACGTGCGTGCTGGGCGTGCTGTTCACGCTGCCCAATCTCTTCAGCAAATCCACCCTTGAGAGCTTGCCCCGCTGGATTCCGCATCCGCAAATCAGCCTCGGCCTCGACCTCCAAGGCGGCTCGCATCTGCTCTACGAAGTCGACATGAACTCGATGCTGCGCGAGCAGCTCAACAACGCGCTTGATTCCGTGCGCACCGAGCTGGTGGCCGCCAAGATCGGCTACAGCCAGCTCGAAGTGCAGGGCGATCAGATCGTGGTTCAGTTGCGCGACCCCGCTTCGATCGAAAATGCGCGCACCATCCTGCAGAAGATCGATCCGGATTTTAGCGTCGAGGTCAGCCCCGACGGACACGCGACGATGACTTACAACGAGGCCGCACTCGAGGCGCGCAAGCATAAGGTGATCGAGCAGTCGATCGAGGTGATCCGGCGGCGCATCGACGAGACCGGCACCAAGGAGCCGACGATCCAGCGGGAAGGCGAGGACCGCATCCTCGTGCAACTGCCGGGCGTCGACGATCCCGAGCGCATGAAGGCGCTCATCGGCAAGACCGCCAAGATGACCTTTCAGCTCGTGGACCTCAACGGCGACCCGCAAAGTGGGCGAGCGCCGCCCGGCGACGAGCTGCTCCCGAGCGAGGAGGACAAGCGCAATCCGAACGCGCAGCGATCGCAATATCTGGTGAAGCGGCGCGTGGAGGTGAGCGGCGACATGCTGACCAGCGCCACGGCGGCACCGGGGCAGGGTGATCAGGCCGGGCTTTGGGTGGTGAATTTCAAGCTCGACAGCCGGGGCGCGCGCGCATTTCAGCGTGTCACCAGCGAAAACATCGGGAAGCCCTTTGCGATCGTGCTGGACGGCAAGGTGATCAGCGCGCCCGTGATCAGGAGCGAGATTCGCGATCAGGGACAAATCACCGGCAATTTCACCGCGCAGAGCGCGACCGATCTGGCGCTGCTGCTGAACGCCGGCGCGCTCCCGGCCAGGCTCACGGTGATCGAGGAGCGAACGGTCGGACCCGATCTCGGTGCCGACTCGATCCGCGCCGGCACCATCGCCAGCATCGTCGGAATGATCCTTGTGATGGTCTTCATGGTGCTGTTCTACGGATTGTTCGGCATTTACGCCAATGTCGCGCTGATCTTCAATCTGTGCCTGATGCTGGCGTGCCTTTCGCTGCTGGGCGCGACGCTCACGCTGCCGGGGATCGCGGGGATCGCGCTCACCACCGGCATGGACGTGGACGCGAATGTGTTGATCTACGAACGCATCCGCGAGGAAGTCCGCAATGGCCGAACTGTGCTGGCGGCGCTCGAAGCCGGATTCAGGCGCGCTTTCGGCACCATCCTCGATAGCCACGTCACCACCTTGGTGGCGGGAGCGCTCATGTTCTGGCTGGGATCGGGGCCGGTCAAAGGCTTTGCGGTGACGCTCAGCATTGGCGTCATTACCTCGCTGTTTTCGGCGATCCTGGTCACGCGGCTGCAGATCGTGACGTGGGTCCGCCGCCGGCGGCCGAAGGCGATTCCGATCTGACCTCTGCGGAAGGCCGCGCCGATGGATCTGACGCCCATCATCCAACGCGGCCGGCAGGTAATCGAGAGCTACGGGCCCGGTGGCTTCCGCGTCAGCGGCCAAGCCTATGCGAGCTCGATCCTGATATTTCCCGATCAGACAGTGCGATGGGATGTTGGTGATCCATCCGCGATCAAAGAGGCGGATCTGGCGCCGGTGCTCAACCATGGCGGGGTCGAGATTCTGCTGCTGGGCTGCGGGGCTCGGCTGCTGCCGGTCCCGCCGGCGCTGCGGCAAGCGCTCAAAGCCGCCGGAATAGTCGTCGATCCCATGGATACCGGTGCCGCCTGTCGTACCTACAACGTGCTGATGGCGGAGGAGCGGCCGGTGGCGGCGGCACTGATCCGGCCAGGGTGACTTCAGGGCGCCGGACGGAGCACCGGAATTGCTGCGGAGAAGGCGGGCAACGCCCGCCTTTCCATCAGGTTCGCCCGAACGTTATTTCCCGCCGAGACGCTTCGCCGCTTCGTCCCAGTTGACGAGGTGATCGAGGAAAATCTGCACGAAATCGGGGCGCCGGTTCTGGTAGTCGAGATAGTAGGCGTGCTCCCACACATCGCACGTCAACAGCTCTGTCTCGCCGGAACCCAGCGGTGTCTCGGCGTTGGCGGTCTTGATGACTTTGAGATGCCCCCGGTCGGCGACCAGCCACGCCCAGCCGCTGCCGAATAGGCTGACCGCGGCATTCTTGAATTGTTCCTTGAACTTGTCGAAACCGCCGAAGTCGCGGGCGATCGCCTGGGCGAGTTCGCCGGTCGGGGCGCCGCCGCCCCGCGGCTTCATGGAGTGCCAGAAGAACGTGTGGTTCCACACCTGAGCCGCGTTGTTGAAGACGCCGGCCCTGGCCGCGTCCTTGGCGGTCTCCTTGACGATCACTTCGATCGATTTGGAGGCGAGCGGCGTGCCCTTGATCAGGTTGTTCAAGTTGGTGACGTAGGCCTGGTGGTGCTTGCCGTAATGAAAATCCAGGGTCTTCGCCGACATATGCGGCTCGAGCGCGGATTTGTCATAGGGAAGCGGGGGAAGTTCGAAAGCCATTAGCGGTACTCCCGTATAGATAAGGAAACGCGACCTTCAAATGCCGCTGAAAATGGAACGGGGCCTTGCGGGCCCCGTTCCAACCGTCGCGAAACTAAAATTGGTTCTAGTCGGCTCGGAGTACAGCGCTCAGAAGTAGTGCGAGGTCCAAGTCATCCAGTACAGCATGGGGATTGGCACCATGGTACGGCCGCTAGCGGCATCGCTGATCCGGCCAACGTAATAAAAAGCGACGGGACCTTGCGGCCCCGTCGCGACAGATTGTTGGGCGCTCAGGATGTAAACGCGTAGTGCGACGCCGCCGCCATGCAGTAGAGCATCGGAATCGACAGAAGCGTATTAACCCGCGAGGTGAGGCCCGCGAGTCGCGCCGCTTTCTTCTTTTCATCCGCGGTGGCATCGACGATGCCGAGCACTTTCTTCTGGTTCGGCCAAATGATGAACCAGACGTTGAACCACATGATCGCGCCCAGCCACATGCCGATGCCGATCGCGGTATCGTGCGGATTGTGGGCGCCGATGCCGAGTGCGATCGCGCTGCCGACATAGCCGCTGAGCGCCGCGAGAATAAGGCCGGTGACGATTGTCGACATCGCGCCCCAGCGGAACCAGAACAGCGCGGCCGGAGCAATGAACTTCGTGATCGCCGGCTTCTGCTCGTCCGGGATCTTCGGCATGGACGGGCTTTGCACGAAGTTGAAGTACCAGAGGTGGCCGATCCACATGATGCCGCTGATGATGTGCAGCCAGCGGAATGCGAAAACCCACCAGTCATGCGAGGTTAAAAACATGGTGTTCCCCCTATGGGCCGCATTAGGCGCTAATGGCGCGAATTACGTAGTGCACGATGAGTGTAAGCACGAAGCCGAGGAAGACGGTCTGGCCCAGCGAGTCCAATGGATTTTTCATGTCAGCCCCCTGACGAGTGGAGTGTCCGTTGTGATGGGTGTACCGATAGGATGACTAGCATAGCACAGCTCAACCCATGGGCAATCCATGATCCCGGAATCGGCACAGGCCGATAAAGGAGAGCACCAAAAGTCGCTTGCCGCGCTGGTAAGGCGGCACGACCGCGAACGTTATCTGACCACGTTATTCGCGCCGGCTGATCGGCGGGAGGCAATGCTCGCCCTTTTTGCCTTCAACTACGAGATCGCCAAGACCCGCGAGGTCGTGAGCGAGCCGTTGCTGGGACGCATCCGCTTGCAGTGGTGGCGCGAGGGCATCGATGCCGCCTTTGGCGAAGGCCGGGTGCGCGAGCACGAGGTGATGACGCCGCTGGGCGCGGCGATCCGGCGCCACCGCCTGAGCCGGGTCGATTTCGATCGGTTGATCGAGGCGCGGGAGCGGGATCTGGAGCCGGAGGCTCCGCCCACCCTGGCGGCGCTGGAAGGGTATTGCAGGGACAGTTCGGGGTCGCTCCAAACGCTGGTGCTGGAGGTGCTGGGCGAGCAGGCGGAAATCGCGCGTGGCGCCGCGAACGCGGCCGGAACCGCCTACGCGCTCGCCGGCCTCTTGCGTGCCGTTCCGTTTCATGCTCGTGCCAAGCGGCAATTCATTCCGCGCGCTCTGGTGGATGCGGAGGGTCTCGATCTCCGCGACCTTTTCGAGCTCCGGCCCACGCGGGCGCTCGCCACCATCGTCGAGCACCTCGTGGCGCGTGCGGAGGAGCATCTGGCGCTGGCGCGGGCAGGCCGCCGCGAGATTCCGCGCGCCGCGGTGCCGGCGCTGTTGCCGGCGCGCCTCGCCACGGCACACCTCCGCCGCCTCAAGCGTGCGCGCTTCAACGTCTTCGCGCCGGAATTGGCACGACCGATCGGCGGCGCGATGTCGCTGGCCATGGCCGCGCTGACCGGCCGATATTAGGGATGCTCACTCCGCCTCCTCGGCACCGAGATCGTAGATTTGGACAATGCGATTGGCGTGATGCGCATCGGCTTCAGTCCAGCCGAGGAGGGCGAGTGCGTCTTCACGTCTCAGCTCACGCCCGAGACCGCCCACGCGTGCTGGTGGCTCGATCGTCTCAGATCGGTTGTACCTTTGTTCGGAGATAGGCAGACTGGCGGCTATGTGGGGAGCAAGGAAATTAATTACTGGCGGCGCGACGGCCTTGGTGGTTGCGCTGATGATAGGTTCCGCGATCGTGGCAGGGGTCGTTAATCTCACGACGGCTGAATTAATGCTTGGACTTGCCTGGATTATAGGGATAGCGGCTTTTTTTAGTTCGGCATATTTTCAGTGGCTCCCTCTAACGCGAAGGGTATGGCTGGGTTTACTGGTCCCCATCGTATTGGCGCTCGGGTTAGGTGTTCAGGCGTGGTTGGAGGTCGCACATCAACCTTAGGAGGTCGATGCAAACCGAGGTTGAGCCCCGCCGGGACGCCGGGGTCGCGGCCTCGCACGGGCCTTCGACGCGAGAGACGTGACAGTGGTCAGCGCGCCGGTCAGCGCTGCGATGGCCGGAGATAGGGCGCGCAAGGGCAAGAACGCCGCCGACATCGGCTCGGGGAGCGCAAACGACGTCAGTACAAGAAGGTCTTCGGTGTTGCCATCGCGACGTCGCGTCGAATCCGCTCGCGTGGAACGTCGTTGCGGGCGCCACAGATATTGCAGGTGAAAGCGATGGCACGCTCGAAATTCAAAATTTTCTCATTTGCAAAATCGGGAGTGAATTACCTGCCGCCCTTTCCCAACGTTGTTGCGGCTGCCCCCGGAACGAGGTCGCCCCATGAAGGATACCAAAGAGGCTGGGGGCTCGAAGCCGGAGACCTTCGGAAAAGGGTCGCCAAGGACCGAGACTACATCGAGGCCTTGAAGCGAGCTGTTGGCCGAACGGTCGTAAATCCAGATCGGCTCATGAACCTGTTCCTCCTGGTCAAATTCTTCATGCCGAAGTTGCCCT
>Ga0187765_10000562_pt1 | contig 13628 bp, 10 predicted proteins | sample 0216_QUI02_MP05__3_FD_133018 | JGI IMG/M metagenome (GOLD analysis project Ga0187765, IMG submission 133018) | Tropical peat soil microbial communities from peatlands in Department of Meta, Colombia - 0216_QUI02_MP05_10_MG | ecosystem: Environmental > Terrestrial > Soil > Wetlands > Peat ...
CGCACATTTCGCGGCGTTCCTGTCGCGGGCCTATCGGGAGAACGACTATCTGATCGGCCGCCTGCACGCCGCCGATCGCCTGATCGACATCGTTTGCAACTCCGCCGGGGCCGATGCGGTCGACGGGATCGACGTACTGGCGATGAAGCGGCGTGCCTTCGAGGCCATCCTCGATCGCGAGGAAAGACATGTTCCCGATAGCGCCGATCTGGTGGCGCGGCTTCGGGCCATGACAGCGAGCATGGCGAGTCGCGCGGCCCGATAGCCGCTCGCACTGTGGCGATTCTATGGTGACGATTATCGGCGCGGCCGCGCTCTCGGACCTGCCGCGGCGATCTTTTTTGTGCTAGAAGCGCGCAGATTCTCATGGCCCCGCGCAGAGGTTCCGAGCTTCGCGCCGATCCCAACGACCGTCCGCCCGGCCGGGCGCGCGCCGCGCCGCCCACACGGAAGCGGCGGAACCCCCCTCGGCGTGCGGTCCGTGGCAAGAAACGAGGCATCCTGCGCACCCTGACGCGGTGGGGCGTGATGGCGATGCTTTGGGGCGCGATCGCGGTCGTGGCGATCTGCGGCTATTTCGCCTTCACGCTGCCCAAGATCAGCGACCTCGCCGCCGTCGGACGCCGGCCCAGTGTGACGCTGTTGGCCGCCGACGGCTCACTGATCGCCACCTACGGCGATCTCTTCGGCGAGCCGCTCCGGCTCAAGGACATGCCGCGCTACCTGCCCGAGGCCGTGCTCGCCACCGAGGATCGCCGCTTCTACCACCACTTCGGCATCGACCCCATCGGTCTCGGGCGCGCACTTGTCGCCGATATTCGCGCGGGCCATGTGGTGCAGGGCGGCAGCACCATCACCCAGCAGCTCGCCAAGAACCTGTTCTTGACGCCCGAGCGCACGCTCGGGCGGAAGGTGCAGGAGGCGGAACTCGCGATCTGGCTCGAGCATCGCTTCAGCAAGGAGCAAATCCTCGAAATCTACCTGAACCGCGTCTATCTCGGTGCCGGCACCTATGGCGTCGATGCCGCGGCACGGCGCTATTTCGGCAAATCGGCTCGCGACGTCTCACTCTATGAGGCGGCCGTGATTGCGGGCCTGCTGCGCGCGCCGACCCGCTTCAGTCCAGCGAACGACCGTGAGCGGGCGGCGGCGCGCGCTCACCAGGTGCTCGACAACATGGTCGCGGCAAATTTCATCACCCAGGCTCAGATGGCGGCCGCTGAAAGCCAGAAAACGCAACTCGCGCGGGTCGAGCCGGTCTTGGCGGGGAGCCGCTATTTCGCGGATTGGATATCGGAGCAGATCGCGGGGTTCGCCGGCTTCGCCAGCCGCGACCTCGTGGTCAAGACGACGCTCGATCCGAAGATGCAGGCCGCCGCCGAGCGCGCGATCGCCGATACGCTTGCGAAGGACGGCGAGAAAGCGGAGGCGAGTCAGGGAGCACTCATCGCCATGACTCCGGAGGGTGCGGTGCGCGCTCTGGTGGGTGGCCGCGATTATGCCGACAGCCAATTCGACCGTGCTACGCAGGCGCTCCGGCAACCCGGTTCTTCCTTCAAGGCCTTCGTCTATCTGGCAGCCCTAGAGCACGGTACCCGCCCAAGCGATCATTTTGTGGACGCGCCCATCCGCATCGGCAATTACCAGCCGCATGACTTTGGCGGCAAGTACCTGGGCGATGTGACCGTGGCGGAAGCGGTTGCCGAGTCGATCAACACCGTTGCGATTCAGGTGGAGCAGCGAGTCGGCATCGATGCCGTGATCGCGGCGGCGCGCCGACTCGGCATCACCAGCGAATTGCACCGCGACTTGAGCCTGGCGCTCGGCACCAGCGAAGTAACTCTGATGGACCTGACCGCGGCCTACGCGGCCTTCGCCAGCGGCGGCGAGGGCGCCTGGCCATACGGCATCGAGCAGATTCGCGATCGCGACGGCCAGATTATCTTTCAGCGGCAGGGCTCGGGACCCGGACGCGTGATCGATCCACAGACCGCCGCCACCATGAACATGCTGCTCGCCGGGGTCATCGACCACGGCACTGGCCGTGCCGCGCAATTCGGCCTGCCGATCGCCGGCAAAACCGGCACGACGCAGGATTACCGAGACGCGCTCTTCGTAGGCTATACGGCGGACCTCGTCGCCACGGTTTGGTTCGGAAATGACGACAACAGCCCGATGAAGGACGTCACGGGCGGCGGTCTCCCCGCCCGCACCTGGCGTGCCTTCATGGTGGAGGCAACGCGCGGCGAGCCGGCGCGGCCGCTCCCCTCGGCGTCCGTCGCCGTGGCGCAGGCAACAGCACCAATGCCCGCCGCCGGTTCTCCAGCGCCACTGCAAACGATCCTCAACCGGCTGTTCGGCGGTGGCGCGGCATCGGCGCCCCCCCGTCCGCGGGAAAAAGACCCGAACGACATGAAGTGATACGGCTTAAGCGAGGCGGCGCGCCCGGCGTAGCTGCTTCACGCGCCGCGAGCGCGGTTCGCGCCGTTCCCGGTGTTTCGCGAGGAAATGCGGGGAGGGTTTCCGGCACGCAGCGAGGTCGGAGCATACCAACCCTCTCTGAGCTCGAGCAGCGCGTTGCGGACGATTTCGCGGGCGGAGTCCTTCGGTTTGTTGCGCCGCTCTATGAGCGCCAGCGTACAGGGTTGCTCGGGTTTGATCGGTCGTACGATGATGTCCGAGCTAGGTCCCGCAACCGAGACGTCCGGCACAATCGACATCCCGAGATTGGAGGCGACCACGCTCTTTATCGCCTCGACCGTGCTGACGTGCATCGGAGTGTGCTGCAGCGGTAGGTGCTTCGAAAGCCAGTGCATCACGAGCGCGTAGACGGCGCCTCGCGTGTGCTCAAGCACCATCGGGCGCGCCGCCGCGTACTCCGGGGTCACTTCCTTGGGGAGATGCCTCGTGCCGGCCGGAAATATCGCCACCAGCTTCTCCGGCCGGAGCGGCGTCACGCGCAGCCTCGCGGCCTTTACGGGCAAGGTCACCAGCGCGAGGTCGATCGTGTCCTTCATGATATTGTCGACACTGTCGCGCGTCGGCATGTTGGTCACGATCAGGTCTATGCCCGGATGCTCCTCGCGCAGCTTCTTCAGGATCGGCGGCAGCTCGTAGGTGAGCGCCGTCAGCGTTGTACCTATGTGCACGGAACCGAGCCAGCCGTCGCGAAAACGGCGCATTGCGGACGACGCCGCATCGCATTCGCGGAAAATGCGGGCGGCATGCTCCATCAGCTCGCGCCCGGGTGCGGTCGCGTTCGCCCGCTTGCCCAGACGCTCGATCAGCCGAACGCCGAAGCGATGCTCGAGCTCGCGGATATGTTGGCTGATCGCCGGCTGCGAGAGATTGAGTCGCCGCGCCGCGGCAGAAAAGCTGCCGAGGTCGACGACCTCCATCAGGGTGCGCAACTGATCGAGATTGATGCTCCGCATCTCAAGAAAATCCTGATCAATGCGATAGAAAGATAAGATTTGAATTATCGCGGCGACGCAAGTTGATTAACTCGCGGCGATTGCACCGTCTCGATCGCAGATATCGCCGAAGAGCGTCTTTTGCGCCGTGCCGGACCCGCGGTCTTGCGCCGCCCACCAGAAGATGCTGATCGAGCAGTGGACATCGCAAGATTTTGCGATGGTGACCGCACCCGACCATAGATGGAAGCAGGAGCGGTTGAAATTTCGATGAGTGGCCGATATCGCTCGGATTGATCGATTGCGCGCGGCTGTGAGGTGTCGCACCCTTGAGAGCCGCGAGAGGCCGTAAGCAGAAGGGGGTTCATCGAGGACGGCGGACCGAGCGGGGGTTCGCCGAGATCCAAAATGAGGTGCTGCTATGACGATGAGACCTGATCCGACCTTCCACGCATCTCCCAAGCTTGCGATGGAAGCCGCGCCCGAGAATTTCGCTTACACCTTGCTGCTCAGCCCGGACTTTTCGAAGCCGGACGCGCTCGCCGTGGTCGACGTGAAAGCCGGCTCGCCGACCTACAGCCGGGTCGTCCACACGGTGACGATGCCCCACAAAGGCGACGAGTTTCACCACTTCGGCTGGAACGCATGCTCGTCGGCGCTGTCGCCGCTGGCGGGCCACGCGTTTCTCGAACGTCGCTATTTGATAATTCCGGGAATCCGCTCCTCGCGGATTTACGTCGTGGACACGAAGCCCGATCCCACCAAGGCCAAAATCCATAAGATCATCGAGCCGGAAGAGGTGTTCAAAAAGACCGGCTACTCCAGACCGCACACCATTCACTGCGGTCCCGAGGGCATTTACGTCAGCACTCTCGGCGGCGGCGGCAAGAACGGCACCGACGGCCCTCCCGGCATCTTCATCATGGACTGCGAGACGTTCGACATCTTGGGACGCTGGGAGATCGATCGCGGACCACAGAAGCTTCACTATGACTTCTGGTGGAATCTGCCGCGCAATTACATGGTGACCAGCGAGTGGTGCCAGCCGCCGCAGTTCGAGAACGGGATCGTGCCGGAGGACCTGCTCTCGAACAAATACGGCCATCAGATCCACTTTTGGGATCTCCGCGCCCGCCGCAACGTCCAGACCATCGATCTGGGCGCCAACCACCAGATGCCGCTCGAGGTGCGGCCGGCACACGATCCGATTCGTGAGTACGGATTTGTCGGCGTCGTCGTCGACACGACCAATCTCGAAGGCTGTATCTGGACCTGGTGGCGCGAAGGTGGAAAGTTTCATGCCGAAAAAACCGCGACCATTCCGCCCGAGCCGGCGACCAAGGACCGGCTGCCGCCGCTCCTGCAGGGGTTTGGCGCGGTGCCACCGTTGGTGACGGATATCGACCTTTCCCTCGATGATCGGTTCCTGTACGTCGCGTGTTGGGGAACCGGCGAAATGCGCCAGTACGACGTCACTGACCCGAGAAAGCCGAAGCTGACAGGCTCGGTTCGACTCGGCGGCGTCGCGCGTCGCACCGCCCACCCGAGCGGCAAGGCCTATGCCGGCGGTCCGCAGATGGTCGAGATCAGCCGCGACGGCAAGCGTGTCTATTGGACCAACTCGCTATACTCCACGTGGGACAACCAGTTTTATCCCGACGGCGTTCCCGGCGTCGAAGTCATGGCTCATGTAGGCCCGAAGGGCGGGCTCGAGTTGGCGAAAGACTACTGGGTGAGCTTCCCCGAGGGATACCGGGCGCACCAGATCCGGCTTGAGGGCGGCGACTGTTCGACGGATTCATTCTGCTATCCGTCGGCTTGATTTCGAACGGCGGCGATTGGGCGCCCGCGGCGCTTTGGCTCGCGGTCGTGGCGAGCGGTCTCTATCACGGAGTGAATCCGGGGATGGGATGGCCGCTCGCCGTGTCGGCCGGGCTTATGGAAAGGAGTTCGCGCGCGCTGGCGAAGGCGCTTTGGCCACTGACCATCGGCCATGTGCTGGCAATGCTTGTGGTGATCCTTCCCTTCGCGCTGCTGACAATCCTTGTTCAATGGCAGCGGCAAGTCCGGATCGGTGCGAGCCTATTGGTGATCGGGTTCGGAATTTACCGCCTAATCAACCGCAGGCATTCTCGGGCACTGGCGCGGATACCACCGGCGCACCTGGGCTTCTGGTCGTTTGCCGTCGCGGTCGCACACGGCGCCGGATTGATGTTGGTGCCGATCTATCTCGGCCTATGCCGACCTTCGACCTTCGATCGGGGTGACGTTGCCGCAGGTGCGCTCATCGCTGCCAATATCGACATGGCTGTTCTGGTCTCTGTCGTGCACGCGCTCGCGATGGTCACTGCTGGCGGGCTCCTGGCGTGGTTGGTTTTTCGCCACTTGGGGCTGAAGTTCGTAAGCCGGAGCTGGTTCAATTTGGACGCGACTTGGGCTTTGAGCCTCGTGCTGGTGGGTGTTGTCTCATTTGCATTCAGCATCGCGGATCGGCACTGAGCGCACGCACTCGAACCGCAAAAACTTAGGGCTCCGCCATCCAAAGCGAATCCTTATCGAAGTGATCAAAAGATAAAATTTGAATTGTGGGCGCCGCCGCATTACCTCACCTCTCGCCCCGGAACGCCGATAGCGTTTGCGCGAGTGTTGCTGGCGTCGCCATCCGCAGGCACGCCTTGCCAGTGCAATAAGGGTATTGGACGCCATAGGCGGTGCGCCGGCGTCGAGAGTTCAACTATCGCGTGCACATGCGGGTCGGCCGGGGATTGGAGGCCTCGGCGATTTCGGCCTGCGACCAATAGGGTCACCTGCCATCCAGCACCAACCAGGAGAGAGACATCGAAAGGGGGCGGCGTTGAAACGCAAGCTAAGCACCATCGTCAGTGTCGACGTTGCCGGGTATAGCCGATTGATGGGCCGCGACGAGGAGGGCACGCATGCACGGCTGAGCGCGCTCTTCCGCGAACTGCTGGAGCCCGCGGCCCGCGAACACGCGGGGGTCGTCATTAAGAAAACCGGTGACGGATTGTTGGCGGATTTTGCGAGCGTGGTGGAGGCCGTCCGCTATGCGATCCAGGTTCAGAAAGGCGCTGCGGAACGGAATGCCGGCCTCCCCACGGAGCGGCATATCATCTTTCGGATCGGCGTCAATCTTGGCGACGTGATCGTCGACGGCGGCGAGATCTTTGGCGACGGCGTCAATATTGCGGTTCGGCTCGAAAGCATCGCCGAGCCCGGTACGATCGTGGTCTCCCGCGCGGTACGGAACCATGTCCGCGACAAAGTGAACGTTGCTTTCGAGGATATGGGCGCGCAACGCCTGAAGAACATAGCGCGGCCCCTTCGCGCCTACCGCATCAGACCCGAGAGCGGTCCCAATCAAATTCGCGGGGGCGCCGCGCGCCGCCGCCTTCACCGCGGCGCTCCCTTGGGACTGGGCGCGGCCGGAGCGGCGATGGTCATGGCCTCTCTCCTGTGGTGGCCAAAGCTGCTGGATTTGCAGCCCGTGAAGGCGGCTCTGTTTTCAGATTCGTCCACGCTGCAAACGAACCGAGGCGAGCCCGCGCAGCGGTTCTCGATCGTCGTGCTGCCTTTCGCCAATCTCAGCGGAGATCCGCAGCAGGATTATTTTGTCGATGGGATCACCGAGAGTCTGACCACGGATCTCTCACGCGTGCTTCCCGGCAGTTTCGTGGTCGCGCGGCGGACGGCCCTCACCTACAAGAACAAACCGATCAACCCCAGCGAGATCGTGCGCGATTTGAAGGCACACTATTACCTCGAGGGAAGCGTGGTAATCGACGGTGACCAAGTGCGCGTCAACGCGAGGCTGATGGACGCCGAGACCAATACCGAGTTGTGGGCCGAGCGGTTCGACACGGAGCGAACGGATGTGCTGGAGATTCAGGACCGGATCGTCGGCCGCCTCTCGCGCTCGGTCGGATTGAAACTCGTCGACATCGAAGCGCGGCGCAGCGAGCGCGATCGCCCGCACAATGCCTCGGCCGTCGATTTGGTGATGCGCGGCCAGGCGACGGTCAATCGACCGGCTTCGCTCGAGTCGATGATTGCCGCGCGTGGGCTGTTCCAGCAGGCCCTGCAATACGACCCGGACGACGTCGATGCGCTCGCAGGCGTGGCGACCACCTACCTGTACGAAGTTCTCAACAGCTATTACGAGACCGGGCGCGAGGAGCGCTTGCGGAAGGCAAGTGTGCTGGTCGATCGCGCCCTTGCCATTGAACCGCGCCACATCGTCGCGCTTCGGATACATGCCGGGCTGCTACGCGCCGAAGGCAATTTCGACGCGGCTATTGCGGCGAGCAAAACCGTGATCGAGCAAAATCCCGGCGAACCGTGGGCGTACAAAGAAGTGGGCTTGAGCGAGCTCTATCTCGGCCGTTTTCAGGAAGCGCTCGACTGGTTCGAAAAGGCCGATCAGGTCGGGCCGCGTGATCCCGGTCGATGGATTTGGCTCGGCGCGATGGGGCGCGTGCAATTCTTCCTCGGCAACAACGACGAGGCGATACGGCTGCTCAAGCTCTCGGCCGAGGCCAACCCAAAGGACGTTCGCGCCTATGCCCTGCTCGCCGCAGTCTTCGCGCTCTCGAACCGCAGCGAGGACGCCAGCCAAGCCTTGGCTAGCTGCCTGCGCCTGCGGCCCGAGACGACGATCAGCGAGTTGTTTGACGATTGGTCCGTGCCGCTGGATGCCACGAGTCCGATTTATCGGCGTCAACACGAGCGGTTTCGGGAAGGGTTGCGCCTCGCGGGCATGTCGGAAGGGACCTCCCGGCGCGCTCCTTCCCAATGAACCCGCAATGTCATTCGGCCTTTTCCGTGGTGGGATCGATGATCTTGCGGACCTCCGTGATTTTTGTCGCGGGGAAGCCGCTGATCTCCGAGTGTTTGCGGATAATGCCTTCGTCCTTCGCGAGGTAGACACAGAACGTCTTATTGTTGGCGACGTAGCTCTCGACCCATTGAATGTCGGGCCCGAGTTGCCGTAGTGCGCCGTTGGATTTTGCCGCCGCTCCACGAAGCTGCTCGCGCTCGAGAGTGCCGACCTTTGGAATATCCCGTTCGATGATGAATTTTCGCAGCGCCATTGTGTCCTCCTTGTGCTGTCGCCTACCGATTAATCTGGTGTCTGCGGCCACCATCGTCATGTGAGACGCGTCACATCGAAAAAATAGAATTGTGCGAGTGCGTTACCAAATCGCAGGTTGAGACCGACAGTGCGCTAGGGCGTGCCGGCGCTTGCCCGCGCGCGCAGGGCACCATCGCGCAAAAGTCGTGCAACGTACCGCGCGCCCGCCTCCGTCATGTGGCCGTAGTCGAAGGCGATCAGTCCTTGCGGCCCATCGCTCACTCGCGTGATGCAACCCCGCTCATCGCAGAGCGCATCGGTTAGGGACACGTAGTCCGCGGGCGTCTTGGCAATGATTTCCTTTAAGATTCGATCAGCGGAAAATATCTCGGGGACCAGATCGCGACGCAGTCGCTCAGGGATCGTGCCCGTCGCGCGCCATTCTTCGTAAAGTACCCTTGGGAGGTCGATCTTCCATTGCGGGGCGGGACCCACGACCAGGATCTTGCGCACTCCGGCCTTCCGCACCTGCTCGATTGTCGCAACCAGCTTTTGGTCCACCGCTGGATCGTCGAGCAGATAGTCGTTCCAGACTGCGAACATGATCAGAGTATCAGGGGGGTTTTCCCTGATCAGCGACATAATGAAATTGTTTCCTTCGATGCAATGGCGGTCGCCCAGATCGGGGATCGTCGAGCAACCACCACGGATGAGCTCGCCGATGGGACCGGTGAATTCCTTGCGGATGCCGATATAGAGACGTCCGGCGTGTGAATCGCCCCAAACCCAGATCACTGGCCGAGGCCCGTTGCTTGGGTAACAGAATGGAGCGAGCGCCCGCGGATCGGCGTCAAGTCTGAGAAAGCAAGTGTCGAGCCGTGCATCGGCACGGCTCCAGTCGGCCTTCACTGTTAGATAGCCGCGAATGGGTTCCGGGAACCGCCCGGGGAAGCCGTCAAGAAAATTGCCAAGCCCGCCCAAACCCGCGCAGACGAAGAGCGCCACGCAAAGCACCGGCACGGCAACAGGCCGCAATCGGCCAAAACGCATGGGTACTTCCACAAGCCGATAGGTCAACACCGCGAGAACGACGGCCGCCGAGATCACCAACAGACGGCCTTCGATTGCGGATTTCTCGGGTAATGAAGAAATTGCGAGGAACGACAGCAACGGCCAGTGCCAGAGATAGAGCGGATAGCTGATCTTACCGACGTAAACCAATGATCGATGCGAGAGAATCCTCGCATTGACGGGATTTCGCGGGCCGCTTGCAATCAGAAACGCCGTGCCGATCGTGGGCAACAGCTTCAAAAATGTCGGGAGCAACTGCTGTGGCGATACGGCAAACGACGTCAGAATGAGCAGCAATCCCGCGCACGCCATGCCGCCGCACCATAGGGGTTTCGCCGGAACAGGGTTCGCCCACGCCGCAAGGGCGGCGCCGATCATCAATTCCCAAAATCGCGACACAGGCAGGTAGAATGCCGCGGCGGGATCATGGAGATCGAGCAGCAGCGCCGCAACCCAGGAGGCGAGTCCGATGACCACCACCATCGATCGCGCCCGCTTCGCCCTGAATAACAACAGGAGCAACGGCCACGTGAGATAGAACTGCTCCTCGACGCCCAGCGACCAGAGATGCAGCAGCGGCTTCAACACCGCCTCGTGATCGAAATACCCGACCTCGGACAAATATCTGAAATTCGCGAAAAACAGTGCGCCGGCAATAATTTCGTCGCAGAGACTCTCGAAATCATTCGGCAGCAGCAGTGCCCAACCGATCGCAAAGACCGCCGCCAGCACCACGACTAGGGCTGGCAACAATCGCCGGATGCGCCGCGCGTAGAAGCCGGCGAGGCTGAACCGGCCCGCGCGAATCCCTTCTATGATGAGCTGAGAGATCAGGTATCCGGAGACGACGAAGAAAACGTCGACCCCGAGAAAGCCGCCGGGAAGGCTCGCCGGGAATGCGTGAAAGACGATGACCGCCACGACCGCAACGGCACGCAACCCATCGATGTCGGGACGATATCTCTCCACCGGCGCACTCACGGCGACAGCATAGAAGCAAAACCGAGAATTGGCAGGGGGTTTTTGATAGCCCCATGATGCGCGATATTGGCCGCGCGCTCATCCGCGAACTCCCGTTCTAAGATCATTGACGGGTAAATCGAAAATTGATCTGTTCGCGCTCCATATCGACAAACACACGATCCGAGCAAGAGATTGAGCACCTCCACGCCTCGCGACAGATACCAGGAAAAGGTGAGGCATCTCGTCGATAGCGAGCGCAGCCTCACATGTGGCGCCGAGTCTCGTGCGGAATACGAGAAGGTGCATGCCTATCGCTTCCGGCGCCTTCTCGATCTATGTCGTCATCAGGTGCCCTCTCGCGACGCAAGCGTGCTCGATGTCGGGCGAAGCGGGCTCACGGCGCTCCTCGCCGGCTACTACCATAGCGTTGCGACGATCGGCCTCGATTTGGATGAGGACGACGGTGGTCATCGCGAAAATATGATCCTCGACGACCGCATTCCACACATCGTCTTCGACTTGAACCGATCAGCGGACGTTGCCGCTTGGCCGCAACGGCCCGAAGCCTTCGACCTGATCGTTTACAGCGAAACGGTCGAGCACGTTCATGCAGCACCTGAGCTCACGCTGCTGATGTTCTCCTGGCTCCTGAAGGAGGGAGGCAAGATCGTGATGTCCACGCCGAATGCGGCCACGCTGCAGCATCGCGCTTTGCTGCTCTTGGGAGTGAACCCGTTCGAGCGCATCCGATACTATCCAAAGAATCCCGGACACTTTCGGGAATACACGGCACGCGAGCTTCGGGATATGGCGGGGGTGGTCGATCTCCGCTGCCAGGAGATCGAGCGGATCGACTTTTACCAGCGCGGCCGGCAGGGCATGATTGCGAGCCTACGGGATAGCTTGATTGCGATTTACGAAAAGCCGGCCGGCCGCTAGGGCATTCTTCGCAGACGCTCCGCCGAGAAGCGATTAGCGCAGAGCATCCCCTAAATCGTCTCGCGGTCGAGCGCATAGCCGGCGGCGCGCACGGTGCGGATAAGATCGCGTCGACCGCCTTCGTTGAGCGCCTTACGCAGCCGACGGATGTGTACGTCGACCGTTCTCGGCTCGATCTCGCTGTCGCGGCCCCAGACTGCGTCCAACAACTGCTCGCGCGAGAAAACGCGGCCCGGCCGCTCCAGAAGCACACGGAGCAAGCGGAATTCCGTCGGCCCCAGATGGACGGCACCACCCTCGCGGGTCACGCGATGACTCGCCAAGTCCATTTGCAGATCGGCGTAACGGAGCGTCTCGGTTCCGACCGAGGGCCGAGCTCGGCGCATTACCGCCTTGAGCCGGGCCAACAGCTCGGCAACCCCGAACGGTTTCACGACATAGTCGTCGGCGCCGCCCTCGAGCCCGCGCACGCGGTCAGCCTCTTCACCCTTGGCGGTCAGGATAATGACGGGCAAGCCACGCCATTGTGGCGTGCGGCGTATCCGCCGGCAGATTTCGAGGCCCGAGACCTGCGGCAACATCCAATCGAGCAGCACCGCGTCTGGCGTGCGCTCCGACAGTTGCAGCAACGCCTCTTCGCCGTCATGCGCCTCCGCGACGGCAAAGCCCTCTTTCTCCAAATTATAACGAAGCAAGGTCGAGAGCGCCGGCTCGTCCTCGACCACCAGAATGAGCGGGCGAGTGAGCGTATCCAAGGTCAGGGATTCCCGACCCCGGGGGCGACGGCCGTCCGGTCGCCCTTGCGTCGCGTTTCCTTGAGACGAGTGCCGTGCACCAGGAAATAGATCGTTTCGGCGATGTTGGTGGTGTGGTCGCCGATCCGCTCGACATTCTTCGCCATGAACAGCAGGTGCGTGCACGGCGTGATATTGCGCGCGTCCTCGATCATGTAGGTTAGAAGCTCGCGAAAGCAGCTCGTGTACATTTCGTCGAGTTCCTCGTCGCGCGACCAGACGCTCAGTGCCTTATCCGCATCGCGTTCCACATAAGCATCGAGGATGTCCTTGATCATCGTCTGCGCGAGGCGTCCCATGCGCGGCACCGTGTAGGCCGGCCTGACGGGCGGTAGTTGGCTCAGCACCAGCGAGCGTTTGGCGACGTTGGCGGCGTAATCGCCGATGCGTTCGAGATCGCTGCCGATCTTGAGCGCGACGATGATCTGCCGAAGGTCGCGCCCCATCGGCTGACGCAACGCGAGGAGGCGCACAACGAGCTCCTCGATCTCGAGCTCCAGCTCGTCGATCCTAAGATCACCTTCGATCACGGTCTGCGCGAAGGCTGTATCGCGGCGCTGCATGGCGTCAATCGCGTGCGCGACCTGCGTCTCGGCAAGGCCGCCCATCTCGGTGATGGCGTTGTCCAGTCGCCGCAGCTCGTCGTCATAGCTTTTGATGATGTGTTCAGACACCATGCTGGGCTCCTCAGCCGAAGCGGCCGGTTATGTAGTCTTCGGTCTGGCGCTTCTGGGGGTGGGTGAAGATGGCCTCGGTTTCGGCGAACTCGATCACCTCGCCCAAATACATGAAGGCCGTGTAGTCGGAACTGCGCGCCGCCTGCTGCATGTTGTGGGTGACAATGGCGATGCAGTAGTCGGATTTCAGCTCGGCGATCAGCTCCTCGATGCGCTGGGTCGAGATCGGATCGAGCGCCGAAGCCGGTTCGTCCAGCAGCAACACCTCGGGCTCGACCGCGACCGCGCGCGCGATGCAGAGCCGCTGCTGCTGGCCGCCCGAGAGGCTCATGCCGCTCTGGCGCAACTTGTCCTTGACCTCGTCCCAGAGTGCTGCGCGGCGCAGCGCGCTTTCGACCCGCTCGTCCATCCCCGAGGGCGAGAGCCGCTCGTAAAGGCGGATTCCAAAGGCGACATTGTCGTAGATCGACATGGGAAACGGCGTTGGCTTCTGGAACACCATACCGATGCGCGCGCGCAGCAGGTTGAGATCGACGCGGGGGTCGAGGATGTTCTCGCCGTCGACCATCACTTCACCGGTCGCGCGCTGGTTGGGATAGAGCTCGTAGATTCGGTTCAAGATGCGCAAAAGGGTGGACTTGCCGCATCCGGAGGGGCCGATGAATGCGGTCACCGCCTTGTC
>Ga0187765_10000565_pt1 | contig 13619 bp, 28 predicted proteins | sample 0216_QUI02_MP05__3_FD_133018 | JGI IMG/M metagenome (GOLD analysis project Ga0187765, IMG submission 133018) | Tropical peat soil microbial communities from peatlands in Department of Meta, Colombia - 0216_QUI02_MP05_10_MG | ecosystem: Environmental > Terrestrial > Soil > Wetlands > Peat ...
CGAGCGGCGGATCCTCAAGGTGAAGGTCCGGGCGCACGAGCGGCCCCCGGACCCGGCCCCGGCGAAAGCCTCAGAAGGAGATCGCGTATGACGGGCAGCATGGTGTCGTTCCCCACGAACGGAACCACCACGGCCGGATACCTCGCCACGCCCCGGAGCGGCGCCGGCCCGGGGGTGTTGGTCATCCAGGAATGGTGGGGGCTCGTCCCGCACATCAAGCACGTCTGCGACCGCTTCGCGGCAGAAGGGTTCTTGGCGCTGGCGCCGGACATGTACCACGGCCAGACGGCGAGCGAGCCCGACGGCGCCGGGAAGCTCTTCATGGCGCTCAATATCGCCCGCGCCGAGAAGGACCTCCGGGGCGCCGCGACCTATCTCGCCGGGCGGTCCACCACGCGGAAGCTCGGCGCGGTGGGTTTCTGCATGGGCGGCCAGCTCGCCCTCTTCGCGGCGACACTCAACCCCACCGTCGGCGCGTGCGTGAACTTCTACGGCATCCATCCGAACGTGAAGCCGGACTACGCGAAGCTCAGCGGGCCGGTGCTGGGGCTCTACGCCGAGAAGGACGGCTCCGTGACGCCGGCCGTCGCGCGCCAGGTCGACGCCGAGATCCGACGGGCGGGCCGGTCGTCAGAGATCCACATCTACCCCAACGTCGACCACGCGTTCTTCAACGACGAGCGCCCCGACGTCCACAACCGCGCGGCCGCCGAGGACGCCTGGCGGCGGACTCTCGCCTTCTTCCGACAGCACCTCGTCTAGGCGTGGCCAGCACGAGCCGCCCCCGGGGGTCGTGCGGCTCGTGGCGGACGGCCCGCCGCCGAAGCGACCCTTCCTAGGCCGGGCGGTGATGGAGCTGGATGGCCACACGCTGGAGGACCTGGCCCGGCTATTCGGGATGCACCCCCAGGAGAACGGCGAGGGCACTTTGATCCGCCAGACGCTCGACGACGGCCACGGAACGGCGATCGTGGCCCTCCTCTCGGCGGGCCTCACTACTCGGCCCTCCACCGTCTGAACGCGACCGAGGTGTACCACTTCTACGCGGGGGCGCCACGCCGGCTCCTCCTCCTCTTTTCCGATGGCCGCGTCGAGGAGCCGGTGCTCGGGCGCGACTACCGCCTCCGTCACCAGCCCCAGGTCGTGGTGCCTCCCGGCGTCTGGCAGGGCAGCCGGAGCGATGGCCCGTGGTCCCTGACGGCAGCCACCATGGCGCCCGGCTTCCGTCCGGCGGGTTACGAGCATCCGGACGTGGAAGGCCTCATTCGCCGCTATCCGCGCGTGGCCGCGCAGATCCGCGATCTGGCGCCGCGGCGGGGCTGACCGCCCCTGACGCACCACGAGGGGGCCTCGGGGCCCCCTCGTGCGATCGATCTCGTGACGAGCGCGGCGCCCGCTAGCCGTGCGCGGCGGCCGCGGCCGCCGCCTTCCGCGCCTTCTTCGCTTCCTTGCCCTTCGGCTCGGCGGCCTTCTTGCCCTTGTCGGGCGTGGCCTTGGGCGCCTCGGGCCGATCGACCAGCTCCAGGATCGCGACCGGCGCCGCATCGCCCCGGCGGGTGCCCAGCTGGAGGATCCGCGTATAGCCGCCTCGCCGGTCCGCATAGCGGGCGCCGATCGTGTCGAAGAGCCGGCGCACGACCACCACGTCCGGCACCAGCGTGAGTGCCTGCCGACGGGCGTGGAGATTGTCGGTCTTGGCGAGGGTGACCAGGTGGTCCGCCAGCGGCCGGACCGCCTTCGCCTTGGCGAGAGTGGTCGTGATCCGCTCGTGGATGAACAGCCCGGTCAGGAGATTCCGGAACAGGGCCCAGCGGTGGGCCGTGAGCCGGCCCAGCTTCGAGCCGCCGCGCTTGTGCCTCATGCGTCCCTCGTGGTCTCCGCGGAGGCCACGGCTGCCGACGGCTCGTCGTCCTCCTCCTCGGCTCCGGCGGGCGTGAACAGGTCAAAGTGATCGCGCAGGAGCTTCGACGCCTGGAGGAAGGCGTGGTCCGGCGCGATGCTGCCGTCGGTGGTGATCTCGACGATCAGCTTCTCGTAGTCGGTGATGTTGCCGAGCCGGGACATCTCGACCTGGTAGTTCACGCGCCGGATGGGCGAGAACGCCGCGTCGAGCCCGATGGCGCCCGCCGGCACCGCATCCCCGTGCCGGTCGGAGGAGACGTACCCCCGGCCCGAGTGGATGCCGATCTCGAGGGCAAGCTTCCCGCCCGCGGTCACGTTCGCCAGGTGGAGCTCCGGCGTGACGACTTCGATGCCGGGGCCCGTGAAGTCGCCGCCGGTCGCCGCCCGCGGCCCTCGGACGTCGAGGTGGGCGGTTCCCGAGTCGGCATGGCCGGCGAGGCGCACGACCAGCTTCTTCAGGTTGAGCAGGAGGTTCGCCAGGTCCTCCTCGATGCCCGGGAGGCGGTCGCCGCCCGCGGCCACGCCGGCGACCTTCACCCAGACGACGGCGGTGCCGGGGATCGCCGACAGCAGCACGCGACGGAGCGAGCCGCCGACGGTCAAGGCGTAGCCCTTCTCGAAGGGCTCGGCCGCCATCCGCCCGAAGGTCGGCGACAGGTTCTCCCACTCGATGTGACGGGGGCGCTGGAACATCAACCGCGGCATGCGCGTGTCCCCCTACTTCGAATACAGCTCGACGATGAGCTGTTCCTGCACCGGAATCTGGATGTCGTCCCGGAGCGGCAGGCTCCGGACGGTCCCCGACTTTGCGGGGGCTGCCAGCTCGAGCCACTGAGGCACGTGACCCCGGCCGGCCGACAGGTTGTCGGTCACTCGCGCCTGGAGCTTCGAGCTCGGCCGGAGCTGGACCTGATCGCCCACCCGGACCAGGAACGACGGTACCGACACGCGCCGCCCGCTCACCTGGAAGTGGCCGTGCGCCACCATCTGACGCGCCTCCGCCCGGGACGCGGCGAACCCGAGGCGAAACACCACGTTGTCCAGTCGGCGCTCGAGGAGCCGCAGGAGATTCTCGCCCGTCACGCCCTTCTGGCCCTCGGCCTGGGCGAAGGTGCGCCGGAACTGGCCCTCGAGCAGCCCGTAGATCCGCTTCGCCTTCTGCTTCTCGCGCAGCTGCTGCCCGTAGGCAGACTGCTTGGTGCGTCCGAGTCCGTGCTGCCCCGGCGGGTAGTTGCGGCGCTCGATCGCGCACTTGTCGGTGAAGCAGCGCGAGCCCTTCAGGAAGAGCTTCAGGCCCTCCCGCCGGCACAGCCGGCAGACCGCGTCGTTATACCTGGCCAACTTCCATCCTCCTCGCTACACCCGGCGGCGCTTGGGCGGCCGGCAGCCGTCGTGCGGGATCGGCGTGACGTCGTGGATCGCGGTGATCTCGAGGCCCACGGCCTGGAGCGAGCGGATCGCGGCCTCCCGCCCCGACCCCGGCCCCTTCACGTATACCTCGACCTGCTTGAGCCCGATCTCCATGGCCTTCCGCGCCGCCGCCTCGGCCGCCATCTGGGCGGCGAACGGAGTGCTCTTGCGCGAGCCCTTGAAGCCGACGCTCCCCGCGCTCGCCCAGGCCACGACGCCGCCCATCTTGTCGGTCAGCGTCACGATCGTGTTGTTGAAGGTCGCCTGCACGTGCGCGATGCCCGTGCGGACCTCCCGTCGCTCCTTCTTCTTCCCGCTCTTGCGCGGCTTGCCGGTGCCTGCTTCAGCCATGGCGTGCTATGCCTTCCCCGTCGTGGGGTTCTTGCTCGTGACCTTCTTCCGGATGCCGACACCCCGCCGCGGGCCCTTCCGGGTCCGGGCGTTCGTATGCGTCCGCTGCCCTCGGAGAGGCAGGCCCTTCCGGTGCCGGATCCCGCGGTAGCTCCCGATGTCCATGAGCCGCTTGATGTTCATGGAGACCTCGCGCCGGAGATCCCCCTCGACCCGCTGCTCGCGCTCCAGCACCTCGCGGACGCGCGCCGTCTCGTCCTCCGTCCACTCCCGCACCCGGCGGTTCATGTCCACCGCGGCGTGGGTGAGGATGCGCCGCGCCGAGGAGCGGCCGATGCCGAAGATGTACGTCAAGGCGACCTCGCCCCGCTTGTCCCGGGGCAGATCCACTCCTGCTATGCGTGCCATACGTCAGTCCCCTCTCGCCTTGCGTCAGCCCTGGCGCTGCTTGTGGCGCACGTTCACGCAGATGACGCGCACGACACCCTTGCGTCGGATGATCTTGCACTTCTCACATCGCGTCCTGATCGACGGCCGTACCTTCATGGAATGCTCCGTCCGCTCCCTCGTTCCGGGGCGCCGCCTACTTGAACCGATACGTGATGCGGCCGCGCGTCAGGTCGTAAGCCGACAGCTCGACCTTGACCCGGTCGCCGGGCAGGATCCGAATGAAGTGCATGCGCATCTTGCCCGACACGTGAGTCAGCACCCGGTGCCCGTTGTCGAGCTCGACGCGGAACATGGCGTTCGGCAAGGGTTCGACAACCTTGCCCTCCACCTCGATCGCGTCGTCCTTCGGCTTCTTACCCTCGCGCTCCTCGGGGAACTGACCGCGCCGACGCCTCGCCATCAGGCCGCCTCCCTCGCGTCCGCGGTGAGCACGTCCGGGCCGTCCTCGGTGACCGCCACGGTATGCTCGAAGTGCGCCGCCAGGCTGCCGTCCGCGGTCACCGCCGTCCACCGATCGGCCAAGACCCGCACCTCCCAGTGCCCCATCGTGACCATCGGCTCGAGCGCGAGCACCATGCCCGCGCGGAGGAGTGGCCCGCGGCCGGGCTCCCCGAAGTTCGGCACCTGGGGGTCCTCGTGGAGCGCCCGCCCGATGCCGTGGCCGACGAAGGCGCGCACCACGCCGAACCCCGCGCCCTCCACGTACCGCTGGACGGCCACCGAGACGTCGCCGACGCGCCGGCCGGGTCGGCACTCGGCGATGCCGAGCTCGAGCGACTCCCGCGTGACCTCGAGAAGCCGCCGCGCCTCGTCGGTAGCCTCGCCCACCGGCAGGGTCACCGCGGCGTCCGCGTAGTAACCCTCGACGATGGCGCCGAGATCCAGCCCGATGATGTCCCCCTCGCGGAGGCGGCGCCGCGCGGCGGGAATCCCGTGGACGACCTCCTCGTTGATCGAGGCACAGATCGTCGCCGGGAATCCCCGGTATCCCTTGAAGGCCGGCTTCGCCTTGCGCTCGCGGATCAGGGCCTCCACCTCGCGGTCGATCTCGAGGGTGGACACGCCCGGCTTCACGAGGTCGCGGCACATCCGGAAGGCGTCGGCCAGGATGCGGCCAGCCTCCCGCATGTGGGCGATCTGGGCGGGCGACTTCAGCTCGATCACCGGGGGCCCTCGGTCGCCTTGACGAGCTCAGCCTGGACCGAGTCCACCGACCCCGTGCCGGAGATCGTCGACAGGAGCCCGCGTCGCCGGTAGTAGTCCACCAGGGGGCGAGTGTCTCGCGCGTACACCGCGAGCCGGCGCCGCACCGTCGGCTCCTCGTCGTCGGTCCGCTGATAGAGCGCCCCGCCGCAGTGGTCGCAGACCCCCGGCGTCCGGGACGGCGACAGCGTCAGGTGGTAGTTCCGGCCGCAGCCCCGGCAGACCCGCCGACCGGTCAGGCGCGCCACCAGGTCGTCGTCGGCGATCTGGAAGAGCACCACGCGGTCGAGGGGCGTCCCCTCCGCCTCCAGCAGCTGGTCCAGCGCCTCCGCCTGGGCGGCCGTGCGGGGGAAGCCGTCCAGCACGAAGCCCTTCCGGCCGTCGGGCTGGGCGAGCCGCTCGCGGACCAGCCCGATGATCACCGAATCGGGCACGAGCTCCCCGGCATCCATGTACCGACGCGCCTCGAGTCCGAGCGTCGTCCCGTGAGCGACCGCTTCCCGCAGCATGTCGCCGGTCGCGACTTGCGGCACGCTCCAGCGCGCGGCGAGTCGGCGCGCCTGGGTGCCCTTGCCGGCCCCGGGCGGGCCCAGCAGCACGATTCGCATCTCAGGCTCGGACCTTCGTGCGCCGCCGGAGGAAGCCCTCATAGTGGCGCATCAGGAGGTGGGACTCCATCTGCCGCACGGTGTCGAGGGCAACGCCGACGACGATCAGGAGGCTCGTGCCGCCGAAGTAGAAGGGCACCTTGAAGGCCCGAATCAGGAAGTCCGGCAGCACCGAGATCAGCGCCAGGAAGATGGCCCCGGGAAGCGTGATCCGCGTGAGGACCCGGTCGATGAACTCCGCCGTCTTCTTGCCGGGCCGCACGCCCGGGATGAAGCCGCCGTACTTCTTCATGTTGTCCGCGAGATCGTTCGGATTGAAGATGATCGCGGTGTAGAAGTACGTGAAGAAGATGATGAAGCCCATGTAAAGGACGTAGTAGAGCCCGTGGCGCGGGAGCGGGCCCGGCGACAGCGCGTCGGACACGACCTGCATCCACCACGTCGGGACGAACCGGGCGAGCGTCGCCGGGAACAGGATCAGCGACGACGCGAAGATGACCGGGATCACGCCCGCGGTGTTGATCCGGAGCGGGATGTGGGTCGACTGTCCCCCGTATACCCGCCGGCCGACCACCCGCTTCGCGTACTGAACCTGGATCTTCCGCTGGCCCTCCTGCATCACGATGACCGCCGCGGTCACCCCCAGCATCAGCGCTAGCACCCCCAGCAGCGCGAGGGGCTTCAGCTCCCCTGTCCGCAGAAGCTGGAAGGTCCCTTCGAGGGCGGAGGGCAGCCGGACCACGATGCCCGCGAAGATGATGAGCGAGATGCCGTTCCCGATGCCCTTCTCGGAGATCTGCTCGCCGAGCCACATGATGAGCGCCGTCCCCGACGTGAGCGTCATCATCGTGATCAGGCGGAAGGCCCAGCCCTTGTTCGGCACGAGGGTCACCCCGCCGGCGTCCATGCTCTCGAGCCCGATGGCGATGAAGAGGGACTGGAACGCCGAGAGCACAATCGTGCCGTACCGAGTGTACTGGGTGATCTTCTTCCGCCCCGCCTCCCCCTCCTTGGCCAGGCGCTCCAGCGCCGGCACCACGACGGTCAGGAGCTGGAGGATGATCGAGGCGGAAATGTAGGGCATGATCCCGAGCGCGAACACGGTGAGGCTGCGGAGGTTCCCGCCCGAGAAGAGATCGACCAGCCCCAAGAGGGTCCCCTGGACGCTGTCGAAGAACCGGGAGAGGGCCGCCGCGTCCACCCCGGGCGTGGGCACGTGCGCCCCGAGCCGGTAGGCGGCCAGGAGTCCCGCCGTCACCAGGAGCCGGCGCTTGAGCTCCGGGATCTTGGTGACGTTCTGGAGGTTCTGGAGGACCTCGATCACGCCGGTAGCACCTCGGTGCGCCCGCCCGCCGCCTCGATCTTGGCGGCCGCCGCCTTCGAGAAGGCGTGGGCGCGCACGATGAGCGCGGCGCCCGCGGCGAGGTCGCCGTCGCCCAGCACCTTGACCAGGCGGCTCGCCCGCGCATTGAGGAGACCTGCCCCGACGAACGCCTCGGGCCCGACGTCCCCGCCCTTCGGGAAGCACCGGGCGAGGTCGCTCACGTTGACGACCGTGAACTCACGGTGGAAGGGGTTCTTGAAGCCGCGCTTGGGGATCCGGCGGTAGAGCGGCATCTGCCCGCCCTCGAAGCCGGGCCCCTTGCCCCCGCCCGAGCGCGCCTTGTGCCCCTTGTGGCCCTTCGTCGAGGTCTTGCCGTGACCCGACCCGGGACCGCGGCCCACGCGCTTGCGCGGTTTCCGGGCCCCGCGTGGCGGCCGGAGATCGCCGAGCTTCATGCGGAGCGCTCCTTCGCCGGTGGCGTCTTCGACATGGCGGGCGCCTTCGACGGCCTCGGCCGACTCTGCCCGGTCGCCGGTGGCGCGTGGCCGTCAGCCGGCTCGACGCGGACGGCGTAGGGAACGCGCGCGATCATGCCGCGGATGACCGGCGTGTCGTCGTGGACGACCGTCGCACGGATCCGGCGGAGGCCGAGCGCCTCGAGCGTGCGGACGTGCCCGGGCTTGAGGCCGATCGTGCTGCGCATCAACGTGACCTTAAGCCTCCTGCTTGACAAGAACGGCCTCCTCCGCTTCCTGCGTGCCCTTCCGCCGGAATCCCTGGAGATCCTGGAGCTTCCGGATCCGCCGGAGCGCGTCGAGCGTCGCCTTCAGCACGTTGTGCGGATTGTTCGAGCCGAGCGTCTTGGTGAGGACGTCCTGGATACCGGCCGCTTCCAGCACGGCTCGCACCGCGCCACCCGCGATCAAGCCCGTACCCTGGGTCGCCGGGCGGAGAAAGACTCGCCCAGCGCCGTAGTGACCGGTGATCTCGCAAGGCAAGGTCGTGTCGCGGATCGGGACGTAGAGCAGGTCCTTCTTCGCGTGCTCGACGGCCTTCCGGATGGCCTCCGGCACCTCGTGGGCCTTGCCGAGGCCCACGCCCACGTGCCCTCCGCCGTCCCCGACGACGACGAGCGCGGTGAAGGAGAACCGGCGTCCACCCTTCACCACCTTGGCCACGCGGTTGATGGCGACCACCTTGTCCTTCAGCTCAAGCCCGCCCGGATCGATCCGCCCCTCCGCCATGTTCTCTCCAGTCGTCCCCGTTCCCTAGAACACGAGGCCCGCGGCGCGGGCCGCGTCGGCCAGGGCCTTCACTCGCCCGTGATACTTGTACCCGCCACGGTCGAACACCACGGCCGCGATCCCGCCCGCCTTGGCCTTCTTGGCGATCAGCTCGCCTACCGCCTTGGCCGCCGCGACGTTGCCGCCCGTGCGGAGCGTGTCCTTCAGCTCCGGCGACAAGCTGCCCGCCGTCGTCACCGTGACCCCCCGGTTGTCGTCCACCACCTGGGCGTAGATGTGCTTCACGCTCCGGAACACCACCAAGCGCGGACGCTCCGCCGATCCGCGCACGACGCGCCGAATGCGGCGATGCCGCTTCGCCCGACCTTCCACGCGCTCTGTCACACCCACGTCGTCTCTCCTCGCTACTTCGCGCCGGTCTTGCCGACCTTCTTGCGCACCACTTCACCCGCGTACCGGACACCCTTCCCCTTGTAGGAATCGGGCGGCCGGAGGGCGCGAAGCCGCGCGGCCGTCTGCCCCACGAGATACTTGTCCAGGCCGCGCAGGGTGATCGCGGTCTGCTTGTCGACCTCCGCGGTCACCCCCTCGGGCAGCGGGAACACGATCGGGTGCGAGTAGCCGAGCGCGAAGGTGAGGTTCTTCCCGGTCTGCTGCACGCGGTAGCCGATCCCCTGGATCTCGAGCTTCCGCTCGAAGCCCTCGGTGACGCCCTGGACCATGTTCGCCACGAGCGCGCGGGTGAGCCCGTGAAGCGCCCGGGCCGCGCGGTTCTCGGCCCCGCGCCCCACCACCACGTTCCCGTCGGCGACCTTCACCGAGCAGACCTCGTGGACGCGGAGCTCTAGGCGGCCCTTCGGCCCCTTGACCTCGACCTGCTGCCCCTGGACGCCAACCTGCACGCCCTTCGGGATCGCGATCGGCTTTCGTCCTATCCTCGACATTGTCCTGTCCCTCGCCCTGCCGGCGACCCGGGGGGTCGCGCTACCAGACGTAGCAGAGGACCTCCCCACCTACCTTGGCCTTGCGGGACTCCCGGTCCGTCAGCACCCCGCGCGGCGTGGACAGGATCGCCACGCCCATCCCGCCGAGCACGGTCGGAATCCGGTCCGCGCCCACGTACCGGCGCCGCCCGGGCTTGGAGACCCGCCGGAGCCCGCTGATCACCCGCTCCTGCCCCGGGCCGTACTTGAGGTAGACGCGGAGGATCCCCTGGTACTTGTCCTCGATGAGGCGGAAGTTCTTGATGAACCCCTCCTCCTTCAGGATCTCCGCCAGCCGCACCTTGAGCTTCGAGGAGGGGATGTCCACCTTCTCGTGCTCCGCGACGCTGCCGTTGCGAATGCGCGCCAGCATGTCCGCCACCGGATCCGTCACCATCGCCATCGGTCGCTCTCCCTCGGGGCGGCTACCAGGAGGCCTTGACCACGCCCGGGATCTCGCCCTTCAGGGCCAAATTCCGGAAGCAGATCCGGCACAACTGGAACTTGCGGAGGTATCCGCGCGGGCGCCCGCAGATCCGGCACCGCGTGTAGGCGCGCGCCTTGAACTTCGGGGTGCTCCGCTGCTTGTTGATCAACGACGTCTTGGCCATGAGCTCGCTCTCCGCCTCACTCGCGGAACGGCACGCCGAGGTGCGTCAGGAGGGCCTTCGCTTCCTCGTCGGTGCCGGCGGTGGTGCAGATGATGATGTCCATCCCGCGGACCTTGTCGATCTTGTCGTAGACGATCTCCGGAAAGATGATTTGCTCCTTCAGCCCGAGCGCGTAGTTCCCCCGCCCGTCGAACGACTTGGGGGACACCCCCCGGAAGTCGCGCACCCGCGGCAGGGCGACGCTGACCAGCCGGTCGAGGAACTCGTACATCCGCGCGCCACGGAGCGTCGTCTTCGCGCCCACCGGCATCCCGGCGCGCACCTTGAAGGCCGCGATCGATTTCTTCGCCTTGGTCACCACGGCCTTCTGACCGGTGATCGCCACCATGTCGGCGGCAGCCGCGTCCAGCGCTTTCGCGTTCTCCTTGGCCTCGCCGAGCCCCATGTTGATGACGATCTTGTCCAGGCGCGGCGCCTGGTGCGGGTTCCGATACCCCCGCTCCTGCATGAGGGCCGGGACAATGGCGCTCCGGTATCGCTCGCGCAAACGCGGCGGCACCTGGCCCGTGCTGCGCGGCTTGGCCGCGGGCGCGGCCGGGGCCGCCTTCGCCGCCGGGCCACCCTTGCCCCCGCGCTGCGGCGCGCCCGGCTTCCCACCGCCGCCGGGCGGCTTCCCGCCGGCCGGCTTCGCCGGCGCGCCCTCGGGCTTGTCTGCCTTCGCCATCGCCGTCTCCCTCGTTCCTAGCTCTTGTCGACGATCTCGCCGCAGCGCCGGCAGACCCGGGCCCGCCGACCGTCGGCCAGCACCCGCACCCCGATCCGGGTCGCCTTCTCGCACTTGCCACAGACCAGCATCAGGTTCGAGACGTGCAGTGGCGCCTCGCGCTCGATGATGCCGCCCTGGCGGAGCTTCTGCGTCGGGCGCTGGTGGCGCTTCATCATGTTGACGTGCTCGACGATGACCCGCGCCTTCGCCGGCAGGACGAAGAGGACCTTGCCGCGCTTCCCCTTCTCCCGGCCCGCGATGACCAGGACCGTGTCGTTCTTCCGGATCGCCAGCCCCTTGCCTTTCATGGCCGCCTCAGATGACCTCGGGCGCAAGCGAGATGATCTTCAGGAACTGCCGGTCGCGCAGCTCGCGCGCCACAGGCCCGAAGATGCGCGTCCCGATCGGATTGTTCTGGGGGTTCAGGAGCACGGCGGCGTTGCGATCGAACTTGATGTGCGACCCATCGGGTCGCCGGATCTCCTTCGCCGTCCGCACCACGACCGCTCGGGCCACGTCGCCCTTCTTCACGGACCCGTCGGGGGTCGCCTCTTTCACCGCGACGATGATCGTGTCCCCGATCGTCGCGTACTTCTTGTTCGACCCGCCCATCACCCGGATGCACTGGACCTTCCGGGCGCCCGAGTTGTCGGCGACGTCCAGCATCGTCCGCGGTTGAATCATGGCTGTCCGCTCCCCAGGCCGGCCTCAGGAGGCCCGCTCGAGGATCTCCTTGATCCGCCACCGCTTGTCCTTGGACAGCGGGCGGGTCTCCACGATCAGCACGCGGTCGCCCACGTGCGCCTCGTTCTGCTCGTCGTGCGCCTTGAACCGCGTCGTGCGCTTGATAACGCGCTCATACCGCGGATGGCGGAAGGCACGCTCCACTGCGACCACGCGCGTCTTGCTCATCTTGTCGCTGACCACCAGCCCGACCCGGGTCTTCAGCACGCCTTCGCCTCCCTGCGTCTAGCCGCGCCGGAGCCCGAGCGCGCGCTCGCGCATGAGCGTCTGGACCCGGGCCAGCTCGCGCCGGGCCTGGCCGATGCGCGCCGGGTTCTTCGCCATCGCCATCGAGACCTGGAACCGGAGGTTGAAGACCTCCTCCCGGAGCTCGCGGGCCTTCTGCCCGAGCTCGGCCTCGCTCAGATCACGAAAGTTTGTCTTGCCTTTCATCGCGGTGTCCTCACATCAACTCGCGCTTGACCATCTTCGTCCGGATGGGCAGCTTGTTGCCCGCCAGGCGGAAGGCCTCGCGCGCGACGTCCTCGGTCAGCCCCTCCATCTCGTAGAGAATTCGGCCGGGCTTGACCACCGCCACCCAGTACTCGGGGTTTCCCTTGCCCTTGCCCATCCGAGTCTCGGCGGGCTTCTTGGTGAAGGGCTTGTCCGGAAACACCCGGATCCAGATCTTGCCGCCGCGCTTCACCGCACGGGTGAGCGCGACGCGCCCCGCCTCAAGCTGCCGGTTGGTGAGCCAGCAGGGCTCAAGGGCCTTCAGCCCGAAGTCGCCGAAGGCGAGCGTGGCGCCCCGCTGGGCGGTGCCTTTCATCCGGCCCCGCTGGGCCTTCCGATACTTGACGCGCTTGGGCTGGAGCATCGTGCGGGATCTAGCCCAGCTCGGCCGTCCGGGCCGCCGGGAGCACCTCGCCCTTGAAGATCCACACCTTGACGCCGATCGTCCCGTAGGTCGTGTGGGCGGTGGCGACGCCGAAGTCGAGGTCCGCCCGGAGCGTCTGGAGTGGCACCCGGCCGTCCCGGTACCACTCGCGGCGGGCGATCTCCGCACCGCCGAGCCGGCCCGCGCAGGCGATCCGCACCCCCTCGGCTCCGAGCCGCACCGAGCTCTGCACCGCCTTCTTCATCGCGCGCCGGAACGCGACCCGCTTCTCCAGCTGGAGCGCAATGTTCTCGGCGACCAGCTGCGAGTCGAGCTCCGGGTGCACCACCTCCTGGATGTCGAGGTGGATCTCCTTCCCGGTCCGCGTCTGCAGCTCGTTCTTCAGCTTCTCGACCTCCGCGCCCTTCCGACCGATGATGATCCCCGGCCGGGCGGTGTGCACGGTGATCCGCGCCCGGTTCGCCGAGCGCTCGACGTCGATTCGCGAGATGCCCGCGTGATATAGGGCGTCCTTGATGTAGCGGCGAATCTTGACGTCCTCGTGGAGCAGGTTCGCGTACTCCTTCCCGGCAAACCACCGCGAGCTCCACGTCCGTGTCGTGCCCAACCGGAAGCCGATCGGGTGGACCTTCTGCCCCATTACGCGCTCCTCGTCGTCTTGGCCGGTCGGCGCCCGGCGCCCGCCCGCGCGCGCGAGGCCGCAGCCGGCCGGCGCCGCGCCGCCTCGCTGCCGGTGCCGGTCTCGGCCAGGGACACCGTGATGTGAGCCAGTCGATGCCGGATCCAGAACGCCCGCCCCATCGCCCGCGGCTGGATGCGCTTCAGTGACGGGCCGCCGTCGATCACCGGGTTCACCCGGAGATCGTCCAGGTTGCGCACCTGGTGATTGTGCTCGGCGTTGGCGACGGCGGACCGCAGCACCTTCTCGATGTGCCGCGCCGCCACCTGCGGCGAGTACTGCAGGATCGCCAGCGCTTCGGCGACGGTCTTGCCGCGCACGAGATCCGCGACCAGGCGCGCCTTGCGGGGCGACAGCCGGATGTAACGGGCGGTGGCCTTCGTCAGCATGGGATCCTCGTCCTACTTCAGCGCCGTCGACTTCTCGGTGTGCGAGCCGTGCGCCCGGAACGTCCGCGTCGGCGAGAA
>Ga0187765_10000567_pt1 | contig 13610 bp, 11 predicted proteins | sample 0216_QUI02_MP05__3_FD_133018 | JGI IMG/M metagenome (GOLD analysis project Ga0187765, IMG submission 133018) | Tropical peat soil microbial communities from peatlands in Department of Meta, Colombia - 0216_QUI02_MP05_10_MG | ecosystem: Environmental > Terrestrial > Soil > Wetlands > Peat ...
GCTTCGCGCGCCGCATAGGCCTCCTCCACCGTGAAGGATCGCTCTTCGAGCTTGAGCCCCTGCCCTGCAATCACGTCGAGCAGCACGGTGCGCGTGATCCCGCGCAAAATTCCATGGTCCACCTGCCGCGTGATCACCTTGCCATCGCGCGTCACGATCCAAGCGTTGCTCGACGATCCCTCGGTAATGCGGCCCTGCTTGTCCACGAACCAGGCTTCGCGCGCGCCGGCTTCCCGCGCCGCCTGCTTGGCCAGCACGTTCGGCAACAGCGATACCGATTTGATGTCGACCCGCTCCCACCGATTCTCCGGTACGGTGATAACCGCAATGCCTTCCGCCGCGAGCCGCTCGGCAGCGGCCCAATCGAGATTGCGCGCGGTGACCACGAGACTGGGCTTCGTGCCAGCCGGCGGAAACGCATGGTCGCGACGCGCCACGCCGCGCGTGATTTGCAGATAGAGGATGCCCCAGCGCACCCGGTTTCGGCGCACGACCTCGTGCATGACGATGCCAAGGGCGGACATCGGCATCGGCTGCGGAATACGCAGCTCTTGCAGCGAATATGCCAGCCGGCCGAGATGACGCCGCTCATCGACAAGCCGGCCGTCCCTCACCTCGCAGACTTCGTACACCCCGTCGGAAAACTGATAGCCGCGATCCTCGATATGGACCGCCGCATGACGCCACGGAAGATAGCGGCCGTTCACATACGCAATGCGCGACACCGGAAACTCTCTTTCTCGCTTGGCGTTATCATGAGATCGTGCAAGCTCGCAACAGGAGCGGAACATGGTCCGAGTCGTTGGAATTGACCACATATCGCTGACCGTCGGCGACCTCGCCCGCTCCAAGGAATTTTACCGCAAAGTGCTCGGCGCTCTGGGGTTCAAGCTGAAATATGACCTCGGCGGATATGCCGGCTGGAGCAACGGCAAGACGCTGTTCTGGATCAAGGCCGCTGACGCCGAAGGAAAGAAACACCCCCATCGGCTCGGCAACATTGGGTTTCATCACTACGCCTTCGAATTGCGGAAACGCAGCGATGTCGACGAATTCTACCGCGCCCTGCAGAAATTCAACGTGGAAGTCGTCGATCCGCCTGACGACTATTACGAAGGCGGCTATTACGCTGTCTATTTCTTGGATCCCGACGGCATGAAGCTCGAAGCCATGGTGTTCGCCCCGAAAGGTCTGCGCGCGGCTCGGAAAAAATCCCGTCAACAACACAGAGTATCGAAACGCGTCCGCCGGCGCGGTTCCACGCGCCGCAAGAAAAGAAACGGCTGAATTTATCCGATACCCAGCGCCTTGAGCTTGCGATGCAGCGCAGAGCGTTCCATGCCGACGAACTCGGCGGTGCGCGAGATATTGCCGCCGAAACGGTTGATCTGCGCCAGCAGATATTCGCGTTCGAATAATTCGCGCGCCTCGCGTAATGCCAATCCCATCAATTGCTCGCCGCCGTTGCCGTGCGGCATCGTCGGGACCATGGCGCCCACGTCCTGCGGCAGCATGCTCGCCGTGATCACGGCGCCGGGATCGCCGCCGGCCAAGATCATCAGCCGCTCCACGTTGTTTCGCAATTGCCGCACATTCCCTGGCCAGTTGTGCGATTGCAGCACAGCCAGCGCGTCGGTACCGATTTTTCGCTGCGGCAGGCCGGTGGCCTGCGAAATCTGTTCCATGAAATATTGCACGAGATCGGGGATATCCTCGCGCCGCTCGGCGAGCGAAGGCACCCGGATCGGCACCACCGACAGGCGGTGATACAAATCCTCGCGGAACCTGCCGGCGGCGATTTCCGCTTCGATGTTTCGGCTGGTTGAGGAAATGATCCGCACGTCCACCGCAACCTTGGTCGCTCCGCCCACACGCTGGAAGGTCTGATCGACCAGCACGCGCAGAATCTTGCTCTGCGTCTCGCGCGGCATGTCGGTGATCTCGTCAATAAACAGCGTCCCGCCATGCGCCTCTTCCAGAGCGCCCACCTTGCGGCCCTCCTGGCCGTTGCTCTGCTCGACGCCGAACAGCTCGATTTCCATGCGTTCAGGCGTGATCGCGGCCGCGTTGATGACGACGAACGGACCGTTGGCGCGCGTCGAAAGGCTATGCAGCATGCGCGCGGCCAGTTCTTTGCCGGCGCCTGCCGGACCAACGATCAGGATGCGGCTGTTGGTTGGCGCGACTTTTTCGATCGCCTGTCGGAGCTGGTTGATCGACGGCGCCCCGCCGATCATGCGCGACGGCAGTGGCGTCAGCGCCTTGAGCTCTTTGACCTCTCGTTTGAGGCGCGAAGTCTCAAGCGCGCGATGCGCGACCAGCATGAGCCGGTCGGCCTTGAATGGTTTCTCGATGAAATCATAAGCACCGCGTTTGATCGCCGAGACTGCGGTTTCGATATTGCCGTGGCCTGAAATCATCACCACCGGCAGCTCGGGGTGTTGTTCCTTGATGCTGTCGAGCAGTTGCAATCCGTCGAGGCGGCTGCCCTGCAGCCAGATGTCGAGAAACACCAGGTTGGGCCGCCGCGCACGGATCGCCGTCAGCGCCGCGTCGCTGTCCCCGGCCGTGCGCGTGGTATGCCCCTCGTCCTGCAACAGCCCGGCGACCAGTTCGCAGATGTCGGATTCGTCGTCGACGATGAGGATATCGGACGCCATGATCAGTGAACCTTCTGCATGGCTGGTTCGGCCGCTTCGGCTGCCGGCTCAGTCGTGAAATGCAACCGCACCCACGCGCCGCGCTCGCCGGGGAATTTCTCCGCGGCGTCGTGCAGTTCGATACGGCCTCCGTGGTCCTCCAGAATGCGGCCGACAATCGCGAGCCCGAGCCCGGTGCCCTTCTCGCGCGTGGTGACGTAAGGCTCGAGCAGCCGGCTGCGGTTTTCCTGCGGCAGCCCTATGCCGTTGTCGACCACATCGATGTTGATGTCATTGCCCTCCCGCGCCGCAATGATGCGAATGCGCCCGCGGCGATGTTCCGATTGAGGGACCGCTGCGATCGCTTCCGTCGCATTCTTGATGATATTGGTCAGCGCCTGCGAAATCAGGCGGCGGTCGAAACGTGCCGGCATCGGGTCCTCGGCGATGTCGATGTCGATATCGATGTCGGCATTGCCGACCCGCATCAGGAACCCGACCTGCCGCACGGTGTCGGCAACGTCTTCCGATGCGATCACCGGTTTCGGCATGCGCGCGAATTTGGAAAACTCGTCGACCATGCGCTTGATGTCGTCGACTTGCCGCACGATCGTGTCGGTGCATTGTTCGAACACCGCCCGGTCTTCGGTGATGACGTTGCCGTACTTGCGCCGCAGGCGCTCGGCCGAAAGCTGAATGGGCGTGAGCGGGTTCTTGATCTCGTGCGCGATGCGGCGCGCCACATCCGCCCAGGCCGACGTGCGCTGGGCGGCGACCAGGTCGGTGATGTCGTCGAGCGTGACCACATAGCCGTGCTCTGGATGCACCGATTGCTCGGTTGTGACCCGCACCGAGAGATTGCGTTCGCGGCCCTGCCGGTTGAGTACGATCTGGCCTTGCGTCATGCGCTGCACGCCGGTTTGTGCGGCGGTAATGATATCGCTCAGTTCCGGCACGATCTCGACCAGCCGCTTGCCGATCGCATCGCTTTCCCCGTATCCGATCAGCTGCTGTGCTGAACGGTTGAGAATGCTGATCCGGCCTTCGGCGCCGACGCCGATCACCCCCGCGCTCGCGCCGGCGAGAACGGCCTCGGTAAATCGTCGGCGCTGATCGATCAGATCGCGCACGCGCACGATGTCGTCGTGCTGCGTGCGTAATTCCTGCGTCATCTTGTTGAACGTCTCGCCGAGTTGGGCGAGATCGCCTTCGGAACGACGGACCGGCACCCGCACGTCGAGGTTGCCGGTCGACACAACATTGGCGGCGCCAATCAACCGGCGGATCGGTGCGACCAGCACGTTGGCGAAATTGAGTCCGAGCCACACCGCCGCCAACAGCACGGTCAGCGCGATGACCGTGTACATCAACGCAAACGCGAGTTGCACGCCGACACGGCTTGCTTCCAGCGTCGCCAGATCGCTCACCGTCGATTGCGTTACCGCTAGCTGCGCGACCACCTGCGGATCGAGCGCAGCGACGATGTAGAGATAGATGTTGTCATAGCCCGTCACTTTGATGATGCCGCCCACTGAATTGACGTCGAGCAGGAGACCGATCTGCGGCTCGGTTTCGTTGATTTTCTTGAGGCCCTCTTCCGACGGCAGCAGAATTTTTTGATTGTTCTTCAGATCGGCCGACATCACCACGGCGCCATCACCGCTCAACAGTATGGCGCCCGCCAGCCCTCGGATATCGGCTTGCACCGTCAGAAACTGTCGGAAACGATCGCGGTCCTGATCGAATACCTGTTTCGAGCGGGAAATATCGTTTGCCATGGCGACGACATTGCGTCCGACCATGTTCACATGCTCGCGCATGTAGACATCGGTCACCATGACCGAGCTGCCGATCATGGCCTTGGTGCGGGTCGAAAACAGCCGGTCGAGCCCGCGATCGAGGGTGACGCTTGCCACGATTGCGACCAGCACCGCGGGCGCGGCCGCAATCACCGAAAACAATCCCACGATGCGCACATGGAGCCGGGCTGCAGCGAGGCCTCGCCGGCGCGCCTGCATCACGTGCCAAACGTCGCGGGCAATGACACCGAGGAGGAGCAGACCGGTCAGTGCATTGACCGCAAGCAGGCGGATCGTGACCTCCTGGTTGGGAGAGATCGGCGTCAGGTCGGACAGGACCAGAAACGTGACGATGGCCGAAAGCAGGGCCGCGCAGACCGCGACCGGGCCCAATACGCGCATGATGCCGCCGTTCGCGGGTTCGGCGCTGAGAGGGATCCGGGTATTGGCAGCTTGCTCGACGCTGGTCATCGACATGTCTGAGGCAAGGATCGCGGGTCCAAGGTGCCCGCACTCACGCTGCCCCGATATGCGTGTTTAGACGCGGCGCACTGATGCCTTTATACAACAATGTTGCTGAATCGCAACAATCAATTATCAGGAACCACTGGTTCGGATAATCTGGATGTCGAGATCACGGATTTTCTTGCGCAAAGTGTTGCGGTTAAGACCCAACAAATCAGCCGCCCGTATTTGATTGCCGCGTGTGACGGCCAATGCCGCCGAAAGCAGCGGCGTTTCGATCTCCCGCAGGATCCGATGATAGAGGCCGGGCGGCGGCAGTTCGTTTCCGAAACTGGCAAAATAACGCGCAAGGTTGCGCTCGACCGCGCTCGCGAGCGTTTCATCGGCCTGCGCCTTTTCGGCCGGGGCGGCCGGCTGCGTCAATTCCGCATCGATCACGGCCGCCGTGATCGTCTCCTGCGGATAGAGCGCTGCGAGCCGTCGCGCCAGGTTTTCAAGCTCGCGCACATTGCCCGGCCAGCGATAATGCTTGAGCCGGTCGAGCGCGGCCTGGTCGATTTGTTTGTTCGGCAAGCCTTCGCGGGCGGCCTGCGCGAAGAAATGGCGGATGAGATCGGGGATATCCTCGATGCGCTCGCGCAAGGGCGGCAGCCGCAGCGGCACCACATTGAGCCGGAAGAACAGATCCTCGCGGAACAATCCTTGCTGGATCAGCACGCGCAGGTCTTTGTTGGTTGCCGCGATGATGCGCACATCGGTCTTGATCGGCGTGCGGCCGCCGACCGTTGTATATTCGCCCTGCTGCAAAACCCGCAGCAGCCGCGTCTGTGCTTCCATCGGCATGTCGCCGATCTCGTCGAGAAAGAGCGTACCGCCTTCCGCTTGCTCGAACCGGCCGGGATTGCGGGCGCCTGCGCCGGTGAACGCGCCTTTCTCGTGGCCGAACAATTCGGATTCGATCAAATCCCGCGGGATCGCGGCCATGTTGATCGCGACGAATTGCCCTGCCCGGCGCTTGCCGTAGTCGTGCAGCGCCCGCGCCACCAGTTCCTTGCCGGTGCCCGATTCTCCCGAAATCATCACCGTCAAATCGGTCTGCATCAGCCGCGCGACCAGACGATAGATTTCCTGCATTGCCGGCGAGCGGCCGACCAGCGGAATGGTTTCGAGCTCTTCCGGCTTGCCGGTCGCGCGCGGCTTCTCCTTCGGCTCCGATAGCGCGCGTCCGACGATCGCGATCAGCTCTTTCAGATCGAACGGTTTCGGCAAATATTCGTAGGCGCCGCGCTCCGAGGCGCGGATCGCAGTGAGAAAGGTATTCTGCGCGCTCATGATGAGCACCGGCAGATTCGGCCGGAGCTTCTTGATGCGCGGAATCAGATCGAATGCGTTCTCATCCGGCATGACGACGTCGGTGATGACCAGATCGCCGTCGCCCTGGCTGACCCAGCGCCACAACGTGGCGGCATTGCTTGTGGATCGCACTTCGTACCCGGCGCGCGACAGCGCCTGATTGAGCACGGTTCGTATTGCCGCGTCGTCGTCGGCGACCAGAATGCTTCCCGCTGGCATGGAGTCCCTCTTGGATCCTTCAGGCGGGTGCCGGCCCGGCGCCGTCACCAGTGAACATGGGCATCAGCACACGAAACACCGTGTGCCGCGGTTGCGACTCGCACTCGATGATCCCGCCGTGATCGCCGACGATCTTGGCGACCAGTGCAAGGCCAAGGCCGCTTCCCGTCGGTTTGGTGGTCACGAAGGGATCGAACAGATGGGGCATCAAGTCCTCGGGCACCCCCGGCCCGTTGTCCCGCACGCAGAATTCCAGCGGCAGCGACACGCGCGTCTTGCTGCCCGGCAGCGACAGCCGCACGCCCGGCCGGAATGCCGTTGTGATCTGGATTTCGCCGTCGGTCGCCGTTTCGCCGATGGCTTCGGCGGCGTTCTTCACGAGGTTGAGGAAAACCTGCACCAGCTGATCGCGGTTGGCCAGCACCGGCGGCAGTGACGGATCGAACACTTCCGTGAACTTGATGTGCCGCGCAAAGCCCGATTGCGCCAGCCGCTTCACGTGGTCGAGCACCGCATGGATGTTGACCGGCTCGCGTTCCACCGGCCGTTCGTCGGCGAACACCTCCATGCGGTCGACGAGCTTCACGATCCGGTCGGCCTCGTCGCAAATGAGCCGCGTCAGTGTGCGGTCGTCGTCGCCGGCTGATTGCTCGAGCAGTTGCGCCGCGCCGCGAATGCCGGAGAGCGGATTCTTGATTTCGTGCGCGAGCATGGCGGCAAGCGCGATCACCGAGCGAGCCGCCCCGCGATGGGTGAGTTGCCGATCCATCTTGTCGGCGATGGTGCGTTCTTGCAGCATCACGACCACGTGGTCGGGCTGCTCCGGCAACGGCGCCACGTGCAGGTCGACGAGGCGATCGCCCGGATTGCGCGGGGTGGATAAGTCGACTTTGTACTCGTTCACCGCCGCACCGCGCGTGCGCACCTGATCGATCAAGGCCAGCAGCGGGCTGCCGAACGGCACCAGATCCTTGAGCTCGTACCGCCGTAGCAACGGTGCCGACACTTCGAAAAATGTCTCGGCTGCCACGTTGGCGTCGGCGATCTTTCCGTCTGACGCCACCATGATGACCGGCAATGGCAAAGCGTTCAGCACGGCCCCCGCGCTGCCGGTCGGAACTTTAGTGGTGCGGAGCGCGACGTCGCTCATGCGACCACCTCGCCGGCAAAGGCATCGTAGGCCCGCGCGAGCTGGGCACGCGCCTCTGCCGGATTTTCCGTGGTGAGCACCGCGCCGCGCCAGCGCTTGAGCAGATCGAACGCAACCCCCGCAGTCGCCGCTGCGGCATCGAGCGCCCAGCCGAGATGTTTGCGTGCATGCCGCAGCCCGATACGCAGTCCGTGATGCGCAAGCATGTCTTCGTAGAGCGCCGTGATCATTTGAAGCTGCAGGGCGAGCGCTGGCGGCGCCTCGCGCACGCCGCTCGCGAGATAGCGCGCGAACTGACCAACCAGCCACGGCCGGCCTTGCGCAGCGCGTCCGATCATCACGGCATCGGCGCCGGAGACTTCCAGCGCCGTATCGATATCGTCGAAATCCCGGATGTCGCCATTGACCACGAGCGGAATCGTGATCGCATCGCGCACCGCGCGCACCGCCGACCAATCAGCATGGCCCGTGTAGAACTGACAGCGCGTACGGCCGTGCACCGTGATCATGCGGATGCCCGCGGCTTCTGCGCGGCGCGAAAGCTCCGGTGCATTGATCGTCGAATGATCCCAGCCGAGTCGAATCTTCAGCGTCACCGGCAGCGCAACCGCACCCACCGTCGCTTCGATCAGTGTGAGTGCATGATCGAGATCGCGCATCAGCGCGGAGCCGGATTGCTTGTTTGCCACATGCTTTGCCGGGCAGCCCATGTTGATGTCGATGATCTGCGCGCCCGCGGCCTCCGCGACCCGTGCGCCTTCGGCCATCCAGCGCGGCTCGCAGCCGGCGAGCTGGACCACATGAATGCCGCGGCCCTGCCCCTCGGCCCGTAATTTTGCATCGCGGCATCCCTCGACGAGCGATTCGCTCGCCGTCATCTCGGAGACCACCAGGCCCGCCCCGAGTCGCTCGACCAGCCGGCGAAATGGCGCGTCGGTGATGCCGGACATTGGCGCAAGAAAAACGCGGTTCGGCACGGCGATAGTGCCGATTTGCATAGGAGACCTTGGAATTGTAAAAAAGGTATCGATCACGAATGCCTACATTTTAGGCTTTTTTTTCACTGCCCACAGTTTAGTCAAAAGCTGGTGATTTGCAAGTGTTGCATTGCACCATTTTTCGCTCAATGGAAAACCCTTTTGCGCTCCTTAATGGACGCGCTAATGCCTTACGAACTCTCGGCAAGCGAGCGACAAATGGCCCCGATGGTGGCGGCAGTCGTGGTTGCAGCCGGACGCGGGCAGCGTGCCGGTGGTGGCCTACCCAAACAATACCGATCGATCGGCGGCGAGCCTGTGATCCGCGCTTCGCTTGCGCTGATGTCCTGGCACGGCGAGATTACCGCTGTTGTTCCCGTGATCCATCCCGATGACATCACGCCGTACCAGGAGGCCAGCAAGGGGTTGAAGCTTCTGCCGCCCGTGCACGGCGGCGCGACACGGCAGGCGTCCGTCCGCGCCGGCCTCGAGGCGCTCGGTCGTCATCCGCCCGACATCGTGCTCGTGCATGATGCGGCGCGGCCTTTTTGCACTCCGGCCCTCGTGTCGCGCGCAATCATCGCCGGCGCGAAAACCGGCGCGGCCATTCCCGTGCTCGACGTGAGCGACACGATCAAGAGTGTCGACGAAAATGGTTATGTCACCGGCACGCTGGATCGTGCGCGGCTACGCCGCGTGCAGACACCGCAGGCATTTTCCTACACCGCCCTCCTCGATGCGCATCGCCGCGCCGCCAAGGAAGGCCGTGAAGATTTTACCGACGATGCGGCGCTCGCCGAATGGGCTGGGATCAAAGTCTCCGTCTTCGCCGGCGAGGCCGGCAACACCAAGCTCACCACCGAAGATGATTTTGCCCGCGCCGAGGCCCGCCGCCTCGCGAGCCTTGCGGATCTGCGGGTCGGCAACGGTTTCGACGTGCATGCCTTCGGCGACGGCGACCATGTCATGCTCGGCGGCGTCCGCATCCCGCACGATCGCGGCCTTGCCGGCCATTCCGACGCGGACGTCGCATTGCACGCCATCGTCGATGCGATCCTCGGCGCGTTGACCGATGGCGACATCGGGGCGCATTTTTCTCCCAACGATCCGCGCTGGCGCGGCGCCGCATCCGATCAGTTCCTCGCCTTTGCGGCTGACCGCGTGCGCGCCCGCGGCGGCCGCATCGCCCATCTCGATCTGACCGTCGTTTGCGAATCCCCTCGCCTCGATCGGCACCGCGACGCCATGCGCCAGCGCATCGCCGCTATCGCCGACATCGCGGTCGAGCGCGTTGCCGTGAAGGCGACCACCAGCGAAAAACTCGGCTTCACCGGCCGCGGCGAAGGCATCGCTGCCTTTGCCACGGCCACCGTGCGGCTGCCCTGGACATGGTGAAGCCGAAAAAGCGCATGACGGGCCCCGCGCGTGCCCTGCTCGCGCTCTGCCGTGCGCGCGGATTGAAGATTGCCGCTGCCGAATCCTGCACTGGCGGATTGCTGACCGCGACGTTGACCGAAATACCCGGCAGCTCCGACGTGGTCGACCGCGGCTTCGTCACCTACTCGAACCAATCCAAGCAGCAGATGCTCGGCGTTTCCGCGCGCACGCTGACGAAGCACGGCGCCGTGAGCCGCGAAACCGCGCGGGCCATGGCACAAGGCGCGCTCGCCCGCTCGCCTGCGCATCTGGTCGCGGCCATCACCGGCATCGCAGGCCCCGGCGGCGGATCGAAACAAAAGCCGGTCGGACTGGTGCACATCGCCGCTGCAACACGCAGCGGTAAATACGCTCACCGCGCCTGCAAATTCGGCGATATCGGCCGCGCCCTCGTGCGCGAAAAATCGGTGTTGCAGGCGTTGGCCATGCTCACGGCGCTTGCGCGCAGCGAAAAGCCTCGCGCTCGCAAAAAATAATCACACCGTATCGCGCGAATAGATCTGGTCCGCCCGCCGTTCGAACGCCGCCGCAAAGCGCCGAAAGGCCGCGTCGAACATCGCGCCCATCAGCAGCCCGAGCATGCGGCTCTTGAACTCGTATGCAATATGGAACTCCACCTCGCAGCTTTGCGCGCCGCTGGAATGGAACGTCCAGCGGTTTTCCATGTGGCTGAACGGCCCGTCGAGATATTCAACCAGAATCTGAAGCTTCGGCCGGTCGAGCGTGACCTTGCTGCGAAATGTTTCGCGGATCAGCTTGTAGGCCACCGTCATGTCGGCGACGACGATTTCGGTATCATCGGCGCTCTTCTCGCGGTTCCGAATCTTCAGCGCGCTGCAGAGCGGCACGAAGTCCGGATAGCATTCCACGTCTGCGACCAGATCGAACATCTCGCCGGCCGCGTGCGACACCCGGCGTTTGGTCGAGAACTGCGGCATCTTTATTGAGCGCTAGCCCGGCGCGCGGCTTTGAGTCGCGCGAAATCCTCGCCGGCATGGTGTGACGAACGCGTCAGCGGGCTCGCCGAAACCATGAGAAATCCCTTGGCATAGGCGATGGCCTTGAGCGCCTCGAATTCCTCCGGCGGCACGAAGCGGATCACGGGATGGTGCTTCCGCGTGGGCTGCAGATACTGGCCGATGGTGAGGAAATCGACGCCGGCGCTGCGCAGATCATCCATCACCTGCAGCACTTCGTTTCGTTCCTCGCCCAAGCCCACCATGATGCCGGACTTGGTGAACATGGCCGGATCGAGCTCCTTCACCCGCTGCAACAGCCGCACCGAGGCAAAATAACGCGCGCCCGGCCGCACCGTGAGATAAAGCGACGGTACCGTCTCGAGATTGTGGTTGAACACATCCGGCCGCGCCGCGACCACCTTCTCGATCGCGCCGTCCTTGCGCAGAAAGTCCGGCGTCAGCACTTCGATCGTGGTGTTTGCGCAATGCGCCCGGATCGCGCGAATTGTCTCGGCGAAATGCGCCGCCCCGCCGTCGTCGAGATCGTCACGGTCGACCGAGGTCACGACCACATGCGACAGCCCGAGTTTCTCCGTCGCCTCGGCTACATGCAGCGGTTCCTGCGGATCGAGCGGCCCCGGCATTCCGGTCTTGACGTTGCAGAAGGCGCAGGCCCGCGTGCAGGTGTCGCCGAGGATCATGAATGTCGCGTGCTTCTTCTCCCAGCATTCGCCGATGTTGGGACACCCCGCCTCTTCGCACACCGTGTGCAGGCGATTGTCGCGCACGATTTTCTGCGTCGCGAGATAGCCGGCCGAAACCGGCGCCTTGACGCGAATCCAATCGGGTTTCTTCGGAGAGACGGCATCCGGCCGGTGCGCCTTTTCGGGGTGGCGCGGACGGCTGACGGTATCGTGCACGACGGTCATGATCTTTATCCAATACTTACGAACCCGAAGGCCTTCATGCAAGCTCGCAAGCATTCGGTTTTACGCTAGACTGACCGCCCATGAATCGCCCGCAGTTTTCCCGCCTCCAGCTCGCCCGTTTGCTGCTGTGTCTGCCGTTTTTCATCATGCTTGGGCTGATGGTGGTCGAGGCCCTGCTCAGCGCCGCCACAACTTTTCTCGTCATCAAGGCCGGACGCGACGTCGCCAACCACAATTTCCTGATTTCCGACCTGATCTTGATTCTGCTTGCGCAATCGGCGGCCTATGCCGTCGGCGCGGTGAGCTGGATCTACGCGGAGCGCGCGGGCTTTCTAGCCTTCGGCCGTTACATGCTGCGCTTTGCCCGCGACAACCGCCACCAGACTCAATCGCTCACCGACAAGGAGGCGCGCGAACGCATCGAGCCTTTTCTCACCAGCGAAACGTTCTACGTCTATTTTCACTTCCTGTACGAAGTCGAAGGCGACGTACGTATCCTGCTGAGTCTTTTGTTCAACGTGACCGTACTCGGCACCCAGATCGATGGATCGTTGCCCCTCGCCTACGGCCTCGTGTTCGTGATTTTGATGTCGCTGCAATGGGGCATGCGCAGGCGCGTGGCCGACGCCTTTTTTGAAAATCAGCGCATGACCAACCGCATGACCGCGCAAGGCTACACCGCCTGGGACAATGTCTTCACCGGCAATCGCTACAATCTCAGACTCTGGCTTGCCGGGTTCAAATCGCGGCTGCGCGACGGTCTCGATGCCCAGATCAAGGCGATCATGACACGCGAGGGATTGAGCGCCGCGAGCGGAATCATTGGCCTCGCCATCGTGTTTTCCGCCATGGCGGTGGTTGCGGCCCAAAATGCCGGCGACACCGCGCTGCTCGTTTCGCTCGCAGCCACGCTGCCGCGTCAGATCGAGCTGACCAGCAGCGTGCACGACTTCGCATCCGGCTGGAATGAATTTCTTGCGAGCTGGACGCGCATGGGCGGTGTTGCAGCCAGCATGCGCCCCGATTTTGATCCCGATTTCGAGCGCCGTATCAAATTCGACCGGCTGACCTTGCGCGAAGGCGAGCGCGCCAAGACCGTGACCTCGCTCGACGAAGCGATGAGCATGGTGCTGGCGCAACCCAACGGCCGCATCAACGTGCGCGGACCCAACGGCTCCGGTAAATCCACATTGCTGACGAGTCTGAAGGCGCAGATCAAAACGCGCGCCTATTACTGGCCGACCGCCGACCGTCTCGCCTTCGAGTTCGCGCAAGGCGCCGAGCCGGAAGACGAGGACGCGGAGGTGGAGGAATCGCGGACGCCCCGCGACAAACGGCCCGGATTCTCCTCCGGCGAGCGACAGCTCCGGGCCTTGCAGGAAATCGTCACCAATACCGATGCGCCGATCTATCTGCTCGACGAGTGGGACGCCAATCTCGATCCGAACAATCGCGCCGCCGCCGATGCGCTGGTCGAACGGCTCGCCCGCCGTGCGCGCGTGGTCGAGATATCCCACCGCGACCGGGTATGATTTCAGATGTTCAGGACTCTACCGTAGGCATCCAGCACCGCTTCCTTCATGGTCTCTGACAACGTCGGATGCGGGAACACGGTGTGCATCAGCTCTTCCTCGGTGGTTTCCAGATTCATCGCCACCACAAAACCCTGGATGAGCTCAGTGA
>Ga0187765_10000568_pt1 | contig 13599 bp, 13 predicted proteins | sample 0216_QUI02_MP05__3_FD_133018 | JGI IMG/M metagenome (GOLD analysis project Ga0187765, IMG submission 133018) | Tropical peat soil microbial communities from peatlands in Department of Meta, Colombia - 0216_QUI02_MP05_10_MG | ecosystem: Environmental > Terrestrial > Soil > Wetlands > Peat ...
CGGCCAGGAAGGCCAGGGTCCCCCGAGCCGACGCCGAGTCGAGGTCGAGCTCTCCGAGGGCCCGGCGGAAGACGGGTGTCGGCAAGGATGCGTCCGGTCCGTAGGAGGGCGGAAGCACCGCCCGGACGACGAAGGAGAGGTGATTGATCATGTCCATGCCTGCCTCGATGGCATGGACGGCGCCGATTCCCTCGGGGACGTGCCCGGTGACGGTCATCCCTGCCGCATGCGCCGCCTGAGCGAGCGGACGGATGAGCGCCGGGTCGAGCCCCGAGTAGATCTTCACCTGGCTGCACCGGGCTTCGCGGAACTTGCGGATCATGGCCGGGATCTCCGCCGAGGTGCGGAGGAGGTCGATGCCGATGCTCCCCTGCCCGGGGCCATCCACGATGCAGGCGAGGAGGATGCGCGGCCCGAGGCCCTTGCCGGTGTCGACCGAGTCGCGGACCGAGCGAACGAAGTCCAGCTCGTTGCCGCAGTCGCGGACGGTGGTCACGCCGGCGGCCAGGTAGAGCGGCCCCCATTCCACCTGCTCGAAGTGAGCGTGCATGTCCCACAGCCCGGGAAGGAGCGTCTTCCCGCTCGCGTCGATGCGGCGCGCGCCCTGGGGGATGGTGATCCGGGCGCGGGGGCCCACCGCCCGGATGCGTCCCTGGTCGATGACCACCACCGAATCCGGCAGCGGAGCCGCCCCGGTGCCGTCGATGAGAGTGGCACCGACGATGGCGGTCGGTCCGCCGCCGCCCGCGCCGAAGGGACGCGAGGTCTCGGCGAGCTGGGCCATCCCATCCGCCGCGGCGCTGGCCACCAGGCGCCCCAGCGCCCCGCTGTATCCTTCGCCGGTGGCCTCGAAGTGGTCGAACTCTGCATCGACCATCTTCGTCGCGGCGAGTCGGCCGCCAGCGTCGAACCAGAGCGTCTCGCGGCCCCAGCCGATCCCGGACACCGCCCAGCGCTCCAGAGTGATCGCCTTCCCATCGTCGTCCGTGACCGTGTCCTCGCCGCGGTGCACGAAGCTCACCTCGCCGAGCGGGATGACCCGGAGCTGCGCCGGGCTTCCGTGGGCCTTCCAATAACGCCACAGCTCCTGGGTGAGGATCATCGGCGCGTAGGACGACCCGACGAAGAACCGCTCCGGCCGGGCCTCGGTGTGGACGGCGCCTCGCCGGTCGACGGTCACCCTGTCCCCGGAGATGACCACCCGATCGTCGACGTCGCTGTCTCGCGAGGTGGATCCCCAGATCTGGAAGCTCCTCGGGGATCCGTCGGCCGCGAGGAGAAGCAGCGACGAGAGAGGAACTGGCCGCCCGCGATCGGTGAAGGTGAAGGTGGTCCGGATCTCCGTCCCCTCGGTGCTCCGGACGACCGTCGACCGCTCCACACCGATGCGGTGCTGCCACTTGTAGAGGCCGAAGGAGACGGCGTCGCGCGCCGCCGGCTGCGCGCCCGGCCCCGGGCCGGAGGGCGACGCGCTGAGCCACAGCAGGGCGGCCAGGAACCGGCTCATCGAGCCGCAAGGCTAGCATCCAGGTGGGAAATCGGACCGAGCCCCGATCGTACGCCCTCCCGAAGACCATCCGCTGCCGGAGGCTCCATGGCTCGCCCAGTGCTTGTGGTGGTCCTCTGCATTCTGTCCGCTCCCGCAGTCGCCGCTGCGCCGGCGGGGGCGACCGTCTGGCTCGCGGACCCTTCGCAGGCGCCGAGGATCCAGCGCGTCGAAGCAGGCCTCCCGGCGGTCGACATCCCTGGCCAGCAGCCGCTCCAGATGGGCCTCGAGCAGTGGATGCAGTTCTACGGAATTCCCGGGCTGAGCGTGGCCGTCTTCGACGATTTCCGGATCGTCTGGCTCAAGAGCTACGGCGTGCGCCAGGCTGGCGATCCACGGCCGGTGACCCTGGACACCACCTTCCAGGCCGGCTCGATCAGCAAGCCGGTGATGGCCCTGGCGGCGATGCGCTTCGTCCAGGAGGGGAGGCTCCTTCTGGACGAGGACGTCAACGTCAAGCTGCTCAGCTGGAAGGTCCCGGAGAACGAGTTCACGGTGAAGGAGAAGGTCACCCTCCGCCGACTCCTCAGCCACAGCGCGGGAACGACCGTGCACGGCTTTCCCGGGTATGCCGTGGACGAGCCGGTGCCCACCACGGTCCAGGTCCTGAACGGAGAGAAGCCGGCCAACACCGCACCGGTCCTGGTGGAGATGGTCCCGGGGACGAAGTACCAGTACAGCGGCGGGGGGACGACCATCGTCCAGCTCCTGCTCGTCGACCAGCTGAAGAAGCCATTCCCGCAGATCATGTCCGAGACGGTGATCGGACCGCTGGGGCTGAAGCACAGCAGCTACGAGCAGCCGCAGCCTCCCGAGCGATCGGCAGCGTCGGCCACCGGCCACCGGCTGGGCGGCAAGCCGGTGGTGGGCCGGTGGCACATCTATCCGGAGATGGCCGCCGCCGGGCTGTGGACCACGCCCGAGGACCTGGCCCGGGTGGCCATCGAGGTGGCCAACTCGAAGCACGGCAAGTCCAACCGCGTCCTGGCGGAGGGGACGGTCAAGCAGATGCTCACCGTCCAGGCGGAGCCGGTGGGGCTCGGCTTCTTCCTCGAGCGCGGAACCGACCGGTTCGGGCACGACGGCTCGGACGAAGGGTTCCTGTCCATGCTCGTCGCCTTCGCCGACTCCGGCCAGGGCGTGGCGATCATGACCAACTCCGACACGGGCTACATGATCTTCAATCAGCTCGCGGAGAGCGTGGCCCGGGAATACCACTGGACCCACTTCAAGCCGCAGCCGGCATCCGGCTTCGCGCGCCTGTACACGCTCTGGAAGAAGGTGGGCGTGGAGGGGGCGGTCGCCGACTATGCCGCCCGGCGCGCGCGCGGACCGGCCAAGGACTTCGGGCCCGGCGATCTGAACAACGTCGGCTACGTGCTCCTCGGCGCCGGCGAGGTGAACGATGCGGTGAAGGTCTTCGAGGCCAACGTCGCGCTCTATCCGGACGATGCGAATGCCTACGACAGCCTCGGCGAGGGCTACATGAACGCCGGCAAGAACGACCTGGCGGTGGCCAACTACCGCCGGTCGCTGGCCATGGACCCCAAGAACCAGAACGCGGTGAAGATGCTCTCCAAGCTGGGCGTCGACGCCGGGACGCCGGCCGCCCGGTAGCTCGGGCGCCACGAAGGTCGTCCCCCGGGCAACCGCCGAAAAGCTTGCGGCCACCTGCGCTGGTTGCGCAGCGCTTTCCCGGAAGGCCGCACTCTTTTTGGGCACCCCGCTGGCGTGCCCGTTGCACTCGTGGATGGAGTGTCGCCCACCGACATCGCCTCGTCGACCGTGCGTCCCATGCCCGCGTTCCTGGCGGGACTCCGGCGGCGGTGGAGGCGGGTCCTGGTCGGCGTGCTCGCCGCGATGGTGGCCGCAGGTGGCCTGGCCGTGGTGCGCGCCCGGAGCAGACAGGCGGCACCGGCCAAGCGCTTCGAGACCGTGGCCGTGAGCCGGGGTGCGCTCCAGGCGCGGGTCACTGCGTCCGGCACGCTCTCTCCGCTGATCACCGTCCAGGTCGGCAGCCAGATCTCCGGGAAGATCCAGACGCTGGGCGCGGACTTCAACAGCGTGGTGCGGCAGGGCCAGGTCATCGCCCAGATCGACCCGGCCTTCTACCGGGCGGCGGTGGAACAGGCGCGCGCCAAGACGCTCTCCGCACGGGCGGCGCACGTCAAGGCGCAGGCGGAGCTGGAGAACGCCGAGCTGGCGGCGCGACGGAATCGCGAGCTGCTGCGGCAGAAGCTCATCGCCCAGTCGGCGGCCGACGACACCGACACCGCGCTGCGGGTGGCCCGCTCCCAGCTCGACGCGGCCGAGGGCGCCGAGGCGGAAGCCCGCGCGGCGCTGCATCAGACGGAGATCAACCTCGTCTACACGACCATCGTCTCTCCCATCGACGGGGTGGTCATCTCGCGCAACGTGGACGTCGGGCAGACGGTGGCCGCCTCGCTGCAGTCGCCCACCCTGTTCGTCATCGCCCAGGATCTCCGGGCGATGCAGGTCGACACCAGCATCGCCGAGGCCGACGTGGGCCACCTGGCGGCGGGGATGACCGCCTCCTTCAGCGTCGACGCCTACCCGGCGGAGACCTTCCGGGGACAGATCCGCGAGGTCCGCAACGCGCCCCAGACGCTGCAGAACGTCGTCACCTACGACGCGGTCATCGACGTCGACAACTCCAGCCTCAAGCTCAAGCCGGGGATGACGGCCAACGTCACCGTCGTCTACGCCGATCGGGCCGACGTCGTCCGGCTGCCCAACGCCGCGCTGCGGTTCCGCCCGCCGGACGACCTGCTCGCAGAGGCGGGTTCCATCCCCGCGTCGAAGGGCGAGCAGAGGGTGGTGTGGGCGATGCGGGGAGCGGACCCCCGGCCGGTCGCGGTGCGGGTGGGGGTCACGGACGGGATCAGCACCGAGCTGCTCGACGACGCCCTCGGGCCGGGCGACCAGGTGGTCACCGAGGTGCTCGCCCCGCCCAAGAGCGGGCCGGGAAGCTTCGGACGCGTCTTCTGAGCGCCGCGATGGGACGGCCGCTCATCGAGCTCCGCGACGTCAGCAAGACCTACCGGATGGGTGACGTCGAGGTCCCGGCGCTCCGGGCGGTCTCGCTGCAAGTGGAGGCGGGAGAGTTCGTGGCGGTGATGGGCCCGTCCGGCTCGGGGAAGTCGACGCTGATGAACATCATCGGCTGCCTGGATCGCCCCACCGCCGGGAGCTACCGGCTCGACGGCCGCGAGGTGGGTGGGCTGTCGCGGGATGCGCTGGCCCAGGTTCGGGGCCAGATGCTGGGCTTCGTCTTCCAGCACTTCAACCTCCTGCCGCGGACCTCGGCGCAGGAGAACGTCGAGCTGCCTCTCCTCTACGCCGACGTGCCCAACCGGGAGCGCGAGGAACGGGCGCGCCGGGCTCTGGCCCGGGTGGGGCTGGCGGAGCGGGCCGGCCACCAGCCCAACCAGCTCTCCGGTGGCCAGCAGCAGCGAGTGGCCATCGCCCGGGCGCTGGTCAACGACCCCAAGGTCATCCTCGCGGACGAGCCCACCGGGGCGCTCGACTCTCGGACGAGCATGGAGGTGATGGCGCTGTTCCAGAGCCTCGGGGCGAGCGGCGTGACGATCATCCTCGTCACCCACGAGCTGGACATCGGCCGCTGCGCCGGCCGCACGTTGCTCCTCCGGGACGGCCGCATCCTCAGCGACACGCCGCAGGAGCAGATGCGGGCCGACCCGCTGCGCTACTCGGCGCCCAACCCGGAGGTGCGTGCATGAGGGCGTCGGTGATGACGCGCCTCGCCGGCCGCGCCCTGGCCCGCAACAAGATGCGGTCCTTCCTCACCGCGCTCGGCGTGGTGATCGGGGTGGGAGCGGTGATCGCGATGATGGCCATCGGCGAGGGCGCCAAGCTGCGCGTGCAGCAGGCGTTCGAGGCCATGGGGACGAATCTTCTGATCGTCCTTCCTGGCTCGACGGCCACCGGCGGTCTCCAGGGCGGGTTCGGCACCCAACCGACGCTGACCTGGGACGACCTGCGCTCCATCCAGATGGAGCTGAGCACCGTGCGGCTCGCGGCGCCGGTGCTCCGGGTGAGCGCCGTGGTCCAGAGCGAGGACCAGAACTGGACCACGGGGGTGGTGGGAACCACGCCGGAGTACCTCACCATCCGCAACTGGACCGTCGAGCACGGGCGCACGATGACCGCCGGGGACGTGGAGGCCGGAGCCAAGGTGGTCCTCCTCGGACACACGGTGCTCGAGAAGCTCTACGGGCCGGGGGCCAATCCGGTCGGGCAGCTGGTGCGCATCAAGACGCAGCCCTACCAGGTGATCGGCGTCCTGGCTCGCAAGGGGCAGTCGCCCATGGGCCAGGACTACGATGACGCGGCCATCGTTCCAGAGAGCACCTTCCAGGCCAAGATCCAGGGCGGTCTGAGCAAGTATCTTTCCGGGGCCATCTTCGTCAGCGCGGTCAGTCCCGAGTCGACGGCCCGCGCGCAGCAGCAGATCGGCAACCTGCTCCGCGATCGTCACCGGCTCCCGATGGGGACGGCCGACGACTTCTCGGTCCGCAACCTGGCCGAGATCGCCAGCGCCCAGCAGCAGGGAACCGCCGTCCTCACCACGCTCCTGGCCAGCATTGCCGCCGTCTCCCTGCTCGTGGGGGGGATCGGGATCATGAACATCATGCTGGTCAGCGTCACCGAGCGCACCCGCGAGATCGGCATCCGGATGGCGGTGGGCGGTCGGCCGCGGGACATCCTGGCCCAGTTCGTGACCGAGGCCCTGGCCCTCTCCATCGGTGGTGGTCTCCTCGGGGTGGGCTTCGGGCTTCTGGCGGCGGTGCTGCTGGCCAGGGAGTTTCACTGGCCGACCATCGTCCGGCCGACGACGATCGTCGTCTCCATGGGGTTCAGCGCCCTGGTCGGCGTGGTCTTCGGCCTTTACCCGGCCCAGAAGGCGGCACGGCTCGACCCGATCGACGCCCTGCGCTTCGAGTGACCACGGCCGGCCGCTCCGCGCCGCCGGCGATGGGCAGGCTGAGCTGCCTGGCCGCCTCCCGGTCCGGGTAGCTGAGCACCTCGCCGTCGAGCCGCGCGAACGGGGTCAGGACGTGGGGCGTCGCCTCGCGCTCGGAGACGAGGTGCACCACTCGCCCGCCGCGCGCCACCACGGCATCGGCGATGAGCTGGCGGTGACAGCGCCAGAAGAGCGCCTCGGCGCACATCACGGCGGTGGGCGCCTGCGACGCCATTTCTCGAAGCTGCTCGAGACCCTGCAGGAACTCGGCGGTCAGCTGGTGATCGGCGTAGCCGCGGAAGCCCGGATCCCGCCAGCCGGTGTTGGGGGAGGCCGGGCCCAGGCCGGGCCGCCGCCCTCCGAGGGCCTCGAGGGACCGGTAGGCGACGCCCGCCCCGGGCAGGGCGGCGGCCATCGCCTCCCCGTCGAAGTGCGGGTGCCGGCGCGAGCGGGGGAAACGGCGCACGTCCACCAGGGTGCGGATCCCGTGGGCGGACAGGAGCCTCACGAACTCCGCCCAGGGCCGGGTGGAGTGGCCCACGCTGAAGAGCTGGATGCCGTCCCAGCGCATGGCGCCGGGGGCGTTCAGCCCTTCACGAATGGATTGGCCATCGCCCGCCTCCCGGAACCGCTACTTGTGGAAGCCGCCGACGTGCCACCCGCCTCCATGAGGTGCGACGGGAGCGCTCGGCGCGGCGCCATGGATGGGGACGGACCCGTGGAACCCTCCGGTCCCCGGGACGTAGCTCCGGGGAGCCGCCGGGTGGTACGCCACCCAGTGGCCGCCGGTCGCGTAGCCCCATCCGTACCAGCCGGCGTAGGGCCAGGTGTAGCCGTACCAGCGGCCGAACCCGACGCCGTACCAGGCAAAGCCGACCGTGCCGCAGGCTCCGTAGTAGGGAACGGGTCCGTAGCCCCAGATCCAGGGAGCCATCACCCAGGACCAGCCGATGCTCGGATAGTAGACGTACATGTCCGGGACGCCACCCTCGGGCGGGACGTACGTGTAGGCGTTGTCGTAGGGCATCCACAGCCAGCCGTACTGGCCGGTGTAGACCCACTGGCCGGGCGGAACGTTTGCCGGAACCGTCACTCCATCCGGCGCCTGCCCGGCCACGAACCCAGGCGGAAGGTCGGCGGGCACCGGCGCCGGTGCGATCAGGCTCGGGGGTGGGGGCGCCTCGCCGACGTGGCCCTGCAGCGTGAGACCCGCATCCGGCGCCCCGGCGCCCGCCGGTGGCACGGGATCCGCCGCGCGAGCGATCGCGGACACGAGCACCAGCGCTGGCAGGAGGAGTTTCATCTCGGATTGAACGTAACCGGAACGCAGGCAGGAGCAACCCGCGGACGCTCGGAAAGGGTGCGGGCACTCACGGCGGAACCGACCGGATTCACGGGACCAGCCCTCCGGCCGCAAGACTAGCACGTCGCGACGAGGACCAGGGGTCGGCTGCAGCCAGAGGCCCCGCTGATGGATTCCATCGGCAGACGCAGGAATGGTCGAGGCCCACGGTGCTGGTGAGCATCACCGGTTGCCGTCGAGTCGACCGCCGCCTGGAGCGCAGCGTCGAGGCGAGCGGCTCCGGGCAGCGCTGAAGAGGAGCTCCTACGGAACGTTCCACGACAGCCGTGCCAGGGGAAGCCCGTTCCCCGCCAGGTCGGTGAGACCGTTCAGCGTGAGGTCGATTCTCGCCGGCCTCGCGAAGGCCCCGGGAGTGAGGGTCAGTGTCTTGCCGTCGGCGGAGAGCGCGGAGACGTGCGCCACCGCCCCGGCGTCGGCGCTCAAGGTCACCGACGTCGCGGTGATGCTCGCCGGGAGCATGGGCTCCGAGAAGAGGATGCTCAGCAGGCTGCTTGCATCGATGTTGCTCTCGGGGCTGGGGCTCACGGAGTCCACCGCCGGTGGCGTCCGGTCGACGATGACCGTCAGCCGGGGGCTGTAGGCGCCGGCCTTGAAGAGACTGAGGGTTCGAGCGATGACCACGTGCTGGCCCTCATTGACGGCGGCCGTGTTCCAGCTGGTGCGAAACGGCGGGCTGGTCAAGACGGCAATCGAGTTGCCGTCGACGAGAAACTCGACCCGGTCCGGTGTCCCTCCGGCGACGGTGGCCTCGAGGGTGAGCGCGCCGCTGGCGTACGCCGGATTCGTAGCCGGGGTGGTGATGGCGATGACCGGACTGAAGCAGGCGTGCTCCGTTCCGCAGTAGGCGTCGGCCGGGCAGTCGGCATCGGTCTGGCAGCTGCCCGCCTGGTTGCAGCCCGGGGCGGCGACGAGCCCGACGGTGAGGCACAGCACGGAAGCCCGCAGGGTCAGCTGCACCATGACTCACCCGGGGGCTGGGCCAGCGCCAACGAGTGCATGCACCTGCCGTATCACGGTCGGCTCCAGGACGGGACACGGGTCCGACTTCTTCACTGCTCCTGGGCCCCGTTGCGCTAACGTTGCAAGTGATGGTTCAGAGAACCGTTTGCGCGGCGCTGCTGGTGTCCCTGTTGGGATGTTCCCCCGCCCTGGTCGGCACCTACGTGGGCACGGTCACCGTCGATGGGCCGGAAGGCAAGTCGAAGCCGGCCAGCATCGGGGTCAGCATCACGGCCCCGACCGCGTACTACCTGCGCTTCACCACCAACGCGACGAGGAAGCTCCGGTGCAGCGGCGAGTACACCATGACCACCTGGTCGGCCAATGCGTTCACCGCCGCGGGTTCCGGTGGCTGTGACGTTCCCGATCCCGATTGCGGGACCCTCTCGCTCGTCTTCAACGGCGGGCAGGGAGAGCTGGTGAACGACCGCCTCACTGCGACATTCAACTGGACGGCGGCTTGCTCCAAGACCAGCCGGAGCGCTCCGATGGTCGAGATCTACGAGCTGACGAAACAGTAGCCGGGCCGGAAGCCTGTGACCCCGACACGATTCGAACGTGCGACCTGCGGTTTAGGAAACCGCCGCTCTATCCACCTGAGCTACGGGGCCTGATCGCGAGAGCAATACCCGGAGTGGGCAGGGGAGGGAAGGGGCCGCCCGGGCGGCCGGCGGCGGCGCTCAGGACGCGTCGGGCGCCTGCCCGTACTTTCGAAGGTGCAGCCGCCGTGCGCTCGCCATCCAGCGATCCCGCCTGATCCGGCTGTGGAAGCCGGGCAGCCGGTCGCTGATGGCCTCGATGTCCTCGCGCGTCCAGGCAGCGATCTGGGCGTAGCGGTACACGCCGGCCCGGTGCAGGAGCCGCTCCAGGACCGGGCCGATGCCGCGGATGCGCTGGAGGTCGTCTTTGGCATCCGTGAACTGCGCCGCCGGGGAGGGGTGTGGCACCGGCATCGGCAGTGGCTCGATGAACGGAGGAGGAGGCGGCGGCGGCGCGCGCAGCTCGGCCAGGGCGCCGACCAGCTCGGCGACCTCGTTCCGGCATTCGCCCAGGCGCCCCTCCGCCTCCGCCAGCCGTCCGGCCAGTGCCGCCCGGGCCGCGTCGGACTCGGTCAGGCGGCGCCCGGCGATGGCCAGCTGCTGGAGCGCCGTCTCCGCCTGCGCCCGTGCGCTGTCCCAGCCGGATTCCGCGGCGCTCAGCGTCGCCCGGAGCGTCTTGACTTGTTGAAGCGTCGGCTCCGACGTCGGCGAGCGCGCGGCCAGCTCGGCACGGAGCCGCTCCGCCTCGCGCCGCGCGTGGGCCGCCTCGGTCTTGGCCGCCGCCCCTGCGGCCTCCATGTCGGAGAGCTGGGCGGAGAGGTCGACCAGCCGCTCGCGCGTCGCGGCGGCATCCTTCTGCGTCGCGTCGCGGGACTGGTCCGCCTCCCGGAGCTCGCGGCGGAGCACGTCCGCCTCGCGCCGGGCGGCCTCGGTCAGGGTTTGCCGCTCGCCCAGCTCCTGGACCAGCTCGGTGCGCGACGACTCCGCCGCCGCGAGCCGGGCCTGCAGCTCATCCACCATCCGCCGCTGCTCGGCTTCGCCGGCGGCCGCGCCGCGCAGCCGGAGTCCCCGGGCCAGCCAGCCGACGGCCGCGCCCAGCGCAGCGGCGACGAGCAGACAGAGCAGGATCTCGCCCACGACCTCGGACATCACCGACCCCCTGGCGCCACGACACGGAACTCGATGCGCCGGTTGAGCTGGTAGGCCTCCGGCGTGTTCGCCCGCAAGATGGGTCGCGTCGACCCCGAGCCCACGGTGTGCACGCGCACTGCGTCGATGCCTCGGGCGGCCAGGTATGCCTTGACCGCCTCGGCGCGGCGCAGGCTCAATCGGCGGTTGCCCTGCGGGTCACCCCGGCTGTCGGTGTGGCCCTCCACCTCCACCTCAAGCTCCGGGGCGGAGGCGAGCTGCTCCACGATGGCGTCCAGCAGCGGAGTGGCCTCCGGCCGCAGGCGGTCGCTGCCGGTCTCGAACTCGATCCGACCGCTGGCGAGCAGGCGGTCGAGCTCGGCCTGCACCCGCACCGGGCTCGGGGGCGGGGCCGGCTCCGGCGCGGGGATGACCACCGGTTCCGGAACGGCCGGAGGCGGAGGCGGGGGGGCGACGAGGCGCGGCGGGGCGCGAGCCGCCGCCAGGGCCGGGGCGTGTCGTCCGACACACAACCAGGCGAGCACACCGAGGGCCACGAGGCATGCGCCCAGAAGCAGCCGGTCCGAGGTGCCCCCCGCCGTGCCCACGGGCCGAGGGTCTAGCAGATCGGCGCGTGGAGGCCTCTCGAGACGCGGTGCGTCAAACAAGGGGACTGTCCGGCCACGGTTGGCCTCCGAACCCGACGGTCCTAGACTCCGAGGGCATGGACGTGAAGGTCATCCAGCCGATGTCGGTCGGTCAGACGCGGGCGCTCCAGGTCCTGGGCGCGGGGCTCCTCGCCGGTGTCCTCGGCGGCCTCGCTTCCCACAGGGTCTGGATGGGGGTGATCTTCGCGGCCGGTGGGGTCCTGGTGACGCTGACCGCCATCGACTACCGGTGCGCGGCGCTCGGGTCGCACGACCATCCGCCCAAGGAGTAGCGGAAGCTCAGCCCTCGCGTCGGCTCGTCGTCGGCCGGATGTCGCGCCGACGGTAGCGCTCGACCGCCGAAGCGAGCACGTCGAGGCCGGGGATGCCTTCCGTTCCGAGCGCCGTCGTGGCCAGGGCGCCCGCGCACGCCCCCCAGGCGCCGGCGTCGACCAGGGCCTCTCCCGCGGCGATCCGCACCGCCAGCGCCGCCAGGAAGACGTCGCCGGCGCCGGTCGGGTCCACGCTCTTCACCGGAAGCGGCGGAAGGTGGTGGACACCCTCGGGGCCATCGAGCCGTGCGCCCGCGGCTCCGGCAGTGACCGCGACCCGGGGGACCGCCGCCCGGATGGCTGCCAGGACATCCGGCCCGAGCCCGTCGACGTCCTCCTCGCTCAGGGAGACCAGGCCGCACGCCCCGAATGCGCCGAGGTCCGCGGGGCGGAGCGGCGAGGCGGTCCCGTCGGGGGCAAAGGCCCGCAGCCAGCCCTGGAGCCCGGCGGCGAGGAGGCGCCGGGGCCGGGCCGAGGAGAGCCGCGCGAGCGGGACCTCGTCCGCCACCGGGCAGACGAGGACCAGGTCGGCGGAGGGGAGCGTCACGTCCAGGGGGCCGGCGTGGGCGAGAAGGCGGACGGTGCGCCGCCCGTGCCGGTAGCGCTCGTCGAAGGCGGTGGTGCATGGGGCGGGCAGAAGCTCCACCCGGCCGATGCGGTCCAACAGCGCCCGGCCGACGAAGTCCGTCCCGGCGCGGGTGAACAGCGTCACCTCCTCCCCCAGGGCCTGCGCGGTCAGGGCGGCGTAGAGGGCGGCTCCCCCGGGCCGGAGGCCCTCCTCCAGCGCGTCGTTGGTGACGTGGCCGACGACGGCGACAGCGAGCGCTCTCATCGGTCGAGCTCGAGAGCGTGCGCCCGTCCGCCCGTCACCCTGCCCCCGTCGACGTCGATGAGCCAGTAGCCCTCGTGTCCCGCCTGGGTGGAGCTTCCGGCGCCGAAGAGGTGCGGGCGGCTGGCGGTGGCGGGGTGGTGGTAGCGGCGATGGATGTGGCCGTGGAGGACGGCGAAACGCGGTCCGGGGAGGAGCTCGAGGAGCGCCTCGGCGTCGAGGAGCCGGTGGGAGAGCTTGTCCGGGCGGCCGTCGGCCCGCCGCGGGGCGTGGTGCACCACCACCAGCACGGCGCGCCCCGAGAGCGCGGGATCGGCCAGCGCCGCGCGCAGACCGTCCCGCTGGAGGGCGCCCAGGCGCCCGTAGGAGACGCCGGGGATGGACGGGACGAGCGACCCGTGCAGGGCGATGACCGCCAGCCCCTCACCGAGGAGGCGCACCAGGGGCCAGGGGCCGACCCGGGCGTGGGCCGGGAGGTCCGAGGCGAGCAGGGCGCCGAAGTGGGCCTCGAAGCGCCGCTCGTTCACCGCCGCCGGATGGTGGCAGTCGTGGTTCCCGGGGATGACCGTGCAGCGCCGCGGGTCACTGGCCAGCGCACCGAGCGCCGCCGCCGCGCCGGCGAACTCGGAGGGGAGGGCGGAGGAGGTCAGGTCACCGGAGAGGACCACGTGGTCCACGCCGCTTCGCCCGGCGTCGCGGGCGATGGCGGCCAGGGCCCGGTGAGCGTTCGCGTAGGCGCGGGCCCGCCCCTGGAGCGCCAGCTCGTACCAGGCCATCCAGAAGCGCGGTCCACGCAGGAGGAAGCCGGTGCGCGCCGGATCCTCGGTGATGTGGACGTCAGAGCAATGGAGAATGCGCATCCCGAGCCGTCCGGGCGACCGCCGCCTCCCGCCACTGGACCCAGGCCGGGAGGGCGAAGAGCGCGGCGGCGATGCAGGTCAGCTCCCCGAGCGAGGCGAGGAGGCCGAAGCCGCGCAGGGCCCGGTTGTCGGCGACGAGCAGCGAGGCGTAGCCGATGATGGTGGTGGCCGAGCAGAGCGCCACCGCTGCTCCCGTCTCGCGCAGCACCCGGGTCATCGTCCCCGGACCCTCGAGCCGGTAGCGCTGCACGATGTTCACCGCGTAGTCCACGCCGATGCCGAAGGTGATGGGGAGGACGACGAAGTTGAGGAAGTTGAGCCGGACGTGGGCCGCGGCGGCCGCACCGACCA
>Ga0187765_10000571_pt1 | contig 13591 bp, 9 predicted proteins | sample 0216_QUI02_MP05__3_FD_133018 | JGI IMG/M metagenome (GOLD analysis project Ga0187765, IMG submission 133018) | Tropical peat soil microbial communities from peatlands in Department of Meta, Colombia - 0216_QUI02_MP05_10_MG | ecosystem: Environmental > Terrestrial > Soil > Wetlands > Peat ...
CGAGGGACGTCGTTTTCCTCGAGCAATCGCAGCGCTGCGCGTCCTACCGCCCGGTTCGTTTGCTCAAATGCCTCCCATGCAGAGGTATTTGATCTCAAGGAACTCGTCGAGGCCGTATTTGGAGCCTTCGCGGCCGAGGCCCGACTCCTTGACGCCGCCGAAGGGAGCCACTTCGGTCGAAATGATGCCCGTGTTAATCCCGACGATCCCGTAATCGAGTGCTTCGGCAACGCGCCAGATGCGGCCGATGTCGCGGCCGTAAAAATAGCTCGCGAGCCCGAATTCCGTGTCGTTGGCCATCCGAACCGCCTCGCCCTCGTTCTTGAAACGGAAGAGTGGCGCTACGGGCCCGAATGTTTCCTCGCGCGCTACCGCCATGTCTGGCTTCACGTCCGCGAGCACGGTCGGCTCGAAGAAGGTGCCGCCTTTCGAATGGCGCTTTCCCCCGACGACGACACGAGCACCCTTTTTGACCGCGTCCTTGATGTGCGATTCGACCTTTTCGACGGCCTTCATATCGATGAGCGGGCCCTGGTTGATGCCCTCTTCGAGCCCATTGCCGACCCGCAGGCCGGTCACAGCCTGGGCGAGTTTGGCCGAGAACTCCTCATAGACCTTGTCCTGCACGAGAAGGCGATTGGCGCAGACGCAAGTCTGGCCCGTGTTGCGATACTTGGAGGCGATCGGACCCTCGACGGCCGCGTCGAGGTCGGCATCGTCGAACACGATGAAGGGTGCGTTTCCGCCAAGCTCGAGGGAAATCTTTTTCACCGTGCCGGCGCATTGTCCCATCAAGAGCTTGCCGATCTCCGTCGATCCGGTGAAGGACAGCTTGCGCACGATCGGGTTCGAGGTCATCTCCCCGCCGATCGCCGTTGCACCTCCGGTCACCACGCTGAAGACACCTTTGGGAATTCCCGCACGCTCGGCAAGCTCACAGAGAGCGATGGCCGAATAGGGCGTCTGTGTCGCAGGCTTGACGACCATCGTGCACCCGGCAGCCAAGGCGGGCCCCGCCTTGCGCGTGATCATCGCCGAAGGAAAATTCCACGGCGTGATCGCTGCGGTCACGCCCACGGGTTGCTTGATCACGACGATGCGCTTGTCCGCCATGTGCCCGGGGATGGTGTCGCCATAGGCACGCTTGCCCTCCTCCGCAAACCACTCGATGAAGGCCGCGGCGTATGCGATCTCGCCTTTCGATTCCGTGAGCGGCTTGCCCTGTTCCGCCGTCATCAGGACAGCGAGGTCATCGGTATTCTCGATCATGAGATCCGCCAATTTGCGCAGGGTTTTCGCACGCTCCTTGGCGGTCTTGGCGCGCCAGGCAGGAAACGCCCTTTCCGCCGCCTCAATCGCGCGGCGCGTCTCATCCGCACCCATGCGAGGGACGGTGCCCAATATTTCGCCGGTTGCCGGATTGTTGACCTGAACGGTTTGGCCGCCGTCGGCGTCGACCCAGGCGCCGTCGATGTAGCACTTCTGCCGGAACAGGCTCTTGTCCTTGAGCTGCATGGCGCTTCTCCCTTGGATTTCACGTCGTTCGGACCGAGTATAGGGGGGCTTGGCGCGCTTGTTAACCCTATCCCAAGACCCGCCGATCCCTCGATCCGATCAATCACGAATTCATGACCCCTATGCGACGGCGTTGGCGATAATGGGCTTGAATTCCCGGAAACGGGACCTTATGCCAAACACCATCCGCGCGTATTGAGCGCCACCGAAAAAGCCGCAAGGAGGAGCTATGTATCCCGACGTATCGCTATTCATTGACGGTGCCTGGAGCCAGGGTGCCGAAGGACGCACCATTACGGTCTTGAACCCCGCCACCGCGGAGCCGGTCGGCAAGGTGGCGCATGCGGAAAAAACCGATCTCGATCGGGCGCTTGCCGCCGCCGCCAAGGCATTCAAGACGTGGAGCAAGGTCTCCGCCTTCGACCGTTACAAGATCTTGCGCAAGGCCGCTGAAAACCTGCGCACGCGCGCCGACACGGTCGCCAAGATCATGACGCTCGAACAAGGCAAGCCGGTCGCTCAGGCGAAGCTCGAGGTGTTGGCCGGCGCCGACACCATCGACTGGTTCGCCGAGGAAGGCCGACGCGCCTACGGCCGCGTGATTCCGGCGCGTGCCGATGGCATTTATCAGATCGTCGTGAAGGAGCCGGTCGGCCCGGTCGCGGCCTTTACACCATGGAACTTCCCGGTCAATCAGGCCGTGCGCAAGATTTCGGCCGCCCTCACGACGGGCTGCACGATCATCATCAAGGGACCGGAGGAAACCCCCGGCTCTTGTGCGGAGCTCGTGCGATGCTACGCCGACGCGGGCGTTCCGGCCGGTGCCGTCAATCTCGTTTACGGCGTGCCCGCGGAGATTTCGGAATATCTCATCCCCCATCCCGTCATCCGCAAGATTTCGTTCACCGGCTCGACGGCCGTGGGCAAGCATCTTGCCATGCTGGCTGGCAAATACATGAAGCGCGTCACAATGGAACTTGGCGGGCACGCGCCGGCGATCGTCTTCGACGACGCGGATGTCGACCTTGCGGCCAAAATACTTTCCGCGAACAAATACCGGAACGCCGGGCAGGTCTGCATTTCGCCCACGCGCTTCCTCGTGCAGGAGCCGGTTTACCAGACCTTCGTCGACAAGTTCGTCACCTACGCCAAGTCGCTCAAGGTTGGCGACGGCCTCGACGAGAAGACCCAGATGGGACCACTCGCCAACGGTCGCCGGGTGGAAGCCATGGAGATGTTCGTCTCCGATGCTGCGTCCAAGGGGGCAAAGGTGCGCACCGGCGGCAAGCGCATTGGCAATAAGGGTTTCTTCTTCGAGCCCACGGTGCTGACCGACGTGCCCCAGGACGCGCGGATCATGAATGAAGAGCCGTTCGGCCCGGTCGCGGTGATCGCACCCTTCAAGACGTTCGAGGGTGTCGTCGCGGAAGCGAACCGCCTGCCCTACGGCCTCGCGTCCTACGCCTATACCAAGTCGGCCAAAACGGCGGCGGCAATCGGAAGTGCGATCGAGAGCGGAATGGTCTCGATCAATCATCATGGCCTCGCACTCCCGGAAACGCCCTTTGGCGGCGTCAAGGACTCAGGCTACGGCTCGGAGGGCGGTTTGGAGGCGATTGAGGCTTACCTCAATACCAAGTTCATCAGCCAAGCGGGGATTTGATCGATTTCCGCAGGGCTCAGCTCCTTGGTGACGAAATCCCCTGTCCGAATGCCCGGGCAGGGGTTTTTTCGCTCACGCCGTTGCACGTGTTTCGAATTCGATGACGACACCGTAGGCGTGTTCGGCCGAAATCTGCAGCCGTCCGTCTTTGCGCCGATGCGGTATGCCCCTCTCCTGCAGCAGCGCCTCGACGGCCGATAGGTCCTCGATGCCAATGGTAAAGGCGGCGAAGCGTGGGCCTTCGCCATTCCCGAAGGACCCACTCGCCGGATAGTCGGCACGAAAGCGCGCGGGAGTCAGGACTGTGATCTCGCCACGCGGCAGTGCGATGCGAAGCGCCCCGCCCCCGCCGGTCACGGCGGATGGTTCCGTAAGGCGTGAAAAGAATTCCGCCAATTCAGCCGGCCGATCCGCGGCCATGACGACCCGCTTGATCGCGTCGGCGCCGTTTGCGTGCCTTTGATATTCCGGCTTCCAGAAATGCTGTGGTGCATGTTGCTGGCAGACGAAGAAGGCGGCGTTCGGCATTTGCGCATGGGTCACGAACGCGAGCGAGAACGCGACCGTAACTTCTTGCCCATCGGGTAGGCGCGCGGTTCGGGAGAAATCGAAAGGCTCGTACGTGTCGAGATCGCGCTGCACGAACTCGGCATGATCGCGCCGCGCGTCTGAACTCGCGAAGACGAGCATCGACATGCCTTCGGTGCGTTCGAGATAGGCCGCGTTGAAAGCACCGAAACTGAATTGCCCCTTCCGCGCCTGCGGGATTTGCCTTGGATCGGCGACCGCGAGGAGTTCGAGAAAATTACGATCCTTGAACTGGACGAGGCGGTTCGCCGTGCCGAAAGGGTGTCGTGCGCGTGGCGTGAGCGTGAAGCCCAGCCGCTCATAGAAGGCACCGGCGCGCTCAAGGTCCCTTACGCAAACGACCAAATGATCGATCGGATGGTTCACGTTGGAGTACCCTTCACTACTCGACCGTGACGCTCTTCGCCAGGTTTCGCGGCTGGTCTACGTCCGTCCCTTTGACGACCGCGGCATGATAGGCGAGGAGCTGAACCGGGATGGCATAAAGGATCGGCGCCACAAAAGGATCGACATCTGGCAGCTCGATCGTCGCCGCAGCCTTGCCGCCGAGCTTCCTGAGGCCCTCGCGGTCGGAGAGGAAAATCACCTTGCCGCCGCGCGCAATCGCCTCTTGCATATTGCTTGCGGTCTTTTCGAAGAGCGCGTCGGAAGGTGCAATCACGATAATCGGCACGCCGTCGTCGATAAGGGCAATCGGCCCGTGCTTCATTTCGCCCGCTGCGTAACCTTCGGCATGGATGTAGGAAATCTCCTTGAGCTTCAGTGCCCCTTCGAGTGCGATGGGGTAGCCCGTGCCGCGGCCGAGATAAAGCACGTCGCGCGCGGTAGAAATCGACTTGGCAAGTTCGCGTATCCGCTCGTCATGGTTCAGCACTTCGGCGGCACGCGCCGGCACTTCCATGAGTGCTGTCACGAGCTGACGCTCTCGCTTGGCATCGATGGCGCCACGAGCGCGCGCTGCCGCGACCGCCATGCATGCGAGCACTGTGAGCTGCGTCGTAAAAGCCTTGGTCGAGGCCACGCCGATCTCGGGACCGGCAAGCGTTTGAAGCACCGAATCCGATGCCCGCGCGATCGAGCTTTCGGGCACATTGACGATCGAGACGATTTTCTGGCTATGCTCGCGCGCATATTTGAGGGCAGCCATCGTGTCGGCGGTCTCGCCCGACTGAGAAATGAAGAGAGCAGCCCCTTCCTTCGCCATCGGCGCCTCGCGGTAGCGGAACTCGGACGCAATATCGGCCTCGACCGGGATGCGCGAGAGCTGTTCGAACCAATATTTGCCGACGAGACCCGCATAAAACGCCGTACCGCATGCCGAGATCGTCAGCTTGCTCACCGTCGCGAAGTCGAACGGGACGGTCGGCAAGGCGACGGAAAGTGTCGTCGGGTTGACCATCGTCCGGAGCGTGTCGCCGATCACCGAAGGCTGATCGTAGATCTCCTTGAGCATAAAGTGGCCGAAATTGCCTTTGCCGGTCAGCGCACCGGACATCCTGGTCTGCTTGACCGCGCGCTCGACGACACGACCGGACTCATCGTGCATGACGGCGCGGTTGTCGCCGACCTCGACCCAATCGCCGTCCTCGAGATAGCCGATGCGGTCCGTGAAGGGAGCGAGAGCCGACGCGTCGGAGCCGAGGTACATCTCGCCATCGCCGTGTCCGACCGCAAGTGGGGCGCCGCGCCGCGCGCCGATCAGAAGATCCCGCCGCCCGGCGAACATGATCACGAGCGCGAACGCGCCATGCAGCCGAGGCATGGCCTTCGCCATCGCGTCCGCGGGTGAAAGGCCGTCATCGAGATAGGCGGTCAGAAGCTGGGCGACCGATTCGGTATCGGTGTCCGTTACGAATTTGCGACCGCGCGCCGCCAGCTCGTCCCGCAGCTCCTGAAAATTCTCGATGATGCCGTTATGCACGACGGCAACGCGGTTCGTCGCAATCGGGTGCGCGTTGTTCTCGATGGGCGCACCATGCGTCGCCCAGCGTGTGTGCCCGATGCCCGTGGTCCCCACAAGCGGGCGCTCCCTGAGGCGTGCATCGAGATTGCCGAGCTTTCCTTCAGCACGGACACGCTCGATCTCGCCGTCTTTCAGCGTCGCAATGCCCGCGGAGTCATAGCCGCGATATTCGAGACGCTTGAGCGCCGCCATCAAGCGGGGGGCCGCCGATTCCTTTCCGACGATACCGATGATTCCGCACATTCCCTATCTGCTCCTGCTATCCCGTTTGGTCTTCTTCTTCGCACTTTCCTTCCCGGCGGACTCGGCCTCCTTCTGTGCTCGAAAATTCGCCGCCCAGTTCGGCACCTCGCCTTGGCGAGCGCGCTCGAGCGCCAACGCATCCGGCGCCACGTCTCGCGTGATCACGCTGCCGGCCCCGACGATGGCGCCGCGGCCGATCTTCACGGGTGCCACGAGTGCCGCATTCGAGCCGATGAAGGCGCCGGCACCGATATCGGTTTCGTATTTCGAAAAGCCGTCGTAGTTGCAGGTGATCGTGCCCGCACCCACGTTCGCACCCGCACCCACGCGTGCGTCGCCGAGATAGGTCAGATGATTGGCCTTCGCACCCTCGCCGATCTTCGCGTTCTTTACTTCGACGAAGTTGCCGATATGGGCATTCTCGCCGATCGCGGCACCGGGGCGAAGCCGTGCGAACGGGCCGATCACGGCGCCCGATTCGATGTGAGCGCCTTCGATGTGACAGAAGGCCCGAATCTCGACGTGGTCGGCGACGACGACGCCGGGCCCAAAGACGACATTCGGGCCGATCGAGACATCCTGGCCGAGCCTCGTGTCGTGGCTGAGCCAAACCGTCTCAGGGGCGGTCATGCTCGCACCGTTCGCCATGGCGTGCGCGCGCAGCTTTCGCTGCACAGTCGCCTCCGCTGCGGCGAGCTCGGCGCGGGAATTGATCCCAAGAAGCTCCTCGGCGGGCGCCTCGACATAGGCGCAGGCCAAGCCCTCGGCCCGCGCCAAGCCCACGGCGTCGGTCAGATAATATTCCTTTTTGGCGTTCGAATTGCCGATGCGGCCGAGAAGGCTCGCGATCCGCGCGCCGTCGAACGACATGACGCCCGAGTTGCACAGCGTGATCGCGCGCTCCCCCGCATTGGCATCTCGAAACTCGACGATCCGCTCAAGGGCGCCGTCGGCCTTGATCACAAGCCGGCCATATTCGGCGGGATCGGCGGGACGGAAGCCGAGCACGACGACAGCCGGATAGGGTGGTGCTCGTCGTACTGCAAGGAGCCGTTCGAGCGATTCCTGTGTGATGAGAGGGCTATCGGCATAGAGCACGAGGACGTCGCCGGCAAATCCGCGCAACGTATCGATTGCGGCCAGTGCCGCATGAGCGGTGCCGAGCTGTTCGTGCTGAGTGATGGCCGGATGAGGGGCCACCGCCGCCGCAACGTCGTTCATGTCCGGTCCGATCACAACCGCGATCCGCGCAGGGTTGAGCCGCTCGACCGTTGAAAGGAGATGACGCACCATCGGCTGACCCGCAATCGGGTGCAGCACCTTCGGACAAGCGGATTTCATGCGGGTCCCCTTGCCTGCGGCAAGGATCACGGCGGCGATATTTGCCTTGGTCATCTCACTCCATTTGGGCTAAAGCCTGACGCCGACCGAACGCCCGATCGATCGGATGCGCGCGGGACGAGATCGAACAACGACAAAGGCTGCCACGCCCGAGCCCCTACCTCACGCGAAACTGCCATAGACCCTGGCCCGACACCAAGTCAACTTGTGTTAACGATTGTAAGCCCCTATGCGCCATCCTCGCACGCCCTTCGAAGAGATTCCGTCGATTCGTCCGCCTGACGGTCATAAGTTTCGCGCCGTCGTCTTCGATCTCGACGGCACACTGATCGACAGCGCGCCCGATATCCATCGTGCCCTCAATCGCACACTTGCCGAGGCGGGTCGCGGTGGTGTCACGCTCGATGAGGTGAAGCGGATGATCGGCGATGGCGCTGAGCGCCTCGTCGAACGGGGCTTCGCCGCGACCGGCAAAGCCGTGGATGGGGCGGCCTTGCACCAGTCCTATAAGCGTTTTCTCTCATATTACGAGGGCCCGGACGCGGCAGGACTCACCCTGCCCTACCCAGGCGTTCCCGAAACCCTTGAGCGGCTTCAACGCCAAGGGCTTCGTCTCGGAATTTGCACGAACAAGCCAGAGAGGTCGACCGTCGACGTGCTGAGGCAGCTCGACCTCGAAAAATACTTCCTGGCGGTGGTAACACCCGAGCATGCACCCGCCCACAAACCCCACCCCGCACATCTCTTGGCCGTACTGAGCCGCCTGGGGGCAGCACAAACCGAGTCCGTCATGGTCGGCGACAGCGCCAACGACGTGGCCACGGCGCGCCGTGCGGGCGTTCCGGTCATCGCTGTATCCTATGGCTACCCTCGCACCGCGCCCGAGGCCCTCGGCGCCGATCTATTGATCGACCGCATGGCGGCCTTGCCCGATGCCCTTCGCCATTTGGGTTAGGGCGACCTCGCCTTGTGGTTGCGGCAAGTCGACGAATGGCTCCACCGGCGTTAACGCCGCGCTGGATGCAAGCGGGCGCACGCCGCCGGGGCGCATTCCTTGACATGGCGTGGGACGCCCCCTTATATGGCCCCCTTGCCTTCAGGGCACGGGCGCTTAGCTCAGCGGGAGAGCACACCCTTCACACGGGTGGGGTCGCAAGTTCAATCCTTGCAGCGCCCACCATTAAATCAAAGACTTAGAAAGGTGAACGAGGCCACGAGCGGCGCGGTTGTCTTCCCGTGCAAGGTATCCGCATCCATCCGGCGATCCGCCAAGTTACCCCGGCCCGTTCCGTCAGACACGGGCGCATGCACGGATCGTTTCAACCGTCACAAATCCACGGTCGACAAGAGTCGATTCCTGTCGTAAACACGACACCATCGATGCCCCAGCGTCTTCGATGCTCGGATGTCGATCAAATGAATAGGTGCATGCGCGCGATGGGTTCTACAGGAGAGCAGGGAAGTAGAAGCTTCTCCCTGGCGGCAGTTAGGACGTAGCGACTGGCAACCTTGGGTCCAGCCGGTCATTCGACCGCCCCGCCAGGAGAGGGACCAAAGGTGAGCCATGACCCTCCAAGTTCGCGATATCACCGTTCGAGAGTGCGCTGCATTCACGATGCAGCGGCGACTTTGCACCGCACTGGAGCCCCCAACGTAGATCGAGCGACCTATCCGAGGCTTCGCCGCGCGCGAACGCCTCCCTGGAAGGCCGGTGGTGCAGATTCCACAATCCGGCTATCCGAATCGTCCGATTTACGTTGAGAGCCCGCGATGCGTGAACATCCCTATCTGACAGGCGCGGTCGAAGAACGCAGTTTCCTGCCGAACCGGTGGGACATCGTGGCTATTCCGATCGTTTTCGCGCTTTTTGTCGCGACCGCAATCGGCTTGCGCGAGATGGCGGCTCCGATCGGCGTTCTCCAGGAACAGGCGGTCACGCTCGATCCCGGGAACTTGCCGGGCTATGCGCTGCGGACGACGTTGCGAATGCTCGCAGCCCTCGCCGCCTCCCTCCTCTTCTCCATGGTCTATGCCACGGCTGCCGCAAAATCCCGCCGCCTCGAACTCGTGCTCATCCCCATTCTCGACGTGCTGCAGTCCGTACCGGTGCTCGGCTACTTGTCCTTCACGGTCACGTTCTTCATTTCGCTTTTTCCGAACAGCGTGATGGGCCCCGAACTCGCGGCGATCTTCGCGATTTTCACGAGTCAAGCATGGAACATGACCTTCAGCTTCTATCAAAGCCTGCGCACAGTACCCCACGATCTCGAAGAGGCGAGCCGGTCGTTCCATTTATCGTCTTGGCAGCGCTATTGGTATCTCGAAGTCCCCTTCGCACTTCCCGGATTGATCTGGAACATGATGATGTCCATGTCGGGCGGGTGGTTTTTCGTCGTGGCGTCCGAGGCGATCACGGTCGGGGACAAACAGATTACCTTGCCGGGCATCGGCTCCTACGTGGCGGTCGCGATCCAGGAGAAGAGCCTCGCGTCGGTCGGGTGGGCGATCCTCACCATGATTGTCGTGATCGGGCTCTACGACCAGCTTATGTTCCGGCCGATGGTCGCGTGGGCGGACAAGTTCCGCTTCGAGAACGTGGCGGGCCAAATCGCACCGGAGTCGTGGCTCCTCACCATTCTCCAGCGCACGCGTTTCCTACAGAAAGTTTCGAACCCGTTAGAGCGTCTCTTCACGCAATTTCTGCGCCTTCGCCTCGCACCCAGGGCGTCCTACCGACTTCCCAGCGTGCGCGTTCATCCCCATGTTTCACTCGCGATCGACATCGCATGGTACGTGATTATCGCGGTCGGCGCTTTCTATGCCATTCAGGCGATCGTCGATTTCGTATCCGAGGAGCTCAAGTGGAGCGATGTCGGGACCGTGATCGAGCTCGGCATCTACACGATGATCCGGGTGATCGTGCTGATTGTTGTTGCGACAGTCGTCTGGGTGCCGCTCAGCGTCATGATCGGCCTGCGGCCCAAGCTCGCCGAGAAGGTCCAGCCCATCGCGCAGTTCCTGGCGGCATTTCCTGCCAACCTGCTCTTTCCCGTCGCCGTGGTGGTCATCGTCCATTTCAGCCTCAATCCGGACATATGGCTCACGCCCCTGATGATCCTCGGTACGCAATGGTACATCTTGTTCAACGTCGTGGCGGGTGCGAGCACCTTCCCAACCGATTTCATCGAGGCCGCCCAGAATTTCCACGTCGGCGGCTGGCTCTGGTGGCGCAAAGTGATGCTGCCCGGCGTGTTCCCCTATTACGTCACGGGTGCTATCACCGCTTCGGGAGGGGCGTGGAACGCCAGCATCGTTTCCGAGGCCGTGTCGTGGGGTGACACGAAGTTGAACGCCCACGGCCTCGGTGCCTACATCGCGGAAATGACGGAGAAGGGCGACTTCCCGCGTATCGTCCTCGGAATCGCGATGATGTCTATATTCGTCATCCTGTTCAATCGCGTGCTTTGGCGCCCGCTTTATGCACTTGCCGCTCGGCGGCTTCGTCTCGACTGAGAGGGGTTGATTATGGCTGTGATGGAAACGATTTCGCCTACCGCCGAGCCGCTTCTCCGCGTGCAGAAGGTCCAGCAAGCATTCCCCAAGGCCGGGGGTGGTCAGCTCGTCGTGCTCGACGATGTCGACCTCGCCCTGCGCGAAGGCGAGATCGTGGGCCTTCTGGGGCGATCCGGCTCTGGAAAATCGACGCTGCTCCGCATCATCGCCGGTCTGATCAGGCCAAGTTCGGGCGAGGTCTCGTGGCGGGGTGCACCCGTCACGGGCCCGGCCTACGGAATCGCGATGGTGTTCCAGACATTTGCACTTTTCCCGTGGCTCACCGTGTTGGAGAACACCGAGATCGGTCTCGAGGCGCAGGGCTTGCCGGAAACTGAAATGCGCAAACGCGCAATAGCCGCGATCGATCTGATCGGCCTCGACGGCTATGAATCCGCCTACCCGCGCGAACTTTCGGGCGGCATGCGCCAGCGCGTCGGTTTCGCCCGCGCGCTCGTCGTCGACCCGGAAACGCTCTTGATGGACGAGCCGTTCTCGGCGCTCGATGTGTTGACCGCGGAGACGCTTCGCACCGACTTTCTCGATCTCTGGACCGAGAAGCGCATGCCGATAAAATCGGTGCTCATTGTGACCCACAACATCGAGGAAGCGGTCTTCATGTGCGACCGCATCCTGCTCTTCTCGTCCAACCCAGGCCGAGTCATCGCCGAAATCAAGGTGCCGTTCGCCCATCCGCGCAATCGTCTCGACCCGGCTTTTCGTCAACTCGTCGACGACATCTACGCGAAGATGACGGCGCGTCCGGCAACGGCACCGGGGGCGCCCGCCAAGGCGCCGGCACTCGGCCTCTTCGACAAACTGCCGCGCGTGTCCGTCAACCTCATGGCCGGTCTTATGGAGCGCGTTGCGGCTCCGCCGTTCAATGGACGTGCCGACTTGCCGGCACTCGGCGCACCGCTTCAAATGGAAATCGACGATCTGTTCCCGATTGGCGAAACGCTTCAGCTTTTCGGTTTCGCCGAGTTGGCGCAAGGCGATATTCAGCTAACGCCGCGCGGAAAAGTGTTCGCCGAAGCCGACACGCAAGCGCGCAAGAAACTATTCGCTGAGCAGTTGACACGCTCGGTACCGCTCGCGGCACACATCCGCCGTGTGCTGGATGAGCGCCCCGGCCATCGAGCACCCCGCGTGCGCTTCGAGGCGGAGGTCGAGGATCATCTTCCCGAGGAGGATGCGCAACACACGCTTCGCGCGGTGATAAGCTGGGGCCGATATGCGGAACTTTTCTCCTACGACGACGACGCGGAGATGTTCAGCCTCGAAAATCCGACCTGACGCGGCGCCATCGCCCGCCAGCATCCGCGGCATATGGAGCCGACCCTCGAGCGCCACCGCGCCCTTTGGCAGACGAAGCCCGTCCTGCGCGCCGTTTACGAGGATTGTTACCAGCGGATCGCGGCGGCCTGTGCTAGCGGGGGCCGCACGCTTGAAATCGGCGGCGGCACCGGCAACCTCAAGGCGTACTTGCCGGCGTTCCTATCGGCGGACATTCAATTCGCACCCTGGCTCGATCTCGTATCCGACGCCCATCGACTGCCCTTTGCGGATCGAAGCTTGCGAAATCTCGTGCTGTTCGACGTCCTGCATCATCTCGAACGGCCGCGCCTTTTCCTCGAGGAGGCGGTGCGCGTGCTGGAGTCGGGCGGGCGCATTGTCGCGTGCGAGCCGGCGATCACGCCGCTCAGTTATCTCCTTTACAGACTCTTCCATGCCGAGCCCGTGCGCCTCGGGGACGATCCTTTGGCGGCCGGAGGGCTCTCACCCGATCGCGATCCCTACGACTCGAATCAGGCGATCCCGACCCGGCTCTTCGGACGCGATCGCCCGCGGCTCGAAGCGCTCGTTCCCGCCCTCCGCACAGTCCGTTGCGTGCGATTCGGCTTCCTCGCCTACCCGCTCTCCGGTGGATTCCGACCGTGGTCGGCCCTTCCAGTGCGCTTTGCCGCTCCAATTCTGAGGTTCGAACGCGTCATCGAGCCGGTCCTTGGCCCGATTGCCGCATTTCGGCTTCTGGGGGTGCTCGAAAAGCGATAGGCCGGAGGTCGTCGATCGACGTTGTCTCGATTTGCAGCGGTGTAAAGTTGGCGTCTTGCCTGTCGTCGACCGACACGCCAATCTGGTGGCCCTGCCCAGCTTCGATCCGGGCATCGGTTGAAGGAGCGTTGCGATGACGAAGGTGAGGGTCGGCCTGATCGGAAGCGGCTTCGTCGCGGAATTGCACATGCACGCTTATGAGCGGGTCTATTCGGTCGCGACCGAGGTTGTGGCCGTCGCATCACGGGGTGATCATGTCGTGAATTTCGCGAAAAAACATCGAATCGCTCGGACCTATCGCGACTATCGGGCATTGCTCAGCGACCCGGAGATCGATGTCGTCGATATCTGCACCCCGCCGGCCGTGCACGCCGAGATGATCGTCGAGGCCATGCGGGCAGGAAAGCACGTCGTCTGCGAGAAACCATTCACCGGGTATTTCGGTCGCAGCGGCGACAAGACGCCAATCGGCAAACACGTGCCCAAGTCGGCCATGTACGGCCGGATCATGGAAGAGATGGAGGAAACTTGTGCGGCGATCCGATCGAGCGGCAAACTCTTTATGTACGCCGAGGACTGGATTTACGCGCCGGCCGTAACGAAGACGGCCGAGATTCTCAAAGCGACGAAGGACAAGATCCTCTTCATGAAAGCGGAGGAGAGTCACAGCG